>Ga0224514_10000013_pt1 | contig 79296 bp, 72 predicted proteins | sample SF_May12_sed_USG_3_FD_169107 | JGI IMG/M metagenome (GOLD analysis project Ga0224514, IMG submission 169107) | Sediment microbial communities from San Francisco Bay, California, United States - SF_May12_sed_USGS_24 | ecosystem: Environmental > Aquatic > Marine > Sediment | place: USA... | reverse complement strand
GGCACCGGAAGAGGCGGTACCGGAAGAGGCGGCACCGGAAGAAGCGGCGGCGGAAGAAGCGGCGGCGGAAGAAGCGGCACCGGAAGAAGCGGCAGCGGAAGAAGCGGCGGCGGAAGAAGCGGCACCGGAAGAAGCGGCACCGGAAGAAACGGTACCGGAAGAAATGGCACCGGAAGAGGCGGCACCGGAAGAAGCGGCACCGGAAGAAGCGGTAACGGAAGAAGCGGTAACGGAAGAAGCGGTAACGGAAGAAACGGCACCGGAAGAAACGGCACCGGAAGAAACGGCACCGGAAGAAGCGGTACCGGAAGAAGCGGCACCGGAAGAAGCGGCACCGGAAGAAGCGGCACCGGAAGAAGCGGTAACGGAAGAGGCAACACCGGAAGAAGCGGCACCGGAAGAAGCGGCACCGGAAGAAACGGGAACGGAAGAAACGGTAGCGGAAGAGGCGGTGTCGGAAGAAGCGGTGTCGGAAGAAGCGGTGTCGGAAGAAGCGGTGTCGGAAGAGGCGGCACCGGAAGAAGCGGCAGCGGAAGAAGCGGTAACGGAAGAGGCGGTATCGGAAGAAACGGCACCAAAAGAGGCGGTGTCGGAAGAGGCTGATCTTGAAATACAGCAGGAGGCTATTCATTCTGATGAAGAAAGAAAGGACTTCTTCGTTCCCAGTGATGTCCATTCTTTAGATTCACTCGAAGAGTTGGATGTATCCGATGATGTCACTATTGAAAGGTTAAATATTCCAGGAATAGGCAAAGTAAAAACCAAAGCGCTGGAAGACGCCGGGTTTACGACCGTTGGAACACTTCGCAGGACGACAAAGGAAGCTTTGGTAAAGGTAAAGGGCATCAATGAACTTACGGCCGAACTGATTCTGGCGGAAGTGACTCCCTTCGTCAGTCACGATGAATTTGCTATGGGCTCTTCTCCTCCCTTTGAGCCGATTGAAATAATATCTTCAGAACCCTTCCATGAACAAAAAGAAACCTCCTTTGACGACCCGCCTGTCGATTCAGAGGTTCAAGCCTCCCCAGGCTCACAATTCATGCCGCCCCTGCCTTCTGCCGCAGAAAAGGCCCCTCTTCCCGCCGGGGACAGCGAACCTCTACGGCAAGACACCCTGCTGAACAAAAAGCAAATTGCAGAACCTGACCATGAAAGAGGAGAGAATGAAAAAGAAAAGACCCGGGAAAATAAAGAGAGAATAACAGAGACTGCCCGGGAAGAAGAAGCGCCTCTCACAAAATCATTTACAGACAATAAAAAGCAGCCCTCCCGGGGAAAATCGATTGACGAGATCATACTCACTCCGCAAATATCGGCAGCTTCAAAACAAACGGTGAGAGTAGAAACGGAAAAGGTGGACAATCTGATCGCAGGGATAGGTGAACTGGTCGTTAACCAGTCAACTTTTGGACAGATATCGAATAACTTTCGCGAAGTAGAACGGCTGCTGAAGGATACAGGGCGTATAGAAAAACAGGAGATCAAATATTTAAGGGAGGCCAGGATGACCCTGGACCAGGCGGTTCTGGAACTGGGACGAACGGTTGATGAACTCCAGGGAGACGTGATGAGAGTCCGCATGGTGCCTGTAAACGATATTTTTAACAAGTTTCCGCGGCTGGTACGGGACCTGTCAAAGGAAATGGGTAAAAACATCAAGGTACATATCAGCGGCGGTGAAACGGAACTCGATAAAAATGTAACGGAAGAAATCTATAATCCGCTGGTGCATCTGCTGCGAAATGCCATGGACCACGGTATCGAATCACCTGAAGTTCGAAAAAAATCGGGGAAAAGTCCCGAAGGACACATAGAGCTTTCAGCACACCATGAAGGTGATAAGGTGATAATAAATATCCGTGACGATGGACAGGGAATTAACACTGAACAAATCAAAAAAATTGCCATAGAAAAAGGCGTCATTTCGAAGCTCGATGCTGCTGCGCTAACAATGAGGGAAATAACAAACCTGATTTTCCACCCCGGCTTCAGCACAACAGATAAAGTAACCGATATTTCCGGCCGCGGCGTCGGCATGGATGTGGTCAAGAAAAACGTGGATAAACTAAGAGGAACCATCGAAATAGAGTCGGAACCCGGTCAATATACACAGTTTAGCGTGGTTCTTCCCCTGACCCTGGCCATTATCCAGGCGCTCCTTGTCAGGGTTGGAGATGAAGCCTACTGTATTCCCATAACGTCCGTCATTGAAACGGAACGCACCAGAGGAAATGAAATTGAAACCATTGAAAATACGGAAGTCATCCGGTTACGGGACAAGGTGATCCCCCTTCTCAGGCTTTCAGACATCTTTAACATAGAAGAGAAGAACAAAGAGGAAAATCCGCAATTCTTCGCCGTTATTGTTACCGATGGCGTGAAAGAGTCCGGAATTGTCGTAGATTCTCTCATCGGTGAAAGTTCCATAGTCATCAAACCTTTTGAAGAGGCCTATATGGAAACGGACGGAATTTCGGGAGCCACGATCCTGGGAGACGGAAGGGTTTCTTTAATCCTTGATGTGCCGGCCCTGATCCAGTATGCACTTGAACGCAAACGTACGGCCCGTGTTACCCGTAAGCAATCAAAACGTACTTAAGATCTGCAAAGATCAAAGAAAGCCAGAGGTAAAATGATTCGTGCCATTATTGCTGTCGTAAGCCAAAAAGGCGGCGTCGGAAAAACAACTACAGCACTTAACCTGGCTGCCAGCCTTGCCGATGAAGGACACCGGACCCTTTTAATCGATATGGATCCCCAGGGATGCGTCGGGACCGGCCTTGGACTTTTCAGGTCTAAAACCAATGGTGGGATATTTGAGGTATTTACAGACCATTGTCCTATGAGTTCCGTTATTTATAAAACAAAAATGCCTAACATGTATATTGTTCCATCCAATGTTTGGACCGGTGAACGGGAGGACGCCCTGCGTCTTGCAGGAAAACAGTGGCGGACGATGGATTTCGCCCTGAAACCGATGCATGAAAAATTTAATTATGTCATCATAGATTGCCCTCCCTCAGCAGGAACAATGACTGTAAATGCCCTCGCTGCGGCAAATTACGTTATTATTCCCGTTCAGTGTGAATATCATGCCGTAAACACACTGCCTCTAATTACCAAACGTGTTGAACTGATCAGGCGAAAGGTCAACCCCAGGCTTAAGACAATACGTTTTCTGCTGACCATGTTTGACGGGCGGACAAACCTTGCTAAAACCATTGTTCTTAAGGTCAGGCAAAGTCTGAAAGGACAGTTGATTCCTGTCGTTATCCCCCGAAACGTCAAATTGGCCGAATCGGTGGGAGCAGGGGTTCCGACACTCATGTTTGACAGTAAGTCCGCCGGGGCCAAGGCGTACGGCAGGGTGGCTGAAATGCTTATCAGAGATACTGTAAAACCTGGCGGGCCTTAACTAGTTAAGGGTTTTACCGGGTTTTCAATCTCAAACAATTAAAAGAGATGCGTAAAAAAGATTTATAAAATATAACTTGAGGTGTAAAAATGGGTAAAAGGGTACTGATTGTGGATGATTCGGCATTTATGCGGAAACGGCTTAGAAAAGAGATCGAATCACATGACGCTGAAGTTGTCGGTGAGGCAAAAAACGGTGACGACGCAGTCGAGCTTTACCAGAAATTAAAACCGGACCTGGTCACAATGGACGTTACCATGCGTGGCAAGGACGGGCTAAGCGCCAGCAAAGAGATACTGTCGCTTGATCCCGGCGCCAAAATAGTTGTCGTTACCATACTGCAAGAAGATGATTACAAAAAAATAGCAAGCGCCCTTGGAGTCATCGGCTTTATAGCCAAAGGTGACATCGGCAGCTTAAAGGGTATCCTGGACAAAATTTAATCTAATATTGAATCACCCCTTCGGGGCGACTAATGAGGCTATTTATGTCAAAAGATTCTGCTAATAGCTCAGAGAATAATACTAAAGAGTGGCGGGGAGATGAACGCCGAAGCAAGGAAAGCCAAATGAAAAACGGGAGGCTGTTTTTCTTTAACCAGCGGCCTTTTTCCAAATTAAAAAAGAAGCTGCTTATCTATTTTCTTCTCATTGCTTTTGTATCATTGGTAGTGGGTCTGGAAATGATATGGGAAGTGGGAGAACCTAAGCTTTTAGATCAGATTTTAGCAAATATTACCGAAGTACGCCCTCACATTGAACTAAATAAATCAGAGTTGGAGAAGACATTCAAACCGATAAGAGAGTTGCAGGTGAGAATGATGATTCTTCTCTTTATTGTGGCAACATCAATTAGTGTAACCCTCCTGATTTTCATAAAAAACATTGCCAATCCACTGGACGATATGGTCCTTGCCGCAAAGGAACTTCGCGACGGCAACCTTAGCGCTACCGTACCCGTTATGTCAAAGGATGAGATCGGTCAACTTGGCGAGTGCTTTAATGACCTTGCCGTTAACTTACAGGAAGTCCTGCTCTTTGTGGGTGCTGTAGACCACGATATGACAAATATCCTGGAAAAAATAGAGGAAAACAGACCTGAGGAAAACAATGAGAACCGGAAACTCAATGAACAACTCGATCTTATGGCCGAAAAGATGGATGAACTGAAGGAAATGGTCCAGGCCTTTGATTATTACAACGTTGTCTATGATGGTGAACATGTAAAAGGAAATGAGCCGGACCATATTCTGGAGAAGTTCAAGGATCTCACGTGACTGGTGATATACTTGCTTTTTTAGAAGGATCACTCATTTACTGGAAGATCTTTCCTGTCGCCATTGTAATCGCATCACTTGCAAACAGCAGCGGATTTGGGGGCGGGATCATTTTCCAGCCTATCTTTATCGGTATTATGGGACTTCACCCTGCCCAGGGAGTGGCCACAGGCATGCTTACGGAATTGTGCGGCATGTCTTCCGGGGCCATACGATATTTCAGGCAGAAGCAGATAGAGTTCGACATTGCATTCTCCTTGATCATTTTCGGTATACCGGGACTGATTATCGGTAATCATCTGCTGACTATTTTAAGCCCCGGCATATTAAAGTTTATATTTGGCTCCCTTGTCCTCACCATAGCTATATGGACCTTTGTATCGGCAATTCAAAGGAAGAAAGGCACAAGGTATGCTATCGGAGTAGATGAAGTCTATCCCGTATTTTGGGTGCCCTTTTTAGGCGGTATTTCCAGCGGCGTTTCATCCGTAGGAACAGCAGAGAGTATGTTTCCTTTGCTGGAAAGGTATTTAAAGGTCCAACCCCACCGTGCGATTGCAACGGCCATACTGATTGAAGCAGCCATGAACTGGCTCGCCACAGCGCTAAACCTTTCCTCCGGGCTGATCCGCTGGGAAGTGGCTATATATACCATTCCCGGAGTGATTATCGGCGGGCAGATCGGTCCGCAAATAGCCAGGTGGCTGCCATCACTAACGCTGAAATATCTCTTCGGAACGGCCATAGCAATTACTGCGATTCACATGATCTACAAAAGCCTTATGTGATTACTTTGGTGTTAGAGAGGAATAAATGAAACGGGGACTCGAAAGAAAGCTTCTTGCCTATTTCCTGCTCATCGTCATTGCTGCCTTGATGATCGGCGTCGAGTTCACCTTTGAAATGAGCAGAAGCGACCTGAAAGAGGAAATATGGCAAAACATCTCTGCCGCAAAGACAAATGCTTCAGATGAAAGTGTGCACAAACAAGATGTTGACCCCCTTGCAAAACTAAGAACCAAGGTTGTTGTCATGTTCGGCGTCTTGACGCTGGTCGTAGCTATTGTGCTGCTCATGTTTGTCAGAAATATTACCATGCCTTTACAACGGATGGTTGACGCCGCAAACCATATAAACGAAGGGGACTTAAGTCAGGTCATAGAGATAGAAACGGACAATGAGATAGGACAATTGGGAACGGCGATCAATGAGTTAACAAGTAACTTGCAGGAAGTTTCCGCCCTTACCCATAGTTCCTGTAAACATATGCTGGAGACCCTTGACTCGATCCGGCGCTCTTGCGGGAACAGCAAAGAAATAAGTTTGGCCCATGCAGGCCAATTTGACCGTCTGGAAAAGGAACTCAACTCTTTGAAAAATTTTTCCGGAGAATTTGAGCTTCTTGAAACAGACCTGAATAATCTGGACTGAGGTGGGTATGGAATTATTCTTATTCCCTGCCGGTGTGGGAATTGCTTCTGTTGCCATGACCATAGGAATTGGTGGCGGGATCTTGTGGATGCCGCTTTTAATCCTGGCTTATGGCGTGCCTCCACAAGAGGCGGTATCCATATCTTTGATGATTCAGGTGGCAGGGATGGGAAGTGGAAGCCTGGCATACTCGAAAGTGGCTCATGTTGAAAAGAGACTGACAGGAATACTTTTTTTAGTGGCCCTGCCGGGTATCGTGCTTGGCAGCCTCCTCACGGTAAAGCTGCCTGAAAATCAAGTGAACCTTGCCTTGGGCGCAATGTCGCTTATTTTGGCCCTTGTTTTCATATCGGGCCGTGAGGAGCTAAGCGCTCAGGGACTCTACCGCTTTGATAAAAAAAAGGTTGCCCAAATACTGCCCATCCCGGCATTTTTTGGGCTCCTGATGGGCTTTTTATCGGTAGGCGTCGGCGAATGGCTCATTCCATCGCTGAAAAACAAATTAAATATGGAAATGACCGGCGCTGTTGCAACAGTCATCCACTTAATGTTTCTGCTATCCCTTGTAGGCGCAATGAGTCACGGGATATTTTCAGCAAATCTTAATTGGGGCTATTTTTTCTGGGGAGCCCTCGGCGCCGTTTGCGGAGGGCAGATTGCACCGCGCTTTGCAGTAAAGGTAAGCGACAGGCTCCTGAAAGAAATGTTTGTTTACCTCATGACTTTGACAGGAATTCATTTAATTTTTCATTCCATTTGAAAGGAGGTAAGTAAGTTGGACAGGGATCAATCTTTGGAGGAAGGTATTTCATTGCCCGGTAAGCTGTCAGGCGTAAAAGCAGGCAAGAAATTGTTCCAGATACAGACAGAGCATGTTACTTCTCCCTCAAATCACGTAATAACCATTGTGATATTTGACGGCAAAGTGGTCATGAAACGAAAAAGCGATTCAGCAGAACGCCTTAAATCCCGTGAATTGAAAAGTCTTATCTATGAACAGCATCTTTCCGTTGAAAAGGAAGTTACTGAAAAAGTGGAGGGCCTTATAAAGAAAAAGGGGCGGCCCTTTTCGGTTCTTGTGGTGGAGCCGAGCCACATGCTTCTAAACGTAACAAAACGCAACCTGACGAAGGCCGGTTTTTTTGTTGTTACGGCAAATGAAGCCTGTAAGGCGATAGAACTGATGCATACAAGGTTATACAACCTTATTATCTCTTCGGTGGAACTGAAAGGCATGGACGGGTTGGCTTTCTGCAAATATGTAAGGGAGAGCGCATTTAAAGAGACACCCTTTGTTCTCTTCTCCGGTAAAATCAGTGAGGAGCTTTTTGAGAAGGGAATGGAGGTGGGCGTAAATTATATGCTGGAAAAAAGCGTCAGCCCGAAAGGATTAACGGATGAAGTCAAATCCATAGCGATGCAGCATGAATTTGCAAAAGGCCTTAAGTGCAGTATGGAGGGCAAGTTAATAGAAATGAATACCCGGGCGCTTGTTGAAAAGGTCGTCGAAAACCGTGAAACAGGCATACTGTCCATTATTAATGAGGCCGTTGAAGGACACATACATTTTAAGGACGGGAATATAATCGACGCCTTTACAGTACCTGAGAGAGGGAAAGAGGCTTTTTTCAGTCTCATGTCGGTAGAGACGGAAGGCCTGTATCACTTCATCCCCACTGAAAATGAAACAGAGATTACTATTACTGAAGATACGGAGCACCTTATTAAGGAAATAAATAAAAATACCGCTTTAAACAGTTCGCAAAATGAAAGCCTGAGCTAAATCAGCTTTTCTCTCCATATACCAGATCGATTACCGTCACTTCAGGCGGCGACAAGACCCTCATCTGCGGCCCCCATGTGCCCGTTCCCCGGCTTGTATAAATTTTTCCGCCACCGGGCAGGTCTTCCAGCCCCGAAAGATGGGGAAAGAAATAAGCAACAACATAAGTAAAGGGGAATATTTGCCCCCTGTGCGTATGCCCTGAAAGCTGCAGGTCGAAAAGATTGTCACTTCCTTCGGCAATGTGTGAACGATGTTTGAGAAAGAGGGTGAATTTGTCACGGGGTAAACCGGAAAGGAGGGTCTTTTCATCAACACTCTTGTATCCGTCAAAGGCCTTGCCTGCAATATCATCGACACCGGCAATATTTATAAGCCCGGAAATGGTGGCGCCTGAACCGCGAAGAACGACAAATCCGGCGTCGCGCGTCAGCTTCAGGGAATAATCTATCCCTGCGTAATACTCATGGTTCCCCAAAACAGCATACTTGCCGTATTTCGGGTTAATCTGCTTAAAAAGCTGAACCAGCCCAACAAGTTCTCTCGTCTTGCCGTCAACAAAATCCCCTGTCGAAACAAGAATGTGGGGCTCCGTTTTTTTTAAAATTTCTGCAATTTCACTGACCCTGCCGTCCTTAAGAAGAAGGCCGATGTGAAGATCGGATATCTGGACTATTCTCAATTTGGCAATCTCTTTGGGAATTTTGTCCGACCTTATTTCAACATGCTCTACAATGACATTTCTTGCTTCAAAAGCGCCGTAGAAGGCAACAAGCAGCGTCACAGCGAAGGGAAGATAGAAAGCAAGAGGCCGGGAAATGCCAAAGAGGTGTCCCCTTGTTCCTGTTAGAGAGGAAAGAGGAACAAGAAGAAGACCGTAAATATCAACGACAAGAGAGAAACAGATAAAGAGGAAAAGCAAGCCCATCCACGTAAAGGCGATCCATGCCATAACAGCGGCGGCGCCGTCGCCATAACCTCCCCTTTCCAGGAATCGCGTAAGTAAAGGAGAAGTCATCATAAAAAAGAAGAAAGCCGCAAGGCCAAGGGCCGGGTAGAAGGAAGGCTCAAAAGCCGACCGGGTTCTCCAAAAAGCGTAAAGATGCATGGAGCCGTAAACGAGGAGGAAGATAGCTATAAATTTTGACATTTTCTATCTATTACTCCGAGAAAGATATTTTGACACTGATTTTCACAGATTTGCTATGACGGGCAAAGGTTTTGAAATTAAAAGCAAAGCCGGCCGGAAATCTTTTAATCTGTAAAAATCACAACTAAGTCCTCTTCATCTGTGTCTCATTGGCCCTATGACTATACAAAATACTTACTGCCTGGGACCCGTCACCTGCGGCATATCGAGAAAGATCATTACCACCATGTGGGCCGTAAAACCGATCAATATAAAAAGGTGAAAAAAGCAGAAAGGAAGTGAAATGATAACTCTCATTGCCACCCCTTCGGCAAATTTGCGGCTTGCCTGCCACGTTAATATTATAGACCACATGGCCCCCCCCATAGCAATCAGTTTAAATACCGTGAGCCAGAGTGAATTCATGGAAGCAAGCGGTTTTACCCTGAAGCCATAGCCGAAAAGGCTCAAAAACCCGTCTGCAATCATGGGGTAGTATCGGAAAAAGAAAAATTCACTCATCTGGGAAAAGCTTGAAAAAGCAAAGGCCGGCAGTAATGTCCAGGCAAAAACTTCAAATACCTTAGACATCTCTTTTTTTGCTATCCATGCAGCAAGGTGTGAAAAGAGAAAAAAGTAGAGGGTAACGGTGGTAATACTAAAGAAAAAAACCGATAAAGCAATGGCCCCTTCTCTTGATACGGCAAAATCCACATAGGGCTGGATATGGCTCCCGACTTTGGCCAGGAAAAAGCGGTCCTTCAGCGCTCCCCGGTAAAGTCCGTTATAAAGCTGCATGGTAAGAGTAAGGGCGCCGAAAAGAAGCAAGAGCCCCAGCGCTTCAGGCATGTCTCCCTTTCGCCCCTTGAGAGCAAACTCCGACATGGGACGAAGGAAGCCGAAGCTGACGGCATCATGGGAGCAGGCCTTGATACACTTCATACAGAGAGTACAGTCTGAATTTTCCGTCAGCTTTGAAGGATTGATTCCGTGAGGGCATCCTTCAAATCCTGTCCTCCCGGCAACACAGGTCGCTTTCCTGCAACTGTCACACTTGCTTTTGTAACTTCTTATGCCGAAAAAAGCGGCCCTTGAAACAATATTTGTAGGCAACGCCACGGGACAAAGCCCCTTACACCAAACTCTTGGCCTGTAGTAAATGGAGATAGCGACAGCAACGAAAGTGAAGACCGTAAAGTAAATGGACGTGTTGAGAGGACTATGGAAAATCCCCTTCCAGGCATAAACGGGAAACCAGTAAAAAATAAGGACAATAATGATGGAGGCGTAACCTGCTGTCATCCACCTGGGCGCCTTATTGTTGAGTCCAAAACGTTCTCCCAGAGAAAAAATAATCAATCTGTGGGGGCAAAGGGCACAAAAAATCTTACCAAAGAGGGGCGTCGTTATAAATATGAAAAAAGGCCAGAAAAGGCCCCAGAAGAGCCCCGTCGTAAAGAGGTTCTCCCGCTCATGAGGCGCCGAGCAGCCTTTATAAAGGGCCAGCACAAAGAGAGCAAGCGTAAAAACCTGGAGGGAGGTGATAAAGCGGGGGGAACCCAGAAGGGACATGACGAGGGGAAACCTGAGCAGGTCTCCCCTGTCTCTCGTATAATTTGTTTCCTTTTCCTTCAAAGCAATGACTCAGAAATATAAAAAGGAAGGTTTAGGAACCTGTCGGACTTAGGCCGACAGGTTCCTAAACCTTTTCCAGGGCCTGTTTTATATCGGCGATAAGGTCTTCCTTGTCTTCGATGCCAACGGCATAACGGATGAGATTATCTTTTATTCCCACGGCCAGCCGCTCTTCCGTCGTCAGTTCGTAAAAACTCATGAGGGAGGGCTGCTCTATGAGTGATTCCACACCACCCAGCGATGGCGCGATAAAAGGAATTTTTATTGTATCAACAAGCCTCGACCCTTCAGCAAGGCCGCCTTTGATCTCAAAGCTGACAACACCACCGAAGCCCTTCATCTGCTTAACAGCAATATCATGGTGAGGGTGGCTTTTCAGCCCCGGATAATGAACCTTTTCCACTTTGGGATGGCCTTCGAGAAATTCGGCCAGCGCCTGGGCCGTCTCATTCTGCTTTTCAAGCCTGAGAGCAAAGGTTTTCAGGCCCCTCATGAGAAGATAGGCATTGTGTGGATCTACAATCCCTCCCATAACGCCCCTTACTTCGCGAATGGCATCAACCATGGGCTCCCTGCCGAGCACAGCGCCGGCAAGGAGATCGTTATGTCCGCCAAGATATTTGGTGGCGCTATGAATAACGAGATCAATGCCGAAGGCTATGGGACGCTGGTTGTAAGGTGTGGCAAAGGTCGCGTCTATAATTGTCTTTACCCTGTGTTTTTTACCAATGGCGGCAACTTTCTCCAAATCGAGAACGTTAAGGTAAGGATTGGTCGGTGATTCGGAAAATATGAGTTTTGTTTTATTGGTGATAGCTGCTTCCATGGCATCATAATCACCTGGGGGAACAATGCTCACGTCGATACCGAATTTTTTAAGATAGGTCAGGCAGAACTGGCGGGTTCTCCGATAGCTGTCACTGGTAATAACAAGATGATGTCCCTGTGAAAGCATGCCTAACAATGTAAATGTTGTTGCCGTCATACCTGAGGAGAAAAGGGCGCAGGCCTCGGCGCCTTCCAGTTCAGCCAGTTTATCTTCAGCCGCCTTTTCCGTATAATTACCATAACGGCCGTACTCTTCCCTGTCGAGCTTTCCATCCATATAACCGCAAAGCTCTTCCGTATCCTTAAACCAGTAAGTTGAAGTCTGAAATATGGGAAAGGTCAGCGAACGTTGAGGAAGGTCCCTCTTGTCACCACCATGAACGGCCTTCGTTGAAAGCCCTCGTTTATTATTACTCATGAAAAATCCTTTTTGTTAAATTAACAATCTTTATCACATTTTTTCCAGCTTATCGTAGATAGCCTTTTTAACGACATCAACATTAGCGGGAAGGTCTACGGGCCTGTTGGCATAACGGGACGATACCTCTTCAATGTTCCCTTCATGATAGCCCTGCTTGAATTCGGTAAATTTAAGGCCATGGGCCGTCGAGATAACAACCACCTTGTCGCTGGATTGAATTTCCCCCCTTTTGACAAGCTTAATAAGAGCAGCCAGGGCGACACCCGTATGGGGGCAGTTAAACATACCTGTCTTGTCGCCCCTTGCCGCAGCGTCAGCCAGCTCCTCTTCCGTCGCCTCTTCGACGATACCGTCAAACTCCTTTAGCACGGCAACGGCCTTTTCGTAACTGACGGGATTACCGATCTGAATAGCGCTTGCAAGCGTTTTTTGAGCCTGTACAGGCTCAAAATGCTCGTAATTTGTCTGATAGCTCCTGTAAAGCGGGTTCGCCTTCTGTGCCTGGGCAACGACAATCCGCGGGCGCTTATTAGTAATACCGAGTTTTTCCATCATGAGGAATCCCTTGCCAAGGGCACTCACATTACCCAGGTTTCCACCGGGAATAATAATGACATCAGGCACATTCCAGTCAAACTGCTGAACAATCTCTATGCCGACGGTCTTCTGCCCTTCCACCCTTAAGGAATTCATCGAATTGGCAAGATAAATTTTATTATCAGCCGTTACCTCCTTGACGATTTCCATGCAACCGTCAAAATCCGTATCAAGAGAAAGAACAATGGCATTATTGGCAATGGGCTGTATAAGCTGGGCCAGGGATACCTTGTTTTTTGGCAGGAAGACAATAGCCGGCACACCTGCCGCCGCACAATAAGCGGCCAGAGCGGCCGAAGTATCACCCGTTGAGGCACAGGCAACGGCGCTGATATCCTTGCCGTCGTTAATCATCTGTTTAACCACTGACACAAGAACGGTCATGCCAAGGTCCTTAAAGGAGCCCGTATGTGAATTACCGCAAAGCTTTATCCAGAGGTCTTTTAAACCCAGTTCCTTACCGAATCTCTCCGCCCAGAAAAGGTTGGAAGTCCCCTCAAAGAGAGAGACCACGTTATCATCGGAAACATAGGGACAGACAAGTTCTTTCTTTCCCCATACGCCACTGCCGTATGGCCAGGAATTCCTGCTGCATCGCTCTTCAAAAAGTTCCTTCCACTGGTTAGCCGATGTTTTCTTCAGCGCCTCCATGTCATGAACAACTTCAAGCAATCCGCCACAATTTTTACACTGGTAAATTACCTCGTCGAGAGGATACCTTTCATCACACCCCCTGATGCACTGGAACCATGCCTTGTAAGCCATTAAACAACCTCATTATAATTATTGATTTGAAGCGATTATGATAGGATAAAGAGAGGGTAAATGTCAAAAGGTTTGAATCCCCGGCAGGCGCATTGCTCTTTTTTCATTTATAAAAAGATAAACCTGTCTATGCAAGCCAAAGAGCAAGTAAAAAACCCGCTGCAAGCAGCGGGACATAAAGTTGATCCCTCTTTTTTTAAAAAAAGTCACTCCCCTTTTTTAATGCGCTTTAAAGTTTCCCCGGCTTCATCTGCACCCGGAAAATCCTTACTTAAGGACAAGGCTTTTTCAAGCGACGCTCTGGCAAGGGCCTCATCTCCCTTCATGGCGTAAGCCATACCGAGGTGATAATGTATGGCAGGAGTATCGGGAGTTTTTTCAAGACTCTCCCTAAAAAGAGAAATGGCTTTCAGATAAGCTTGCTTCTTATAATAAATCCAGCCTAATGTATCTGAAATAGAGGGATCATGGGGAAGCTCTTCCTTTGCCCTTTCGGCGAGCGAAAGAGCTACATCCATGTTTCCATCGTTCTCAACATAAATCCAGGCGAGATTATTGGCTGCCGGAGCAAAGCCGGGATTAATTTGAAGCGCTTTTTTGTAAATTTCCGTCGCTTTTTCCACCTCTTTTTTGTTTTCATAAATAACGCCAAGAAGCATATAGGGCGCAAGATTTTCAGGACTGATTTTTATTGCCTCTTCATATTTCCTGATGGCCTCATCAAGGCTCCCTTTTTTATTATAGATTTTTCCAAGATCGATATAGACATCGACCCTTCCATCATCAATTTCCATACTTTTCCTATAGTATTTTTCCGCATTGCCTATATCTCCCGTCATCCAGTAAACCCGCCCCATCAAATGGTTCATGACAGCATCATGGGGCGCTTTATCAAGCTGTGCTCTCATCCGCTTGATTGCTTTTTCCGGCGCTTTATTATTTAAATGAATCGTTATTATCATTCTCAACACATCAATTAAAAGAGGATTCTTTTCCAGCACTGCCTCGTACTCCCTGACAGCATCGTCATCTCTTCCCTGGTACTGATGAATAAGGCCCAGCTTTGCATAACTTCTTGGATCATGGGGATACAGTTCTTTAACCCTGTTAAAGTGTCCGGCAGCATCTTCAAGCTTCTTCATCTCTATTTTAATATCTCCGGCAATGAGGTTGGCCGATAGATTCCGGGGGGCCTTTTTGAGGACTTTATTTACTGCTTCAAGGGCCAGATTATAATCTTTGGTCATGAGGTAAATGGATGCCAAAGGCAAGATAGCTTTATCCAGGCCGGGATTAAGCTTGAGCGCCTCCAGCAGTTCCGATTTCGCTAAATGAAGATCATTTGCCGCCTCATAAGCAAGGCCAAGATAGAGGCGGCCCTCTGCAAATTTCGGTGATAACCGAACAGAACTTTTAAGGTTTTTGACAGCATCCTTAAACTTGCTTTCCATCAGGTCCAGTCTGCCTCTCAGGTAGAGTGCGTAAGCGTCTTCTTTATTCTCCTTAAGAATGCCTTCTATCTCACGGGAAGCCCCTTTCCTGTCCCCTTTATTCAAAAGGAGAGTGGCAATTCTTCTTTTAAGCCCCATAGAATTTTCAACCTTGGCCAGTCCGCTCTTTAATGTTTCTAGGGCCTTATCCTCCTGGTCACCTGCCTCATAAAAAGCTGCAAGCAAAGCATAGCCTTCATTATCACCGGGGTTTAGTTTAATTATCTCTCTATAAGTCTTTTCCGCCCTTTCCTTTCTGCCTGTCATCCTATATAAACGCGCTAAATATGCCAGCGCATCCCTGTTTCCGGGAGCAACCCGAAGCGTATCTTTTAAAGTTTTCTCAGCGCTCTCTTTATCATTCTGCATGAGAAACAGACGGGCCAATGCAAGCCGCGGTTTGACATCATTGCCCTGAACTGATATGGCTTCCTTATACATCTTTTTTGCCAGGTCCGCCTTCCTCTGTGCAGTATAAATAGAGGCCAAAACCATATGAGCGCGAATATCACCGGAAGCTTTTCCAATAATTTCATTAAGCAGGGGAACAGCAGAATCAAAATTCTTTTCTGCTGCCAGAATAGCGGCATTTAACACCCCGGCATCAAGGTTTTCAGCATCCACGCCTAAAACATAGCGGACCCTCTCTTTTGCTTTTTCAAGATTCCCGGTGACAAGATAGATCTCTGCCAGTTTCAGTTGAGCGTCAATTACACCGGAATCAAGATTTACCGTTTTATTAAATTCAGCAAATGCGAGTTGAATATTTTTTTTGCCTCCCAGCTTCCAGTATGCCGTTCCCAGCTTATAATGTCCCTGCGCGTTATTTGGATTTAACTGAATTACATTTTTAAATTCAATAATGGCTTCCCTGTATTTCATTACACTTAGATACTGTTCTCCCCGCTTAAAATGATTCTTTATTTTTTCTTCTTTATTTTCACTGCATGAAAAGATAAGAATTAAAAAAGAAAAAAGGCAAGCAACGTTAACGAGAAACCTTTTATCAATTCTCCTGTATCGCATAAGAAACCCCTTACGGTTAATAATCTATTTTCAGGTTAAGTTTTCAATTCCTTTTTAACATACCGGCAACTATTTATCCAATTATAAATAAAACCGGGTTAAATCTGACACCTTTAAGCAGAATCACAACAGAAGCACAGAGCTAAGAAATCAAATAAATCATTTAAAAACAGATACTTTAAAAAAAGAAACAAGGAGAAGGCCTGTAAAAAAAACTGACAGGACCAAATAGATCCCTCAGCGAAAGCGCCATAACAGCCTGTTCTTCACACTTTACTATAGAAACCGGGCGCTTATGTATAAAGTCCTTAGTCAACATTATCACCTGAATGCTGCAAGTGGGCCCGTGACAGAGGCTGACAGAGCAGAGGCTTAAGGCAATGGGGCAAGCAGTTCTCAACGCAGCTGCAAGGGGCTGCATAGCGTATGAAAGCCCTGAAGCCGCCACAAGCTCTGTACCTCAGCTGACGGCCCAACACCGCCTGATTGCAGGATTCAGATATTACTTAAAAAAGAACGTTCTTACATTCCCGACAAGGTTTTCACTCAAAACAACCATCATTTTACAAGGACATAAAAACATTTTTGGCACTTTTATTGCTTCGATTTTCTTACTGATGTGCTAATCCAAAATCTATAGACTTTAGCAGACAATTGTTCTAAACTTTTTATAATCAACCGCCCCCTGGCAAAGTGCGGGGAATTGTCCCCGCCGGGGATTAATTTTTTATGTAAGGATTACGAATGAAAAATACATCCTGTGAAAGATGCGACAGCCAGTTTTTTACGGCTTACAATGATACAAATACAACGTGTCCTTTTTGTGGTTATTCTTTTTTTCTCACCGGAGAGTCAATGATCAGAAGTTACCAGCGCTCACTGATTAACAGACCCTGCTTACTTACGAACAATAAAATAAAAGTGACTGTCAAAGCCTGCGATATTTCAGAGGGAGGCCTTGGGATTGAGGTCGATGCGGGTGTTCCCATTGCTAAAAACGAGGAAGTCAATATATTAATGGAAGACTTTGACATTAACTCTGCTGCCCAAATAGTATGGATAAACAAGGAAGGTGACACACTAAGGGCCGGTCTTCAGTTCCTATAAAAAGTCCTTTTTATCTCTTCAGATATAAACAATCGCCACGGCTTAATCATTTCTTTATGCAATATTTATTCATGAGCGCATGAAGGGTCGGCCTGGTCAAGCCCAGGTCTTCAGCCGCCCTGCTGATATTACCTTTATTTTTCATTATTGCCGTATTTATATATTTAATATCCAGCGCTTCCCTGGCTTTTTTCAAGTTTAGCGACTTGCTTTCACCTTCGGCGCTGCCGAGCGCCAGATCGGCAGGTATAATGTGGTTGCCGTCAGCAAAAGCAAGGGCCCTTTGAATTTTATTTTCCAGTTCTCTTACATTCCCCGGCCATTCATATTTATCAATACTTTCTATCGCTTCAGGCGTTAAACTCTTGGGGTTTCCACGATTGGCACCGTATTTCTGCAAAAAGGATTTGGCCAGCAGCAGCTTATCTTCCCCCCTTTCTCTAATGGGCGGCAAATCAATGGTAACAACGGCCAGCCTGTAATAAAGATCTTCCCTGAAGTGTCCCTCCCTGACAAGGTCTTCAATTCGTTTATTGGTTGCAGCAACAACTCTCACATCCAGATTGATCGTTTCTCTGCCTCCAATTCTTTCCAGTTTATTATCCTGCAAAAACCTCAGTAATTTAACCTGAAGCGGGAGAGGCAGGTCTCCTATTTCATCGAGAAAAAGCGTTCCTTCATGAGCAAGCTCTATCTTCCCCTTTCTCTGAGTATGAGCGCCTGTAAAAGATCCCTTTTCATGTCCAAAAAGCTCACTTTCCATCAGGTTTTCAGGAATAGCGCCGCAATTAATGGGAACAAAGGCCTTACCTCCCCTCAGGCTTTGATCGTGAACCGCATTAGCCACGAGTTCTTTCCCGGTCCCGCTTTCTCCCAAAATAAGCACAGGAACATCAGTCGTTGCAATTTTCTTGACCGTACTAAAAACTTCCTGCATTTTTGAGCTGGAGCCGATCATTTCTTTAAAGGACTGATAATGAAACTTTCTTTGCAGGCTTTGATATTTACTCTCAAGAGAATAAACGTAACAGGCCCTTTTAAGAATGCCTTTAAGTTCATCTATATTAATAGGTTTGGTGAAAAAGTCATGGGCACCCTTTGAAATGGCCTGGAGAGGCGCATCACTGTCAGGGTTACCTGAAACAACAATAACTTTTGAAGCGGGGTGATTAATAAGTATTCTCTCAAGTAATTTCAAACCTTCTTCTATGCCTTCAGGATCGGGAGGGAGACCAAGATCAAGTGTCACAAGCGGCGGTTTTTGCCTATCCATAATTTTCATTGCCGTCGCTGCATTTTCAGCAACAAAGACATCATAATCTTCAATCAGGGCCCACTTCATTTGTGACCTGATACTTTCTTCATCATCAATGACTAACAATTCCGGCTTTTTCATAGACAATATCCATCCATAACGAAAATTACGGGGTTTCCCTGCAAAATTTACAGGGGCAGCCTGATAGTAAAGGATGTCCCTTCACCTTTTTCACTCTCTACATTAATATCGCCGCCGTGGGCTTCGATAATCATTTTACTCTGGTATAAACCGATTCCGAAACCGGTTTTTTTTGATGATTTAAAGGGATGAAAAAGCGCCTTCTCGATAAACTCCTTCGTCATCCCTTCACCATTATCACAAACAATAACATTAATGTAGCTGTCATCACAATGAGACCGTACTGAAATGATACCATTATTGTTTATTGCATCATAGGCATTTGTCAAAAGATTTATCAATACCATCTCAATGGAATGGGGATCGGCATATATGAAGGGAAGATCATTTAAATGAGCAGTACAAACAACTTTTTTTTCCTTTCCCATTATTTTTTTCATTGAATTGTGTATAAGCGCTTTAATATCAACCCTTTCTTTTTTAAGGTCCATTTTCTTGGGAGCAGAGGATAATTTCTCGATTAAGGATTTCATTCTATTTACCGTATTGTCAATTGCCTTGACTGCATCTTTTTGAAACTCCGGATTGTCCATATTTTTTGCTGCATTCTGGCTCACGAGAGAAAGCGAATTAGTCAGGTTCTTCAGGTCGTGCATAATAAAGGAAGACATTTTATTAAACATATCCACTTCTTTAACCTGTATCAGTTCTTGTGACAGCGTTATGTTTTTTAACTGAACCGCTGCCTGAGTAGTAACAGCTGTCAGGAATTCAAAGTCATCGGACCGGTAGGGTTCTCCCGAGACATCTTCCTGCTGAAGCACAAAACCTTCAATCGTCCCCCCGGCATTCAAGGGTGAGCACAAGACTCCCCCTGTCACCGCGATAAGCTTTTCCAGATCTGAAATCCCCTCACCGTCATCGATTTCATCGAATACATGGTTTATGTTAAAAGGCGCTTTTTTTTGTTTTATTAATTTTATAAGCGGATAATCACTTTCAATATTTTCGTATGCCTCTAAAAAACCGGCATTAAAAGCCTTATAACTCCCCGTTACAGGGCTGTATAACCACAAATAAACTTCCTTTGCCCCCATTGTTTCCAAAATCATATCAATCAATGTTCGGCAGATCTCATCAACCGATGTTTTAGAACTGATTTTTTCAATCGACTCCATCCACTTATCTCTGAATTCATATTTGTGCTTATAAAAATGCCTGTTAAGGAAAAGCTGGATTTTTCTCCTTACGGAAGTTGAAAAACCCAGTACGAGTAATATGAATATTGCCAGAAAGATAATGAGTGTCGACAGGGAATAGTCAAAAGGCAGATTAAAGTATTGTATGCCGTAAACAACAAGGCCGACAAGAATAAAGTAAGTTCCCACAATCAGGATTGTTACCGAATGATAAACAATATACCTCGATACAAATACATCCACATTCAGTAAACGATGGCGCACGATGAAAACGGTCATAACAGACACGGAAAAAAGGATAACAATGGATAAAACACGAACGAGCTCGACATTGATCATTGAGAAAAGCAAAAGCTGGCTAAAGTAATAAATAAAGAAAAACAGAATAGCCCCTACACCAAATATGACGTATTTTATTTGCCAGCGTTTATGGCCTGTGGAAAAGCGAAATGTATTCTCAAGGAGAACAAGGCTGAAAAGTATGCTCAATATTAAATAGAGATAACAATACTTCCCTATTGAGCCAAGATAAAAAGCGGGTGCGGGACTTTTTGCAGAATCCGGAGGAGCAGATGATAAAAAAATAAAATCAGGAGACCTTAGGAAAAAAATAAAAACAACAGATATAATTGTCAAACCGGCAAGAAGCGGCGTCCAGCGAAGAAGCAATTGTTTCTGATTTTCCCTTGAAAAGGTCAGAGAAAAGAGAAGCCATGAAGGTGGCAGCATGAGTTGACCAACAATACCAAGATACAAGCCCGTAAGCATCATTTGCGGAGCTCCGGCCGACAGCATTACAAGCGCATTACCAAACTCCAGACAGAGGAGGCTCAACAATCCCGATGCAAAGCCCAGGTTGGCCGGGCTCTTATAATCCCTGCTAAGAATAAAAAAAGCCAGGCCCAGGCATATGAGGATATTTAATACTGGAAAAATAACAAAAAAAGAGGGATTAATCATGCAGGGTATTTAACCTCCATATTACGGTTATCCCGGAAAGGACGGTCAGCCATGGATTTATAGTGTAACATGTTGGTTTCACAGCGCTTTCAAACATCGCTTAAGCGGCCATTTTCTGGATGTGCCGTAGAATCGAGAGGGTGCGCCGGAACCCATGATCCAACTGCTGTTTTAAGTTTATCCCCTGTATCATTACTTTAGAAGGAAAAAAAGATTAATTAATAGTCTAGCAGACAACCTGTCTTTAATGTTAAAAACTTTACTCTTCCGCCCTCCCCCAAAAACAAGCTCTTTTATAATTGCCTGCATCCAGGCAATAGCAAATAATTTGCTTGGTTTTTCCATTCATATGGAGTATTTATTAACTACAGTTACTCAAAGTGCGACATTTCATCTTGATTTGACCGTCATTTTTTAAAAAGAGGGGACAACCTTGAAAGAAAAATCAAAGAAATTCTTCATATTCATCTGCTTAACGCTTATAACTTTTTCTCTTTGCTCGGCAGAAAGCCTGGAAGCCCGGGGAAAAGGCCCTGAAAAAGATGAAGTTATTGCCCTATATCCGGGGGCAACCTTCATAAAAAAATCCACCCTGAAAAATAAAACAGTAAAAAAGGAGTACTGCAGCAAAGACGCTATCAAGTTCATAAAAAAATATTATAAAAGAAAACATCCCGGCGCTGTTGAATTAACAATGGGAACGAGGGAGGGGGATATTCAAAAACTGCTTTTAGATGTAAAATCACCTTTGGAACGACACAAGTCCAGAAAATCAATAAGTTTCTTAACAACCCAAAAAAGAGGCAAATGCAGGACCATTATCTGGATTCAGGATCTTCCTAAAAAAAAGATAGAAAAGATAGAAAAGATAGAAAAGAAAAAAAAACCAAAGAAGGCTGCCGGAATAAAAAAAAAGAAAGAACCATTTAAAGAGAAAAAAATTTCCAGGAAGATCCTCGGCATCGGCGCTGCCGTCAATGCAGTCAACACCAGCGCAGGCGCATCTCTCATCATCTGGCCGCACGCCAATATAGGCATTCAGGGAAATTACGGCGCCGGACTGTTTACCTCTTATGAAGCAAAGCTTTTTTACAGAATGAATCCGGATTATCCCTTAAAACCTTATTTGGGGGGAGGATACCTGCATGTAGAAAAAGAGGATACCATTTTAGGCCGGGAGTACTCCATTGAAGCCGATAGTTACAGTGTCTTTGCCGGTCTGGAATATGATCTGGGCGCCAATTTTTCCTTTTACCTCGATATTGCGGGAACACCGCTCAAGCTGGAAGATGAATACATCGTCGGCGCTACAAAAATCGTAGCTCAAGTTGACTACAGCCCTGTCACCGTCAATCTGAATATGGTTTATTATTTATGGTAGGGCTTAATCTTCCTATCCCTCATACATGCTTAAGCATGTCGCTGATCCGCTTGTAGTGGCTCCCCTCCCAATAAACATGGCTGCACTCTGAACAAATGAAAAACTTATCAAAATCACGCCTGATTCCTTCAGGAAGTGAGCTTTCGATTTCTTTCTTTTTAATCTTTCCGATAAGGCCGTTGCAATGCACGCACCTGCCGAAAGGTCTGAAAATCGGTTTTAAGGAATATCGCTCAACGACTTCACTAAATTGCAGTCTTGAGCTTGAACTTCTCAAAATATAGCCGTAGTGTACGACCGACCTCTTCAGCAGGCCCACATCTCTCGTCAGGACTATGCGGCTTTCTTTTGAAGCAACGGCGGCAATAGTTTCATCTCCCGGATCTTCTTTTTCATAGAGGGTATCGAAACCGGCAACTCTCATAAACCTTGCAAGTCTCCCCAGGTGCACATCGGCAATAAAAGAGGGACGCTTCGGCGGCATGAGAGGAGAGATCGGTTTTTCAGTTTTGCCACGGCGATGATGGTAGGGATAAACAGCAATATTCTCTCCTCCCTTAAGCTGGAATGTAAAATCCACCGGCCTGCCGTTGCAGATGATAAAAGCGACTTCCGTATGGGGAGCGCCAAGGGCTTCAATGGCATCTTTCACCGATGGTGAGCCATTGAAAGGGTATTCAAGGGTTCCATTCTTAAACTCTTCGGGCAGAAAATACCTGAGAGAGCTGAAAAATTCAAATTCAGACAGCCTGGCCATTATGCTCACAAACAGATTCATTAAAGATGCCGGTTCTTTTTAATATTACCCTTGAATTTTGATCATTTAAAGGCATAATTAATGATTATGAAGAAATGGGACACTGTCTATTCTCAATCTGATGAAGAAGGCCTAAGACCCCCTTCGGCATCACTGGTAAAATTCCTTCATCGCCTGCCACGGGGCAAGGCCCTCGACCTTGCCTGCGGCACGGGAAGAAACGCCCTCTTTCTCGCAGGCAAGGGATTTGACGTGGACGCCGTAGACAACTCATCAGTGGCTATTGAAAAAAGCCGGGCTTTTGCAGAAGAAGCAGGATTAAAAATTAATTTTATCTGCGCCGACCTTACCTCCTATAAAATCAATCCTCAAACATATGATCTCATTATATGTTATTACTATCTCGACAGGTCGCTTGCTCCCCAAATTATTAAGGGACTGAAGAAAGGAGGTGCTCTTCTCTTTGAAACCTATACGGAAATGCAAAAATCGATAGGTCCTCCCTCAAATGCCGATTACCTTCTGGGTATGAATGAATTGCCCCACCTCTTCAGGGAGCTTCAGGCCCATCATTACAGGGAAGGAATTTTCACTGAAAACAACAGGAGAAAGGGAATAGCCACACTCATTGCCAGACGGCGCGCTTGACCAAAGCACAGCCGTCATATACAGTGATGGCTTGATGAATCTATATAAACAGACAAGATGAATAATATTTTATACAGACTGTTCCTGCAATTTTGCATTATCATACTTATTGCATCTTCCCTTTCCGCTCCCCGGAAAGCAGGAGCCGATGTGGGCTGGAAAAAGATTAAAAGCAAGAATGGCATAAAAATATTCAGCCGAAAAGTGGAAGGAAGTTCTCTCCTTGCCTTTAAAGGCATGGCAACGGTGAATACCTCTATAGGCACGTTAATCAATGTCATTAATGACAAGCCCCGTCATAAGGAATGGGTCACGCGCCTGGCCGAATCGGATACGGTACGATTATTTACTCCCCTTGAAAGCATCGAGTATACCCACGTTTACGGCATCTGGCCAATTGCCGACAGGGACGTTGTTTTCCACAGCAAAGCAATCATCAATCAAGTGAAGGGAGAAGTGGTCCTTCTTATGCATTCCGTTACGGATTCCGCCATGCCGGAACGAGACGGGATAGTGAGAGCGGAATTAATGGAAAGCAAATATGTCCTGACCATCCTTGATGATAACAAGACATCAATTGAAGCCGAGTTTCATGGTGACCCCAAAGGCTGGGTTCCTGCATGGATAGCTAATTTTTTTCAGCGACGCTGGCCCTTTACCACACTCAAGAGCCTTAAAGAACAGGCAGAAAAACTTGAAAAAGAGAAGGTCTATCCCGTCTATAACTCTCTTTTCGAATATTACCTTCCGCTGGCGGAAAAGTATAAAGACAGAAAAGCCCGGTTAAAAGAATATTGATATTCCCTTTCTCCTTTTACCATTATTTTAATTAATCTTTGAAATCCTCCTCCTTTGGGCGGGGTTAGAGTTAAAAAGCTATGCCATAATAATTTTACTTTTCTTTTGCGGACAAAGAAAAGTAACAAAAGAAAGGCCGCCCTAAAACCTGGTCCCGCCAAAGCGGGACTCCCCTCCTTCCACCGTTGCCTTCGGCGGGCACAAAAACTCGCTTCGCTCAGACAGTTTGTGCCCTTCATCCTCAGTCAACGGCTACACTCGGCTGCCTTTTAACGGGAAGGAAAAGCAAGCCCTTTTAGGACTCAAGTAAGGCAACGTCTTCTGGGTGTGGATTCTTTACTAAAACAGGAATGATTACAGAAGACAGGACTTTCTCAGGTCCGGCAAAGGACACTTGAATAAGCGGAAAGAAACAGGGAAGAAAGGACCATATCTTTTTAATAATCATCATGCCGGGAATAGGCAACAACCCTGTTTTTTCCTTTTTCTTTGGCCCTGTATAAAGCCTGATCGGCTTTTTTGACAATCTCATCGGCCTTCCTGCCATCAGAAGGAAATGCAGCCACGCCGATACTTGCCGATACAAATCCAAGCGGTTGTTTTTCTCTGTGATCAAAAGGATGGCCGGCTATTTTTTCAACAATCGTCCCGGCAAGTTTCCCGGCGCCTGCCTTATCGGTTTCCGGCAAAATAATAACGAACTCCTCACCGCCGTAACGGCAGGCAAGGTCAATTTTTCTGACAACCTCATTTAGAAGCGCAGCGAGACTCCTTAGAAGAACATCACCGGCGGGATGGCCGTTTGTGTCGTTATAATGTTTGAAATTATCAAGGTCCATAAGAATAATAGAAAGATCGTGCTTTTTGCGCCTTGCCCGCTCTATTTCCAGGTCCAGTTTTTCCTGGAAAAACTGTTTGTTGTAGAGACCTGTCAAACCGTCGGTAATAGCCATCGTCTTCGTTTCTTCAAAGAGCTTCGCATTCTCCAGGGCAAGACAGACATGTTCGGCAACACTGTTGAAAAGCTGCTCATCAGAAGATTTGAACTTGTTCGGTTTTTCCTTATAACCGCAGATAAGTCCGAGAACCTCTCCTCTCCTTAAAAAAGGAACAATAAGGGCGGAGTTAATTTCGGGAGAAAAGTACTCTTCCGGCAGAACAGGGGAATATTCTTCCACATTGTCTATGAGCCTGCTTTTACCGGTAAGCACAGCTTTGCCATAGGGCCCTTCACCGGCTTTGACCCTGAAGTCGAGAATGGCCTTACTATCAAAGCCCGCCGCAGAAGCAACATAAATCTCTTCTTTTACAACGGTAAGCAGCATAATAATGATTTTATCAATTTTCATACTTTCGCTGATATCTTTAACAAGCTGAGTTAATAAGGTTTCCGTCTCCAGCGTTGAATTCATTGTTTTGCTGATATTATAAAGCGTATAAAGTTCGAGAAGATGCTGATCCAATTCCTTTTTTGTTCTTTCCAGGGAGGAAGCCATGTTGTTAAAACCATCCGACAGGATACCGATCTCATCACTGTTTTTCACAGGAACTCTCGTCGAAAAATCTCCCTGAGAAATAAGTTTAAATGTATTCAGCATGCGACGCAGATTTTTCGTTATAATAAAGGTGAGCAAAAAACTGATAATGGCAAAAAGAATGACGACTCTCATCAGCCAGAGACCGGCCATTTTTACATTATTTTCACTTATTTCACGGTTGATCGATTCAATGGAAAATTCAAGACTGATAGCACCAAGGACATCTCCTTCCCCGGCATACTTATGGCACCCCGATTTCTCGGCACATCCCTTTTCCCTGACCGTATAGGGAATAAGCACCCTTGCATTGTCTCCTTCAAAGCTGTAAACAGGCTCCCCCTTTTCCAGGACCATCCTGTCTGCCTCATCACGCGGTTCTTCTCTTTTATCAATGGGCCTGACCTGCCGCAATTTTCTGATTTTAGCGGCAGTATTATCAATATCTTCTTTAAGGTAAGCAATTTCTCCTTCCATATCATAGCGCTTATCAGCATCCTTCAGGCCATGCAACTGGTCTTCCAGTTGGGACAGTTCCCGCCGGTAGGCCTTTACATTCGTTTCCAGCAGGGGAATAATGTCCCGCTCATTTATTTCCCTGAAGATCTCATCCGTCCTTTTTCCACGAATAACCCTTACATCTTTTAGTCCCGTCAACTCTTCAGACATGGATTTAAAAATATCAAAACGCATGTCCATCCGGTCTTTTCTCATCAGTTCATTAAGTGTGACTCTCACATTCTCTGCAAAGAAAAAAGCCCAGTCTTTCACCACTTTTTCCGTAATTTTTTTCTCTTTTTCCGCATTGTAGCTAATATCCCATGCGGTAAAAATGGCAAGGATGATGCCGATGGCGCCCAGGAACTTGGCGCTTATGTTGAATTTAGAGAGTTTTCTCTCCACAGAAAGTACACTCCTCTTGCTTTAAAAGGCATATCTAAAACGGCATTCCCCCGGAGCGCTCTTTGATGACCTCTGTCAGGCTAGAAAAAATTGGGTTTATTAAATACCTTCTTACGGTGGTAACTTCTTTTATTCTTCAAGGCTTTTTTCCAGTCAAATTCATATTTTTTCCCGGAATGCCTGTCAAAATGTCCGCTATTTTCATTATGGCAATAGGTGCATACGGCTGCATCTTCCGAACCATAAACGGCGCCATAGGCCTTTTCTTTATTACGATCTATTCTGGCGGGATTATCCTCATGCAATGTGCGATACTCGCTCCCGGGCCCGTGACATGATTCACAACCAACACCAGCCATGAGAGGTGTCGATTTAAGGTCCACAAAACCGCCATTTTTTCTGTAGCCCGTCGTATGGCACTTAAGGCATTTTCTATCCTTTGTGTAATCTTTTTCAGGGTCGAGCTTTGCCCTTATTTTTTCTCTCTCTTTTCTGCCCTTTTTCAAGGTATCAAAGGCCCTGCCATGGGCGCTTAATTCCCAGTCCGTCATCTCTACCTTGTGGCAGCTGCACCCCTTGTTCCCTACATATGCCGGTGACCCTCCAAAGGATTGAAGCGGGTAGAGGAAAAAAAACAAAACCGGCATGAGGACAACTTCCTTCTTTATCATCATTTTATCCTTTCATTTGCAGTTTCCCATAAAAAAGCTTCCCCTCCGCTGTAAAACAGTGGAAATATATCTAATGGGAATTAAGAGTAAGGACAACTTTTCGACTGTACTATTATCTTATAAAAAAAGAAGAATGTTAGAAAGGAAAAAGTCGCTTGTTTCATTTATCGTTTGGGAGTAACTAAATCCTGCATACAATAAAAGTGAGTTTGAAAAGACAGACAAACAAATGGAGGAGGGGAAATCTATTGGAAAAGCCTGCCTGAAAACTTTAGAGCTTCCCTTTGTCCATTAAAAATCTAAAGCAATGTCAAGGACCAGAACAATATGGAGATAATAGTGACGGCCGGAAAAATAATAGCCACAGACCATATAAAAAAGGCCGATGACTTGTCCATCATTTTGGCTGTAACTTCATGGTCAAGGAGCCAGGTTATCCGTTTTGAAACAACATGGGAAGAATGGCAGCTTGAACAGATCAATTCAACGGCGTCATCCAGATTGCCCTCTTCAACGAGCTTCATGACACTCAAATAAGTCATTTCATCTGGTTCGATGCCGTTTGCCCTGAATATCCACCTCAAATCATCCTTATTATCTTCGCCGGGATGATGTGAATTGAAATGTGTGCACTGGTTTTCCCACCACATCCATGTCGAAAGTATGAGAATAATTGCAAAAATGACAGGTTCCATTTTTAGCCCCTCCTTTTATATTTCCTGTCTGTCATTTAGACAGGAAAAAAGAAAAAGATTCCAGGATAACACCCTCTTATCCGCTCTAGCTAAGTTCTGAAATACTCCTCCTGCAAGAAGTTTATATCCATCTCATTTTTTTTGTGACGCAAGAAATGTTCCTTTTTTACAGGTGAAAGGGGCAATAAAAAAGAAGGCTTTATATTGTTGAGTTTATCTCACTTCGCAAGGGAAGAGGACCCTGTTTTTATATCATCCCTTTAGTGAAACTTTTTGCAGGCAACTCGTTTTGGAAAAAAATTACTTACCTTTTTTCATCTCTCCAATAGTAATTTCACGCATCCTGAACTTTTGAAGCTTTCCTGTTACCGTCATGGGGAATTCCTTGACAAAGCGAATATGTCCGGGAACCTTATAGTGGGCAATGTTATCCTTACAGAAAGCTTTTATTTCCCCTTCCGTAGCGCTTTCACCGCTGTGAAGCTCTATCCAGGCCATGATCTCTTCACCATAATAATCATGAGGAATGCCGAAAACAGCCACCTGGGCAATTTTGGGGTGAGTAAATAAAAATTCTTCAATCTCCCGGGGATAAATATTTTCTCCTCCCCTGATAATCATCTCTTTGAGCCGCCCTGTAATCTTTACATAACCCTCTTCATCCATGGCGCCAAGATCACCCGAATGGAGCCAGCCATGCCTGTCGATGGCCTTGTGCGTCGCTTCTTCATCACCATAATAACCCTGCATGACGTGATAGCCCCGGAAACAGACTTCACCTGTTTCACCGAGCGGGACTGTTTCACCCGTATCATGGTTGATAATCTTAACCTCCTGGTGGGGGAGGTTCTTTCCCACCGTCTCTGTGCGCCGCTCCATACTATCGTCGATAAGCGTCAAATGGGTGATCGGCGAGGCCTCCGTCTGGCCGTAACCGATGAGAATTTCGCGGCACTTCATATCTTCCATGACTTGCGTCATGAGCGGCGGCGGACAGGGGGCGCCTGCCATGATCCCTGTTCTGAGTGTTGAGTGATCGAAATTATTGAACCGGGCATGTTCGAGCTGGGCAATAAACATGGTGGGAACGCCGTGAAGGGCGGTGCATTTTTCCTTTTCCACAGCCTCCATTACCTTGAGGGGATCGAAGTGTTCGGCAGGTATGACGATACAGGCGCCGACGGAAAGGCAGAGCAGGTTGGCCAGCACCATACCGAAGCAGTGATAAAAGGGAACAGGGACGCAAAGCCGGTCGGTCTCCGTAAAATGAAGGGCTTTGGCGCAAAACCAGGCATTATTGAGAATATTGTGATGGCTAAGAACTACAGCCTTGGGAAAACCCGTTGTTCCCGAAGTATACTGGATATTAACAGGATCGTCCCTGTCGAGACGGGAGGTAATAAGATCAAGCTCGTCAGTTGAAACAGCTTTTGACGCATGAATAACCTCTTGCCAGAGGGTAAAACCTGCCTGTGGCCTTACCGTTTCCATGGGAGATGCCGCATCGTAGAGTACAAGGCGCCTTAAATTGGGAAATTCCATTGACCTCAATTCATGGGGGGCGCTCCTTTCGACTTCCGGAACCAGTTCAAGGACCATCTTCACATAATCACTGTTTTTAAAAGAAGGGATAAGGAATAAACCCTGCACTTCAGATCGCCTCAGCGCATAGGCCAACTCAGATGATTTATAAGCAGGATTAATATTAACGAGAATGACACCGATGCGGGCCGTTGCCATCTGGAGAAGGAGCCATTCAATATTGTCCGTCGCCCAGATACCGATAGGGTCTCCCTTTTTGAAACCGAGGCCTATAAGCCCCCGGGCCAGTTCATCTATTGCTGCGGCAAGTCTTTTATATGTGAGCCGCCTCCCCTGGGGGAGGGAAACAAGGGCTTCACCGTCAGGAAAGCTGTCGGCAACAGACAAGAAATGTTCAGGAATGGTCGCTCCCAGGAGAGGAAATTGAGCGCCTCTATGGAAATAGCTTTTGTTTATTTTTTTCATAAAAACTTTTCATAAGACTGAAAATTCCATATCACTTATTGTCCTAAAATGTGGTAAAAACCGGAATCGGAAATCATTGACGGCTTTCACGGCCTTGCGCCCATCCCGCACTTTAGAGACAATCACTCCCCATCCCAATATTCATCGATCCCCCTCTGAATCTCACCGATCAATTCCTCATTCCGCTTCGGCTCAAAGAGGTGAGCGAAGCGGCCCTGTTTTTCGAGATAGGCTTCAACGGGGAGCCTTTCCTTCGGGGTTTTTGTATGAATTACCTTGCCGTCTGCATATTCCTTGAGGGGCCAGACACCGGTTTTTACGGCCAATTTTCCCACTTCTACGGATTGGCTCGGATCGTAGTCCCAACCTGTGGGGCAGGGGGAAAGGGCAATGATCATGCGGGGGCCCTTCATCTCTTTTGCCCTCTCTATCTTTCTGGCAAGGTCGAGCGGTTCAGCGCCTGTCACGGTGGCAAGGTAGGAGGGCTTGTGGGCCGCCCAGATGGAAAAGAGGTCCTTTTTGTAGCCCCTGAAACCGGAAGGGCCTTTGCTGGTAGAGGTCTTTGCGCCGTGGGGAGTAGAGGCTGAATACTGCTGCCCCGTATTGCCGTAGCCCTCGTTATCGTAACAGAGGTAGATAAAATCGAGGTTACGCTCCATAGCTGCCGATGTGGCTGAAAGGCCCATACCATAGGCTGAACCGTCACCGGTGAGAACCACAACCTGAAGGTCCTCCTCTTCAGGCAATCCTTTCGCTATAAGAATGTCGAGTGCGTCTCTTACCCCCTGCGCCCCTGCCGGCGCGGAAGCCATGGCCGTATAAAGCCATGAACCTCGAAAGGGGGTAAAGGGATAAACAGAAAGGAGCGTCATACAGCCTGCGGCATTGATAAAAACCGTTTTTTCACCCAGTATATCGTAGATCTGGTGAACTGCCTCAAGTCCTCCACAACCGGAACACATGGCTGTACCTGTGCCCAGCAGGTGGCTTGAGGGAAGATCACTTATTTTTCTTATTTTCGGTTCCGTCATCGCTTTGTCCTGCACAACGCTATCGATTATAATCCCAAATCCCCCAAATCCCCCAAATCTATTGACAAGCTCAGCATGACAGATGAGGGAACGTTTCTAGCCTTCCCCTTCCCTCCCCTGCCTTTCCACATGAGCCAGTGTTTGAAGCTTTCTCAGCTCTTTAAGTTCACACTCCCTGTAAAGCAGCCGCGGTGACGGCGCTTCTCCTTTTTCAACGGCCTCATTGACTACCCCGGTTATCTCAAAAAACTCTTCCCGGCTAATGTCCCGCCCGCCAAGCCCCCCTATAAAACTTGCAATAAGAGGCGCATCTTTCACGCCATAAAGCGCAGCGGCAATTTCAGAATAAAGGATACCGCCATTTCCCACAGAAAGATTCTGGTCGATAAGGGCTACCCCTCTTTTCCCCCTTAAATGCCTTATCAAACTTTCCACGGGAAAGGGGCGAATCAGCCGTGGCCGGATGAGTCCCACTTTTTGTCCCGCCTCGCGGAGCCTGTCAACAGCATCTTTCGCCTTGGTGGCAAAGGCGCCTATCATAAGGAAGACAATTCCGGCATCATCAGCTTTATAGGATTCAACAGCATCGTATGTGCGGCCAAAATATTCATTAAACTCTTCTGATATTTTATCAAAAACAGTAAGCGCATTAAGTGAAGCAAGGTGCGTTTCATATCGAAAATAGGAATAAGGGCCGCCGCCAAGAACGGCCACGGCCTGACTTACCGGTGTACTTGCGCGAAAGCGTATATTTTCAGGGTCATAAGAGGGCAAAAACCTTGCCACCTCCTCTTTATGGGGTATCTCTACAGGCTCGCGTGTAAAGGAGAGGTAAAAACCGTCCAGGTTAACAATGACGGGAAGCCTTACTTTCTCATCTTCCGCCAGGCGATAGGCAATAAGGACGGCATCAAGCACCTCCTGGCAGGTTGCGCAGTGGATCTGGAGAAAACCGGAATCACGTGCAGCCAGAATATCATTATGATCCGGTTCGAGCGTAATAGGAGCCGAGAGGCCACGGGAAACATTGACCATGACAAAAGGCGCCCGCCAGCCTGCCACCGTATATAACATCTCCATGCCGTAAAGAAGTCCCTGACTTGAGGTGGCCGTAAAGACACGTACCCCTGTCGCTGCGGCAGAACCTGCCGCTGTTATCATGGAATGCTCCGACTCAAGCGTTACCAGCTTGCTTTTAAAGTCGCCGCCATCGATCCAGGCGGCGAGCGTTTCGATAATTTCCGTTTGCGGCGTAATGGGAAAGGCCGGAATGTAGTCGGCCCCGGCCAGCCTGGCGCCCCAGGCGGCGGCTCCGTTTCCTGTGAGCAGTTTCTTTATCATCTTTTTAATCGTATTATTTGATTAGATATTTTGACACTGATTTTCACAGATTATTTATGATTCAAAGCTGTGAAAATCATAATAAATCCCTGTCAATCTCTGTCTAATTTCAGAGCTTCTCTATGCTCTGTCGTTCCATTTTACCTCCCTTTCCCTTCATGCTCCGCTTCTGCCCTGATAGCGTGGGGTGGACACTGGATCATGCAAATGAGGCAACCCTTGCAATGTTCATAATCAATTTCAGGTCTTCCATCTTCACCCACATTAATCGCGCCGTCAGGACAAAAGGCGCTGCACAGCCACCAGCAATGGTTGCAGGCATGGTAGTCTATAACCGGTTTAAGCGTTCGCCAGAGACCTGTCTTGATAAGTTCACTTGTAGCTGAACCGAAAATGGCAGGAGCTGAAATTCTGGCTGCTTCAAAAGGAATATCGATCCAGTCGGGAGGGACGTAATCGTCTGCCCTGACGTGCTGTTTTTCCTCTACACTTCCGTCATGCTCCGCCATTTCTTCATAAGACGCCATGGCCCGTTGACAATTAATCTTTATGATTTCCTTACCCTGCAAATGCAGTTCTTCTTCGATGGCTGATTTAAGACATTCCGGCGAGATAATACCGGTCAACCGCGCTGAAGCGCCGGCACATGCAGCGCCTATAAACCGGATATCAAAGGATTCGGTAACGTCAAAGGGGGGTAATGTAAGCAGCATGCAGTCAATATTCAGGCGCTCTTTCCAAGTTTCCGGTGATTCTTCACTGTAGATGAGAAGAACTGTTTCTTTGCCGACACCCTGCAATACAGCCGCCGCAGGAATAGCAACAAGGGAATCATCAGCAACAATGACAAGATCAGGAACTGCGATAATTCCCCTTTCGTGGATAGTCTCTGTTGCGGCCCGCACATAGGCAAAGATGGGAGCGCCGCGTCTTTCTGCTCCATATCGCGGCGCATCCTGAACCTGATACCCTTCCAGAAAAAAAGCAGCGCCGAGAATGCGGCTTGCCGTTTTCATACCCTGCCCACCACGGCCATGAAAGCGGATACGATACATACTGCCTCCGGGTTAAGGTTTGCTTATCTGTTTAAGTATAGCGGGAATTGATTTCGATTGCAGGGAGTTGTCATTCCTGCCTTCCTGCTTTTTAAAAGGCTACCCCCCTCAAAAAACATTCCACCGCTTATAAGTCATGGCATTTTTCACCCTTTCTGTAGCCAGTTCAACTGCCGCCTGCCTGGGAAGAATTCTCTCCTTATCCATCCTTTCAAGCACTTCTTTCGTATTGGTATGTATCTTTTCTTCAATGGTTTGAAAAGCAATGGTTTCATTACCCTCGTGATATTCGACGGCAGCGCAGATGACGCCCCCGGCATTGGCAATAAAGTCGGGAACACACAATATGCCTCTTTCATGGAGAGCCTTTTCCGCTGAATGGGTGACAGGGATGTTTGCGCCGGAAATAATTAGCTTTGTTTTGAGTCGATCTGCATTGTCATCATGAATAACATCGGGCCGGGCTGCAGGTATCCATATGTCGCACTCCATAGCAATAACGTCCTCCCTGTCCCCTTTTTTACCTTCTTTATAATCAGCGACGGTTTTCCCTTCCTTCTTAAGGTTCATAAGCGCCTCTACATCCAAACCATCAGGGTTATAGACGGAGCCTCTGCTGTCGGCAGCGCCGACAAGGACAGCCCCTTTTTCCGTTAAAAACCTTGCTCCATGCTTACCGACTGATCCAAAACCCTGAACGACGATGCGGGCGCCCTTCATATCAAAATCACAGTATTTTATGGCAATGTCTGCGACAACACTGATGCCGAAACCGGTAGCGCCTATCACATCGAGAGGAATGCCTCCCACTTCAGCCGGAAGGCCGACAGAGCGCCCTATTTCATCTTTTATCCAGGCCATGCAGACTTCGTCGGTACCCATATCGGGACCGAAAATGTAATGCTCTTCCCCTTTAAGCGCTGCGGCAAAGCATCTGATGAGTTCTTCTTTTTGATCAAGCGGCATATAGGGGTCACCGAAGAGAACCGACTTGCCTCCACCATGTGCCAGGCCGGCGGCTGCATTCTTCATCGTCATAGCCCGCGCCAACCTGAAACACTCATCGAGGCTTACATCCGTCGCCATTCTCAGCCCCCCTATGGATGGGCCGGCAGCCACATTGTCGACAACAAGAATCCCCTTAAGACCTATTTTCGGTTCATGAACATGCATAATTTTAAGCGGTCCCAATTGATCGGCGTATTTAAAGGTATCGTCCATTCCTCTATTCCCCTTTCAGATTGAAATAAATAATTCAGCATATAGTTTCATATTTAATCAGGGCAGAAAAGTAAGTCAAGACAATTTTAGCCGTAATCAATACCCCCTCAACTAGCGAAAAGGGGGACAGCCTGCTACACTATATTTTAGAATGTTACTTAGTTTTCATCGGTCAAGGGTGCTTTTTCGCAATCTCTGCGTCAATCTTCAGATTTGCTTGTGCGACGTACAGCAGTACGACTCGGCGAAACCCTTGATTTCCTTGACCTTGCAAAAAACCCCTCCTTTCCGAATTGAAAACATAGTTTGATTTATTATAGTTTCTGGATGGACACTACTTAAGATTCTCTGGCAAACTGAAAACAAAAAGGAGAAAAAAATGGCAAAACTGATACTCACCGGCAAGGAAGAAATGATGCTCAAAGAAATACTTGAAAGCTATCTTTCCGACCTCAGGATGGAAGTAGCCGATACAGATTCAAAAAAATACAGAGAGGCGCTGAAAGAACAGGAGGCCTTTCTCAAGGATGTTATTAGTCGTCTTTCCATGTAGTCAGTGGAGAGAGTTCTGCTTCTTTTTGTACAGTCCTTCCCCCTGGAAAGGCTTTGGAAATGAGCATACTGAAAAAAACTGCTTCAGCTTGTATTATATTATTGGCCCTGACAGGTTCGCTTATGGCAAAAAACAAAACAATACCGGAATCCATTAAGCTGCCTCCACCAATTTTAAATGGCAAGTTTTCACTTGAAAAAACACTTCAAAAAAGAAGATCTGTAAGGGAATATTCCGGCAAAAAGTTAAGACTTGCCCAAGTGTCTCAACTGCTCTGGGCTGCTCAGGGAATAACGTCTTCCGACGGTATGAGAACGGCCCCTTCGGCGGGCGCCCTTTACCCTATGGAAATCTACCTCCTTGCAGGCTACGTGGAAAACCTCCCCCAGGGCATTTACCGATACAGACCTGAGGAGCATGATATGCAGACAGTTGCAGAAGGGGACTTTAGAGATAAGCTGGCAGAAGCAGCGCTCGGGCAGGAGTGCATCAAAGAGGGCGCTGCCGTCATCATCATAACAGCTGTATATGAGCGAACGACCGTAAAATACAGGGACAGAGGCATTCGCTATGTTCACATGGAAGTGGGCCATATTGCTCAAAACATCTATTTACAGGCCCGCTCACTTGATCTCGGCACCGTATTTGTCGGCGCTTTTTACGATAGGGGGGTAAAGAAAGTTCTCAATATACATGAAGAACCGCTGGGCATCATGCCTGTCGGAACAATGGGGAAAGAAAAATAAGCAGGTTTCTGTGAAAAACCTTTTACCATTAAAGTTACGTCAACGGTCCTTCCCGCATAAAGCGCCAAGAAAATGAATTATACGCTTCTTGCCGACATTGTCCTCCTTATCCACTTCCTTTTCATACTCTTCATCATATTCGGCGGTCTTTTGACATTTAAATGGAAAAAGGCCGCCTGCTTTCATCTTCCTCTTCTGCTGTGGGGGATACTGATAGAATATTTCCATTGGATCTGTCCCCTTACCCCCCTTGAAAACAGGTTAAGAGCAATGGCAGGGGAAACGGGATATAATAGAAGTTTTATTGAACATTACCTCCTGCCTGTCATCTATCCCGGTGAGCTTACCAGGGAAATTCAGCTACTGCTCGGCACAGCGCTGCTTCTCGTAAATATCTCTATTTACTTCCTCATCTGGCTAAAGTGGAATAAAAATAAGCGGCGCCGGCTGGGGGTGGATTCATGAATTGAGGAAATTATGAATCCTGAAAGACCGGCGCCGCAACTGGGCAATATCAAGGGAAGGGAGGCGATAAAATATACAGCCTCTTTTCTTACATAAAACCGTCATATCTAAAGTATTCTTCAGGCGACCTGAGAAGAGACTTTTTCTTTTATACTCTTTAATATGCTTATCAGTTCATTAGGTTTAAAAGGTTTTGCAATCCAGCCGCTTGCACCTGCCTTTTTCCCTTCCTCCATCTTTTCGGGTTTTGTTTCAGTGCTTACAACAAGTATGGGAGTCGAACTGTAATTGGAAAACGTTCTGATTTCTTTAATAAAAGCAAGACCATCCATATTAGGCATATTAATGTCGGTAATAATCAGATCAAAATCACTTGACACCCTGATTTTTCTCATAGCATCTTCACCATCAACGGCCATGTCCATCTTATAACCCTGACTTTCCAGGACAAGTTTGAGAGCTAATCGAACAGTGCTTGAATCATCTATGGCCAAACATTTCATAATCTTAACCTCCTCATGGCTTGAGTGAAAAAATAATGTCCTGATCCCCCATACTCTCAGCACCTCTATTAACTTAAGGGAACCTCTAATAATTCATAGAATATAAAGGAATTAACAAAATCAGGTTCAAAGTAAAAATAACAGACGAGAGCAAGTCTGGAGGTAAAACTTTTAACGTAAAAGTTCACTTTTTTGAACCCGCAGACAGGGACCATAAATTATTAGAGCTTCCCTTAAGTTTTGCCTGCTTCATTATGTTCCCTGGCCTGGATGCAACCTTTGCAGTGACCGCTTCTCCCCCTGATTGTTGAGGACGTCGGCCGTCATTGTCATAATGTCAGCCGTCCTGAAAGGCTTTCTCAAGTAGCGCTTTAAATCAACAGACTCAAATTTTCCAATAATCTCCTGCATTGAAAGCCCCGTTAAAATGATCACGGGCATCATATTTAACCTGTCCTGCTCCTTGATTCTTTTATAGAGTGAAAATCCATCCATTCCGGGCATAACGAGATCAAGAATAATTAATGAAGGCCTATTCTCTGCAAGATAATCCCAGGCATCCATACCATCACAGGCGGTCTTGACATTGAAACCTTTGGCAATAAATAAAAAGGAAAGCATTTTCCTAAACCTTTCATCATCCTCTACGATTAGAATCGTTTCCTTTTCCATAATTACCTCCCTTTACTCTATGATTACCAAATGGCTTCTTTTCAGCAGGACCTCAGTATTTCTACAAGCGTAATGGGTGAATAAGGTTTTTGAAGACAATGATCAATCTTCAGAAGACAGACCTTGTCTTCAACATCATTGACATAACCTGATGACAAAATAACTTTCATTTTGTAACCGCTGCCTCTCACCTTTTCCAATAATTCCAGGCCTCCCATACCGGGCATTTTTAAATCCGTTACAAGCCAATCTATGTGCAGCCGCTGAATAACCTGCCAGGCTTCAAGGCCTGATGCAGCCTTTAATACACGAAATTCATCTTTAAGGTACAAAGCCAGAGAACGGAGAATTCCAGGTTCATCATCGACAATAAGTACAGTTCTTTTTTTCATAAGTCCTCTCTTCATAATGAAAATTAATATAACTTTTCAAGATGGGATAGCTGCCATGGGAATCTGTAAAAGGAAGCTTACTTTAATAATACTTAAACAATGCCGGTAATAAAATGGGAAGGTGTCTGTATTTCCTGTAGTCCTGACAATAAAAGCGCGTAGTCCTATTTAGTATTTCTTGTAGGACAGATTCCTAGTACTCATTCAATGTGATCAATCAGGATTCAGCAGCATGAACAAGGATACTTTGGTAAGAATCAGCCAAAACATGCGTTAAGCCTTCCTTTGCAATAGGGTGGTTATAAACTGCCCCTATTTTCAACATGCGATAAAAATCACTCATAGCTGTGGTGAGAATTAAACTGCGGGAGACGGTTAAGGAGGTAAAGCCGATAAATCAATCTACCAGCCCCTGTTTAATGGCATAATAGGTTATCTCGGCATTGCTTTTCATCCCCATTTTATTAAGAATTCTTGCCCTGTGGGTACTGATTGTTTTGACGCTAAGGGAAAGCTCACCGGCAATTTCATTAACCATTTTCCCTGAGGCTATCATTGACATAACCTGGTATTCACGGTTAGACAGAGATTCATGGGGAAGCTTTACATCAGAAGCAAGACTGAATGCCAGCTTTTCAGCAAGAGCCAGGCTTATATACTTACCTCCTGAGGATACCCTTTTAATGGCAGTCACCAGCTCATGAGGTGCGCTTTTTTTAACCAGATAGCCCGAGGCGCCTGATTTAAGGGCCCGCAAAGCATACTGCTCCTCTGCGTAGGCCGTTAAAATAAGGATCGGTGGCTGGTGCTTAGAATTTTTGATGTCCTGGATTATCTCCAGTCCTCCCCGTCCGGGCATGGAGAGGTCCAGCAAGATAACATCATATTTGTTATTATTAACCTTGTTCAGGGTTTCCTGGCAGGTTTCAGCTTCAGCAACAACTTTAATATCTCCAGAGTTGCTCAAGATCTGTTTTAAGCCTTGCCGCACAATAGGGTGGTCATCTGCAATTAATAAATTAATCATCTGTACCACATATTAATTGTTAAAAGAATTCTCACAGGGTAAAGTCCTCGTAGTCTCACAATCGGAGAGAAAAGACAAACCCGCAGCTAGAATCCGCTCTTTACGACGAAGTGTTTTATTGATCACAACGAAGTGATTTATTAATCAAAACTTATAGCATATTTTTCATGCAAATGCGCGACATATATTGCTAAATGTGCGACATATATTGCTAAAATGGATTTTCTTCAGCAGGTGGGAATTATTATTTCAACCGTTGTGCCTACACCCCTTACTCCGGTAATATCAAGTTTACCTCCCCAGGGTCTTATCCGTTCACGCATACCGATAATACCGACGGAAGACAGGGCCTTAATTTTTTCCTCTTCAATGCCCTCACCATTGTCTCGAATAATAAGGCTCAATCTGTTGTTAACCTTCTTCATATTAACAACCACTTTTGTGGCCTTTGAATGCCTTGCGGCATTAGTAAGAGACTCCTGAAAGATTCTGAATATCTCTGTAGACAAAGCTTCATCCAGTTCGGGTATTTCGTTCAAAATATTCACAATACATTTGATATCCGTTGATTTTTCAAAGCGGCCGGCATGCCATTCCATACCGGCAACGAGACCGAGGTTATCAAGGATAGCAGGTCGCAATTCAGATGTAATTGCCTGGACTTTTTCAATAAGAAGATCGATATGCTCCATTGTTTCCTTGATCTTATTCCGGGCAGCCTGGTCCTTTTTATTAATTTTTCCAGCAAGCCAGGCAACATCGAAACTAATCACTGTAAGCATCTGCCCCAGTTCATCATGAATGTCTCTTGAAACCCGCTTTCTTTCTTCTTCACGCGCTGTTTCAAGGTGCTTGGCAAGATTTCTGATCTGCTCATAAGAATCCTTCAGTTCTTCTTCAGCCTTTTTACGCTTCGTAATGTCTTCACAGGTGGTTACAAATCCGACAGGGTTTCCCTGCTCATCATTAACAACATCCGACAAGAGATAAACAGGAAAACGACTTCCGTCTTTACGAACATTGATACTTTCTCTTCTTCTGTCACTCAGTTCAGGCAACTGATCCAAACCAAGCGGTTTGACAATCTCGGCAGGGGCAAATATATCCGTCTTTTGCCCTAAAATTTCATTTACACGATAACCGTGCATTTCTGCTTCCGCAGGATTAACATAAATTATTTTCCCGGTAAGATCAGAAATAGTAACGCCCATATTGGTAGTCTCTATCGCTTTGCCGAGAAACCTCAGTTTATCTTCAGCCCTCTTCCTCTCTATAATGCCGGCAAGCGTATTGGCAACCATATTTAACAGCCATTCTTCTTCAGGTCTTTTTTCATGACCCGCCTCAATAGTCGTGTTGATTATACCCATGGCCTGATTTCCGGAAAGAATGGGAACACAATAATGTCCCTCATGATCCATGTTGCTATATTCAACTTTCTCTGATAAAGAAGTTCTCCCTATATGAGCGGAAATATTTTTAGATTGAATCCACTGGCAGTCACATTGTCCTGACCGCAAGGCCCCGCAAGAACTCAGACTCTCTTCATTGAGCCCGAGTTGCGCTTCAAGTTTTAAATACTTACCATCTTCATCAGTTAAAAAAATGGCGCCTTTCTTTAAAAATGAGAGACCGGGTATGGAAAGGACCGCTTTCAATGTATAATCAATAACTGCACTTAGTGACAAAGGCTCAAAAGATATTTGAAGTATAGAGTGCAAAACATTATTAATCTGAAACTGTCTTTTTTTTGTTTCTTCCACTTTTTCTCTATCTGAAAGATCTCTTATGTGACTGAAATAGGCGATGACCTCACCATATGTGCCTTTAATCAATGAAGCAATCGTTTCACCGAGAAATACCTCTCCCTTTTTTCGTCTGTACATCATTACCGATGGAATGGACCTGTTTAAACTATCCCTTATATATAATTTTCCCTTAAACGCGAAACGGGTATTCTCATCATAAAGAAAATCAACCTTCTCACCAATCATTTCTTCATCAGAATAGCCGAACAGAGTCCTTGATGCCGGGTTGCACATGATAATACGATTATCTTTATCAGCAACGATCATGGCATCAGGAGTATGGCTGAATATCCCTTCCAGGAGCACTCTTTGATAGTTAAGTTCTTTTTGAGATTCCAGATGGCACTTACGCGAGATATCTTCCTGAAATACTCTGTTTATATGAAAGGGAAGCATTTTTGTATGGCTGTCACTTCCCTTGATAATGTAGTCATTAATTCCTATTTTTATCGCTTCTGAGGCTATCTCTTCAGAACCTGTTCCTGTAAGGAGTATAATGGGAATATTCAGGCCTTTTGAAATAATAATCCTGGAAAGTTCAAGGCCCGATATGCCCGGTAAAGTATGATCAATGACAATGACATTATATGAGGAAGGATCACTATCCAGAATTTTCAAAGCCTCTTCTGCTCCTGTACAATCAGTAATATCAATATTGACAGGACTTTTTTTTAAGGCCTCTCTAAAAAGGGCTCTATCAAAGGTGACATCCTCTACGAGGAGAATCTTCAGGGGACTTGGTGTATCACATAAACTATCTGACAAAACTTCAACACCTTTTCTTAAATAACTTTTTAAATAATTAGATAAAAAATAGATTATTTCAACTAAAATTATCTATTCAAAATTATGCCTTAACAATAACAAATTATTGAAATATAGCAATAAAATTGTACATTTAAGCCTGAAGCAGCATTGGCCGATATAGCACAATCACTTCTCCCGTACCTGTCAGTATGAGATTTTTTTTTTGCAAGCATTTGACAGAAGTATCTTTCTCCGGGATAATTAAGCAAGGAGGAATAAGGGCTACCAGGCAAATCGACTGCGACAGAAGCAATAAGGCACAGCCAAATTACGTAGCCCCAGGGGTGAATGGCCTGCGGAATATAATAGATCACGTGCCGCATATAGAGCAGGCAGAAGGCAGAGAAACAATATAAAAAAATATTATCTATCTCATTTTAAGCTTGCAAAACTTTGTGATTATTAGTATTTTTATCGTAAGTTAATTTTTTTGCCGTATTTCTAACATTTATACTGCTTACGACATTTTTATTGTATCAACCCAACAACATCTCTAATTCTAATTATTTAAAAAGGTGCTATGAATAATTTTGGAACGAAAATAAGAAAAATAAGGAAACAAAAAAAGCTTACACTGGAACAGTTAAGCAAGAAGTGCGGTATAGACAGGACCTATATCTCAAAAATCGAGTCCGGAAAAATCAGAAATCCCTACATTCCAACCCTGGAAAAAATAGCTAATGGCCTCTGTGTGGATGTTGAAATTTTGTATCCATTCACGTCTGCTTCCAGTTCCAGGGGTGAAGGGATTGATCAAAGAAAAATTTTCACAGAAGACCTCCTTAATGAAGATGTGGCATATATCATGGCCTGTCTCCAGGAATTAAGCAAAAAAGATAAAGACGCTTTCAAAAAAATCGTTAAAGTCATTGATGATTTATTAGTCTGCTTCAAATCTGACGACTAAGCTTTACTGCTTAATTCGCCTGAAAAGAAATCCCCGGGCCGGATATGCCGGGCCGGATATGATAAGTGACCTGTTTTTCGGAACAGGTAAAAGGGGGGGGGGTATTCATCATTGTCCATAAAAAAAGGTTCTTGATTATTCAAGAACCTTTTTTATTTATGCTTGGTGCCGAAGGCGAGACTCGAACTCGCACAGGAATACTCCCACTACCCCCTCAAGATAGCGTGTCTACCAGTTCCACCACTTCGGCAATTTGATGATTTACGAGGATCGATAAGGTAACATTTTTGCAGCAAAAGGTCAACAATATTTGCAGCGCCACAAAAAGACTATTCTGCTTTTGGCGCTTCCTGTCCCTCACCGGCAGCGCCCTGATCAGGCATTTGGCTGCCCAGGTCCAGTGATTCAATGGGAGCCGGTGTTTCATAACCTTCCATAACGGAAGAACTGGATGCTGAAGATGAAATATAGGCAAGGGAAAGTGATGTCAGCATAAACAAGGTTGCTGCAACGGCTGTCGTCTTTCCGACAAAAGAACCCTGCGAAGTCCCAAAAAGTGTCTGGTTGCTGCCGCCGAAAGATGCGCCTATACTTGCGCCTTTACCGGCCTGCAAGAGTACAACAACAATTAAAAAGAGAGAAACGATGAGATGAACTACCAAAATCAGTGTATCCATTATTTTATTTAACCTTTCTTAAACTTTACTATTCTTTCAAAAATTTCCGCTTTAAGGCTCGCACCACCAACAAGAGCGCCATCTATGTCCGGCTGTGTCATAAGCCCATCAATATTTTCCGGCTTAACGCTGCCTCCATACAATATCCTTGCAGCACGGGAAAGTCCTTCATCAAAGAGCCTGGAAAGCGAATTCCTGATAAAAAGATGAACTTCCTGAGCCTGCTCGTCAGTAGCCGTCTTTCCCGTACCAATAGCCCAGACCGGCTCGTAGGCAACTATTATAATCATGGCCGACTCTTTTGACAAGCCCTTTAAACCACCTTCGAGCTGACTGAGAATAACATCAAGGGTCCTGCCCGACTCTCTCTCATCCAGTGTCTCACCAACACAAAGAATGGGTATAAGATTATGACTGACGGCAGCCTGAACCTTTTCATTAACAGATTGATCGGTCTCTCCATAGTATTGCCTTCTCTCGGAATGACCGATTATAACATATTCACAGCCCAGTTCTTTTAGCATGGGGCATGATACTTCACCCGTATAGGCGCCAAAATCATTGGCATTCAAATTTTGAGCGGCAAGTTTAACAGGACTGCTTTTAATGCGCTGCTCAACCGGAGAAAGGTGGGTATAAGGAGGAGCAATAACAACATCGACTCCATCAACTTCCTTAAGCAAACGCGCAAGGTCGGCAGCAAGCCGCGCCCCTTCTGAAGGCAGAGTATGCATCTTCCAATTACCTGCAATAACCGGTTTTCTTCCCATCAGGACATTTCTCCCCTCTTTTTTTCACTGCTTTCCATGAGCGCTTTAAAGGCAGGCAACTGTTTTCCCTCAAGAAGTTCAAGGAAGGCACCACCCCCGGTAGATATGTAGGAAATTTTTGATGATTCACCGACCCTGTGAATAGCAACGTCCGTATCACCACCACCGACAATAGTCAGGGCATACGAATTGGCTACATTCGATACCATAGCGTAAGTACCCCGGCTGAAAGCATCCATCTCGAATACTCCCATGGGGCCATTCCAGATGATTGTCTTTGCATTTTGCAAAGCCTCGGCAAAAAGCGTTGTAGTCGCCGGACCGATGTCGAGCCCCATCCATTCATCAGGTATCTCCTGAATAGGCAGCACTTTTGTTTCTGCATTGGCGTCAAACCTGTCTGCTACAACGCAGTCAATAGGGAGATAGAGCTTTATTCTGCTTTTTTTGGCCTTTTCAATCACATTAAAGGCCACATCAATCATTTCTTCTTCAACAAGCGACTTGCCCACATTATATCCCCAGGCCTTAAGAAAGGTAAAAGCCATGCCGCCACCGATTATCAGCTTATCGACCTTATGAAGCAGGTTCTCGACGGCTTTGAGCTTGCCCGATACCTTTGCGCCTCCAATCACAGCAACAAGCGGCCTCATAGGGTTTTCCATGGACCGCTCAAAATAGGTAATTTCGTCTCTCATAAGAAAACCGGCGACCGATTCATCAACATAATTTATAATGGCAGCATTTGAAGCGTGCGCCCTGTGGGCTGTCCCAAAGGCATCATTAACATAAACATGGCAAAGTGAAGCCAGTTTTTTACCAAAATTGCTGTCATTATTTTCTTCTTCACCATGAAATCGCAGGTTTTCAAGAAGAACAATTTCACCGGACAACATGCCCTGAATCATCGATTCAACCTGGGAACCGATACAGTCAGGCGCCATCTGCACCTCTTTATGAAGCAGCCTTCCCAAACGTTTGGCAACAGGCGAAAGCGACAGGGAAGGCACCACATTCCCTTTGGGCCTGCCCATATGGGACATGAGAATGACTTTAGCGCCTTCGTCAAGGGCATAATTGATTGTCGGAAGCGATCCCCTTATCCGTGTATCATCAGTAATATTTCCATTTTCATCTACGGGAACATTAAAGTCTACCCTGATAAGCACCCTTTTTTCCCGAAGGTCAACGTCATCTATATAGCTGATCTTTTCCAAGCTAAATTCCTTAAATCCTTTATATAACCGCCTTTATGTTTGCCCCTTTCAGCAAAAAACATAAAGTCAGAAAAGTTTCCTGAAGGCATTTTCACTTCTAAATCCTTAATGGAGGGAGGGAAACGCTACATCACCCCTGACACTGTCTGCAAGGCAGCTATTTGGTGATAATTTCCAGCAAATCTACCATTCGGTTTGAGAAGCCCCACTCGTTATCATACCAGGAAAGCACCTTTACGAGGTTTTTCTCAATCACCACTGTCGACTTTGCATCAAAAATAGAGGAGTGAGGATTACCGTTAAAGTCGATAGAGACAAGAGGTTCATTGCAATACTGCAATATCCCCTTCATCTTTCCCTCCGATGCCGCCTTGACGGCGCCGTTAATCTCTTCAGCAGTCACTTCTTTATCAAGCTCTGCCACCAGATCAACGAGGGATACGTTCGGTGTGGGAACCCTGACAGCCATCCCGTCAAGCTTGCCTTTCAGTTCAGGCAAAACAAGTGAAACGGCTTTTGCAGCGCCCGTTGTTGTGGGAATCATGGAAAGTGCAGCCGCTCTGGCTCGCCGCATATCCTTATGAGGAAGGTCCAGAATATTCTGGTCATTTGTATAAGAATGAATGGTCGTCATCAGACCCCGCTTTATGCCAAAGTTCTCCTCAAGCACCCTGGCGACAGGGGCCAGGCAATTGGTCGTACAGGACGCATTGGATATAATGCTGTGCTTACTGCCGTCATACTCGGAATCATTGACGCCGACAACGACAGTAAGGTCAGGGTCTGTCGCCGGCGCAGAGATAATCACCTTCTTAACATCACCAGCCAAATGCTTTGAAGCGGCCTCTCTTTTAGTAAACAACCCTGTGCATTCAAGAACGACATCGACACCGTTGTCCTTCCAGGGAATAGCAGCGGGATCTCTTTCCGCACTGATGGCAATCTCTTTCCCGTTCACAACGATGGAGTGTTCCCTTGCTTCAATAGCGGCATCGAAAATACCCTGAACGGAATCATATTTCAAAAGGTGGGCCAGCGTTCCTGCATCGGTTAAATCATTTATAGCCACCACCTCAATATTATTATTCTTACTCAACACTCTGAAAACATTCCTGCCAATCCTGCCAAACCCGTTGATCCCAACTTTTACAGACATCTTTTCCTCCCGAAAAATCGTATAAATAGAGAATGGAATTATACTCTATTCACCATTATAGTCAAATATTTTTTCCTTTATTGCCAATAAATCATAAAAAAGCGGACAAAGCTTAAATAAAAGGGGAAAGAACCAGAAAAACACCTCTCTGGAGGAGCCTTTTTTTGCCCCTTACAATTACAAGTTTAACAAGCTTTTGATAATTGTCAAAGAGAGCGCTCACTTGCCCGGACAAAATCTTCTGCTATACTTTTTCATAAGAAGGGAAATGGTATGGACCTTATCTTCACAGATGATGAAAAGGAGCTTTTCAGGAAGTTGCAGCGTCTCAACAACTTTTTTACAAACAAATCTTTTAATCCTCACCAGATTGAAAAACTCCTCATTATGCACATTATTATTAACCGTTTCGCCCGTCTCAACATAGACCCAACGCTTGGCCAGTTCGACGCCTTTGTCGATGAAATTGAAGCCTACCTGGACAAAAGCACAAATACTTTCGCCGCTTTTTTAAGAGAAGGTAATACAAAAGTTGAAAATGGCAAAAAAAAGTAAGTATTTTCCTTTATTCTTACCCTATTATGAATAAAAGAACCTCTTATTGGTATACCGGTAACAGAGCGTACTCTTCAAAGGCCATTCAGCTGGACAAAGGGAGGGACCCCGATCAAAGAGGCTATTGAATATTGTTTTTTTATTTTTTTTATGGGAAACTTGTAAAAAAGGAAAATCTGAACAAATTATTCTTTTTTCTGAAACTATTTTAGAGGAGCCTTTCATATGGAGTTAAAGGTTTTAAGAAAAAATTTGATTGTCCATAAAACAGAGTGTCTCATTATTGGACGTTTTGAAGGCAGGGGAGAAAACCCTCTCATTGATGAAATCGATGAAGTCATGGACGGGCTGATCTCAAGCGCAACAAAATCGGGCGATTTCAAAGGAAAGCTTAACCAGACCGTTGTTTTTTATAGCGGCGGCAAGCTATCGGCAGAAAGAATCCTTCTCATCGGCCTTGGAAACAAGCGTGAATTCAACAGGGACAAACTAAGAGAAGCTTCAGGCACGGCCGCATCTAAAGCCAAAAAAATGGGCGTTAAAATCTTATCTACCACGCTTACAGAGATGACGGCGGAAATATTAACCCCTCCCGACTCGGCGCAGACAGTTGTTGAAGGGACCATGCTTTCTCTTTATGCTTTCGATGATTTCAAAACAGACAAAAAAGAAAAATCAAAAAGAATCAAACTATTAAATATCGTTTTGCCCCTCAAATGCAAGGGACCCGGAAAAATCGAAAAAGGCGCATTAAAGGGCCTCAAACTGTCTGAAAGCGTTTATTTTGCAAGAGATCTCATCTCAAACCCCGGCAACGTAGCGACACCTTCCTATATTGCCAAAAAAACCCGGGACATGGCTAAGGAAAGGGGAATTAAAACAAGGGTGCTCGAAAAAGAAGATATGAAAGAACTGGGAATGGGCGCCCTGCTGGGCGTTTCCCGGGGAAGTTCCGAACCTCCCAAACTGATTATTCTCGAATATTGGGGAGGGAAAGAGAAGGATCAGCCTTACGTCCTTGCAGGAAAGGCCGTTACCTTTGACAGCGGAGGTATTTCCATAAAGCCTTCTCCCGGCATGGAAGAGATGAAAACAGACATGTCGGGAGGAGCGGCAGCTATCGGCGCAGTAATGGCAGCGGCATCCCTAAAGCTCCCTGTCAATCTCATCGCCCTTGTGCCTGCCACGGAAAACCTGCCCGGAGGGCGGGCTTACAAACCGGGAGACATTTTAACATCCATGTCAGGTCAGACTATTGAAGTTTTGAACACAGATGCAGAAGGGAGGCTCATACTGGCCGATGCGCTGACCTATGCTGAACGTTTCAAGCCCAAAGCCGTTATTGATATTGCGACCCTCACAGGCGCCTGCATTATTGCCCTGGGCAACCATGCATCAGGACTGCTCGGAAACAATGAAGGCCTTAAAAAAGAGCTTGTCAAGGCCGGTGAAGAATCAGGGGAAAAACTATGGGAGTTACCTCTTTGGGAACCTTACAAAAAACAGATCAGCAGCGATGTGGCCGACATGAAGAATGTAGGCGGCAAGGCAGCAGGCGCCATAACAGCTGCCGCCTTTCTCGACAAGTTTGCAACTAAATATCACTGGGCTCATATCGACATTGCAGGAACAGCCTGGGAAAAAAAGGGAAAACCTTTCATACCGAAGGGAGCAGCCGGGGTGGGCATCAGGCTTATCATCAGGTACCTTGAAAATACGCTTTCATCCTGATCCCGATTCTTCACTCGCTTTTACCGTGAAACCGTTCAGAGAAAAAGCTATTTTGAGTCAGATTTTTTGATTAAATGAGGCGAATGTTGAACATATTTAACGAATTTAATCGGGAAATCCGGCTAAAAGGGCTTTTTCGCAGCAGATTTGCCCTAAGTCCGGCAGGCTCCTAGTCAATCGGAATAAATGTCGAGGCCTTTTCCTTCTTTTCAAACTTAAGGGCAAAAGATTTCGCTTTGGCAAGCGAGCCAAAGGGTCCCAGCCGGACCCTGTGATAAGTTCCTTTTCCGGGAATATCCGCCTTGACAATAACGACACGGTAACCTTTGCTCTCCAGTTCTGCCCCTCGCTTACGGGCATCGGCGCTATTGGGGAAGGAGGCAACCTGAACAAAGTAATGCTTATCCGTTACCTTTGGCGGTTTAACTTTAACCGTTCCGGGGCGTGCTTTTTTTTCAGATGACGCCACCCTCTTTTTTTCCTCAGCCTTTACCTTTTCGGGCCGGGGTAACTTTTTTTTCTGTTCCTTCTTTTTATCCTCTTCATTTGCCTTTAAGAGAATGCCTTCTATTTCAAGCTTTTTCTTCTCTTTATGAACTGTTTTTTCTTTCTTCAACAGTGAAGGCGCCGTGATCTTCCGGCGGGGGTCTTCCTTCAGCCTGGCTTGCAGCATCTCTGCCCTGGCAGCCCTGGAACCGGTAACAACGCCGATTTTAAACACCATAAAACCAACAATAAAGAGGCCGGTCAAAACAAGGAGAATCTGCTTTGCATTGAGTTCAAAAACAAGTTTTTTCTGTGTTTTCCTCATTAGGCCTACATTTTTTCAGGTGCGGAGATACCGAGAAGGGCAAGCGCATTTTTCACAACCGTCTTTACGCCGCAAACCATAAAAAGCCTGGCCCGGCTGAGTTCTTTATCATCAACGACTATCCTTGTTTTATTGTAGTAACTGTGGAAAGCAATAGCAAGGTTAGTCAGGTAAATAGTCAGCCTGTGAGGCTCCATGGAAAGGGCGCTGCCTTCCACCACTTCAGGATAGGCGGCAAGTTGCTTGATAATATCTATTTCTTCGGCTTCTAAAAGGAGGGCAAGATTCACCGACGCGGGAGAAGGAATTTCCAGGGAAGCCTCTTTTGCATGACCGAGAATGCTGCATATTCTTGCATGCATATACTGAACATAGAATACGGGATTGTCAGCCGTACTTTTCTTGGCAAGCTCAAGGTCGAATTCAAGCTGGCTGTCATAGCGCCTCATAAGAAAGAAAAACCTGGCCGCATCACTTCCAACCTCTTCGATAACCTCGTTAAGGGTAACAAAAGAACCCGACCGTTTCGACATGGGAACAGGCTTGCCCTCCCTCGTAAGAGTAACCATCTGGATAAGAAGAACGTCAAACTTGCCGGGATCAGAGCCCATGGCCTCAATGGCCCCTTTTACTCTCGGTATGTAACCGTGATGATCAGCGCCCCACACATCGATGATCCTGTCAAAACCTCCGTCGAGCTTCTTTTTGTGGTAGGCAATATCTGCCGCAAGATAGGTAAGGGAACCATCTTCCTTAACAACAACCCTGTCCTTCTCATCGCCAAAATCGCTCGACTTAAACCATTTGGCGCCGGCTTCCACTTTAATAAGCCCCTTTTTATCGAGGTAATCGATGGCCGATGCAACTTCTCCAATTTCATGGAGTTCCTTTTCACTCTGCTCCACGTCAAAAACAATCCCGCCGAAGCTTTTCAGCGTGCCCATAATCCGGGACTTAAGTATTTTCGAGGCGGCAAAGCCCGAAGACAAGGCAAGAGGATTGGACGAATCGACAAGTTCATCATCACTGAGAAAACCGACTTTATCAAAATCAAGTAACGATTCATCGATTAATGTTAAAGCCACCTTTTCTACATAGTCACCCTGATAACCATAATCGGGAAAGGGAATGCCTTTTGAATCAATGCCTCTTTTTTCACGGACCCTATAGTTTATGGATACGCCGAGGTTCCTGATCTGGCTGCCGGCATCATTCCAGTAATATTCCCTTGTCACGTCAAAGCCGGCTGCCGAGAGTACCCTTGCAAGGGCATCTCCCACGGCGGCGCCTCTGCCGTGACCGACATGAAGGGGCCCCGTCGGATTGGCGCTGACAAACTCGATATTTACCTTTTCATTGTTACCGATAGTCCCTTCACCATATCGCTCACCCGCTTCGTAAATATTGGTCAGTATGCCCTGCCAGTATCGTTCCGACAGGGTAATATTGATAAAACCCGGACCGGCAATGCCAAGTTCTTTGATAATATTATCTTCATCGACAACGTTTTCTATGATCGTTTTTGCAATTTCTCTCGGATTTTTCTTTAGCTTGGAGGCAAGAACCATGGCAATATTGAGGGCATAGTCACCATGTTCCTTGTTTTTCGGCCTCTCAAGAAAGACAGAAGGCAGGCCATGTTCCCCGTGAAAGCTTTTTTCCACGGCATGACTGAATAGTTCCGTAATTGATGATTTCATTCTTTTTTAATCCAATCCCTATTTACTTTTTTTCGAAATTAGCGAGCAATATTACCATAAGGCCTGTTTTTTTGCAAAAAAAGGGCTTCCATTTGAAAAGGCATTTTTCATCTCACTTTCACCCTCTTATTTACAAAAGATATTGCAGCTCCCGTCAGTATATAATATATTTTATCTAAATCTGTATTCAATGCCATAAAAAGGGTGGAAGCATGTCAGAGTCCGATAAAAACAAATATAAAATTAATGCCCAAAATTACAAGTTTACCTATTCCGCCCTAAAGGTCCTTATCAATTTATCTCCGCTTAATTTAAACATTCACGGCCTCACCGACCAGAGCAGCAGCGGAAGCATTTTCCTTTTTAACCACTTTACAAGATTCGAGACCTTCATTCCCCAGTACGTACTCTACGACAGAAAAAAGGTTTTCTGCCGCTCTGTTGCAGATGCCTCCCTTTTCAACGATTCCATGCTCCGTGATTATTTAAGCAGTGTAGGCGCTGTGCCCGATAATCTTCCCAACATGATGGACTTCATGGTAGAGGAACTTAACCATGGGCATAAGCTGGTCATTTTCCCGGAAGGAGCCATGATCAAGGACCGCAGGGTCCGTGACCGGAAAGGAAGGCTGAATATCTATAAGAGAGAGGGTGGTTACAGGAGGAAGCCTCACACAGGAGCTGCCGTTATTGCTCTCAAGAGCAGAATGCTCCGCGACCTCTACCTCATGGCAAGAGAGAAGAATGATGATGTCATGGTTAAATACTACAGGAGCAAGTTTTCCACCTTCAAAACGATAGAGGAAACAGATGCTTTTGCAAAAAAGAGTGTTGAAATAATTCCTGCCAACATTACCTTCTATCCTATGAGAAGAGATGAAAATATCCTTGAAAAATATGTGCAGAAATATTCAGGCGTAAAATCAAAGAGAATTCTCGAAGAACTGAAGATCGAGGGAAATATTCTTCTTAAACAGACCGATATGGACGTGCGTTTCGGCAACCCCATCAGGGTTGAAGATTACCTTGCCAGGGGCTACAAAATCATATTAAAACTTCGCTATGATGCGGACCTGCTTACCAGGGGAAAGGGGAGGTTTCTTACAAAAATAACACCTGAACTGGTTAGAAAAAAGTTTGACTCTGCCATCTATGGCTGGATCAGGAAATGCACGGAAAAAATAAGAGATGACTATATGGAGGCCATTTATGACCTGACTACAATCAACCTCGGCCACCTCATCGCCCATGCGCTCTATGATCTTAACCGGAAAAATAAAAAGAGAGAGTTTCAAATAGAATATTTAAGATCGCTTCTCTTTGCCTGCATATGCGATCTTAGAAATGTATTTGACCTTCACCTGCACAGGAGCATTAAAAAAAGAGATTACATTAACTCCATCATTACAGGAGATGAACCTCATCTCCTCAAGATGCTTGAACGTTTTGAAAAAGCAGGGATACTGGAAATCAAAGAAAAAAGGTCCTTTATCTTAAAAGAAAAGCTGGAAGAAGATTTCCCCTTTGACGTTATACGCATAGAAAATCCGGCCATGGTCCTTGACAATGAGGCCCAATCCGTTCCCAAAGCCATCGAGGCAATTGACAGGCTCTACAGCGATGAAAAAAGTGTCATCGAGGAAAAAGTTTCCCTCTTGCTGGAGCGCAGGGCCCATAAAATTTTTGAAGGCGACCTGCTCAAATTTACCGCCCCGGAATATGACGACATCAATAAATCAGAAAAAAGAACAAGCTCGGGAGAACCCTTTTTTTACCGTACGGGAAAAGCATATAAAAAAAGACGGGGCGTGCTGCTTGTCCATGGTTTTTCGGCAAACCCTGCTGAAATGAAGGTTATCGGTGAAGGGCTCTTTAAAAAAGGGTACGAAGTCTATGGCCTGCGGCTGCCGGGCCACGGCACATCACCGGCTGATATGAGGGAAAGAAGCAGGAAAGAATGGCTGAAAGAAGTTTCCCTCGGTCTTGCGCTGATTTCCCGGTACTGCCCCAGGTTCTTCGTCATCGGGAATTCGATGGGTGCACTCCTTAGTCTCATGGCAATGACTGCAAGCCCTGTCATTGTATCAGGCTTTGTGGCCATTGCTCCCGCTTTCAGGGTAAAGGACAAGCGATTGCCATACGTTACCTATGTCGATGCAGCACAAAGGCTTTACAGGGTCTTTGCAGAATTAAAAGCGGACTGGCCTTACATTAATTCGATGCCCGAAAACCCTGACATCAACTACAGCCAGATCCCCTACCATGGGCTCTTTGAACTCTACCAGACAACAAGAGAATCAAGAGACTACATTGAAAAACTCAATGTGCCCACACTTTTTATTCAGGCGGAACATGAGTTTACGGTAGATCCCAAAGCAACTTATGAAGCTTTTGAAAGAGTTCCTGCTCAAGATAAAAGCTTGTTGAAAGTAGATATCGACAAACACGTCATCACTCTTGACGAAGAGTTGCCCGTATTTGATGCCATAGTGGAGTTTCTGGGGAAAAGATAATAAAAAGCCCCTTTTTGAAAGGGGCTTTTTATATTAAGATCCGTGAATCTTGTCGTATTTCGCCTGAAGAGCAGCAGTATCCTCTTCATGATTTGGATCGGGGACACATGAATCTACGGGACACACACTGACACACTGTGCCTCATCAAAGGCTCCGTGACACTCGGTACAGAGATCAGGGTCTATTACGTAAATGTCATCACCTTCTGAAATTGCGTCATTGGGGCACTCGGGTTCACAGACACCGCAGTTGACGCAATCTTCATTTATCATTAAAGCCATTGTTACCTCCTATATTGTTGTTCTCATTTTTTAAAACAAATATACAAAGTGAAAAAGATAATATCAAGAAAAAATTATTCCGGATTGATATTATTTTTTTTGTCTTCCATTTTGTGATAAAAAAAGAGAGCCTTTGCAGTGTTGAACAACTAACTTGACAATTACACAATTTTAAAGTTCACTGAATGAGTAAATAGAAGAAAAAAACAGCGTTTTTTCAAAGAATGAGGAGGTCAGGACAAATGCAGCTAGCTATAGTCGGTTTGGGAAGAATGGGAGCCAACATGGCAAGACGCCTTCTAAAAGGTGGTCATGAGGTCATGGTTTATAACCGGAGTCCGGAAAAAACCGATGAACTTGTATCGGAAGGGGCCGGCGGCTGCTATAGCCTGGAGGAAGTGGCACATCGCCTTAAACCGCCAAGAATCATCTGGCTTATGCTTCCTGCCGGAGAAATCGTCGATAATCATATTAAGGAATTTACAAAATACATTGATAAAGGAGACATTATCGTCGAAGGGGGAAACAGTTACTACAAGGACGACACAAGACGATCGGAAATACTGGCAAAGAAAGGAATAGTCTACATCGATGCCGGTGTGAGCGGCGGCATCTGGGGCCTTGAAATCGGTTACTGCACCATGGTGGGTGGCGAAAAAGAAGCCTTTAATCACATAGAACCCATTTTAAAAACGCTGGCTCCCGAAGGAGGCTACCTTCATTGCGGCCCTTCCGGCGCAGGGCATTTCGTCAAGATGGTCCATAACGGCGTTGAATACGGCATGATGCAGGCCTATGCCGAGGGTTTCGAAATACTCAAAGGGTCACCCTACGGCAACAAGCTGGACATGGGCCGGGTATCACACCTCTGGAACCGGGGAAGCGTGGTCCGGTCATGGCTTCTCGAACTTTGCGAAGAAGCGTTCTCAAAAGATCCCGAACTAGAGGAAATCCGGGGCTATGTAGAAGACTCCGGTGAAGGAAGATGGACGGTGCAGCAGGCCGTTGAGTCCGGAGTCCCTGCCCCGGTCATTACGCTTTCTCTTTTTGAAAGATTCCGTTCCCGCATGGAAAACACCTTTGCCGACAGGGTCCTTGCCGCCATGAGGCGGGAATTTGGAGGCCATGCCGTGGTGAGGAAGGGTGAGGAGAGTAAGCTCACCTCAAAAGGAGCAGGAGCAGTAAGCCATGCCAGGGCAGACAAGGAGTAAAAAATGGCTAAGGTTGAAGATAGCTCCCCCGCTCAGGCAACCATTAAAGCAACTGAGAGAGAAAAAAAATCACCCTGTCAAATTGAAAGGGCCACAGAACCCTGCGCAATCGTCATCTTCGGCGCATCGGGAGACCTGACGAAGAGAAAGCTCATCCCCTCCCTATTCAGGCTTTATATTAACGGTCTCCTGCCCTCTGAATTTCTCATTGTCGGAACAGGACGAAAGGACATGGGCAATGACGCTTTCAGAGATAAAATGAAAAAGGCCCTCGGCAATGATTCTGCTTTTAAAAACAAAGAGAATAAAATAAAAGAATTCCTGTCAACACTCTACTATGAGCAGCTTGATTATTCCGACCTTACTGCTTATGAAAAACTGTCTCATAAACTCAAGGAACTTGAAAGCGAAGGCATTCCCGGCGGGAACAGGATTTACTACCTTTCAACGCCACCTTCCGTCTATACGACGATTACGGAAAATCTCGGTCTCTCCCACCTCTCCATGGAAAACGGCGGCTGGCGCAGAATCGTTATTGAAAAACCCTTCGGCCGGGACCTTGATTCTGCAAGAGCGCTGAATGCCCACATTCGTCATTATTTTAAGGAAAACCAGATTTTCAGGATAGATCATTATCTTGGAAAAGAGACGGTACAGGACATTCTCATGTTCCGCTTTGCCAACAGCATTTTTGAACCCATCTGGGACAGGCGCTACATCGACCATGTGCAGATTACGACAGCCGAATCGATAGGAATCGAAAACAGGGCCGGTTATTACGATAAATCGGGCGTTATGCGGGACATGTTCCAGAACCACATGCTGCAACTCGTAGCACTGACAGCCATGGAGCCGCCTGCCGCCTTTGAGGCCGATGCCGTGAGAGATGAAAAGGTAAAGGTCTTAAGGTCGATTCGCCCTATCCCTTTGAGTGAAATAAATAAGCACCTTGCCCTCGGGCAATACGACAAAGGCGCGATAGATGATAACGCCGTTATTTCCTACAGGGATGAAGAGGACATAAAGGATAACTCCCATACAGCCACCTACGCAGCTATCAAGCTTTACCTGGACAACTGGCGCTGGAAGGGCGTTCCCTTCTACCTGCGCTCCGGGAAAAGACTGGCAAGGCGAAAAACGGAAATTGCCGTCCAGTTCCGGCATGTGCCCCACTTCATGTTCAGAAACGTCATGGAAGATGAGATCAATCCCAATACGCTCGTTTTTACCATTCAGCCTGACGAGGGAATAAAACTTACGCTACAGACCAAGATGCCCGGCACAAAGGTCTGTCTCAGGGAAGTGGTAATGGACTTTAAATACAAGGATTTTTACAGCGGTGCCGGCGTCGATGCCTATGAAAGAGTCCTCATCGATTGCCTCGAAGGGGACCATACCCTCTTTGTCCGTGAAGACGGCGTCGATTATGCCTGGAAGCTCCTCACGCCGGTGCTTGAAGCGATAGAATCGGACCCGAAATCTGCACCTTTTGAAATGTATGAGTCGGGAAGCCAGGGGCCTGAACTGGCAGACAGGCTTATCGGCAAGGATGGACGCAAGTGGCGGGGGCTTTAAAAGAAATTTAAACTGTAGCGGGGTTAAGAGGAAGACTTAATTCACGCGCCGGGTTTTTATTCTTCAAGCCAACCAACCTTACCTTATGGGAATCCATATCTCTTCCGTGGCATTTGGATCATCAGGCCGGTAATTTTCTCCCATGATTTCAAAATGCGCCCGCAGGTCCAGTTCATATTTGGAATTTGGCAGCCAGCTTGCGAATATATATTGCGAGGTTTTAACAAAGTTGGAAGCAGGCCCTTTATGAATAAAAACAGCATACTTCCCCGGCGGCAGAAGATAAGTCTCCATTTCATCAGGGACACCTTCAAAATCAGAAACTTCAACAGCTGCCCATCTCTCAAAGAGCGTATGCGGGGTAAATTGTCTAAAATCTGTTAAGTCACCAAATATATTGATGGAATAGAAACCTGAATCTAACCTGTTTTTGATTTGCCCCATCATTGGCATAAAGGTTTCCCATAATTCCCGGGTCTTGTCCTTTGAAAGGCTCGTCTCCAGCCGCATACCGACGAATTTCTTTTCCTCAATCACTTCAATCCTTGTATCCATCACAGCTCCTTAAAATAGATTTATAGTGTGCGTCATGCGCGCAATGATATTTGTCTTCCAATCGTGCGCATTGCGCACGCTGCAGGACCGGGTCCAACTCCCTCACCGCAGTGTCACTATAACCGTCACCGGTCAGGGCTTTTACTTTTTTAATCTCTTTACATACCACCCATGCCACCACCACCCATGCCGCCACCTCCCATACCACCATCATCCATCCCACTCCCATGGCACGCCTGACAATCTCCAAGAAGAAAGGTTTGTGTCTCATGATGGATATTTGTTCCCATCATGGGACTCCCCGTAACAACCCATTCAGGATGACAAAGAAGGCAATCCCTAAAGGGGGCCAGTCCGTACGTCTGGGTCTCTGGAATAAAATCCATTTCATGGCAAGACATACACTCATAATCTTCACCGGGAAAACCACCGGGCGCATTGGGCGCCGTTGAGTCTTCAGGCAAGGGGATCGGTGTTCCCACCAGCAAGTGATGCTTATCCGGGTTACTTCTCTCCAGCATGGGGAAATTTATCAGATCTTCATGGCAATCCCGGCAAGCCTCTTCTGTGGGAACGCCGTCAAATATGCTCATACCACCCATGGCAAAGAGAGAGAAAGAGGAAAAGGCGACTGAAATGCCTATGATCAATAAATATAAAAACAGTAAAGACCTGTTGTGGATTAAAATAATTTTTTCAAACATAATCAACCTTCTCCTATACATTTATTTCGCGTAGCTATTACCAAAACAAGTCGCCCCCCATAAAACGTTATCAAGGAGCACAAAAGGGCCGCACCTTAACTATTTTAGTATAAGGGCCAATACTGAACAGTTAAGATATTACCCCAATAATCTTCTTATTCATATCAGGCAATAAGTAATGTTATGCCACTAAATCAGAGAATTATCAAGCATTATTGCTCAATTTGTCACATTCTATTTGCAATGCTATATTTCATATGGTAGCTTTTGGGATAAAAAATATCTGCCGGGCAAACAGGCCCGGACCCGGAAAATACCGTTTCATAACAAGGCAACTTCACTTTTTCCGTTCGAAGCAACAGGGCAAAATCTTTTACCTTAATTGTCGTCACTTTAGATAAAAAGAGTTTTAAATGAATAAATTTAGTCCCTTATCATCAGAACAATTAAATAGTGAAATTGAATCGTTTATAAGTTATTTAGATGCAGAGGAAAAAAAATGTTTTGGTATTCAAATAAATCAAGATGCGAAGGATTGCCAAATATTTGCTCCGCTTTTATCTTACAACTTGAATAATCTGGGCGATCCTTTTACAGGCGATGGAGGTCATTTAGTTACCTTCAATTATGAAAAAGAGTTAGTATTATTAGTAGCCGGTCTCCTGGGGCTTCCCGCTGATGAAGCATGGGGCTATTATACCCCTTGTTCAACAATATCAAATCTGCACGGTGTTCACCTGGGAAAAAGAATGTCAGAAGAATCTACATTGATCATTTCCGAAGAAGCACATAATAGTTTTGAAAAAGCAGCCCTTATAACAAGATATAAAAAAATAGTTAAAATAAAAACCAATAAATATGGTGAAATATCAGCAAGTGATTTTGAGAATCAAATTAAAAGATGTAACAAAGAACATTATACCATTGTATTTTGCTCTGGAACCGTAGCAAAAGGATGTTATGACGATGCTGATAAATTACTGGAAATACTTCGACATCTCAATGTTGATAAAAGTAGATATTATTTACATATTGACGCTGCTCTTGGCGGGATGATAACCCCATTTTTAGAAGGTAATCCGATAAATTTAGACTTTAGCCTGGGAGAAGTCGATTCTCTGTCCGTTAGTTTTCATAAAAGATTAGGTATTCCCATACCAGGGTCATTATTTCTTGCACGCAAAAACAAAATAGATAGCTTGCCTTTTTTGCATTCTGAATTATATGCTGAACATTATTCATCATATGATACAACCATCGGTGGTTCTCGTGACGGTTTTTCTCCCTTTGTAACTCTAATGAAACTTAAAAAAACAGGGTATGAAGGCATGGTTCAACGAACCAATTTGATTATAAAAAAGGCGCTATGGTTTGTAAGCCTTTTAAATGAAAATGGTGTTGATGCCTGGTGTCATAAATATTCTCCATGCGTAGTTTTACCTGCTCCCTCCAATAAGTTGATAAAAGAGTATCATTTACCTTTTTATTCTTCTCCAGAAGGAAATTTTACGCACATTTTTACAATGGAGCATGTCACTGAAAAAGCGATGGAAGAATTTCTCAATAAATATTTAGAATGCACTTTTAGGAGTACAAAAGGGAGCACAAAAGAGTCGCATCTTAATTATTAAGATTAATTGTTTCTACGGTTTTTTTCGACTCAACCTATCCACTTATAATAAGAATTCCAGTAATATAAAGAAAACAACTAGCACAGCAATTAATGAAATTTTATATATTTCAAAAGTTCCTTCCATCAAGATTATCAAAAAATAAATAGATGTTATAAACAATCCTAAATGAACAACAATCTTTAGTGCTGAGCTATCTTTTCGAGCCATATCAGTTTCTACCGGACTGCTGACACCAGCACAGAAGGAGAAATAACTTCAATATCCGATGTAATCCGGTAGCATTTCGTGCCGGGATAAACGATAAATTTGCGCGATGGATTCAGGCCGCTGCAAGCGACATAAAAACCTTTTTCTGCCCTGGCAGCAAGGCTTCGCTTAACCTCGATAGCCCATAGCTCACCATTGGGCCAGGACAACAGCAAATCAATCTCCGCACCACCGCCGGATATTGATTAACCAAGTCAATGAGTTTTGAATATAAATATCGCTTAATCATCCTTGCAATTGTGGAGTGCTATTCCCTGATTTGCAAGGGAAATAAGTGATGGGGATAAAGTTTTTATTCTTTAATTTTCACGATTCGAGGTGTAACCCTCTCTTTTCCGATTATCAGCCCATAGCCTAAATACAGAAAAGTGGAATCGGGGATTCATAATATTGCCTCCTTGTCATTTCGACGGGAAGTTCCCGAGACATATTTCTTCATTGCTGGAGTTCGGTATTGTGTCCCAAGAACTCTTGTTGCCCCACTCCGACAAAAAAAATATAAAGACAGAAACCTTTTATCAGGTTGAAATGTTTATAGTATATAAAAAAAATAATTTAATAAGGAGTTTACTGTTATGAAATGTTCAAAAACAATATCTATTGTCATGCTAATGTCCTTTATTATCACATCGGGACTTGCCATGAAGTCATTTGCAGAAGATCTTGACCAGATGCCGGACAATCAAAATACAGTTAAATGGTTGAAAAATCATCCAGAGGTGGCTAAATCAGCATTTAAAGACAGACAGTGGCTTGAAAATCACCCGGTTGTACTTCAGTCAGCAATTGAGAATAGAAAATGGCTTGAAAAACACCCTGATGTGACTATAGAAATTTATAAAAACAGGGCGTGGCTGAACAACAATCCTGAAGTCGCAAAAAAGCTCTACTCCAATAGGGAATGGCTCAACAAGCACCCGAAAGTTGCGAAAGAGGCCTATAAAAACAAAGCGTATCTGAATGCTAATCCCAAGGTTTCAAAAACGCTATACAAAAACAAGAAAGTATTGGCAACGCATCCAAAAGCATCCAAAAAAGCCTATAAATACAAGAAGCAACTGAATAAGCATATAAGATGACTAAAAGCAACAAAAAGGGCAGCAGGTCATCCTGAAGGAGCCAAGAGAAAACTTCAATCATGCGGCGGATGGCGCAGGCTTGTCCGTCCTACGACGCTTTATAAACCTGAACCAAAATTCATAAAGTAAAAACATGAGGGAGGCCGAGATCATTACCGGAGAATACATTGCCGCAGGCACGGCCATTAAATTTGACTGGAGTATGGAACCGGCAACAACAATGGCCAAAGCGCTGTTTTGGATACCCACTTCTATGGCAATGGTTTTTTGAATTCTGCTGTTAAAACCAAGCATTCTGGACACCAGAAAGCCGATCAAAAGGGTTAAAATACACAGCAAAATTGTGAGTAGCCCCACCTGTTGAATAAGTTCAGACAGATGATTACGCTCTTTATAGAAGGTGTAAAACACGAGGGCCAATAAAAAGAGAATGGAGAAAAATTTAACTTTTTGCTCCGCAGCTGCCGCAAAAGCAGGAAATCGGCGGGCAATCACCATCCCCAGTGACAGCGGTACCAAGGTGATAAATAGCACGGCAAGCACTGTTTTCAGGACCGATATATTTACATGGCCGGCTTGCATAAACTCTGCAATACTAAAATTGACCACCAAAGGAATGGTGATGACCGCCAACAGGCTGCTTATGGCCGTTAATGTAACCGATAATGCCGCATCCCCCCGGCAGATATAGGAAACCAGGTTTGACCCCGGCCCTCCGGGACAGGCAACCAAAAGCATAAAGCCAACGGCTAATTCCGCTGTTAAGCCGGAGAAGATAAGCAGGAAGTAGCCCGTGACAGGCAAGGCAATGGTTTGCAGACCAACCCCCAGTAATACGGCCTTGGGCTTGATAAACAATCGGCTAAAATCATTCACCGTTAATGACAGCCCCATGCCCAGCATCATAAGGGCAAGGATTAAGGGGGCAATGAGGGATAATAATTGACTATTTTGCATATTTTGCGATACCTGTTTTGTAGAAACTATGTTCAACCAGAAAATAGTTTCTTCCTTTAATAGAAAATCCATGATCATGTAGATACCATCCTGGAATCATATTATTTCTGCCTGATTCCCCAGAGGCTATCTACGGTGCTCTATCTAGAAAATTTCCAGCGTAAAGGCAGTACCTGCCAGGGTGAACCTGCCATCTACGTTTATATATATAGACTTCCCGGTAGGGATAGCAGTGCAACTCTCATTTATGGTGCCGTTTAGTTCAGAAGAGCATAAGAGTGAGGAAAAAACTGCATCACGATAGACAAAAAGATCGATATCATCGGACAAGCTACTAATTGTTATATTGTAACTTGTACCGGCCGTCACACTACTTATGTTATAGAAGCTTTCTGTCGTATTAACCTGCCCGGAATAGGGAATATCTTTTGTAAAGTCGATAACAATTGGTGAGGAAACTGTGCCCTCGGATACAAGTACGTTAGGTCCAACACCTCCAACATTATCACCACCACCACCATCACCACCACCACCATCACCACCACCTCCTCCCCCACCGCAGGATATCAAAAAAAGTGCCGATAGCAACAGGGTTAAAAAAGTAAAAAAATATTTCTTGTAATTACATTCCCGAACAACTTTAAATTGTTTTTTACACATCGTTTGCCTCATTCACAGTTTCTATAGAACTATCATTTCAACTTTTGGAAAAAATCTTTTTTCCCTCTCTAAAACACACCTTTTACGATACAAAAGTAATTTTAATTTTTTGGGGCTGTTTTCATGTTTTTACTTTTGATTACAGTTAGTTACCTGATCAATCCCCGGAAGGCCCCCTTCTCTAATGCCAGGCACTACCTTTGACTTTTTTTGTGCTTCATTACCGTCTTGCAGAGTTTTCCAAATTCCTTGTCTTTTCTTCTCTTCTCCAAATATGACATTTCATTGTAAGTAGATTCTTTAGACATTTTTATATAATTTTGATAGCGGTCAGCCGATAATTGCCCTTTTTCAACGGCATCCAAAAGGGCACAGCCCTTTTCTCCAACATGTGTACAATCATTGAAGCGGCATTCTTCAGACAGAGTGATGATTTCGGCAAATGTTTCATCGAGTCCCGTATCTACCGAGAAATTCCCCAGTTCACGCATGCCCGGCGTGTCGACTATCATTGGACCCGATTCCAGTTTAATAAGCTGCCTGTGAGTTGTGGCATGCCTTCCTTTACTTTCTTTCTTACTGACCGTTTTGGTTTTATAAATTGATTCACCGATGAGCTTGTTTATTAACGTTGTTTTGCCGACTCCTGACGATCCCAACAGGCAATAGCTTAGTCCAGGTTTCATCATTTCTTTTACACTGCCCGGGCCGGATTCATTTTCATTGCTAAAAGGTACTATTTGCAAGCGGGGCATAATTTTTTGTATTTCTTCAATTCTCTTCGATATGTCTTTGTCGGAAAGGAGGTCACTCTTGCTCAACAGTACAATGGGGTCGATATTATTTTCGTTAACCATGACGAGATAACGTTCAAGGCGTCGAAGATTAAAATTTTCATTCAAAGATTGAACGATAAATGCAACATCCATATTGGCGGCAATCAACTGGAAATCAATTTTCTTCCCCGGTGTTTTTCTTTTCAACAAGGACTTGCGTGGTAAGACCTCGTGAATGATTGCGAAGCTATTTTCATCGTAAAAATTGGCAAGGACCCAATCACCCACTGCGGGATAATCAAGGGGAGATGAAGCGCTGAATGTTATTTTTCCGACTAATTCGGCTAAAACGTCAACGACGCCATTACTTATTATGTAGCTATCTTTGTGTACAGCGACTACCCTGGCTATTTCAAAGTTTTCCTGACTTTCAGGGCTAACCGACTCCAGGAACCATTTGTCAAAACCAATTTTTTTCAAATTTTTGGGAATATTATTCATGTGAAACTAAAATACCTAATGTTTTAGGGGCATTACGGTAGTCAGGCAGAGTGGATGACGCAGCTTATCCACTCTTGTATTTCCTACACCTTTAGCCAAAGGTGTGATACTTCTATAGGGCAAGCGGTACCATTTCTTTCTAGCCACTCAAAATCTCTGTTATGAGTTGAAGTGTAGAATTCAGATTTACTAACAATAGAATGCGCAGTTACGTTCAAATCAACATTTTTACTGTTATCACCAAGAACAGATGCAAGTTTTGTAAATGAATATGAATCTTTGTTGTATCCAACTATCAGAGCATCCTGCATTGCCCATGCATAGTCTCCATTTACAAACCTCACCAGCCCTTTGTTGCAATAGCACGATAAAATAGGATGTGTTTTGCCAACGGGTTTACATTCCACAAAGAGGCCATCTTGATCATTTAAAACTGGTTGTTTTTCCCGTTTTAAATCAAAGAAGATATCAGGCATCTTGTCGGGGTGTTTCTTGTCAAAATTTGTGATCTTGGGTTCACGGATAACCTTGCCGAAGAGAGCATAGTTAAATCCGGGAATATCTCCATTTTTTCGCAAATGGTTTTCAATAATCTCAACCAGCACTTGGGTAATAGTATCCTCATGCGCCGAATGAATAATAAAACCTGACGGTGGCTTTTCTTGGAGCAACTGCCATGCTCTTTTGATTACATTGCACAACAGCAGAATTGTACGCTTTGGAATCGGTGGGTGCGGCAAGGTATATTCTATGCCGTGAGTGAAAAAGCCTACCGCCATTAGTTACGCCCTACAGGAAAGACAACAAGATGATTACGTATAATATCCATCGCACAAAGGCGGGCACGGCTTAAAGTCCAATAGCGATATTGCCCAATAATGCCAACAAGAAGAAGCCCTTCTTCATGGATAATAGCGCGGCTGCATCCTGTCTTGTTAGCTTCTCTAGTGATCTGGAAAATCAAAGAAGACAATACCTCCTTCGATATATTTTGAGAACTGGCAGTCGAAGAAATAGTAAAAAAATGCCAAGGTGAATGAATACCCTTCCCTACATTATCAATTTCATCGATAGATACAGTCTCATTAGTTACCGTAAAAGATGGTGCAAGTAATCTTTGAAGTTCATCATAAAAAGTTTTCCGTTCATTCTTCGTTGGCCATGAATTAGCACGGTCACGAAATTCCTTATAGGGAGGTGCAACATCAAGCGTGTCACTAATAACCTGCCGGTCAAATTCATCCAATTCATATAGATCAAAAATAAAGTTATTGATTGCCTGCCAAGGTTTTATCGTTGCATTTTCAAGCTCATTGGATAGTTCTAAGGAATATTCATATTGCTTTTTTGACAAGGCATTAATCTCAGGAAATGGGAAATTGTCAAGATCTGATTTTGTCATTGACCTCCGTTCAGCACCCATTATAGAGCTCGTTATTAGTGCATGATATCTGAATAACATACTATGAGTAAGTAGATAAAGAAGTGCCAATATCCCGTCCGCTTTTTCACAGCCATAAGCAGAGTAACCATAAAACTTTTTTCTAAACGCTATAGGGTTTCGTGCCATCCATGACTTGGGTGAAATTACTGAATTGCTTGGCGATTGAGATACAATTAATAATGGTGGCTTGTATAGCTCAGGGTCACGCGTTCTATGTGCAGTAGGTTTCTCAGGATTAATTTGTGCTGTAGTGAATTTGAACTTTGGTAACAATGAAATATTAACAGAAAATCCATTATTGTTCGGAGGTGAGAAATTGGGTAAGTCTCGCAAAAAAGAAGCATCTTCTTGTTTTTGCTTAGCCGACAGATCATAACCTTTACTTGTATATAAACCTGATTTCTTCCAATAGGCTTTAACTGTTGGCCACTCCATAGCATTAATTTTATGAACTATCTCCACGTCAAGAAACGTTCCAACTGCTAAAATTTTCAAAAGATTAGAATCTTCTATAACCTTGCCAACAGCTATAGGTTGAGCGGCCTGATAATCAATTCGAATACGTCCTTTGTCATTTAGTCGTTTTTCAAAATGAGGAGTAACAAAATGGAAATAGTGGTTTTCGTCAGGCACGCGGTTACGCGCAAAAAAGAGCATAAAAGGCTGGCCCATATCAGGCCATACGTCTTTGCTGTCCGACAGGTTCGATCCGTTAAGAATCCCCGTAATTTCGAGGCCTTTTAATATCGCATTAAAAGCGCGCGTGCCGGGGCCAGATTGTTTGAGAAAGATTCTTGCAGGCAATACCATGGCAATAATAGCATCAGGTTTAGCCCAAAGTGTTGCTTTCCACAAAAACGGGAGGTCAGGATTGTTATCAGGATTTTGGTAATTCTTAGCGATATTCTTGAGGCCACGCTCATTTAAGGCTTTGCGAATCAGCTTGGTAAAAGATACGTTATGTTTTTTGACCTCTTTTTTTTCCGCATCTGTTTTACCTGTAAGACGGCTCCATGGGGGGTTTCCGATAACCATATCGAAACTGCCATTAAAATTATCGGATAGATCATCCCACAAACTACCCAGCACAAAACCTGTGTTTTCCTCTTCCTCCGGGCGTTTGTGATTGTAAAGTGCTACACCTTGTAATGGTTTTGGAAACTTCAAGCTTTTAGGGGGGCGAGGCGTTCCATTAAGTTCTATAGCGGTGATATATAGAGACAACGCAGCCAAGCGAAGAGCCGATTCGCTGATGTCGAAGCCGCATATCTGATTGTATAGAATAGATTGGATCGTTTTCGTATCCGGCCTTTTCCCGTCATGCTCCCATCGGGCCGCCACAAGCTTCCTGAAGGCAAGAACCAAGAAAATACCGGCTCCACAACTAGGGTCCAGAATTCTTGCATTTTTCTTGTCTTTAATTCCTTCAAACGCATCATCCACAAGATATCGCGCTATATCTTTAGGCGTGTAGTAAACACTTGTCTCTTCCGCCCGCTTATCCCATATTCTGCTGAAGTTCTCGTAAACCTGGCTGAGAACTCCAATTGGAATATGAGCAAAGTCCAAGTCACCCCAGTCGATGGTTAATTGAAAAGTTTCAACTCCAACACGATCCCAGCCTTCCATGATGGCACACAAATGTTTAAACAAACTACCATTGGTCTGTTGTGCTGCCTTATTAAATGCAATTGAATAATCATCAGAGAGAGGGAGCAAATCGCCATTGAAGGTTTCATCTAGCCACTTGCATGTTGCAACCGCGCTTTCCACATTACGGAAACAGTCACCGGGCGTTTTTGCTTGAGGGCTTATTGAAGCAAGCTCACTACATTTGACTATTTTACGGTCGCAAAGAAAACGGAAAAACAGTGCCCTGCCGAGAAATGAAAGAACATCCAGAGGGTTTAGTCCATGCCCTATCAGGTCTTTAGAAGAATAGGTCATGGCGTCATGAATTGTCTTGAAAACATAATCAGCAGCTTCTGGCTGGCCTTCCATTGTAAAGGAGCCGCTTACAACACTTTGAAAAAAGAGGGGGGCCTCCGGGGCTTCCTGTTTAATTGTCTTCGGCTTATTCCCTTTAGCCAGGACTGAACGGTCCAAGTTGACAGGGTAAACATTTAGTTCGCCTGGGTTCATGATACCTACATATGCCCTTTCTCCACGGTTAGCCAAAAGCCACTGCAAATCCAATATAGTCTTGTCATCAATATTTTGCTTTCGATCACCAGAAACAATATAAAGCAAAGGTCTTGCCTGGAATTCAGCAACTGCATCTACCTTTAAATCACCCTTACTTGCTGTGTTCAACAAATCAAGGTAGTCAAGATGTCTAGGGGTAGGTTCATCACCTAATATGACTAGATCGTGACAGCCAAAAGATTTTGCTTCATTTAAAATATTCATAAGTAACGCCTATTATTCCCAGTTCGCACAATTCCCTGATATCGTCCAAGAATTTGGATATAATGTCTTTGATCCTTAGTATAGCTGAGGTCTTTAAAGGCAGGGTTTTCTGATTTAAGAACAAACATATTAGATGACAAATAAACTCTTTTTAACGTAGCTTCTCCCTCAATAAGTACAGCAGCAATTTCCCCATTTTCGACACTATCTCGCCTCTGTATTACAGCAATATCACCATTATTGATCCCTACACCTGTCATGCTGTCACCAACAACATGAAGAGCGAAGAGTTCACCATCTCCAAACATTGCAGGTGGTATAGGTAGATGTTCTTCAAAATTTTGCTCTGCCCATATAGGAACACCTGCTGCGATACAACCTAATAGAGGAATTGAATCCACCTGTTGCTGACTTGTCGGTTCATTTTGAAATGTTAACTGTATCCCGCGAGCTTTCCCTGGGTTCAAGTGGATATAACCTTTTTTCTCTATAAGCAGCAGATGATTCTTTACAGATGTAATACTACTGAACTTAAAGTAATTACATATTTCCATATATGTAGGGGGATAACCATTATCCCTCACCCACGAAACAATAAATTCATAAATTTCTGATTGCTTATTAGTAAGGTTCTTCATGAGAATATAGTATGAGGTCGCAATAGTGTTATTATTTACACTATATTAATGTACACTATTCTAAAAATCAAGATATGAAATAGCAAAAAAATAAGGGAAGATCTCTCCTTAATTCCTTCCCTTTATTCTACTCTCCAAGTAGATACTATCTACAATTCAATGTCCCCTTCATTGTTATGCTCGAGAAATACGGTAATCCATGTAACTCAATCCTTCTAAATAAAAGTTGATATGTTTCCCCGCTCGATCCAAGACAGGCGCTGTTTCAGAGATCAGGAATATGTCTTTTTGAGTCCTGTTCACTAAAGTCTCTAAGCTGTGCCGATGAAATTTCTTGTAACTATATTGCTCAATCAACTCACTACTGATAAAGAAAGTAGGTCTAATCTCTAATTTTCCATGACGCAGCTTATTTACAAAACGAACGTAGAATTCTTTGCCAGATACAGTTTTATTTAACCATGCCTTGCCATAATAAACGCGGTAATCATCTTGAAGTTCAGAAATATCTTGATTATCTACCTTAATAAATAAATCCTGAAGGGAAATAAAACCTGTTTTTGGAAGTTGCACATCGAAGTTTTCTCCATTAAGAAAAGAATCTACTAGTGCACTGAGTGTTTTTCTTTGTTGTATTTTTCGATTTCCGGAATACTGGTTTTTGTGACCGAGGGACCTGTAGTCACCTTTATTTTCTTCTGTTCTCCGGTTAGAATCAGATCGATACACAGAAGGTGGCTGGAGATTTAAGCGGACAGAATTCTCATGGAATACATCTTCGTAACCATAAAGATCGTCTGTCTGACCTATTGTATACCCTCTCTTTAACTTAATTTCTTTTCCGATATTACAGTTATCTTTATGTTGAGAAACAAATTTATAGTAGGGGTCGCGTTTCCGAAGGTGCTTCGGTCTATCAAGATTTGCACATGTTACTTGAGCATCGCAATTCGGGTCAGGACATTCAAACTCATACTTTGAGCGGAGTTTTCCAGTAAGGTAAAGCTGGTCCGCTTTCTCAGCTGCTAAATTCTGACCGAGTTCTAGTGATAAGGCTTTTTCTAGCTTCATAGTTTTACAGGCTGGGCATTGCCCAGATAATGCAACTTTATCAAATACGCAGACCCGTAGGATGGATAAGCCTGCGCCATCCGCCGCATGAAATAATCCCCCTCATCACCAGCCTGAACATCCTTTATATCACAACTCACCCAATTTTCAGGATAAATACCCTTTTTAGCAAGCTTATGAAAAGTCGAATGATGCCAATCATCGACATGTTCATCCATCAATGTAAAAAGGCCTTCGCTTCTTTATCTTTTGAACCGATTCCCGAAGTAACTCAATATGGTCGGTAAAAAGTAATTTTTTTCTTTCTAACAAATTAACGGTGAAAAAGTAGCCGGCACCTTCGATTCTTTGTCGTCTGTAGTTTGGCATTATGGTGTTATTTAATCATTCGGCGTATGGCGCAGGCTTATACGCCCTACGGGGCTGTTTTCAGTGTTTTTTCTTTTAAGTACAATTAGTTAACTCTGTCCGACCCCATTCAGTTCTCATCTTTTGTTTTCAGTTATTCAAGATGGTCCGATCCCATTGCCGGCATTACGAAGGTTCTTGACAGGTTTTCTGTTCCACCTTAACTACAACGTTGCCAACTTTATGAAACCCTTCAACATAGCGATGGGCCTCAGGAATTTCCTCAAAAGAATACTCTCTGTCAACCACTGTTTTAATATCACTGTTTTCGTAGAGCTGCTTTAGCAAACCAAGGTTTTCCATGCTGAAAGTAGCTATTTGTTTACTGGAAAGGTAAAGGCCACCTTTTGCCAGAACCTTTTTCGCTTCAGATTTGCTTGTTTTCCCTACGGCATCGAAAATAATGTCATATTCCTTCTGACTATGGGAGTAGTTTTCCTTCGTGTAATCAATAATGTGATCGGCACCGAGAGACTTTACCAACTCTACATTTTTTGAACTGCATACAGCCGTAACCTCAGCACCATAGTATTTAGCTATTTGTACAGAGAATGTGCCTACACTACCCGACGCCCCATAAACAAGAACTCTCTTTCCTTTGCTTATATTTCCTTTTTCCTTTAGAAAATATATCGATGTCAGGCCTCCGGCGGGAATTGCTGATGCCGAGCTAAATGTGCTTCCTTCCGGCATTTTTTCCACTAACCCTGACCTGGTTGAGCCCTTTTCAGGGAGGCATATATATTCGGAGTGAGTTCCAAAACGGAGGCCCGAGAAGGCAAAGACATAATCTCCTTTTTTGAATCGCTTTATGTCTTTACCAACGGACTCCACCTCACCGGCTAATTCAAAGCCAAGCACTCTTATTTTTTTGGGCCTTGTCAGTCCATTCATCAATCTCATTACGAAAGGTTCAGCCTTCCGCATTCGCCAATCAGCAGCAGCAACAGTGGTGCTGCATATTCTGATGAGAATTTCATTATCCTTTGGCTCAGGCTTATTTATATCATCAAGGTATAAAACATCCGCTTCACCGTACTTATCAAAAACCCAGGCCTTCATACTGATTACCTCTCCTTTTTAAAACTAAATAACTGAATTTAAACTCTGCACCCGAAAACCTGACAAGTAATTATGTATTTTCCTGATAACACCCTATTTTTTTATGCGGCGGAATACACATTGTTATTCCGCCCTGCCTGGCTTTATTTCTCTTCCGAGAAAATATCAATATAATCAGTATAGCGAAAACGGCGGTTTCTGCTATGGCCGGTTATTTCCGAAAGCATATTATTGTCAACAAATTTATTCATTAGCTGATTTGCAGCTGTATAGCTGGTGCCTGTCAGATCAATAATATCCTTTACAGTAATAATAGGGATAGAGTAGAGCTTTTCCAGAACTTTAAGTCCGTTGGCGGCTATTCGCCCAAAGTTCTCTGCAATAAGTGAGCGATGTCGCTCTCTCAAGTCTACGATTTTACGTGCTATTTCCGTCGCTTCAATGGAAATGCAAGCTACACCGTCGAGAAAGAATTTCAACCAATCTTCCCAGTTGCCATTGTCTCTAACTTCCTGTAAGAGATCATAGTATCGATCACGATGCTTTTTGAAATAATAGGAAAGATAAAGTACCGGAGTTTGTAATATATCCAGTTCACAAAGAAGAAAGGTTATTAGCAGTCTTCCTACCCTCCCATTTCCATCCAGAAAGGGATGAATCGTTTCAAACTGAGCATGTGCTATACCGATCTTGAGCAGAACAGGAAAAGGGGCGCTTGAATGTAGAAAATTTTCAAAAGCCGAGAGAACCGGCGGGAGTTCGGAAGGTGGAGGTGGCACAAAGGTAGCTTCACTGAGTGTACAACCGGCCGGGCCGATCCAGTTCTGGGTACTTCTGAATTCACCCGGTTGCCTGTGGGCACCTCGAACCCCTTTGAGTAGTTTTTCATGAATTTCACGAATCAAACGGGTTGAAACGGGGAGTTCTGCAAGTTTTTGCAAACCATAATTCATTGCAGTAACGTAATTAAGTACCTCATTCACATCATGTGGGCGGTCTTCACTAAATACCTTTGCTTCTACCTCAAGCAGATCATTTAATGAACTTTGCGTTCCCTCAATTTGGCTCGATAGAACAGCTTCTTTTCGAACATACATATAGACAAACCAGTCAGGGTCCGGCAACGTTTGGATAGAGCCGTCAAGTCTTCCCAAAGCACGGTCTGCTTTTGAAAGGAGCGTTTGCATTTCCTGGTCTATCGCGATAGGTGGTTGAGGTGGCAAAGAGGCTGGAATAAAAGCAGAATAGCCCTGGGATTGGCGAATATATTTACCTGCACGCCCTATATGCTTCATTTAATGTATCCTTATTTACACTAAGCTTTAATATAGCGGTAAAAATCTTTTATATGTAAGGCTGCCTTTAATATAGAGCAAGTTTATTATTATATGCAAGCCTAACTTTATTATAGGAACTCCCCTGTGGGTAATGGTCATGGAATTCAGAGGACAAACAAAACAGTTATTTCAACTAAAGGGAGAATCTTTTCCCCCCTTCCCCTAAAAGCCCCTTTTTGGGCTTAAAACAGGCCTTTTAAGACTGATTTTAAGCCTTTTTCAGGAATCTTATCTTTTGTTTTCAGCTACTTAGCTTACTCCGACCCCATCAGCCCCCATCGATTGATTCACAACTTCAATATTAAAACCTTCATCATCAGTAGGAGCTTGAAAATAACCGGTTACCTGATGAAAGACCTCTTCCGTATCAAATCGGGCACGCTCCGGTGAACTCTTTCTACGTTTTTCAATCCGCTTTAAGCACAATTGATCATCTGCTTGCAGATAAATCAATTTGTGGGGGATATGGTCATGGGAAAATATTTCTTTAAACCATGCTCTCTGCTTCTTTGTGTTCCCCGGAAAATCCAAAACTACGGTAACTTCCGACTTTAAAATTCTTCGAACATGCTCCTTTAACAAGGGCTTTAAGCGTGATGAATATTTTATATAATCGTCAAAGTTCTTTATTTCTTCCGGATAAATAGCAGAAAGCCAGTCATCTTCCGATAAAAAAACTGCCTTTAATTCTTTGGCCAGCTTTTTTGAGTAAGTCGATTTTCCAACCCCCATTTTCCCGCAGAAAAAAATCAAATTTCCTTTTTTATTCATTATCTCTACCTTGCTGCCCATTATTACTTTTTATAGGTTAGCTGTCTTCATCATCGTTACATGCATAGTGAGATATTTCAATACCAATTTGTGCGCTTGCAGCAAGCTGGATAAGTCTGGGTGGCAAATAAGAGTTTTGAGCAAAACACCCCTCATAGAAGGAGACGCCGAAATCAAGCATGGCATACTGTACTCCTGGGAATGTAGACATTTCTGAAATAGCCGGTGCGTGCAAAGCCAAGAACTCTGTTGCTTCCGAGACTTGACGGTCGAACTCATCAAAGTCAGCATCGCTGGCAACAAAGGTTGCTCCAGAATTTGAATGAAGTTTTCCTTTAAGTGTGTGAGGTTCGCCTTTTTTCCAAAACCGATCTGCAACAAGAGAATGCTTAGATAGCAGAGTATCAATATCTAATGTTTCACCGGAAATTCTTAAGAAGCAGCTCATATGTTCCTTTTTACCTTAAAGCCCCCATTTTAAGCCCAAAATGGGCCTTTTAAGGCTGATTTTATGGCGTTTTTGATGGCTTTATCTTTTGTTTTCAGCTACTTAACTTGGTCCGACCCATTAAGGATACACCTACGGCATTGGTGAAGTAACAGCGCTTACCTGGGTTCTTGAAGTGGGAGATGCAGAGCGATTTAGTTCTATAGGACAAGCTGTTAGCTATTGCGGTCTGTGCAGCGCCCAAAAGGAATCTGCCGGAAAAATTAAGAGAGGTCCTCTGTCAAAGCAGAGAAATAAACATCTCCAGACTGTGCTGGTAGAGGCTGCCAAACTGGCGCCCCGTTGGAATAGACAACTTGCCCGGGTGCATGAACGGGAAGTTCAAAAAGGAAATAGAAATCGCGCAACGCTGGCAGTGGCCAGAAAGCTTGTAGCCTATATGCTTGCTGTAGACAAACGGAGAACAGGATTTAACGCATCAGAAGTTTCGGAAGCGGCATAAGGGCTAAACCATAACGCTGTATTTGCAAACGATCTTCCCGCCGGGTCTCACATAATAGGGTCTGAGTAATCAGATATAAATATTTGAGAGACTCCATTGTCGCTGTTTTGAGACTGGCGGGTTTAACCCAAACTCAATCTTCTGTAAGGGCCTCAAAAAAGGGGTAATGCCTGAAAATGATCCGCATTGCCTGGCCCGAGACGGCAAATGGATGTCTGGTCGCGAATGATCGTGGACCCAATGACTTGATAAAAAAGGTTGTTACTAATGCAGCAGAAAAATTAAACCATCGGGAGAGGTCAACCGAAGGGAGAGGGAAATCTCCGTTTTCCTGTTGACTTTACTTATCATGGATGTCCCTATTTTAATTTAGTTCAACTGCGTGGAATAAATATTATGAAAGATTCAGGAGAAAAAAAACTTTTAAGATTTTTATACCTGCCGGGGATATTATCTGTTAGAGAGAACCACTACCACGTTATTCTTACTCGTATCTATCCTCTTCCATTTGTGTTACACTTAATCCCAATCAACTATAGTTGCTTCGCGGCCAAACATACCGGTTTGTTCTAACCCTCCCTGAAGCTCTTTACGCATTCCTACTCAAGCACTTTTTTTATTTTCATTTCTTCGGTAGTTGACCCGTCCTTTCTGAATCTTCCCAGGCGCGTATTCCTGGCATTATCAGGAAATAACCTTTAAGCATATAGGGAGGAATAAAATGAACGTACTTCATGTAGCTACGTTAAACCGGCCCATCAGGCAGAATCTGGGGTACGGTCCCATCGAAACGGTAATCTATAACATAGACAAGGGAATGAATGATCTGGGACACCGCTCCATCGTGGCCTGTTCGGGCGATTCTTCAGTCGTGGGGGAACGCTACACCACCATCGAAGAGAGTTTCAGCGAATACTGGAGCAAAGATACACGCGTTCAGCGTGCGAGTATGAAAAGCCATCTCCAAAGATCGCTGGAAAGGGCGAAGGGGGGGGATATAGACATCATCCATATGCATGACGCCATCATGGTTGAGTATATGTTCAAGGGGGTTATGAAAAGCCCCGTTCCCATCGTCATGACCCTCCATGTGCCTGCCAAAGAGAAAGGGCCCTTCAAGGTGTGGAACGAATCGCTCAATTCTTCTTCAGGAGCCTATTTTGTCCCTATCAGCGAGTACCAGAAGAGACAGCATGAAGGGCTGGTAAACGGGCAGGAGGTCATCCATCATGGCATCGACGTGGGGGATTACCCCTATAGAGACATTACGGGCAAGCACGACTATCTCTTCTCCATCGGAAGGATCACGGCCGACAAGGGGCAGGACAAGGCGATCGAGATTGCCAGGATAACGGACTCCCGCCTCATCCTCGCCGGTAATGTTCAGAACAAGCCTGAAGACCGGGCATTCTTCAAGAGCCTCAAAAAATCGATAGACCTCGTGACTGACGCGGGCAAAGAGTTCTCGACTGCCGATTATTATGAAAAGGTGATGAAACCCATCTTCAACTCAGATGCGCAGATCATCTACATCGGGGAGGTGGACAGCGATCGAAAAAAACTCTGGTACGCCCATGCACGGGCCACCCTGTTCCCTATCCAGTGGGGCGAACCCTTCGGCCTTGTCCTCATTGAATCGATGGCATGTGGAACCCCCATAATCGCCTTCAATAAAGGCTCCGTACCTGAGATCGTCATTCACGGCGAGACCGGTTTTGCCGTGGAAACGATGGATGAGATGGTCCGGGCGGTAGGTGCCTTAAGGACGATCAGTCCCACCAACTGCCGCAAGCACATCAAAGAGAACTTCTCCATTGCCAGCATGTCCCGGAAATATTCCGAGCTTTACGAGAATATTCTGAGAAAGGGGCTTCATGCCTAAAGATATCCCCGTAAGCAACGGCTCTTTCCATCTGAACTTCGATTCCGATTACCAGATCCGCGACGTTTATTTCCCTCATGTGGGGCAGGAAAACCATTCAAGTGGCCAGCCCTTCCGCTTCGGCGTATGGGCCGACGGCAATTACTCATGGATGGGGCCTCAGTGGGAAAAAGACTTAAGGTATCATGACAACTCTCTTGTGACGAATGTCTTCCTGAAGAATAACCTTCTCGGCCTTAAACTCAGATGTTCCGACGTGGTGGATATGAATCTCAATATCTACGTTAAAGAAATGGAGGTCATCAACCTCGAGGATAAACCCCGTCAGGTGAGGCTCTTTTTCAGCCACGATTTTAACATCTACGGAAACGGTATCGGCGGAACGGCCTATTTCGACCCGCGAAGCGCCTCCATCATTCACTACAAGATGCACCGCTATTTCCTGATCAGCTGCTGGTCTCAGAAGCAATGGGGAGTAAAACATTTCACCTGCGGGGGAAGAGGGGGGCCGGGGGAACTCGGCACCGCACAAGAGGCCGAAAAGGGGGAGCTCGGCGCTAATCCTTCTGCCTGGGGTTCTCCTCATTCCACTATCGGGATCTGGCTCGATCTACCTGCAAGAGGGAAAATAAAGACCTATTACTGGATGGCGGCAGGCACCACCTACAAAGAGGTGGCAGACCTCAACCTGGAAGTTCACAAAAAGAGTCCGGTAGAACTGATCAGGCGGTCCTCCAGATACTGGAATACATGGGTACATAAAGATTCCCCTCAGCCGGAAGGCCTGCCCCGATCGGTGACCGACATATACAGGCGAAGCCTGCTTATACTAAGGACGCAGATCGACAACGGCGGAGCGATTATTGCCGCCAATGATTCCGACATCATCCGTTTCGGCAAAGATACCTATTCCTACATGTGGGGGAGGGACGGCGCCTTCGTTGCTGCTGCGCTGGCAAAGGCGGGATACTCCCACGCCTGCATAAAATATTTCGACTTCTGCGCCCGCATCCTCTCCGACGAGGGCTATATGTTCCAGCATTACAATCCCGACGGCTCTCTAGCCAGCAACTGGCATTCCTGGCTCGTTGAAGGCAAGGAGGTCCTTCCCATCCAGGAAGATTCGACGGCACTCACGCTATGGGCACTCTGGATGCACTATGAGAGCCTGAAGGATATAGAATTTATCAGGCCCCTTTACGGCAGGATCATTAAAAAAGCCGCCGACTTTCTAGTCTCTTACCGCGACCCTGAAACGATGCTTCCCCTGCCTTCCTACGATCTATGGGAAGAGCGTTACGCGCTGCATACCTATACGGTGGCCTCCGTTATTGCCGGTCTCAGGGCGGCGGCGAATTTTGCGAGACTCTTCAAGGATGACGCCCTGGCCGCAAACTACGATCTCGCGGCCCATGAAATGACAGATGCTGTCTGTAGCCACCTCTACCATGAGGGCTTGAAGCGCTTTGCCCGGTCCGGTTCCAGGACTAAGGAGGGATACAAGCTTGACGAGGTGATCGATATCAGTCTCCTAAGCCTGGCTACTCTTGGCGTTCTAGACCCCGGTGATGAGCGGATGGTTGAAACAGCCGAAGCAATACGTGAACAGCTCTGGCTGAAAACGCCCGTAGAAGGGTGCGCCAGATACGAGGGGGATGTCTATCAGCGTGCCGACGACAGCCCCGATAGCATTCCGGGCAATCCATGGTTTATTTCAACACTCTGGCTGGCTGAATACTATATCGACCTGGCAAAAGACAGGTCAGAGCTTCTTCAAGCGCTCCCCTATATCGAGTGGTGCGGGAAATATGCCCTTCCCTCAGGCGTTCTTGCCGAGCAGGTCCATCCCCTGAGCGGTGAACCGCTTTGCGTCTCCCCCCTTACCTGGAGTCACTCGGCCTATGTCTGGACGGTCCTCAGGTACACGGAAAAAAAGAAGGACTTTGAAAAAGCTAAAAAAAGAGGTAAATAGGTGAAGTGCCCCCGTATTTTCAAAGGGAACGGTCCTTCTTTTTACTCTCCATTTATTTAATAGGATGTGTTTATTTGAAAAGGAATTTACATGAATAGAATACAATGCTTCGCTGACCGAATGGGGCGCGTAGTTTATGGTTTGAGCGGATTAAGTCTGGCTCTGATCAGCCTCACAATGATGGCCGTTGGCTTATGGGGCATTTGGCTCTCAGTACACGAAAAAACCCTTCTTGTGAAAGCCCTTCTCGATGGAATCGGATTAATGGTGATTGGTATGGCAGTCTTTGATGTTTCCAAGTTTTTGCTGGAGGAAGAAGTCCTCCACAACAGCGGAACGAAGTCTCCCTCAAAGCAGAGAGAGACATTAATAAAGTTTCTCGTCATCATTGCTATCGCAGTAAGCCTGGAAGCCCTGGTCTTCATTTTTGATGCAGGGAAGAAAGAAATTAGTCATTTGATTTATCCAACGTTCTTGTTAGTTGCCGCAGTTTTAGTGGTGATCGGTCTTGGTGTGTATCAGAAACTGACTCAGGATGAAGCCAAATAGTCGCAAAATATCGCAGTATAAAAATGCGAAAATGGACGAAAATGGGGTCGGACCAAGCTAACCTGTTGTTATATAAGCATTATCATTCCAATAATAGCTGTTTTCAGGGCTTAGAGCCCCCATTTTTGGGTCAAAATGAACACTGTAAGCATTTACCTCTTCTCTAAGCACATATTGGTCACCCTTTTCTTTTAATCGCCCATTATTTGCCGTTAAACCAAGTTGCGCCCTTGTTCTTTCTATGAAGCTCCTCGTACCCACAGCAATACTTTCTGACCAGCTGGCTTCTCGGCGGCTCTCCTCTTTTTTCAGTGCTTCCTCTACCCATTGTCTATGTTCTTTTATCAATTGATCTTTACTACCCACGCTACAATAATCAACAAGTCCCTGCTGATCGATCAATGTATATCTGTCTGGAGGGTTTTGTATTTCATTATATCCACACATAAGCCATTCCGAGGGATGCTTTACAACACCGGCTCTCACCATATTCAGGTCAATGTAAACCAGGCATCTCATCAGGTGCTCACCTCTTTCTATTGCAGTCGCATGGTCCCTGTCTTCCCAAAAGGCCCCTTTACGGCTTTTTCGTTGATTAAATTCCTGAGCCGTTCTTCCTGCTATTAATTGCAAGCTTTTTGGTATGACATTTTGCCCGCTATCTATGACCAGCAAATGAATATGATTGGACGTGACCGTATAATTCAGTATTCTCAGCCCAAAACGCTTCTTTGCTTCATAAAGCCAGCTTAGCCAATTCTCCCTGTCTCTCGAAAACTTCAAGAGAAATTCCTTTTTGTGACAGCGGTGCGTTATATGCCAGACATGACCAGGTATATAATATCTATTCGCTCTTGCCATTATTTTCTTAAAACCCCCATTTTGACCCTAAAATGGGTCTTCTAAGGCCCAAAACAGGCCTCTTTTTGAAGCAATATCCTTTATTTTCAAGCACTTGACCTTTAGAGTAGAAGGCAGCGAACCTGCCGATAATAAGACATGGTTCACAGCCTCCCCTCATCAAACCGTACTAGCGGTTCTCCCGCATACGGCTTTCCGATGTTCTTCTTTCTTAAGCATGCACACCT
>Ga0224514_10000012_pt1 | contig 89746 bp, 89 predicted proteins | sample SF_May12_sed_USG_3_FD_169107 | JGI IMG/M metagenome (GOLD analysis project Ga0224514, IMG submission 169107) | Sediment microbial communities from San Francisco Bay, California, United States - SF_May12_sed_USGS_24 | ecosystem: Environmental > Aquatic > Marine > Sediment | place: USA... | reverse complement strand
TTCTGCGACGGTCTGTTTGCCCAGTGCATGTGCAACCTGGTTCATCGATTCCACCATGGCCTGGTCGACCGCGCTGTGTGCCATGCCCTTCACGAAGCTGCCATCGATCTTGAGTTTGTCGACCGGCAGGTGTTTCAGGTAGGCAAACGAGGAGAAGCCGGAGCCGAAGTCATCGAGTGCAAACTGACAACCGATGTCCTTCAGTGCGGTGATGAATTCCTCGGCCGCGGCCAGGTTGGCAATGGCGGCTGTTTCGGTAATTTCAAACGTGACACAGGACGGGTCAAGCGCCAGTTCGTCGAGCAGTTCGTGAATCATGGGCAGCAAGGTGTCATCTTCGAAGGCCTTGCCGGACAGGTTGATTGAGAAGTTGGCCTGTTGTCCCCTGGTGTGCAATTCACTGAGCTGGCAAATGGCGCGGCGTACGATCCAGCGGTCCACGCTGTGGATCAGGCCAAAGCGCTCTGCTGCCGGCATGAAGCCTCCGGGGAGGATCAGCTGGCCGTCATCGCACACCATGCGCACCAGTACCTCGTAGTCCAGCACCTCGCCACTATCGGTGGCGACGATTGGTTGGTAGACGAGCTGGAAGCGGTCATGCTCCAGCATTTCGCGTACCTGTGTGGCCCAGTCCATGTCGGCAGCCATGTCCGCCTTGCCAAGGTCGGCCGGATCATAGAGGTTGACGCAATTGCGTCCCTGTTGCTTGGCCGTATTGCAGGCGAGGTCGGCGTGCGACAGCACTTCCTCCGCTGATGTCGTCTGCCGGTCGATCATGGCAATGCCAACGCTTGCGCTGACATTGTAGGATTTCTCGTCGATGTTGAAGCGATAGTCGTCACACAGGCTGCGGAAATTTTCTGCGGCACGCACGACGTCCTGCCGGTCGATGTTGTACAGCAACAGCGTAAACTCATCGCCACCGAAGCGTGCCAACAGATCGCCTTCGCGAACGTGCATGGACAGCAGGGCGGCGATGTCTACCAGCAGACGATCACCTGCAGCATGCCCCAGCGTATCGTTGACGTACTTGAACTGATCGAGATCAATATAGAACAGCGCGCAACTGAGACTGTTGCGTGCAGCACGTGCAACCGTGCGCTCCAGTTCTTCCTGGAAGTAACTGCGGTTGAACATGCCGGTGAGTGGATCGTGTTCCGCGTTATAGGACAGCTGGTGCTGGAATGCCTTTTGTTCGGTGATGTCGCGCGTGGTACCGCTGATGCGCGTTATAGTGCCGCTTTCATCCTTGTGCGATCGCGCGCTGAAGCTCAGGAAATGCGGCTTGTTCTCGCTGTCCAGGTGCACGGTTTCAAACTGTACATTGTCTTCACCGGCCAGTAGTGCGTCGATAGCTTCACGATCCTGCGGTGGATGATCGGGGGAGCGGAATTCGTGCAGTCGATGTTGCAGCATTTCATACGGTGTATAACCGTAGATATCCATGCAGGCACGATTGACATAAGTCAGTTGTCCCTCGGTATCCATGGTCCATACCATGTCGCTTGCTGTTTCCACCAGGTCGCGGTAGCGGCTTTCGGCCTCGCGCAGTTGTTGTTCCATAAGCTTGCGGCGGCTGATGTCGGCCACCATGCAGGTATACAGTTGCTGGCCATCGATGCGCATCGGGCTGACACGAATCAGCAGTTGCATCACGCCGCCGTTACGGTGCCGGCCTTCCAGTTCACGCTCGCCATTGCCGGTCTGTATGCGCTGGTTGGCTCCGAACAGTTGCGGCAGCAGGGGTTGCAGCGAGCGTTGTTTTATTTCGGCAGCCGGGTAGCCGAACAGTTTTTCCGCTGCCGGATTGAAGGTGGTGATGACGCCATCGGCATTCACCACGATGATGCCCTCGGCGGCGGTCTCGACGAGGGTGCGCATGTGTGATTCCTGTTCGCCGATCTTGCGAAACAGCTTGCCGAGCACCTGGGTCATGAAACCGATTTCGTCGGTGGACTGCGGTTTCAGCCTTGCCAGTTCCGCATGGAACGATGCGCCGCTACGCTGTATCAGCTGTTGAACCGGCTCCAGTGCACGTGTCACGCTGCGCACCGAAAACAGCGTGATGATGCCGCTGATACAGACCAGTGTCAGCCAGATCGCCATATGGCCGGGTGTCAGGGTGCCGGTCTGTTGCCACTGGTAGTTCATCAGGATGGTGTAGCAGAGCAGCGGGACGAAACCGCCCATCAACAGCAGTTTCGATTTCAGGCTGACCTGCACGCGATGCAGGCTGAGCTGACCGGCCAGTCTGCCGATCTGGTCGAGCGCCAGCTGGTAGGTGGGCAGGCCAACCAGCGTTACCATGGCCAGTTGCAGCAACATCAATTGCAGGAAGACGTCGGGTGCGGCAAGGATCGGTTTCTGCACCGCGAAGAAGAACAGCGGTGGTATCAGCAGCGCGTAAATCAGGAAGAAACCCCAGTAGTCACGGCCAAACCGCGCCAGCCGGCGTTGCTGGGGCTCGGGTAGCTCCCGGGTGCCATTGCCGAGCCCGGAAAACGCAGATAAGGGACTGAAATATCTTGAGAAATGGATTCCGCTCCAGACGGAAATAATGGCTATGAATACCCCCAGGGTCGTCACCGTACGGGTGTTTTGCAGCTCGTTCAGGCTGACCAGGTCAAATAACAGCGCGCTTGCCATGCCGGCGAGTGGCGCAAGCAGCAAACCGATCAGGATCAGGGTGACGAAACGCAGGCGTATACGGTAGAGCTCAGTCAACATGTGCTGCCCCGGACACTCTGCTGGCCAATTCCCGTGCAATCAGGCTGCGCGAGTGCCGTAGTAATATTTTTAGAAATTAGTGCGCTAGCATTGATACTGGAAGCGTTCGCTGAATATTATTCCATAACTATGTGTAACATCAAGACTACTTTTTGATTCCGTGGTCTGGCTGCGTTTTCGCGTGCAAGCGAACGGGTGCCATCCCACGTACAATGGCCGCCACATTTTTCCAGGAGACGTGACATGAAACGACGTGATTTCCTCGTTGCCGGCAGTGCAGGCGCGCTACTGGCCGGCTGCGGTGCCGAGCAGCAGCCCACGAACGCTGCGCCTGCCGGCAAGCAGCAGACGTTCCAGTGGAAGATGGTGACTACCTGGCCAAAGAATTTCCCCGGCCTGGGTACCGGTGCCAACAATGTCGCGCGACTGATCACGGAAATGAGTGGTGGGCGCATTCAGGTCACCGTGTACGGCGCCAAGGAACTGGTGCCGCCCTTCGAAGTTTTCGATGCAGTTTCCAGTGGCACGGCGGAACTGGGCCACGGTGCGGCGTATTACTGGAAAGGCAAAAGCGAGGTGGCGCAGTTTTTTACCGCCGTGCCGTTTGGCATGAATGCACAGGAGATGAACGCCTGGTTGTATTACGGTGGCGGCATGGAGCTTTGGCGCGAGGTATATGCACCATTTGGCGTGTTGCCGGCTGCGGCCGGTAACTCCGGGATCCAGATGGGCGGCTGGTTCAACCGCGAGATCAATTCACTCGACGACCTCGATGGCCTGAAGATGCGCATCCCGGGGCTTGGTGGCGAGGTGCTCAGGCGTGCCGGCGGTACACCGGTGAGTATGCCGGGCAGTGACATCTTCACCTCACTGCAATCCGGTGCCATCGATGCCACCGAGTGGGTTGGTCCCTACAATGACCTGGCATTTGGCCTGTACAAGGTGGCGAAACACTATTACTACCCGGGTTGGCACGAGCCGGGCGCCACGCTGGAGTGCCTGATCAACCAGACCGCCTATGACAGTTTGCCGGCAGAGCTGCAAAGTATCGTGATCAACGCCTGTCGCGTGGTTAACGGCGATATGCTGGCCGAGTACACGGCACGTAATAACGCTGCATTGCAGTCATTGGTCAATGAACACAATGTTGATTTGCGCGCGTTCCCTGACAGTGTGCTGGAACGCCTGCGTACCCTGTCGGAACAGGTGGTGGCCGAGATCGCCGACAGGGATGCGCTGTCCGCGAAGGTATTCGAGTCGTATCGTGCGTTCCAGCGCCAGGCAATGAGCTGGCATGATATTTCGGAGCGTGCCTACATGAACATACGTGGTGGGTAGGTGGCAAAACATTCGCACCCACAGGTGCTGTGATTATGTGTAGGAGCGGATCTCATCCGCGATCATTTTTCCGATGAAACCATCGCGCTTGAGAAGCGCTCCTACATGTTTGTTTTGATGTTGCAGGACTATTCGAAGTTGTAACCCAGTTTCAGCAGGTGCATATCAAGGCCGTCATTCGGTTTCTTGATGTCGGCGTTGGAGAAACGCGTGAAGCGGTAAGACAGTTCATATTGTCCTCTTCCACCAAAGCCCACACCAATACCAAGCAGTGAACCGAACTGGAATGCGCTGGACAGGTCGCTGGTGCCGATGTGCGTGTCGGACAACAGGTGAAACCCCAGACCAGCTTCTGCAAAGGGCGTGATGCCGCTGGACAGTCGGGCATCGCGCTGGTAACGCAACACGGGAGTAATGCTCAGTCCGAGCACCTCGTCCGTGTTGCCTTTCTCGGCTTCCATGATGGCCAGCTCGGAATCCCAGTAGCCGCCGAGATACCAGGCGCCGCCAGTGAACCAGTTGTGCCTCCAGCGTTTCTGAATGCCGGCCCGCAGCACATCGATGCCGTCCGCGTCATTACTTTCTCCCAGCGTAACCGAAACGGCGTCGACCAGGCGTCGTTCGCCGGCATTAACATGCAGTGCATGGCTAAACAGCAGTAAAAGTATGACCAGAAGTTGCGGTGTTGTTTTCATCGGCATGCTACCCGAAGTGCCATTCTTGCCGGCAATAATCGCACGAAGCAGGGTGTGCTGCCAAGTTTCGGGCACTAGTCCGCATAGACCCTGTCCGGTAGCCAGGTGGCCAGCTCCGGCCATACGGCAAGCAGTAGCAGCAGCAACAGTTGCAGGCCGATGAAGGGGACCACGCCCTGGTAGATCTGCGTGGTACGGATCGAGTCGGGCGCTACGCCACGCAGGTAAAACAGGGCAAATCCGAATGGCGGTGTCAGAAACGAGGTCTGCAGGTTGAGCGCAATCATGATGCCCAGCCAGACCGGGTCAAAACCCATGGCAAGCAATACCGGGCCGATAATCGGTACCACCACGAAGGTGATTTCGATGAAATCCAGCACAAAGCCCAGCAGGAACATCAACAGCATGACGGCAAGCATGGCGCCGAATTTTCCGCCCGGCAGTTCGTTGAGTAACCCGGCAACAACCGTGTCACCACCAAAGCCGCGAAACACCAGCGAGAATACCGAGGCACCGATCAGGATCAGAAATACCATGCTGGTAACACGCGTCGTTCCCAGCATGACTTCACGTAACACAGACAGTTTGCAGCGGCGCTGTGTCATGGCAAGGATGATGGCGCCAACAGCACCGACCGATGCCGCTTCGGTCGGTGTCGCAACGCCGCCGAGGATGGAACCGAGTACCGCCACGATCAGCGCTACCGGTGGTAGCAGCCCCGTGATGACCTGCCTGATCAGCTTGCTGTCAGGACCATGCTCAGTGGCGGCCAGTGCCGGCATGGCCTCTGGTCGTCTCCAGGCAATGAAAGCGGTATATATAAAGTAAAACATCACCAGCAACAAACCGGGTAACAGTGCGCCGGTGAACAGGTCGCCGACCGATACCGTGTCCGGTGAAAAGATCCCCATGTCGAGCTGGGCCTGTTGATAGGCCGATGACAACACGTCGCCGAGCAATACCAGCACGATAGAAGGCGGAATAATTTGCCCGAGTGTGCCGGATGCGCAGATTACACCGGCACTGATGCGCGGATCATATCCGCGCCGCAACATGGTTGGCAGCGCCAGCAGTCCCATGGTAACCACGGTGGCGCCGACGATGCCGGTACTTGCCGCCAGCAACATGCCGACAATGATGACCGAGAATCCCAGGCCGCCGCGCAGACCGCCAAACAGTGCGGACATAGTGTCGAGCAGGTTCTCCGCCACGCGGGAGCGTTCCAGCATGATGCCCATGAACACAAACAGTGGCACGGCAATCAGCGTGGTATTGGTCATGATTCCGTACAGGCGATTTGGCAAGGCCTGCAGAAAGGCGGGATCAAAGTGGCCGGTCAGTTCGCCAACAAAGGCGAACGCCAGTGCGGTACCGGCCAGCGACAGTGCAACCGGGTAGCCGGCCATCAGTACCAGGCAGACCACAACAAACAGCAGCAGCGGGATGAATGCTGACATCAGAGCTCCCGATCCACACCGGCACCGGGTTCCTGCGCATGTGTGTGCCCGGTAATGATCAGCAGCCGGTGCAGCACCAGTGCACAACCCTGTAACAGCAGCAGGCCGGCCATGACCGGAATCGCGGTCTTGAGCAGGTAAACGCCGTCGAGTCCGCCGGCCTCCTGTGAGCCTTCATGGATCGACCAGGACAGCGCGACATAATCCAGGCTGCTGATAATAATGAACACGCATACCGGCACTAGCAGCAGCAGCGTGCCGAGCAGGTCGACCCAGGCCCGCGTTCGTGCAGACCAGTGCTGATAGAAGATATCGACGCGCACATGCGCATCCTGCTTCAGGGTATAGGCGGCGCATAACATGAACACTACGGCGTGCAGATAGGTGATGGATTCCTGCAGCGCAATCGAGCCGGTTTCGAACACGTAACGCAGCACAACCACGGTAAAGGTGATGATGACCATGGCCAGTGTCAGCCAGGAGATGATGCGGCCGGTCAGCTCGGCAAGCCGGTCCAGTGCGTGAGCGAGTTGTTGCAGGCGGGCATACATGGCGGTACCGGCAGGTGGCCTGCGTCAGCTATCCAGTGTAAGCGGGGCCTGAATTTTCTGGCGCTGCATTATGATGCGACGAAACACGTTCGGATCCTTGCGGTGCGTGATCTCACCGGGGCGCGGGAAGTGCCAGTCATACAGTCGCGACAACCAGAAGCGCAGGGCGGCGGCGCGCACCACGGCTGGCCAGGCGTTGGCCTCCTGTTGCGTGATTGGCCGCACTGCGTGATAGGACGCAAGCAGTGCCTTGAAGCGGCTGTCCACAAACGCACCGTCCGCCTCGACGCACCAGTCATTGGCTGCCACGGCAAGGTCGTAGAGAAATGCATCATCGCAGGCGTAATAGAAGTCGATAATGCCGGTCAGGTCGTTGCCGCTCCACAGCACATTGTCGCGGAACAGGTCGGCATGAATGACGCCGCCCGGTAGCTGATCGAAACGGTTGGACTGTTGAAACGCCATTTCCGTGCGCAGCGTTTGCGCATCCTGGTCCGGCAGCTTGGCAAGCAGTTTTTCTGCCGTTGCCATACGCCAGTCATGGCCGCGTCCATTGCTGCGGGTGTCGCTGAAGCTGCGTGCGGCAAGGTGCAGTTTTGCCATGGTGCTGCCAAGTGTTGCGCACTGCGCGTCAGTCGGGTGGTCAAGACTGGTGCCTTCAAGCCGATCAACCAGTGCGGTCGGCTTGTCCTTGAACATGCGCAGGTAGTGACCGTCCCGGTCAGCTACCGGGTGGGCGCTGGGGATGCCGTGTTCGGCAACATGCGCCATCAGGTCGAGGAAATAACCCATCTCATCAAAGCTGTGTGTTTCGAACAGCGTCAGCACCATTTCCCGCTGCACGGTGGTGACAAAATAGTTGGTGTTCTCGATACCGTCACTGATGCCTTCGTAGTCGAGCAACTCACCGGTATCGTAATGCCGCAGCAAGGCAACGAGCTCGTCGCGCTCGACTTTGGTAAATACGGACATGGCTAGTGCCTGTGACGGTATGCTGTGCCGGTTACCACCGGAAGATCATCCAGCTGGGCACAACGAAGGCCGGATCAAGTTCGTTGCGACGTGCATTCAGGTCGCCGTCGCCGGTGGAATCGATCAGGTAGTAGGCCGGGCCTATGCTGGGAGTCACCTTGACCATGTACAGTTCGCCGTTCATGCGGTATTCCTCAACCACGGCATCATCGCGCTTGATAATGCTGACTTCCGGTTGCATGTCGTCATCGACACCGATTGACGGTGGTGGTGCCGGGTCCGGCGAGGGTTCAATGGCCGTCTGTGCGGCAGACAGCGACGGTACCAGCAGGATCAGTGTGAGAAGCAGTTTATTCATGTGTGTGCCTGTAGCTCCAGCAGCTTTTTCCTTTTCGGAAGGTTCAAAACTCGTGTGTTCATAATAATCGAAAATGGCATTGACCACTCCCTGCGACGTGTCGACGACCGGGTTGTCCCGACTGTTTCCCTGACCATGACTGCAGGCGAGATGCTCTGGTGTGGACCCCAATAATGATACCATGCTGCCTGCGGCCATTTGTTTCGGTGCGCAGTTCCATAGCGGACATCAATAATAGCAACAGACCACCAGGACAATCATGGCAACCATGCAAAGTGGACCCCTGCTGCTGGTAGACGGTTCATCCTACCTCTACCGGGCCTTTCACGTGCCCAACCTGCAGCAGCTGACCAATGCGCACGGGGAACCCACCGGCGCCGTTTACGGTGTGGTCAACATGCTGCGCAGCCTGCTGGCGGAATATGACCCGCAGTACATCGCCGTGGTGTTTGATGCAAAGGGCAAGACCTTTCGCCACCAGCTCTACGACCAGTACAAGGCCAACCGGCCGCCCATGCCGCCGGAGTTGTCTGACCAGGTGCCGCCCTTGCTGGATATGGTGCGGGCCATGGGATTACCGCTGCTGCAGGTTGAGGGTGTGGAGGCGGATGATGTCATTGGCGCGCTCGCAAAGCGTGCCGCGGCACTGGGCATGGAGACGGTGATATCCACCGGTGACAAGGACATGGCCCAGCTGGTGGACGAGCATGTCACGCTGGTCAACACCATGTCCCGCACCACGCTGGACACGGCTGGCGTGGAGGAGAAATTCGGCGTGGCGCCGGGGCAGATCGTCGATTACCTGGCACTGATCGGGGACAGTTCAGACAATATCCCGGGGATCCCCAAGGTGGGCCCGAAGACGGCGGCGAAGTGGCTGGGCAGCTGGGGTTCACTGGAGGGCATTATCGCGCATGCCGGCGAGATCAAGGGCAAGGTTGGCGAGAGCCTGCGTGACAACCTGGAGCAACTGCCGCTGTCGCGTGAACTGGCCACCATTCGTTGTGACATCGAGCTGGATGCCGGGCCGCAGGAGCTGGGGCGACAGCCGCAGGACACGGAGCGTCTGCGCGAGCTGTATGGTCAGCTTGATTTCAAGCGCTGGCTGGAGGAGTTGAGCGATGAAGCCGGTGTGGCAGACGCGCCGGAAGCGGCCGGTGCCGCCACTGCGCGCTATGAAACCGTGCTGGAGCAGGCACACCTCGATAGCTGGCTGGCGCGCCTCGAGCAGGCCGGGGAATTTGCCTTCGACACCGAGACCACCAGCCTGGATTACATGGCCGCGCGCATCGTCGGGGTATCGTTTGCCATCCAGGCCGGTGAGGCCGCCTATGTGCCGCTGGTGCATGACTACCCCGATGCCCCGCAGCAGCTGGAACGTACCGCCGTGCTGGAAAAACTCCGGCCATTACTTGAAAGTAGAGAAATCAAGAAAATTGGTCATCACATTAAATATGATCGTAATGTTCTGATTAATCATGGAATAAAACTGGACGGCATCGGTTTCGATACCATGCTGGAATCCTATGTATTAGCCAGCACGGCGACCCGTCACGACATGGATTCGGTGGCGCTGAAGTACCTGGATTACACCACGATCAAGTTCGAGGCGGTTGCCGGCAAGGGCAAGAACCAGCTGACCTTCAATGAAATCCCGCTCGAGACCGCAGCCCCCTATGCGGCCGAGGATGCCGATATCACGCTGCGCCTGCACGAGGCCATGTGGCCAAAACTGGTACGCGAACCGGGCCTGGAAACCATCTACCGCGACATCGAGATCCCGCTGGTGACGGTGTTGTCCGACATGGAACGCAGCGGGGTTGAGATCGACACGGCCATGTTGGCCGCGCAGGGCAACCAACTCGCCAGGCGCATCCTCGAAATCGAGCAGGAGGCGCACCGGGAGGCCGGCCAGCCGTTCAACCTGGCCTCGCCCAAGCAGATCCAGGAATTGTTGTTCGACAAGCTGCAGCTGCCGGTGCTGGCCAAGACCCCGACCGGGTTACCCTCCACCGCGGAGTCGGTATTGCAGGAACTGGCACTGGATTACCCCTTGCCGCGCCTGATCCTGGAGCACCGCTCGCTGAGCAAGCTCAAGTCGACCTACACCGACCGGCTGCCGGAACGGGTGTGCCCGGACACCGGGCGCGTGCACACCTCCTACCACCAGGCGGTAGCTGCGACCGGTCGGCTGTCGTCCTCCGATCCCAACCTGCAAAACATCCCGGTGCGCACCGGGGAAGGGCGGCGCATCCGCCAGGCCTTCGTGGCGCGCAAGGGATGTGTATTGCTGGCGGCGGATTACTCCCAGATCGAATTGCGCATCATGGCGCACCTGTCATCGGATGCCGGCCTGCTGGCCGCCTTCTCGGCCGGCGAGGATGTGCACCGGGCCACGGCTGCCGAGGTGTTCGGGGTCGAGCCGGCCGAGGTCAGCAATGACCAGCGCCGTTCCGCCAAGGCGATCAACTTCGGCCTGATCTACGGTATGTCGGCGTTCGGGCTGGCCAGGCAGCTGGGTGTCGCGCGGGGTGCCGCACAGGAATACATCGAGCGTTACTTCGAACGCTACCCCGGCGTCCAGAACTACATGGAATCCACCCGCGAGCTGGCCCGCGAACAGGGTTACGTGGAGACGGTGTTCGGCCGTCGGCTTTACCTGCCGGACATCAACGCGCGCAACGGTCAGCGGCGTGCCGCCGCCGAGCGCACGGCCATCAATGCGCCCATGCAGGGCACTGCAGCCGATATCATCAAGCGTGCCATGATCGATCTGCATGGTTGGATCGCTGCTCAGGATGCCTGCGATCTCACCATGATTATGCAGGTGCATGACGAACTGGTATTCGAGGTGGCCGATACGGATGTGGTGGCCGTACAGGATGCAATCAGTACCCGGATGTGTGCCGCCGCCGACCTGAAAGTCGAGCTGCTGGTCGATATCGGGGTCGGCGCCAACTGGGATGAGGCGCACTGAAAACAACCACTAATAAATTGTGGATTAATACGGCCTGTTCGGGGCTGAAATTATTAATCTATGCCAAACAATAGAATAGATACATAATTAGCCAGATATATATAAATAGTGAATTGCCTATAATTAGTTACTTGTTAATTAAATCGGTGAAATTCGGTCTGTTACATAACCCGCTATACTGGTGGTGACTGCAACGGAACCTTTACCGGGTTGACCAGTCGTATTGATCATGGAGGCGCAGTCTCGTTCCCCTCCCTGAGCGAGTTATCCTCCACCCAGTCCGGATTGGACAGGGTATTTGAAACCCCGGCGGGATCCCCCTTTCCGCCGGGGTTTTTTTGTGCCCAGGCATGCGCAAGTGCGATGGTTTTCTTCACCGACAGCATCGCGCCTGCAAGGCGCTCCTACATCAATGAGAAACTTCTGCAGGAGCGCGCGCAGGCGTTATTCCTGTGCTTGCTCGGTAAGCTCCAGCCAGTCATCCAGCACGGCCTGGGCCTGTTCAACCCCATCCCGGTTTAGCGAGGAGAAAAGTTGCACACTGGCGTCCGGGTGCAGGGTAGCCAGCTGCTTGCGCACTTCCAGTAGCGCATTCTTTGCCGGACCACGCTTGAGTTTGTCGGCCTTGGTCAACAGCACGTGGGTCGGCAGGCCGGCGACATGGCACCAGCCGAGTACCTGCCGGTCGATATCTTTCAGGGGATGGCGCACATCCATTAACAGAACGACTCCACCCAGCGACTTGCGAGTCTCCAGGTAGCGGGAGATATTCTTTTGCCACTGCACCTTGACCGTGCGCGCGACCTTGGCATAGCCGTAGCCGGGCAGGTCGACCAGCCGTCGGTCGTCATCGACACCGAAGAAATTGATTTCACGGGTGCGCCCGGGTGCCTTGCTGATGCGTGCCAGTGAGCGCCGCCCGGTGATTACGTTCAGGGCGCTGGACTTGCCGGCATTGGAGCGGCCGGCAAAGGCAATCTCGATGCCGGTATCCGGGGGCAGCTGGCGTGCGTCCGGGGTACCGAGGATAAAATAGGTCTGTTGGTAGTGATTATTCATGGCGGGTGTCCCAGCTGCATTAGACGCGAGTCAGGTGCGAATGAAAAGTGTCTTTGTTTTTATCGATTTAGCCGGTATCCACCCTGTTTGGCCAGTTGACCACCTGCCCTGCTGAAGGTATAAAAGACACCCTTTTTTCACTCGCGGGCAGGTCTGCCACCCGCCGCGCGCGTCCCGTTACTGCCGTTGTCCGGCAGGCGTTAATCAGGAGCAGGTTTGAAATGAAGAAATTCCTTGCAATAACAATCACTTTGATCGTGTCGAGCATCTCTATGCCGGCAATGGCTGGCGGCGACCCGGTTGCCGGCAAGGAAAAAGCCGCCCAGTGCGCATCCTGCCACGGCGCCGATGGCAACAGCCTCAACCCGGCCTGGCCGAAACTGGCCGGTCAGCATGCCGACTACCTGGTGAAGCAGCTGTGGTATTTCGAGCATGGTGAGCGTGAGAACGCCATGATGAAGCCGATGGCATCGGTGCTCGACGAGCAGGGTCGTGAGGACGTCGCGGCCTACTACGCCAGCCAGAAGGCCAGTATTGGCGAGGCCGCCCCGGAGCTGGTTGAGCTGGGCGAGAAGATTTACCGCAGTGGCAATTCTGATAGCGGTGTAGCACCTTGCATGGGTTGCCATGGCCCGAATGGCGCCGGCAACCCGGCCGCACTGTATCCGGCACTGCGCGGCCAGCATGCACAGTATGTCGAAAATCAGATGCATGGCTTTGCCGAAGGCAAGCGCGTCAATGAGAATGCCAAGAAGATGATGCAGATCCTGGCGGCGCGTATGACCAACAGGGAAATCCGCGCGGTCGCCAGCTATATACAGGGATTGCACTGATACGCGCTGACATCCGTCCTGCTTGCGGGTCGTGGCGTTGAGCGCCACCGCAACAAGGCAATCTTCCCGGAATCCCGGCAGCGGCCTGCTGCTGGGGTTCCTGGGTTCGATGAATCTTGCCATTACCCTGCTGGTCACGGTTGGCATCGCTTCCATCGTCGGTACGGTACTCAAGCAAAACGAGGCCTACCAGAATTACATTATCAAGTTCGGGCCGTTCTGGTTCGAGGTGTTCAACGCACTGGGTCTTTATGACGTCTACAGTGCGGCCTGGTTCCTGCTGATCCTGACCTTCCTGGTGCTGTCGACCAGCACCTGTATTTACCGCAATGCGCCGCAGATGCTGCATGACATGCGCAGCTACCGTCTGAACGTGCGCTTCAGTTCACTCAACGCATTTCACAACCGCCATGAGTGGCGGACAAACAGTACACCAGCTGCATTACTGGCCAGCCTGACACCGGTGGTGCAGGACTTTGGTTACCGTATCAGGAGCGAGCAGCAGGGCGATCATCTGATTGTCTCGGGCAAAAAAGGAGCGATCAACCGACTCGGTTACCTGTTCACGCATGTTGCAATCGTGGTGATCTGCCTGGGTGGACTGCTGGATGGCAACCTGCCGCTGAAGTGGCGCGCCTTTACCGGCGACATTGCCATCGAGACACGCGATATCCCGGCCTCCGAGGTGCCGCCGGCGAGTCGCTTACCGGTCACCAATCCATCGTTTCGTGGTTCGGTGAGCGTGCCGGAAGGGTCTGCGTCTGACATGGTATTTCTGACCCTGCGCGACGGCTACCTGGTACAACCGCTGCCATTCACAATAAGGGTGAAGGATTTTCGTATAGAACACTATGAAACCGGTCAGCCAAAATCCTTTGAGAGTGACCTGGTGATTGATGATGCGGAGCGTAACGAGCCACTCGAGGCCACCATCGCCGTCAATCATCCGCTGCTCTACAAGGGTTACGCCATCTACCAGGCCAGTTTCGGTGATGGCGGGTCGGAACTCGAGTTGCGGCTGTGGCCATTGCTCGGAGCCGACGGTACACCGCGGGACATTGCTGGCGCGGTGTTCAAAGATCTCGAACTCGATACCAGTGTCGGCAAGCTGCAACTGGAGCTGACCAATTTCCGGTTGTTCAATATCAACCCGGTGCAGGAAGAAGGCAAGGAGAAGACGTTACGCAATTTCGGCCCGAACTTCAGTTTCAAACTGCGTAACGAGCGCGGCGAGGCTGTCGAATATGAAAACTACATGTCCCCGGTAACGATGGATGGCCGCGATTTCTACCTGAGCGGGGTGCGTTACGAGCCCGCAGAGCCGTTTCATTACCTGTATATCCCGGTGGATGCGCAGGGCGGCATCGAACGCTTCATGCAGTTCAACACCTGGTTGCATGACCTGGAACGGATACAGCGTATTGCCGGTGAAACAGCCGCGCAAAGTCTGCCTGAATCGAAAGCCGATGCACCGGAACTTGCAGCGGGGCTCACGCAATCCATGGTCCGGCTGGTCACGCTGTTTGCCGCGCGCGGTTTTGATGGCGTGGTAGAGGAGGTCGAGGCCAGCGTGCCCGAGGCTGAGCAGTCCAGTGTACTGGATGCCTATCTAAAGGTATTACAGACCATGCTGGCGGTGATGTACGCGGAACTGCTGACGGAAAATGGTGTCGATCTAACACAAGGGATTTCCATGCAGGACAGTGTCTTTTTTGATGACGCGCTGACTGCCATCGGTGCGCTGGGCAGTTATGGTGCGCCGCTGTACGTGCAACTCGACTCGTTCCGGCATATCCAGTCTACCGGGCTGCAGATTGCCAGGGCGCCAGGCAAGACCATGGTTTATATTGGTTTTGCCTTGCTTATTGCCGGTGTATTCTGCATGTTCTACGTTGCTGCGAACCGCCTGTGGTTCTGGATCGACACGAAGGACGGACAGACGCGTGTGTTGCTGGCCGGTTCGGGTCTGCGCCATCAGCGCGATTTCGAGAAGGAATTCGTGCGGCTGCAACAGATACTGGATGCACGCTTCAGCTAGCCCTGGTAGGTAGTTGTAGAGACGGGTGCCGGGTTCCGGAAACCCGGAATAAATCAGAAACTGATTACATTATGTCAATGACACAGAATGAAATACTGGGTGAGTACCGGCGCCGCAGCTTCTGGCAGACGCTGGGCATGTTTGACTGGATCTGGGCATTGGCCGTGCTGGCCGGGTCCGGTTTCGTGTTCTCGCGTTATGGCGCTGTCATGGACAGCTATGAACTTGCAATCATGGCGGGCGTCACCCTTGCGCTGATTGCAACCGGTTGGTCGTGGAAGCCCCTGCGAATGCTGTCTGTCTGGGTGACAGCGCTGACGCTATTCGCAATCTGGCGTTACGGCAACACGCTGGTTGCCGGCGAGACTGATTTCTTCCTCAAATTCCTGTTTGCAAGCCAGTCTGCGATCATGTGGATGAGCGCATTGTTTGTCGCCGCCACGCTGACCTATTTCGTGGCCATGCTTGCGCGCGCCGAATTCACCGGCAAGGTCGCCAGTGCCATGACATGGTCAGCAACCACCATGGGCCTGGTCGGTTTGCTGGTGCGCTGGCGCGAGTCCTACCTGGTGAATCCGGACTTCGGACATATCCCGGTCAGCAACCTGTACGAAGTGTTTGTACTGTTTGCCGTCATTACCGCATTGATCTATCTCTACTACGAGAGACGTTACCGCACCCGCGCCATGGGCGGGTTTGTGTTGCTGGTGATTTCCAGCGCCGTTGCTTTCCTGCTCTGGTATGCGTTTACCCGCAATGCTGCGGAGATCCAGCCGCTGGTGCCGGCATTGCAGAGTTACTGGATGAAGATTCATGTGCCGGCAAACTTTATCGGCTATGGTGCATTCGCACTGGCCGCGATGGTGGGTGTCGCCTGGTTGCTGAATGATCGCTCCAGCTTTATGTCTGCGCGCATGCCATCGCAGGACATCCTCGAAGATGTCATGTACAAATCGATTGCGCTTGGCTTTGCCTTTTTTACCGTGGCAACCATTCTCGGTGCGCTGTGGGCCGCAGAGGCATGGGGTGGGTACTGGTCGTGGGATCCCAAGGAGACCTGGGCGCTGATCGTCTGGCTGAACTATGCGGCCTGGCTGCATATGCACCTGACCAGGGGCTGGCGCGGCGCCCCCATGGCCTGGTGGTCCGTTATTGGGTTGTTTGTCACCCTGTTTGCCTTCGTCGGCGTTAATATGTTCCTGTCAGGGTTGCACTCCTATGGTGAACTGTAGGCTGTTTCGGAAAAATATTTACAGGAGTTGTTAAATGAGAACTGTATCAAGATGGTTGTTGTTCGCACTGATCCCGTTTGTTGCATTCGGTACGGCGTTTGCCGAGCCCTTTACCGAGGGCAAGGAATACCAGAAGCTCAAAAAACCGCAAGCGACTGCAAGCAGTGAGAGCATTGAGGTGGTCGAGCTGTTCTGGTACGGGTGCTCGCACTGTTATCGTCTTGAGCCATTTATCCACAAGTGGCTGGAGAGCAAGCCCGAGGATGTAAGTTTCGTGCGCTTGCCAGCCATCCTGGGTGCCGGCTGGGAGCCGCTGGCCAGGGCCTACTTCACCGCCGAACTGCTTGGCGTGCTGGACAAGACACATGGTGAGATGTTTTCCACTATCCATGAAAAGAAGAAAAAAATAAAAGATGAAAAAATGCTGCGTGAATTTTTTGTCGGGCTGGGCGTGTCGGCCGAGGATTTCGACAAGACCTATAATTCCTTTGCGGTGGTCGTCAAGGTCAACAATGCGCGCATGATGACACGGCGCTACGCTATCAGTGGTGTGCCGACGGTCATTGTCAACGGCAAGTACAGCACCAGCGCCAGTCTTGCCGGCAGCAACGAGAACCTGATCGGTGTCATTGACCACCTGGTTACGCAGGAACGTTCGCTGGCGGCTGCGCCGGCTGCCGGCAGCGCAGGGAAATAATCGTACCGTGATTGCCCCGGTTACTGCGGCCCGGTTGTCATGAAGGCGGCCGAGCTGTTTGTACGTTGCCTCGAGAACGAGGGTGTTGAATACATCTTCGGCATTCCCGGCGAGGAAAACCTGGACGTGATGGACGCGCTGCTGGATTCGCCGATTCGCTTCATTACCACCCATCACGAACAGGGCGCGGCCTTCATGGCCGATGTATACGGCCGGCTGACAGGGCGGGCCGGTGTCTGTCTTGCCACGCTGGGTCCCGGCGCCACCAACCTGCTGACCGGTGTCGCCGATGCCAATCTTGATCGTGCACCGCTGGTTGCCATTGCCGGGCAGGCCGCGACCACGCGCCTGCACAAGGAATCCCACCAGGTGCTGGACCTGACGCGTATCTTCGAGCCGGTGACCAAGTATTCCGCCAGCCTGCTGGAACCCGACATCATTCCCGAGGTGGTGCGCAAGAGCTTCAAGGTTTCTATTACACCCAAGCAGGGTGCCGCCTTCATCGAGTTTCCGGAAAACATCGCATCGATGGAGTTCTATGCCACGCCATTGCCGGTTACCAATCCACACGACCCGGAGCCGCCGGCCGGCAAGGTTGAGCAGGCGGCGGCACTGATCAGCGAGGCAAGCAACCCAATAATTCTTGCTGGTAACGGCGTGGTGCGCACGCACGCATGGTCGCAGCTGAATGACTTTGCGGAGAAGCTGAATATCCCGGTTGCCAACACCTTTATGGCCAAGGGCGTGGTTCCGTTTCGCCATCGCTGTGCACTGGGCAGTGCCGGCCTGCAGGCCAATGACTACAAGAGCTGTGGATTCGACCGCGCCGACGTCATCATCTGTGTGGGTTATGACCTGGTGGAATATCATCCCTATCTGTGGCACCCGACGCGCGATCGCAAAATCATTCACATCGATAATCTGCCAGCCGAGGTGGATGCACATTACCCGGTAGCCGTTGGCGTGACTGGCGATATCAAGCACAGCCTGGCGCGCATTGCGGAACAGGCACGGCCTCACGAGGGGAGTCACATCCGCCCGTTGCGCGAGCGCCTGGTGGAAGAAATGAACCAGCACCGGGAAGACACCGGTTTTCCGGTCAAGCCGCAGAAAATTATCTGGGACCTGCGTACCGCCCTGGGGCTGGAGGACATCGTGGTGTGCGATGTCGGTGCGCACAAGATGTGGATGGCGCGCATGTTCCGCTGTGAATACCCGAACACCTGCATTATTTCCAACGGCTTTGCCAGTATGGGGATCGCGGTGCCCGGCGCCGTTGCAGCCAAGCTGGCCTATCCCGAGCGCAACGTGGTGGCGGTGACGGGTGATGCCGGTTTCATGATGAACTCGCAGGAGATCGAGACAGCGATCCGCTACCAATTGCCGATAGTGATCCTGATCTGGAGCGACAGCAGTTACGGGCTGATAGAATGGAAGCAGATGAACGAGTTTAAACGCACTTCCAACGTGCACTTTGACAACCCGGATTTTGTCAAATATGCCGAGGCATTTGGTGCCAGGGGCTACCGGGTGGAGAGTGCGGAGGATCTGCCGACTATACTGGAAGAGGCGCTTGCCAACGATACGGTGAGTATCATTGACTGCCCGGTAGACTATCGGGAAAACGTTAAACTTATGGAGCAAATGGGATCACTGGTATGTCCGACCTGACGGCCACCCTGCAAAGCGCAGTCGCCGACAGGACATCCATTGGTGTCGAACCGGAAATGGGACAGAAAATCCGGCTGCTGAGCTACAACATACAGGCGGGCATCAGCACGCGCCGTTACCGGCACTACCTCACGCACAGCTGGAAACATGTGCTGCCGCACGCGCAGCGTTTCGACAATCTCGACCGTATTGCGAAGCTGGTGAATGGCTATGACATCGTCGGCCTGCAGGAACTGGATGCCGGCAGCATACGCAGCGGATACGTCAACCTGACTGAATATCTCAGTGAAAAGGCTGGCATGCCGTTCTGGTCAGACCAGACCAACCGTCGCATCGGCCGCCTGGCGCGGCACAGCACCGGACTGTTGAGCCGGTTTCCCCCAACCGAGATCGTCGAACATCGCTTGCCCGGCCCGATCCCCGGGCGTGGTGTGCTGTTTATCCGTTACGGGACCAAAGAGCATTCGCTGATAGTGCTGATCGTACACCTGGCACTGGGCAAGCGTACCCGTATGCTGCAGCTCGATTACATCAGCGAGATGGTGAACAAGTACCGTCACGTCATATTAATGGGTGACATGAATTGCTACTCCGACAGTGACGAGATGGACTACCTGATCAACCGAACCCTGATGCGAGAGCCGTTCCATGGCGTGGATACCTTTCCCAGCTGGCGACCGCAACACAACATCGACCATATCCTGGTGACACCCACGCTGCAGGTGGATCAAGTCAGGGCGCTGAATTTCTCCCTGTCTGATCACCTGCCGCTGGAAATGGAGATCACTCTGCCGGCCTCGGTGCGCCTCGATACGGCAGGTGAAATGGACGCCAGGCCGTAGTAACGAAGAACAGATCAGGGCTTCCTCAGGTGAACAGGCAGATATCGGACTTCTGTGCGACCGGCAGGAACGAGGCGGCACCGACATAATCGCTGACCTCGGGAATGAAGTCGTCGGCGTCAAAGCCAAACACGTCCACCGTCATCTGGCAGGCCACCATCTTCACATCGGCCTCCAGACACAGGCTACGCAGCTCTTCCACCGTGGCCACACCCTTGTTCTTGAAGGTCTTCTTCATCAGCCCCGTGGCCACCTTCTCGAAGCCCGGCACACCCGCCATCAGCAGGTTCGGCATCGGCCATTCAAAGTCCTGGAACCACTGCGGCCCAAACGGCATCTTCATCGGCATCGCCGGGTTACCCAGCGGGCTGACGTCGGCCGAAATCTTCTTCTTCAGCAGCAACAGGCCGTAAAAGGTGAAGAACACCGTGACGTCCCAGCCCAGCGCGGCGGCGGTGGAGGCCAGGATGAACGGCGGGTAGGCCCAGTCCAGTGTGCCCTTGGTGGCAATGATCGACATGGAGGGGGTTTTGGAAGCGTCGATCTCTTCCAGTTTCGTCGGTAACAACTCGTCCAGCTTCTTGTCCAGCCACGCATCCAGCTGGGCGTTACCTTGTACATTCTCTGCAATTGCTGACATGGTGATCTCCGGAATCAGTGTGGGTTATGCCTGGACTCAGGCCTTCTCGATCATGAAGATATAACTGTTGTCCGCTTCGGTACTGGATACCAGGCGGTTGCCGGTCTGGGTACAGAAAGAGGCCATGTCCTTGACCGCACCCGGGTCAGTGGTGATGACTTCCAGTATTGCGCCACTTTCCAGCAGGTTCAGCGCCTTGCGTGTTCTCAGAATTGGCAGCGGGCAGTTCATTCCACGGGCGTCCAGTTTTTCTGCGATAACAGTCATAACAGTCTCCTTGGCGATAATTTACCGTTCAGTACAATATGTGTATATGCGATAGTTCTAATGCTGTCAAGGTAATATGTACCGTTCGGTACATTATTTGTATATAGTAATATTGGTGAAGTTATGGCGAGAACACGACAATTCGATGAAAGACAGGCGCTGATATCGGCGATGCTGGTGTTCTGGGAAAAGGGCTATGAAGGCACGTCCATCCATGACCTGGAACAGGCCATGGCCCTGAACCGGACCAGTATCTACAATGCCTTTGGCAACAAGCGCAGTCTGTTTGAGCGGGTGGTGTCCTGCTACAAGGAATCCGTCATGAGTGCGTTGTTTGAGGCGATGGACAAGGCGCCGGATATACGTACCGGCATCAAGCGATTGCTAAATGAAGTACTCGAGATTCATTTCAGCGAAGAGTATCCGGGTGGTTGCCTGGTGGTGCTGTCGGTGCTGGAGAGTGGGCAGCATGACGAGCAGTCCAGTGCAGAGCTGGCGAATACCATAAAGGAATTAAAGCAGGGTTTGCAGACGCGCCTTGCAAGGGCCAGGAAGCGGGGCGAGTTGCCCGCAGAACTGGATGCAGGCAGTACCGCGACCACCATTGCCACAACCATGGCCGGTATGATGGTGCTTGGCAAGGCGCACTTTAGCCGCCCCGTGTTGAAGAAGACAATCAACCAGGTCCTGCAATTACTTGACCAGCCCGTTTAACACCAGCGCTGAAAAGCCTACGATACCCAGCACCTTGTCATTATCGATCACCGGAACGTAGGTAAATTTCAATTTGTTTAACAGGCGTGCACAGTAGCGGATATCCATTTCCGGATTGACGCTGACCACCGGCTTGGACATGACCTCGTAGACATTGACGCGTTCCGGCGCGCGGTCTCTTGACAGTACTTCGCGTGCGACATCTGACAGTAAAGCGATGCCGTATTCATCATTCTCGTCGCGCTTGTCAATGATCAGCGCGCGCGCATCGTTTTCCTTCATTAATTTGAGCGCCTGGTCGACCATCATCAGTCCGTCGACTATCAGGAATTCGCTGGTCATGACGTGCTTGACGCGTACCGGTTCTTGTCTGTTCACAGTTGATCCTCCACGGCTTTGCTTAGTTCGGAGACCTGACGCGACACCCCGACTGCATCTTCGACATCAATCTGGAATGCAATGCCGGCACCCGGGTTACTTTCAAAATCCCCGATACTGGCGATACTTTCGAGAATGTGGCGGCTCATGTGTTCCTCGACCAGGAACATCAGCATGTCACGCTGACTTTCCAGGTTCAGTCCGAGAAAGGTGCGCGCCGCCTGTATGCCTTCTCCGCGCGCCTGGTTGAGTACGGTAGCGCCGGTGGCACCGGCTTCGCGTGCGGCATCCATGATGACATCGGTCTTGGCATCTTCGACCAGGGCAATAATAAGTTTGAAATGCATGGCTGTGTACCTCGTTTCGGTAGTTTCTCAGTTTAGTCCTGTTGTCGTCCGGTGTTCCGCTTTACCCACCAGGTACCCAGTTGCGCATAGGCCATTACAGATATGATGGGAAAAAGGCTGGCAAAGGCGATCAGGCCAAACCCGTCCAGCAGGGGGCTGCGACCGGGGATCGTGCTGGCCAGTCCCAGTCCCAGCGCGGCAACCAGTGGCACGGTAACGGTGGAAGTGGTGACGCCACCTGAATCATAGGCCAGTGCGATGATCATGCGTGGTGCAAACACAGTCTGAATAATGACAATGATATAGCCGGCAATAATGTAGTAGTGCAATGGTGTGCCGGTTACGATGCGGAACGCACCCAGTGCGATGCCGGTAGCCACGCCGATGGCGACGGCGATGCGCAAACCCCAGACGCCGATTGCGCCGGTCGACACCTGGTTTGCCTTGATGGCAACCGCGATCAGCGAAGGTTCCGCGATGGTGGTAGAGAAGCCGATGGCGGCGGCAAACAGATAGATCCAGAAATAGTCCTGCCATTGCAGTAGAGCCCCTGCGCTATCACTTGCAGCTCGTATGAACCCGGGATCCGTCAATTGCTGTGCCATGGCACGGCCGAGCGGGAACAGTGCTTCCTGCAGACCGACCAGGAACAGTGTCAGCCCGATCAGCACATACATAAAACCGATCAACACTTTCTTGAGGTTGGGTACGCGCTGACGCAGTACCAGTACCTGGAAACCGAAGATAATCGCCGCGATTGGCAGCACGTCCGTTATCGTTGACAGGCCTGTCTGCAGCAGCAGGGAGAGCAGTTCCATCACAACACCATCCCGTATGCCATGACAAAGATCATAGGTGTCAACGAGGCAAAGGCAATCAGACCAAAGCCGTCGATCATCGGGTTGCGCCCGCGAATACTCTCGGCCAGGCCCACACCCAGTGCAGTGACCAGCGGAACGGTCACTGTCGAGGTGGTGACGCCGCCCGAGTCGTAGGCTATACCGATAATTTCCGGTGGCGCAAAGGCGGTCATGATAACCACGCCGAGGTAGCCGCCGATAATGAAATACTGGATCGGCCAGCCGCGTACGATGCGGTATACGCCGGCAACGATGGCCACACCAACAGAGATCGCGACCGTAATGCGCAGGCCCAGCGCATAGCTGGACATCGCTACATCGTCACGCGCAATAACGCCGCCGTCCGCAGCGATGACCGCTGCCTCTGCGGCGACTGCGGTCAGTGCAGGCTCCGCAATAGTGGTGCCGAACCCGAGCGCAAAGGCAAACAGCAGCAGCCAGAACAGGTTGCCCTTTTTGGCAAAGGCATAGGCCAGCGATTCGCCAATCGGGAACAGGCCCTGCTCGAGTCCGCGCACGAAAAACGCCAGCCCCAGCACCACCAGGCCAGAGCCGACCAGGATGCGAGCGAACTCCGGGAACGGTTGCTGGATGACAACGATCTGGAAGAATGCCACGACCAGCACGATCGGCAACAGGTCGCGGGTGCTGGACAGCACGGAAGCCAGGAAGCGGTGTAGTTGTTCCAATGCAGACAGGGCCCTGTTTGATAATTGGCAGGGAAGACTAACACTTTTCGGTGTGCCGGTATTGACCTGGATTAAGCGGGACTCATTGCAGCTTCAGATGCGCGCCCTCCTCAGGCGCAAGGCATTCGTGATCACCGAGACCGAGCTGAAACTCATGGCTGCAGCGGCGATCATCGGCGACAGCAACAGACCGAATACCGGGTAGAGCACGCCGGCAGCAACCGGCACACCCAGCGAATTGTAGATAAAGGCAAAGAACAGATTTTCACGGATATTGCGCATCACCTTGCGACTCAGGCGACGCGCCCGGACTATGCCGCGCAGGTCCCCCTTTACCAGCGTAACGCCGGCACTTTCCATGGCGATATCGGTCCCGCTTCCCATCGCAATACCCACGTGCGCACGCGCCAGCGCCGGTGCATCGTTGATACCGTCTCCGGCCATGGCGACGATGCGGTGTTCGGCCTGGAGTTGCCTGACGATATCGGCTTTCTGCTCCGGCAGTACTTCGGCCTCGATGCGGTCGATTTCGAGCATTGACGCTACAGCCTCAGCGGTGGTGCGGCTGTCGCCGGTCAGCATGACGACCTTGACGCCTTCTGCCTGCAGGTCACGGATGGCCTCCGGCGTGGAGTCCTTGATCGGATCGGCCACGCCGATCAGTCCGGCGGCTTTCCCATCGATAGCCACAAACATGACCGTCTGCCCTTGTGCACGACCTGTTTCGGCCAGTTGCGACAGGTCAGCGGGTTCGATACCCAGACTTTCCAGCAGCCTGACGTTACCCAGCGCCACGACACGCCCCTCCACTATCCCGGTCACCCCCTTGCCGGTAATGGATTCGAAATCATCGGCCGGACTCAAGGCAATGTCTTTATCGCTTGCGCCGCTGACAATGGCCTCGGCCAGCGGATGTTCGCTGGCGCGCTCCAGGCTGGCGCCCAGGCGCAGGACCTCCGTCTCATTGAAATTATTGACAGCCGTCAGTGATACCAGCTTTGGCTTGCCTTCTGTCAGGGTGCCGGTCTTGTCCACGACCAGGGTGTCGACCTTCTCCATGATCTCCAGCGCCTCGGCATTCTTGATCAGCACGCCGAGGGTTGCACCCTTGCCGGTGCCGACCATGATCGACATGGGCGTGGCCAGCCCCAGGGCACAGGGGCAGGCGATGATGAGCACGGCCACGGCGTTGATGACGGCGTATGCCAGGCGCGGTTCCGGCCCCCAGAGGCCCCACACCATCAGCGTGACCACAGCGGTTAGCACCACCGCCGGCACAAAGTAGCCTGCGACGGTATCCGCCAGCTTCTGGATGGGCGCGCGGGAGCGTTGCGCCTCGCTGACCATGCGTACGATCCGGGCCAGCAGGGTATCCGTGCCGACTTTTTCCGCACGCATCAACAGGCTGCCGGTACCGTTGACGGTTGCGCCAATCAGGCGCTCGCCGGTGGTTTTCTCCGCCGGGATCGGTTCACCGGTGACCATCGACTCGTCCACCGCGCTGTTGCCGTCGGTCACCACGCCGTCCACCGGCACCTTTTCGCCCGGGCGTACCCGCAATACGTCACCCGGTTGAACCTGCTCCAGCGGGATGTCTTCCTCGCTGCCGTCCGCGCGCACGATACGGGCGCTGTTGGGCGCCAGCCCCAGCAGCAGCTTGATGGCGGCATTGGTCTTGCTGCGGGCGCGTAACTCCAGCACCTGTCCGAGCAATACCAGCACCGTGATGACGGCGGCTGCCTCAAAGTAGACCGGCACTGTCCCGCCCTCATGCTGCATATTGGGCGGGAACACCTGCGGCAGCAGCAGCGCCACGAGGCTGTAGCTCCACGCCACCGTTACACCCAGGCCAATCAGGGTGAACATGTTGAGGTTCCCTGTCACTACCGAGCGCCAGCCACGCACGAAGAATGGCCAACCGCCCCACAACACAACCGGTGTCGCCAGCACACATTCGATCCATTGCACCGACTTCATGGAAAGGGCGTCCGGTAGCCATGCAGGTACAAGATCAGCCACCATAGCCAGGGTAAAGACAGGTAGCGCAAGCACGGCGCTCAGCCAGAAACGCCGCGTCATATCGTCCAGCTCGCTGGTGTCTTCCTGCGGCGCCACGCTGCGGGGTTCCAGCGCCATGCCGCATTTCGGGCAGTCGCCCGGATGCTCCTGTACGACTTCCGGATGCATCGGGCAGGTGTATTCAACGCGTGCCGTCGGCATCTCTATACGCTCGGGTTCCAGTGCCATGCCGCATTTCGGGCAGGCGCCCGGCACCTGTTCGTGTACTTCGGGACACATGGGGCAGATCCAGGCATGTTCGCCCGGCACGTCACTGTGATTGCTGCGGGATTCTGCCGGTTCCGCGGCGGCAGGACTCAGATAGTGTTGCGGGTCACTGGCGAATTTATCGCGGCAGCCACTACAACAAAAAAAGTAATCGTGTTCCTGCCAACTGTAGCGGTGCTCATTGTCCGTGGTTACCGTCATGCCACAGACCGGGTCTTTCAGACCGGATGCCTTTTGCTGCCCGCAACAACCACCTTGTTCGTCGCCTGTCGATCCGTGGTTTGTCATGCAGATGCTGCCTCCGCCAGTAAATCCTCAGGCATGAGAATTTCCCGCAACAATAGACACGCTGCAGATAACCGGCAAGAGTTTTTCCCCGGCACCATGTGGGGCTGATTTGAGCCAATGCCCTGAGTATTTCTCAAATCATGCCGATAAGCGGATATATTGCCGTGTAATTATCAATATAAATTGACTCCAATCCGCAAGTCAGGTTATTTTTATCTCTGAATACAAATAAATAGCCATGAAATCCTATTTTCACAAAATTGCTTTGCACAAGAGAGCCATCAGCTGTTTGCTGATCCCGGCCTTTCTGTTTTTGACCCTGTTTCCATTCCACTATCATTTGCAGCATGTGGCTGATGCGGACGTCCACGAGTCGTCTATCTACAGTCATGCGATTGATCTGCATGTCCTTGCGGACATCGATGACCCTGCTCATCACACTGACAGCCACACGATCGATCCGGCTTCTTATGCCACACTGAAACTGTCAGTGCTCCAGCTGCCCCTGTTTATTCTGGCCTTTACCCTGCTGGTTTTTTCGCTGCCCGCTGTGCAGCATGTTCGCTACAACCTGGCATCCCTGGTACGCAGTTGTTCCCAGCATAACCGCTACACCACCCCCCCTCTGCGCGCACCGCCGCGCGCCTGATTCAAAACCGCACTATCGGTGCATTGCGTTCGTAGTCATCAGGCTACGTTAGTCGCGTGTACTGAATGTAACTGAATTTCCAAATGACCGTTGGTCGATCTGAGGAGCTGTATCCATGCGATCCTGGATGAGGGTATCTGTTTTTATACTGGTGATTTTCGCAGACTTCGCTGTTGCGAGTGCTGTTGGTTCGCCACTTACACTGGGTGAGTCCGTTGCGCGCGTGCTGGAAAACAACCCGCACTTGCAGGCAGCCGATTTCGATGCACAGGCTGCTGCAGACCGTATCCGGCAGCAGGGCCAGGCCAGGCCTTATGAGCTGGGCGTGGAGCTGGAGAACCTGGCAGGTACCGGTGAGGCCAGCGGGGTAAGCGAACTGGAGACTACGCTCAGCCTGGGTCGTGTACTGGAGCTCGGTAACAAGGCGCGGTGGCGCGGCGCGGTGGCCGAACTGGAAGCCGGTGTGCTGCGACACGAGCAGGACGCCAAGCGGCTGGACCTGCTGGCCGAAACGGCGCAGCGCTTTCTGACGCTGGCGCGCGTGCAGGTCGAACGCAAGCTCGCACAGGAAAGAGTTGATTTGATGCGGCGCACCCTGCAGTCCGTGGAGCGTCGCCATCGTGTCGGTAAGGCGCCTGCAGCGGAACGCAGCAAGGCACGGATTGACCTGGCACGTGCAGAACTTGCCCTGGAAGAGACCGATCATTTGCTGATTAACGGTCGTCGTGAATTATCAGTCATGTGGGGCGAGTTCCAGTCGGATTTTGAGACTGTACAGGCCGATATTTTCCATCTTGACGCAGAGCCTGACTTTACCTCTCTCGATCTGCGTATCGAACACAATCCGGCGATTGCCCGCCTGGCCACTCAGCAGCGCCTGTCGAAGGCGCGTTTGTCGCTGGCGAAGACACGCGGCCGTTCGGACCTTGATGTGCGTGCCGGTGTGCGCCATCTCAATGACACTGATGATGTGGGTGTCGTGCTGTCCCTGAGCATGCCGCTTGGCAGTGTCGGTCGTGCCAGCCCCTATGTGCACGAGGCCGAGGCGCTGATTGGGCGTGAGCAACTCCTGGCGCAGGACCAGCATCTTGTCCTGCGTGCCACACTGTCCGCCCTGCACCAGGAATTGTTGCATGCGCGCGACCGGTTTGAGATTTACAAAGACAGCATTATCCCAGAGGCAGAAAAGGCATTACTTGATTACAACAAGGGCTATGCCGCCGGACGTTACTCATTGCTTGAGCTGACGGTGGCCCAGGAGACCCTGCTGGAAGCTCGCCTGGAATCCTTGTCATCTGCGGCTGAACACCACAGTGCGCGTATCGAAATCGATCGTCTTATCGGCACTGCTCCCCTGAATGGAGTAACCCCAACAGGAGTTTCCCAATGATCCGCAATATTTTAACAAGCCTGCTTGTGTGCGGCGGCATACTGACTGCCTGGCCCATGGTAGGCATCACTGCCGATGAGAACGATCACGCAGACCATGAGGCCGTGCATGAAGAGTCTCACGATGGGCATGGTGATTCCCACGACGAGCACGAGGAAGTTCAAAAGGGTCCGCATGGCGGCAGGTTACTGGAACAGGACGACTTTACAGTCGAGCTGTCTCTTTATGAGACGGGTGTGCCGCCCGAGTTTCACGTCTATGTATACCAGGACGGCAAGCCGCTGGCGCCGGACAGTGTAGAGCTGGAGGTGGAGCTAGCCCGTGTCGATGGCCAGGTAGATCACTTCAGTTTCAGTCCCCTCAAGGATTACCTGCGCGGGCAGGGTGTGGTGAGTGAGCCGCATTCCTTTGATGTAACGGTACATGCGCAGCACGCAGACAAGTCATATGAATGGGGTTTCTCCAGCTATGAGGGCCGTACGGAAATTCCGGCAGCGCTGGCACAGGAAGCCGATATAGAGACCGGGGTCGCAGGACCTGCCCTGATAGCCAAAACACTGACCTTCACGGGGCGGGTGCAAACAGACCCGGCGCGCCTGGCTCAGGTGCGGGCGCGCTTTGACGGCGTCGTTCAGGGCATCGAAGCGCGGCTCGGCGAACAGGTAGACAGGCATGCCGTGCTGGCACGCATACAGAGTAACGAAAGCCTGCAAACCTACACAGTAAAGTCCCCCATCGGGGGCGTGATCCTGCGCCAGGACATACAGCTGGGCATGGCGACGGGTGACGACCCGCTGTTCATCATTGCGGACCTGTCAGAGGTGTGGGTGGAACTGGACATCTTTGCCCGCAATATCGAGCAAGTGAAGCCGGGTCAGTCGGTCATTATTGAAACACTGGGCGGTACCCGTATTCCCGGTCAGATCGACTGGATAGCGCCGCTTGCCGCCCACGCCAGCCAAAGCGTGCAGGCACGGGTAATTATCGAAAACCCTGACGGGAAGCTGCGCCCGGGGCAATTCGTGCGCGGCCGGGTTGTGGTTGCAGAACACGAGGTGGCGCTCGCCGTGCGACAGTCGGCCATTCAGCGCTTTCGCGATTTCCAGGTGGTATTCGCCCGCTTTGGGGACACGTATGAAGTGCGCATGCTGGAGCTCGGCAGGAATAACAGCGAATGGGTTGAAGTACTCGGCGGGCTGAAGCCCGGCACCGAGTACGTCACCGGCAACAGCTACCTGATCAAGGCCGATATCGAAAAATCCGGCGCCAGCCACGACCACTGAGGAGACAGGCGATGTTAAACCGTATAGTTGCCGCCTCACTGGCGCACCGCTGGCTGATAATGGTGGTCACCATCGGCCTGATGGCGCTGGGTGCCTGGAATTTCAACCGACTGAACATCGATGCCGTGCCTGACATCACCAATGTCCAGGTGCAGGTCAACACCGAGGTGCCGGGTTATTCACCGCTGGAGTCGGAGCAGCGCATCACGTTTCCGATCGAGACCGCGATGGCGGGCCTGCCGCGCCTGTCCGGGACCCGCTCGATCTCCCGCTACGGCCTGTCGCAGGTCACCGTGGTATTCGAGGACGGCACCGACATCTACTGGGCGCGCCAGCTGATCGGTGAACGCCTGTCCGAGGTGAAAGAGCAGTTGCCGGAAGGTGTCGAACCAATCATGGGCCCGATTGCCACTGGACTGGGCGAGATTTTCATGTACACCGTCGCCAACGCCGAGGGTGCACAACACACGCCCATGGATCTACGCACGGTGCAGGACTGGATCGTGCGGCCGCAACTGCGCCAGACCCCCGGTGTAGTGGAAGTAAACACCATCGGCGGTTACACCAAGCAGTTTCATGTGCTGCCCGACCCGGACAAACTGCTGGCCTTTGATCTGACATTTCAGGACCTGATGCGCGCCCTGGCACGCAATAACCTGAATACCGGTGCCGGTTACATCGAGCGCTTCGGCGCCCAGTACCTGGTCCGCTCACCGGGCCAGCTCGCCAACCTGGAGGAGATAGGCGGCATCACCGTTGCCAGTCGTGACGGGGTGTCTATCCGTTTATCCGATGTGGCGGAGGTGCAGCTGGGAAGCGAACTGCGCACGGGTGCAGCCACCCAGAATGGCGAAGAGGTGGTGCTGGGTACCGTGTTCATGCTGGTGGGTGAAAACAGCCGGATTGTGGCGCAGGCCACTGCCGAACGCCTGGAGTCCATCAAGCCATCGCTGCCGGAAGGTGTGCAACTCAACGCACTCTACGACCGCACTTCACTGGTGGACAAAACCATCGCGACCGTGAAGAAGAACCTGGCCGAGGGCGCCCTGCTGGTGATTGCCGTGCTGTTATTGCTGCTGGGAAACTGGCGTGCGGCGCTGGTGACGGCGGCGGTCATTCCGGTCGCCATGCTGATTACCGTTACCGGCATGGTGGAGTCACAGGTTTCCGGAAACCTGATGAGCCTGGGCGCACTCGATTTCGGATTGATCGTGGATGGTGCGGTCATTATCGTTGAGAACTGTTTACACCACCTGGGTGTTTACCAGCGCATGCACGGATCGCTGCCGGATATTACCCAGCGGTTACGCGTAGTGCGTGAAGCTACTGTCGAGGTGATTCGCCCCAGTGTGTTCGGCGTATCGATCATCCTGATCGTCTATATCCCGATCTTTGCGCTCACCGGCGTGGAAGGCAAGATGTTTCACCCCATGGCCTTCACGGTGGTTACCGCGCTGCTGGCGGCCTTGCTGTTGTCAGTGACTGCCGTGCCGGCTGCAGTGGCCCTGTTTGTCAGTGGCCGGGTGAAGGATGGAGAGAACCTGGTCATGTCAGGTTTGCGCACGCTGTATAAACCGATGCTGCTGCGCATGTTAAGGCATCGCTGGCTGGCGGTGATCGCTGCGACAGGCCTGGTGGTGATTGCCGGTTTGCATGCGACCCGGATGGGTACCGAGTTTGTGCCGAATCTTGATGAGGGTGACATGGCCGTGCACGCACTGCGTATTCCGGGTACCAGCCTGACCCAGGCGGTGGAGATGCAGGGGGCGCTGGAGAAGCGCTTCAGCGAATTCCCGGAAGTATCACACGTATTCGCCAAGCTCGGCACGGCTGAGGTGGCAAATGATCCCATGCCACCGAACGTGGCCGATACCTTCGTTATCATGAAGCCGCGCGCACAGTGGCCAAATCCCGACAAGCCCAAGGCGGAACTGGTGGCGGAGATTGAAGTCGCCGCCCGTGCCATTCCCGGCAACAATTACGAGTTTACCCAACCGATTCAAATGCGCTTCAATGAGTTGATCGCCGGCGTCCGTGCTGACCTGGCGGTGAAAGTTTTCGGCGACGACTTCGATACGCTGGTGGAACTGGCGGAACAGGTTGAGGCCGTGGTATCCGGGGTGCCGGGCGCGGCAGATGTAGGTGTTGAGCAGGCCACCGGTCTGCCGATGCTGAGCGTGATTCCGGATCGCGAGCGCCTGTCCTACTACGGCCTGGATGTGGCCAGCGTGCAGGAGACGCTGCGCATCGCGATGGGTGGAGAAACCGTTGGACAGGTATTTGAGGGTGACCGCCGTTTCGATCTCGTGGTACGGCTACCGGAACACCTGCGTACCGATATCGATACCCTGGCGCGCCTGCCTGTCACCCTGCCGCCGGATGTGGTGCGGGAAGTGGCCGGTGATGCGGATGCCCTGGGTGTTGCACGTACTGTGCCGGAGAGTATCCCGCTGGGCGAGGTGGCGGAGGTTGTAATTGCGGATGGCCCCAACCAGGTCAGCCGCGGCAACGGCAAACGCCGGGTGGTGGTAACCGCCAATGTGCGTGATCGTGATCTGGGCAGTTTTGTTGCCGATGTGCAGGATGCGGTACGCGAGCAGGTCGATATACCGGCGGGTTACTGGGTTGATTACGGTGGCACCTTCGAGCAGCTGATATCTGCAGCCAAACGCCTTTCGGTGGTCGTGCCATTTACGCTGTTGATTATCTTTGGGATGCTGTTCATGGCCTTCAGCTCGGCCAGGGATGCTGCGCTGGTATTCACCGGTGTGCCGCTTGCACTGACCGGTGGCGTGGCAGCCCTTGCGCTGCGCGATCTGCCGCTGTCGATCTCGGCAGGTGTAGGCTTTATCGCCCTGTCCGGTGTTGCCGTTCTCAACGGCGTGGTGATGTTGTCCTTTATCCGTGATCTCAGGCAGGGCGGCATGGCCGTGGAGCAGGCCATCGTAGAGGGTGCGCTGCGGCGCCTGCGGCCCGTGCTGATGACGGCACTGGTTGCCAGTCTCGGCTTTATCCCCATGGCGTTGAATATCGGCACCGGCGCCGAGGTACAGCGGCCACTCGCCACGGTGGTGATCGGTGGCATTATCTCATCGACCGTGCTGACCCTGCTGGTGTTGCCGGCCCTGTATCGGCTGGCCTACCGGGATGCCTGACAAAATTAACGATTCTGCATATCGCAGAGAGAGCAGGCAAACATGATCCTGAGGATTGGTTGTGTTGCATCGGTAGTTTCCGGAATAACTGCTCCGGCCGCTTGCGCCTGGCTGGAAGGGCGCTTGGAAGGCCAAACTCAACCCGCTGTAAATGGTCACATAGGGGAGGAACACGCATGAAACATCTGACACTCATTATTCACACCAATGCTCAGCAGGATATGGCCGATCAGCTGCGTAGCCTGAAGCAGGTTTCGGGCTTTACCTTTAATCACGCGGAAGGGCACGGGGTACAGGTCGAGAGCGATCCTTTCCTCTCGGCGCGGGACAAGGTGGTTGGTTACACGCCACGGATACGGGTGGATATTTTGCTTGAAGACGGCAACGTGGATTTGGTGCTTGAGTCGTTACGCAAAACAACCTATGACGTTGAAGGCCAGGGTATCTACTGGGTCACTGCCGTCGAACAAAGCGGCCACCTGTAACTATTAAGGAGAATGACACAGTGCTATTCAGAACAAATTTATTCACACGTATTTTTGCCATAGGCGCCGGCCTGCTGATAATTGGCTTGTTCTCACAGGTGGCCTACGCACACGGCATGTCCGAGGCCGATAAACTGGCCATTATCGAAGGCGGTAATCTGCGTTATATGTGGCTCGGCGCCACGCATATGTTGTCCGGTTACGATCACCTGGCGTTCGTGTTCGGGATTATCTTTTTTCTGACCAGTTTCCGTGATATCGCAAAATACGTCACCGCGTTCACGCTGGGTCATAGCGTGACCCTGATCTACGCCACTTTTAACGCGATCCAGCTTAACTACTTTGCCATCGATGCGGTGATCGGTCTGAGTGTCTGTTATATCGCCTTTGCCAACATTGACGGCTTCCGTAAATACCTCAACATCAATCCACCTAACATGATGTTGATGATTGTCAGTCTGGGCCTGATCCACGGCTTCGGCTTGTCCACCCGGTTACAGGAACTGCCGTTGAGCGAAGACAGCCTGTTGCTCAATATCATCTCGTTTAATGTCGGCATCGAACTGGGACAGGTCAGCGCACTGGCCCTGATGTTGCTGCTCATCGCCGCTTGGCGAAAAAGTCACGCCTTCCAGACCTTCAGTCTGGTTGCAAACTATGGCCTGATTCTGGCGGGTGGCCTGCTTTTCCTCATGCAGATGCACGGTTATGCGCATACCAGCAACCCTGAAGAATTTATTGCCAGTGCAGAAGCGTCTCAAAACAAGGAAAGCGATAAGAAAGCGGCGACCGATGTGGGTTCCGAAGACTTTCAACAATCCGGGTGGAAAGATTCAATCAGCATCACCATTCCAGCCAGAGGTGATAAGGAATACAAGTTTTACCTTGCGAAAGGCGCGACACTTGAATACACATGGGAAGCTGATGGTGCAGCACTGTTTTTTGATTTTCACGGTGAACCAGAAGGCGATACAAGTGGCTATTTCAAGAGCTTTAAAAAGAGTACCGAGAGCCAGTCAAGTGGTTCTTTGACCGCTTCCTTTGCTGGCACACATGGCTGGTACTGGAAAAATAATACCCCATCACCCGTTAACATCGTGTTGCAAGCAAAAGGCGAATATCAACGTCTGGATTTAAACAAGGCCTTGCAACCAGCTGAGCCAAAACAAACCCCGCGTTCTACTATCCACGATACGATTGATTCACTATAGGAGATGATTATCATGCAACTGAAAATATTGTTACTCGGCCTTTTCCTCAGTCTGTGCTCGGCCACCGCTATGGCGGGAAGCGGCCACGATCACGGGCATTCTCATGAACCTGTAAATCAGGAAACAGCGGAAACAAATGCAACAAAAATTATTGCAGTACTTGTAAAAAAAGAAAAACTGCAAGAAAGCTGGGCGTCAACGACCGCAAGTTCGGTTGAGAAAAGAGTGTTTAAAGGTACCCCGGAATGGGTGGCCGTTTTTGTGAATGATAAAATCACCGATCCCGCCAAGCAGAAGCTGTATATTTTCATGACGTTGGGCGGCGATTATCTTGCAGCTAATTTCACGGGAGAGTAGTCGCACCCTGCACAACGATGCCGGCATTACTGAGGCACCTGATCCGGGAGCGGATCAGGTGCAGGTTGCGCGTTCGTACCAGTTGCGTGATGTGTTGGCCAGGTAGACCACGGACAGCATGACAGGTACCTCGACCAGTACGCCGACCACGGTGGCCAGCGCTGCACCCGAACCGAGTCCGTACAGGCTGATCGCTGTTGCCACTGCCAGTTCGAAAAAATTGCTGGCGCCGATCAGTGCCGCCGGGGCAGCAACGTTGTGAGCAACTCCCAGTTTTCGGCTCAGCAGGTAGGCAAGCCCGGAGTTGAAATAAACCTGGATGATTATCGGTATGGCCAGCAACAGAATAATGAAGGGTTGCCCAAGTATCTGTTGTCCCTGAAAGCCGAACAGTAACACCAGTGTCATCAGCAGGGCGATGATGGATGCAGGTTGCAACACGCGCAGCGTGGCGGCAAGTCGGGCGATGCCGTGTGTGTGTGCAATGATGCTGCGACGCCAGACACCAGCCAGCAGTACCGGCAACACGATGTACAGCAGGACCGACAACAACAGGGTGTCCCAGGGCACGGTAATGGATGCGATGCCAAGCAGCAGTGCCACAATGGGTGCAAATGCAAACACCATGATCACGTCGTTCAGCGCCACTTGCGAGAGGGTAAAGCCCGGGTGTCCGTTGGTCAGGTTACTCCAGACAAACACCATGGCCGTGCACGGTGCACTGGCCAGTAACACCAGGCCGGCAAAGTAGCTGTCTATCTGGTCTGCAGGCAGCCAGTCAGCAAACGCTACGCGTATAAACAGCCAACCCAGCAGCGCCATGGAGAATGGCTTGACTGCCCAGTTGACGAACAGGGTAACGCCGATGCCACGCGTGTGGTGTCGAACCTCGCGCAGTGCATTAAAGTCGATCTTCAGCAGCATGGGCAGGATCATCAGCCACACCAGGACGGCAACCGGCAGGTTGACGTGTGCAAATTCAAGGTTGCCGAGCAGTGCAAACAACTGTGGAAACAGGTGCCCGAGGGTGATGCCTGCTGCAATACAGGCAATTACCCAGAGGCTCAGATAGCGTTCAAACAGGTTCATGCGCAAGTCCGTGCGGGTGTGTGCTTACAGGCTTTCCAGCAGCGTTGTTACGCGTTGGCGGATGTCTTCGCGACTGGCACGAAATACCTGCATAACGCGCTCTTCACTGCCAGTCGCCCTGGCCGGGTCGCTCAGTGGCCAGTGCAGTTTTTGTGTGCCCGGCGGTAACGCCGGGCAATGCTCATCTGCATGGCCGCACACGGTGACTACAAGGTCGGCTTCCTCCAGCATGTTCTTGTCGACCCGTGTCGATTGCTGACCCGAGATGTCTATGCCGGCCTCCTGCATGACGGCGATGGCGCGCGGGTTCTTGCCATGTGCCTCAATGCCGGCGGACTGAACGCGGTGCCGGTCAGCGACGTAATGCCGTGCCCAGCCCTCGGCGATCTGCGAGCGACAGGAATTACCGGTGCACAGGAACAGGATATTCATGACTAGCTGCAGTTGGAGCCGATCTCCGGTACACAGCAACCGCGTGCTGCCTCGGGAGAGCCGGCCGTGTTGAAGGTCGGAATCGAATCCAGTGAATGGAAGGACTCCCAGGTAATGCCCTGCGGGTCCTGTGTCCAGTACTTGTCAGAACGCGCATAGCAGCAGGCGGCATCGCGCTGTTCATGGCCCGCGATGCCGGCCTGTTCCAGGCGTTGCTGGATGGCCTGCAGTTCAGCAGGGTCATCTGTCTGCAAGCCGACATGGTCCAGTCCCTGCTGCGCGCCGCGCTTTGAAATCGCAAAGTTCACCGCAGGGTCCTTCATGTCCCACTTGGCGTAGTCAGGCTTGCTCACATCAGGGGCGTTGCCAAACAGGGCGGTATAAAAACGGATGTTCTGTTCGAGGTCATCGACAGCGATATGTACGTGCAGGCGGCTCATGTTATCCCTCCATTTGAGAGTCGTTCAGGCGCAGCAGGCGGCGTCGGGCCGGTTTGGCATGGCCTTCAGGGCAGCGCGGTCGTTGCAGAAGGGTTCGGCGGCGGCATTGCCAAGCAGGGTGTGATGCAGGATGTTGTTTGCCCAGTCGGGCAGGCCGGGGTCGATACGGTAGTACATCCACTGCCCGTTGCGACGTGTCTGTAGCAGGCCACCCTCACGCAGTTGTGCGAGATGGCGCGAGATCTTCGGCTGTGACAGGTCAAGGGCATGCGTGAGCTCGCACACGCACAGTTCGCCCTCGGCGGCGAGCAGCATCAGTGCGCGCAGGCGCGTGCCATCGGAGAGCATGCGAAAAAGGGCTTCGGTGTCGACTGGCATGCCGACAATATACGTCTAAACATATATATGATCAAGCATATATATTATCGATACGGCTACATATATATCAATAAGTTACGAATGTATTTTCGCCATGCTTATTCGTGTGACGCTGAATAATGCCGTAGGAGCGCCTTGCAGGCGCGATATTTATTGCGATAAAACAATCGCGCCTGCAAGGCGCTCCTACAATTATCTCAAGGATGGATAAATCAGGGTTTCCCTAGAAGTTGGGCTTAACCGGCGCGTCCTTGAAGCGCTGGATGCTTGTCAGGATCTCCGTGCGGGCCGCATCCATGTTATCCCAACCATCGATCCTGACCCACTTGTTGGGCTCCAGGTCCTTATAGTGCGCGAAGAAATGCGCAATGGAGGCGGGCAGTTCCGGCGGCAGATCGTCGAGTGTCTGGACCGCGCGGTAATGGGTGGAGAGCTTGTCGACGGGCACCGCGAGGATCTTGGCGTCCGGTCCGGCCTCGTCAGCCATTTTGAGGATGCTGATCGGGCGGCACTGGATGACGGAGCCACTGATCAGCGGGACCGGTGTCACCACCAGCACGTCGACCGGATCGCCGTCCTCCGACAGGGTATGCGGTACATAGCCGTAATTGCACGGGTAATGCATGGACGTGTCCATGAACCGGTCAACGAACATGGCACCGGTTTCCTTGTCGACCTCGTATTTCACCGGGTCGCTATGGGCCGGGATCTCGATGATCACGTTGATATTGTCGGGCACGTCCTTGCCGGATGTGACGCGGTCCAGGTTCATGGTGTTTCCTTGGCATTGTGTATGGCGCGCCCGACAGGATTCGAACCTGTGACACCCGGCTTCGGAAGCCGGTACTCTATCCAGCTGAGCTACGGGCGCATGCGTCGTACTATGGGTGTCCGCCAGGCCTGCATGGCGGGTTTTCCCCTGCGCAGACTGTAACCCAGATTGACGCGCGTGGGGAGACGGGCGACAGGATAACGCCGGAACGAGATCGGGTCTATGCCTGAAGGTGTCTGTTTCAAGAGTGAAAATCGGGAATTTCCCGTGCTATGGCTTTTCAGTATAATTTGCCGGTATCCCGCTGCCCGGACGGCAGCTCACCCCGCACTACAACTAACCAGGAGATCGCCTTGAGCCAGGATAAACAGTTCTACTCAACCTTCTTTGCCATCATGGGCGGTTTAGCCGTGCTGGCTGTAATACTGATTCTTATCGCCACCAACCTGACCACCGATGTTGCAGACTACAAGCCGGAGGAAGTGGTTGTTGAGAACATCAAGCCGGTTGGCAAGGTGAATGTTGCGGGTGAGTCTGCTCCGGAGCAGGCCGAGGTTGCCGTGGTCGAGACGGCGGCTGCAGCGAAGTCCGGAGAGGATATCTATAACGGTTCCTGCATGGCTTGCCATGCCGCGGGCGTTGCCGGGGCACCGAAACTGGGTGATGCTGCGGCCTGGGCACCGCGCATTGCCGCCGGCATGGATTCACTGGTGGCGAATGCCATTAACGGCCTGAATGCCATGCCGCCGAAAGGCCTGTGCATGACCTGCTCGGATGACGATCTGAAAGCAGTGGTTGAGTACATGGTCAATAACAGCCAGTAAACAACGACAGGTTGTAAGTAAAAGGGCTGCCCTGGCAGCCCTTTTTTTGTCTGGAGTAAAGCGGTTGTTCGTTACGCTAGCGACAGTTGACTGGCAGCAGGCTCTTGATAATCGTCATGCTGGTGCAATCCCATAGCACATCCTCACCATAACCCGTGGGCACCAGCAGCAACGCGTCACCCTTGGCCACGCTGCCCATTGCCCGGTAGCTGATCCGGATGGTTCCCGGCGTCGGTTTGTCGGTAATGGTGATGGAGTGCACATAGCGGTTACCCAGCTCATCCGGGTCGGCAATATTGGCAGCCACGTTGCTGACCGGGAAGGTTTCATGGGTGGAGTGGTATACCGAGACGGCCTGTTGCACCGGGCTCGCCAGGCGCAGGCCGCTGGTGACCTGTGCCTTGTGCTGAAAATCGATATAAATGGGTAAAGCCAGCGTGATCAGGATGGCGACAATGGCCAGGCTAGTCACCACCTCAAACACGGTAAATCCGGCTTGCCAGCGTGTATGCATCAGTTTATCCAGAGAAATTTACGTTATGCAGTGGAAGTTTATCGGCAGCTCCGGCTTATGCTCCAGCGCGGTTGCTGGCCGCCAGCGGGGTGATTTCCAGCGGCGGCAGGCGAGCGGGGATGCCGTCTGTTGAACTGGCAGCGCCACGCGCTGCCTAAAGGAAACAGCGAATACAGCGATACCGTTCCTATATAAGGTATAGATCGGCAGATATGGCATCCAGCCCGTGGGCTGGAGCCGACCGGGATCACCGAGCATGAACAAGCCAGGTATGAAAGTGCTGCAACAGACCTCCCTGCTGGATGGCAGCAATGGCGCATGGCTGGAAGCCATGTACGAGTCATATCAGCGTGATCCGGGTTCAGTCAGTGAGCACTGGCGCAATTACTTTGACGGCCTGCCACAGGTCAACGGAATGGCCGTCGATGATGTGCTGCATTCCGAGCTGCGTGCCGAGTTCTCGAGGCTGACCGGGCGCCGGCGCAGGCATGACGGTGCGCAGGTCAGCGAGTCGCGCCTGGAGTATGAGCGCAAGCAGATACGCGTGCTGCAGCTGATCAATGCCTACCGTTTTCGTGGACACCAGTTCGCCAGAACCGATCCGTTGCAGCGCAGTGCGCCTGAACAGGATGGTGAACTGGACCTGGCCTACCATGAACTGTCCGAGCAGGACTTCGATACAGTGTTCAGCACCGGTTCGCTGGTCGGTCCGGAAAAGGCCGCGCTGAAGAAAATCCTGGTCGCGCTTAACCGGATTTACTGTTCAACGGTTGGTGCGGAATACATGCACATATCGGACACTGGCGAGAAACGCTGGATACAGCAGCGCCTTGAAGGTGCACGGCCACGATCGGATATCGGCAGCAAGCGACAGCAATGGCTGTTGCAGCGATTGACCGCAGCAGAGGGGATCGAACGCTACCTGCATGCAAAGTATGTCGGGCAGAAACGCTTTTCACTGGAAGGCGGTGAAAGCCTGATCCCGCTGATGAGCGAACTGATTGACCATGCAGGTGATGACGGCATCAAGGAAATCGTCATTGGCATGTCACATCGTGGTCGCCTCAACGTACTGGTCAATATCCTTGGCAAGCTACCCTCCAGATTATTCTCGGAGTTTGAGGACCAGCACGATCACAATCACAGGAGCGGTGATGTTAAGTATCACCAGGGGTTTTCATCGAACATCACTACGCCGGGTGGAAATGTTCATCTGGCACTTGCCTTCAATCCCTCGCACCTGGAGATTGTCTCGCCCGTCATAGAGGGATCGGTTCGCGCGCGCCAGCAACGTTATGGGGACAGGCAGGGAAAACGCGTCATGTCGGTGGTGGTGCACGGCGATGCGGCCTTCGCCGGGCAGGGTGTGGTGATGGAGACCTTTAACATGTCCGACCTGCGTGGTTTCAGCACGCACGGTACGGTACACATCGTGGTCAATAACCAGATTGGTTTTACCGTCAGCCAGGCCAAGGATGCGCGCTCGACACTGTATTGCACGGATGTTGCCAGGATGGTCAATGCGCCTATTTTCCACGTCAATGGTGATGACCCGGAGGCCGTTCTGTTTGTCACGCAGCTGGCGATGGATTACCGGAAGACCTTCAGCAAGGATGTGGTCATTGACCTGGTGTGCTATCGCCGTCACGGCCACAACGAGGCTGATGAGCCAGCCGCGACCCAGCCGATGATGTACCGCGATATTCGTTCGCTGCCCACCACGCGTGCATTGTATGCGGAAAAACTGGTGAATGATGGCGTTATCACGGCTGCGCAGATAGATGCCATGCAGAGTGAATATCGTGACCGGCTGGATGCCGGTGAGACCGTGACGCCAGCCGTGAAACTGGGTCAGCCGGTTGACGCGGCCGTTGCGGTCAAGTGGAAGAACTATGTCGGTTATAACTGGGACGAGCCCTGTGATACCCGGGTCGATCGCGCCACGCTGGTTTCGCTGGCTGAACGACTGCAGAGTTTGCCAGTTGGGTTCGAGCTGCACCCGCGCGTTGCCAAACTGATGGACGACCGGCGCAAGATGGCTGCAGGCGCCATGCCGGCAGACTGGGGCTTTGCAGAATCACTCGCCTTTGCAAGTTTACTGAACGACGGCTTCCCTATTCGTATTTCCGGCCAGGACAGCGAACGCGGCACCTTCTTTCACCGTCACGCGGTGATGCATAACCAGAATGGCGGAGATATCTGTGTGCCGCTGAAGAATATTGCTGCTGACCAGCCGGACTTCCTGGTGTTTGATTCGATCCTCTCCGAGGAGGCGGTGCTGGCGTTCGAGTACGGCTACGCGACTACCGAACCGGAAACGCTGACCATCTGGGAAGCACAGTACGGGGACTTCGCCAACGTGGCGCAGGTGGTCATTGATCAGTTCATTGCATCCGGCGAGGCAAAGTGGGGCAGGCTGTGTGGTCTTACCCTGTTGCTGCCGCATGGGCAGGAAGGACAGGGTCCGGAACATTCGTCCGCGCGCCTGGAGCGCTTTCTGCAGTTATGCGTTGCTCACAATATACAGGTATGTAACCCGACCACGCCGGCGCAGATGTTTCATATGCTGCGCCGCCAAATGGTGCGGCCATTGCGACGTCCATTGATCGTGATGGCACCAAAAAGCCTGTTGCGTCACAAGCTGGCGACTTCCAGCCTGGAGGAGCTGGCAGAGGGCAGTTTCCGGCCGGTGCTGGGTAATGAAGATATACAGGAGCCTGAACGTATCACGCGGCTGGTCCTGTGCAGCGGTCGCGTGTATTACGACTTGCTGGAACGCAGTCGGGAACACAAGCTGGACCACGTGGCGCTGGTGCGCATCGAGCAGCTGTATCCGTTCCCGTGGCGCCTGCTGCGCGCGGAGTTGGCGCGCTATCCAGGCGTCACTGAGTATGTCTGGTGCCAGGAAGAACCGCAGAACCAGGGTGCCTGGTACGCAACGCGTCACAAGTTTGAAGAGTTGATTGGCGTTGAAAACAAACTTATCTATACTGGCCGCGCTGCCTTGTCTGCACCGGCGGTCGGTTATGCAAGCCTGCACGTGCAGCAGCAAGAGCAGCTGGTCGCCCGGGCGCTGGGACTGGAGCCGTGATGGTGTTCATATATGCGCAATCATTCATGTTACATAACAGCAATAGCAGGAGTTGATGCGTTATGGCAACAGAAGTCAGGGTCCCCGCTCTCCCCGAATCCGTCAGCGACGGCGTGCTCGTCTGCTGGCACAAGAAACCCGGTGAAGCAATCAGGCGCGACGAGGCGCTGGTGGATATCGAGACCGACAAGGTTGTGCTGGAGGTGCCGGCCCCCGAAGACGGCGTACTGGAAGAGATCCTGATTACTGATGGCGCAACCGTGGTCGCCGACCAGCTGATTGGTGTGATTGATACCAATGGTGCGGCGCGGCCGGTTACTGTTGCAGAGGCTGCGGGTTCAGTCACGCCGGCAGGGAAAAGTTCTGTTGAGGATGACGCGGTACTGAGCCCGGCAGTTCGCAAGCTGGTTGCGGAACATGCACTTGACCCGCACCAGATACAGGGCAGTGGCAAGGCGGGCCGCCTTACCAAGGCCGATGTGATCGAACACCTCGCACAACAGTCACCGCAACGCTCAACTGAACAGCCGGCGCCAGCGTCCGTTACGGTAGAGGAGCGCCCGCAGCAGCGCGTGCCGATGTCACGCCTGCGTGCGCGTGTTGCAGAACGGCTGTTGCAGGCTACGCAAAGCACCGCGATGCTGACCACTTTTAACGAACTCAACATGCTACCGGTCAAGACGCTGCGCGAGAAACACCGTGCGGCGTTCGAGCAGACCCACGGTGTACGGTTGGGCTATATGTCGTTCTTTGTACGTGCCGTGGCCGAGGCGCTGCGGCGACATCCGGATATCAATGCCTCTATCGATGGCGATGATGTTGTCTACCATGGCTTCTGCGATATTGGTGTGGCTATCAGCACCGACCGTGGCCTGGTGGTACCGATCCTGCGTAACGCAGAATACATGAGTCTTGCCGAGATCGAGTCACAGATAGTGGATTTTGCAACGCGTGGTCGTGATGGCAAGCTCACCATGGAAGAAATCACCGGCGGGACCTTCTCGATTACCAATGGCGGTGTGTTTGGTTCCATGCTGTCGACGCCGATTCTGAACCCGCCGCAGAGTGCGATCCTTGGCATGCACAGCATCCAGGACCGGGCGGTGGTTGAAAACGGTGAAGTCGTGGTACGACCGGTGATGTACCTTGCGCTGACCTACGATCACCGCATCGTCGATGGCAGAAGCGCGGTTACGTTCCTCAAGACCGTTGTCGATCTGCTGGAAGATCCCGCCAGCATGCTGCTGGATTTATAAACAAAGGGCTCAGGGTGCCGCATGAATAACAGTTACGATGTCATCGTCATTGGCGCCGGCCCGGCGGGCTACGTGGCGGCCATCCGTTGCGCGCAACTGGGTCTTGCCACGGCCTGTGTCGATGACTGGCTGGATAATGATGGCAAGCCGGCTCCCGGTGGCACCTGTCTGAATGCTGGCTGTATCCCCTCCAAGTCATTGCTGGAAAGTTCGGAACTCTACGCGCGCCTGCAGCATGAGGCCGCTACGCGTGGTATCCATGCTCAGGAAGTGTCGCTCGATGTGGCAGAGATGATTGCCGGCAAGGACCGCATTGTGGCTGAGTTGACCGGTGGTATTGCGGCATTGTTCAAATCCCATGGCGTCGAGTGGCTGTCAGGCCGTGGCCAATTATTGCCGGGGCGCGAGGTACGGATCAGCTTGCACAGTGGCGAGCAGCAGACTGTCGGCGCAAAACACGTGATTCTTGCGGTGGGTTCCACACCGGTGGAACTGGATGTCGTGCCGTTGCGCGAGGATGTCATCGTCGATTCAACCGGTGCGCTGGCATGGACCAGCGTGCCGCAACGCCTCGGCATCATTGGTGCCGGTGTCATCGGTCTGGAGCTCGGCAGTGTGTGGCAACGCCTGGGCGCCAGTGTCACGCTGCTTGAGGCGCAGGAGACGTTTCTGGCCATGGCCGACAGGCAGCTTGCTGACGCTGCGCTGAAACTTTACCGGCAGCAGGGACTGGATATCCGCCTTGATGCCCGCGTCAAAGGTACCCGGGAAACTGCTGACGGTATCGAGATTGCCTATCAGGACGGTGGTGATCATGCCATCAGCGTGGACCGGCTGGTGGTTGCGGTTGGCCGTCGCCCGTGTACCGAGGGGCTTGCCGCAGCCGAGGCCGAACTGTTGCTGGATGAGCGCGGCTTTGTGCATGTGGATGAATTCTGCGAAACCAGCCTGCCCGGTGTGCACGCCATTGGTGACGCAGTGCGCGGGCCGATGCTGGCGCACAAGGGTTCAGAGGAAGGCATCATGGTGGCAGAGCGTATCGCCGGCCAGCACAGCGAGGTGAATTACGGGGCGATTGCCTCGGTGATCTACACCAACCCGGAGATCGCCTGGGTGGGCAAGACCGAGGACGCACTAAAGCAGGCCGGCATCGACTACCGCAGTGGCGTATTTCCGTTTGCCGCCAGCGGGCGTGCGCGCGCCATGCAGGCCACCGACGGCATGGTCAAGGTGTTGAGCGATGCCGCCAGCGACCGCGTGCTGGGGGTACACATTCTCGGTGCAGGGGCCTCCGAGCTAATCGGCCAGGCCGTGCTGGCGATGGAATTCGGTGCCAGCAGTGAAGACATCGCACGCACGGTATTCGCACACCCGACGCTGTCCGAGGCCCTGCACGAGGCGGCTCTGGCCATTGATAATCGCGCCATCCACCTTGGCAAGCCAAGACGTAACTAGCCCTTTCACCTCGTTTGTCATTGCAAGTGTAGCGAAGCAATCCCCTGAAGCTGCCACCCCATTCTTTCTTTGTGCCGTATCAAAACGGTGCGCTACGCACCGGCCTTGTGCAAATTGTACGCATCACCCCTGCGAATAACGCGTAGATTCAACATTAAACGCGATGGCATGCTACTTGCCTGAGTAACTGTGTTGCAACATTGCGAGGGAATCGCTCATGTCCAGGCGCTGGTTACAGATTCGTGGTGATCCATCCATCCGGCAATTCCTGTTCAGCCAGTCGCGGGTGGATAATGAGTTTGACGATCGTCTCGATGAGGTGGTCGACTGCGTAGGGCAGTTGCTGCGGGAGCGTGGTATCTTTCATGCCAAGATCCACTTCTCCAGCGGCCAGGTGACGCTGTGGTCCATGGCTGATCCATTCAACTACCAGGTGCATCTAAAAGATGAATTCCTTGCGCCGGGCTTCATGAAGGCGTTTGCCCATACCATTTATCCGCGCAATGCGGCAGTGCCACCGGAGCGGATTCGTGACGTACTGGACATCATCCGCACTCTTCGTCACAAGGACGATGCCATCTACCTGCGTTCCGGTTCGCTGAATATCATCAATGGCACGGTCGGGCTGGTATTTTCATGTGATGGCAGTCACTACATCGACTACCAGGAATTCATACAACATCGCGAAGATGTCTATGGTTAGCAGGTGACCGCCTCACCCGGGTCGTCGGGTGGTGGTATCGGCCGCAGCCATTTCGACAACAGTGGTTTTCTGGGCATGGCGATTCCATTCGCTTAAACGAGAATTAGATTCGATTGTCACTGACCCCATTAAAGAAGAGGACGATCCAGTTTGCGGTAATTAAGTGCTTCTGTTAGGTGGTGTGTCTTTATATATGCAGTTTCGTCCATGTCTGCAATTGTGCGGGCAAGTTTAAGAATGCGGTGATAAGCACGCGCAGACAGCTGTAACTTTTCCATTGCCTGTTGTAATAAAAGTTGATCTGTTTTCCTTAGTCCGCACACGTCATCGATTTCTTGATGCGTAAGTAAACTATTTAATTTGTTGTTGTGTTGTAGTTGTATGTCACGTGTTTGTGTAACGCGTTCACGTACATCTGCGCTACACTCACCTTTCATCCCTTGCATTTCATCAAACGACAGGCGCGGTATTTCTACGTGCATGTCGATGCGGTCGAGTAACGGCCCTGAGATGCGGTTGCGATATTTTTGTATCTGTTCACTGCTGCATCTGCAACGTCCGGATGGATCACCCAGGTAGCCGCACGGGCACGGATTCATTGCAGCAATAAGCTGAAACCGTGCCGGAAATTCTGCCTGGCGAGCGGCACGGGAGATCATGATGCACCCCGTTTCAAGCGGCTCGCGCAGCACCTCCAGTACCCTGCGGTCGAACTCCGGCAGTTCATCGAGAAACAGTACGCCGTTGTGTGCCAGCGAGATTTCCCCTGGGCGCGGGTTGGAACCACCGCCGACCAGCGCCACGGCGGATGCGGTGTGGTGTGGCGCACGAAACGGGCGTATACGCCAGCGTGCTGGATCGACAGGCAAACCCGAGATGGAGCGTAACGCGGCACTTTCCAGTGCCTCCGCTTCGTCCATTGGCGGCAGGATGCCGGGCAGGCGGTTGGCCAACAGCGACTTGCCCGTGCCGGGCGGGCCAAGCATGAGCAGGCTGTGGCCACCGCTGGCGGCGATCTCCAGTGCGCGGCGCGCGTGTTGCTGGCCACGCACGTCGGCCAGGTCGGGGGTGTGGGGGTTGCCTGAACTGTCTATTGCTGCTTGTGCGAGATCCAACGGCTGTGTGCCGGCCAGGTGTGCCGTCATTTCCAGCAGGTGTCCACCGGCCAGCACCCTGGACGCTTTGACCAGTGTGGCTTCTGCCGTGTTGTCGACAGGAATTAACAGCGTGCGTCCGGCATGCATCGTCTGCAATACCATCGGCAGGATGCCTTGCACGGGGCGCAGCTCACCGGACAGGGCCAGTTCGCCGGCACACTCGTAACGGTTGAGTTCATTGCCGGGTATCTGTCGGGTTGCGGCAAGGATGCCGAGCGCGATCGGCAGGTCAAAGCGGCCGCCTTCCTTGGGTAGATCGGCCGGTGCCAGGTTGACCGTAATCCGGCGCATCGGAAATTCAAAATTGCAGTTCATGAGTGCGCCGCGCACGCGGTCCTTGCTTTCCTTTACCGCTGTTTCCGGCAGACCCACGATGGAAAGGGAAGGCAGTCCATTGGAAATGTGCACCTCGACGGTGACCAGCGGCGCATCCATCCCCAGCCGGGCACGGCTGTAGACGACAGCGAGCGACATGACGTATTTCCTAATGAGTAAGCAGGGAGGGTAGGTTGTGTGGTTGAACGTGAAAAGGTAACACCACAGACAATCCTTGTCAGACAGGTACCGTCTCTATGTTTTATCGCGCCTGCAAGGCGCTCCTACATGTTTATCGGGGTTCTTCGGGATTTAGAAGATTATTGGTATTCGTACAATTTTAATCGGCATTGTAGGAGCGCCTTGCAGGCGCGATGGATAAATAATGAAGGCATGCCCAACAATCTGCATGGACGTGATTTGAGAAAAGGACGCTACTCTATTCCCGGGCAGATATATCTTGTGACAGTGGTTACTTGCAACAGGCGACTAATATTCTCCGATTTCAATATTGGACGAATCGTCATCCGGGAACTCATGCAGGCTGACAATTTTGGCAGCACCCGGACACAGGCTTTTGTCGTTATGCCCGATCATTTTCATTGGCTGGTCGAGCTGGGTGATCGTTTGTCACTGTCTAGTGTTGTAGCGAATGTGAAATGTCATTCCGCCAGGGTGATTAACCAGTGTTTTGTTGCCACCGGTACTCCCATCTGGCAACGCGGGTTTCACGATCATGCCTTGCGCAATGATCAGTCAGTGATTGATGCGGCGAGGTACATCATTGCCAACCCGTTGCGGTCGGGGCTTGTCAAACGGGTAGGGGATTATCCGTTGTGGGATGCGGTCTGGTTGTAGGGCTTATCGCGCCTGCAAGGCGCTCCTGCAAGGTTGGGGTCGCTGGTAGGAGCGCCTTGCAGGCGCGATAGATCAGCGGTTCTTTTCTTCCAGCTCCGCTACCAGTCGCTCAAGCTCTTCGAGTTTCTCGCGGGTGCGCATCAGCACCTTGCTTTGCACGTCGAATTCTTCGCGCGTGACGAGGTCGAGTTTCGCAAAGGCTCCCTGTAACAGGGTGTGGATGTTCTTCTCCACGTCCTGTTGCAGGCCCTTCACGCCGGAGGGAATGCTGCTGCTGATCTGGCGGGCCAGGTCGTCAATGAATTTGGTGTTAAGCATAGGACTACCTTAGTGGATTGCCGCGCCGGGCGTCCAGCGGACGGTGCACCATCAGCGCATGCACCAAAATGGTGCTTGCACCTGTTTTGTGCGTCAGACAGGTGCAACCTGACCACCCGCTCTACCGCATGAAAATTCTATCTAATTGTATTTTATACATATTAACAGTCTGGCATGGTTCCTGCTGAGCATAGGGTGATTTTCCCTTAACACAGAGTTGAAGTGGTTGGTCATTGCACAGTGTTTAACCACAACTTTTGGAGATTACTAAAATGATGAAGAAAACTTTACTTGCGACTGCACTGCTGGCCACGACTTCGACTGCTGCGCTGGCTGAAATCAGCGGCAACGTTACCCTGGCCTCGGACTACGCATTCCGTGGTATTTCGCAGACCGGCAACCAGCTGGCTGTGCAGGGTGGCCTGGACTACTCCCACGAGAGTGGTTTCTACGCTGGCACCTGGGCATCCAATGTCGACTCCACCTTCTTCGGTGGTGCGCAGGATCCCCAGATTGAGCTGGATCTGTATGCCGGCTATTCAGGCGAAATGAGTAACGGCATAGGTTACGACTTCGGCGTGCTGCGCTACCAGTACCCGGGCGGTGACGAGTCCGGCTTCGATCCTTCCACCACGGAAGTGTACGCCAGCGGTAGTTACAACGGCTTTTCCGCTTCTTTTAACTACACCAACGAACTTGCATTCCTGTTCTCTACAGAGAGCGCCTACTATCTGGCGGCCGGTTATGAAATGACATTGCCGCAGGATTTCGGCCTGGCAGTGAGCATTGGTTACAGTGATGGCGATGCATTCGGCACAGGACCGGGTGCTTCCGGCCTTCCTGACTACCTCGACTGGAGCATCGGAATTTCCAAATCGGTTGCCGGTGTTGATCTGGGTCTGACCTATTACGACAACGACCTGGATGTCACGAGTGACTGTGGTGGCCTGGAAGAATGTGATAGCCGCATTGTATTCAGCGTATCCAAGTCTCTTTAATCGGCAAGGCAACGACCTGCCTGCGGGCAGGTCGTTTCAAAGGAGTAAACAATCATGAAACTGGTAACTGCAATCATCAAGCCGTTCAAGCTCGATGATGTCCGTGAGGCCCTGTCGGAGGTTGGTGTGCAGGGGATCACCGTCACCGAGGTAAAGGGTTTCGGGCGTCAGAAGGGCCATACGGAACTGTACCGTGGTGCGGAATATGTCGTCGACTTTCTGCCCAAGGTAAAAATCGAAGCTGCTGTTGCAGCCGACATGGCTGACAAGGTCATCGAGGCAATTTCCAAGGCAGCCAATACCGGCAAGATCGGGGACGGTAAGATTTTCGTGTCCGCTCTAGAACAGACAGTCCGTATCCGCACCGGTGAAACCGGTCCGGACGCGCTCTGATCGTGCAGACGGAGGATTAAACCGTGGAAGCATTAACTGAACTGAGTTATGCACTGGACACCTTTTACTTTTTGATGACAGGTGCCCTCGTAATGTGGATGGCCGCAGGCTTCTCGATGCTTGAGGCCGGCATGGTGCGTGCGAAAAACACCGCCGAGATTTTAACCAAGAACATTTCCCTGTTTGCCGTGGCCTGCATCATGTATATGCTTATGGGCTACGGCATTATGTACCCGGCCGAGGCTGTGAACGCATGGTGGCCCGGGTTTGGTGACATTCTGGGGCGTGGTGATAACTCTGCGGCTGACGTGATTGCCAGCGGGGGTGATACCTATTACTCCGGACTGTCGGACTTCTTCTTTCAGGTGGTATTCGTGGCAACCGCCATGTCTATTGTCTCGGGCGCTATCGCAGAACGTATGAAGCTGTGGGCGTTCCTGATCTTTGCTGTCGTCATGACCGGTTTCATTTACCCGATGCAGGGTTTCTGGAACTGGGGTGGTGGTTTGCTGACCGGTGATGAATTCGGTATCGGCTATTTTGATTTTGCCGGTTCGGGTACAGTGCACTTATGTGGTGCTGCTGCTGCGTTTGCCGGTGTACTGTTACTCGGTGCTCGCAAGGGTAAGTACCGCGCCGACGGCAGCATCAACCCGATCCCTGGCTGCAACATGCCGCTGGCAACACTCGGTACCTTCATCCTGTGGCTGGGCTGGTTCGGTTTCAACGGTGGTTCCGAGTTGAAGCTGTCCAATGTTGAGGAAGCCAACGCGGTTGCCCTGGTGTTTGTGAACACCAATATGGCTGCTGCTGGTGGTGTCATTGCCGCGATGCTGATTGCACGTACCTTGTTCGGCAAGACAGACCTGACCATGGCATTGAACGGTGCACTGGCTGGCCTGGTTGCCATTACTGCTGACCCGCTGAGTCCCAGTCCGCTGCTGGCAACCGGTATTGGTGCCCTGGGTGGTATCCTGGTCGTATTTTCCATCCTCGGTCTGGACAAGATGAAGATCGATGATCCGGTCGGTGCCATTTCCGTGCACGGTGTGGTTGGTATGTGGGGTGTGGTTGCGGTCGTGATGTCAAACGGTGATGCAACGCTGGTTGGTCAGCTGACAGGTATCGCTGTCATCTTCGGCTGGACATTTGCTGCCAGCCTGCTTACCTGGGGCATTATCAAGATGGTGATCGGTATCCGCGTCAGCGAGGAAGAGGAATACGCTGGTGTCGACCTCTCCGAGTGTGGCCTCGAAGCCTATCCGGAATTTGTCGGCTCGCAGGGTTCCGGCAAGTAAGCTTAGCTCTATCATTTGTTATTGACGGGCGCTTCGGCGCCCGTTTTTTTATTCGCGCCTGCAAGGCGCTCCTACAGGTCTACCTTATTATCGTAGGAGCGCCTTGCAGGCGCGATTGATCAGGCTGCGAGACAGGTCGCAGACTGCGCACACTCCTATAGCCCTGTTTTGCATCGAAATGGCGCCAATCCGGTGCATGCTCTGGTATGATCCCTTCCCTGTAAACGGGGAGTCAGAACAACCGGAGGAATCACATGAAACTCATCACGGCAATCATCAAACCCTTCAAGCTGGATGACGTGCGCGAGGCACTGTCAGAAATCGGCGTGCAGGGTATTACCGTCACCGAGGTCAAGGGGTTTGGCCGTCAGAAGGGGCATACCGAGTTGTACCGCGGCGCGGAATACGTGGTCGATTTTCTGCCCAAGGTCAAGCTCGAGATCGGTATCGCAGCCGACAAGGCCGACGCGGTTATCGATGCCATTACCAGCGCGGCGAATACCGGCAAGATTGGTGACGGCAAGATCTTTGTAAGCAGTCTGGAGCAGACCATCCGCATCCGCACCGGTGAGACCGGCCCGGACGCGCTATAACCAATTAAAATATTCGTGGGAGAATTGCTATGAGCCTGTTCAAACACAAAGGCTGCCCGGTAGCCCTGTTCGCCGCGCTGGTCATCATGTTGCCGTCACTGGCACAGGCAGATGAACTGAATGGCGCGGATACTGCCTGGATCCTGACCTCAACTGCACTGGTGCTGTTCATGACAATCCCCGGGCTTGCCATGTTCTATGCCGGGCTGGTGCGTGGCAAGAACGTGCTGTCGGTATTGATGCAGTGTTTTGCGATTACCTGCCTCGCTTCCATTATCTGGTTTGCCTACGGTTACGGCCTTGCCTTCGGTGATGGTGGCTCGATGAACAAGTGGGTCGGCAGTTTCGGTGACTTTTTCATGTCGAACGTAACGCGTGACAGCATGAGCGGCACCATACCGGAAACCGTGTTCGCCATGTTCCAGATGACCTTTGCCATCATTACGCCGGCACTGGTGGTCGGTGGTTTTGCCGAGCGCATGAAGTTCTCCGCCATGCTGTGGTTCTCGGCCATCTGGCTTAGCGTGGTGTATGCGCCGGTCTGTCACTGGGTGTGGGGCGGTGGCTGGCTGGGCGACATGGGCCTGCTGGACTTTGCCGGCGGTACCGTGGTGCATGTGAATGCCGGCGTCGCGGCGATCGTGGCGGCCATGGTGCTCGGTAACCGCAAGGGTTTTGGCACGGTACCGATGCCGCCACACAACATGACCATGACCGTGGCCGGTGCGGCCATGCTGTGGGTGGGCTGGTTTGGTTTCAACGCCGGTAGTGCGCTGGCCGCCAACGGTGATGCCGGCATGGCCATGCTGGTCACGCACATCGGCGCCGCCGCCGGTTCGCTGGCGTGGATGGCGATGGAATGGGTCCGCCACGGCAAGCCGAGTGTATTGGGCATCGTCACCGGCATGGTCGCGGGCCTGGGTACCATTACCCCGGCATCCGGTTTTGTTGGTCCGGTAGCCGCGCTGATTATCGGCCTGGTTGCTGGTGTTGTTTGCTACACCGCCACCAGCTTTATCAAGCGCACGCTGAAGATCGACGACTCGCTCGACGTGTTCCCGGTGCATGGTGTCGGTGGCGTGCTGGGCACGCTGTGTGCAGGCCTGTTTGTCGGCACCCTGGGCGGTGCCGGGCTGGCCGAGGGCATGACCACCGGTGGCCAGGTCTGGGTGCAGTTTGTCGGTGTTGCCGCAACCTTTGTGTATTGTGCGGTTGCGACGCTGATCATCCTGAAGGTCATCGATGTGGTGATTGGCCTGCGTGTCAGCACGGATGAAGAGACCGAGGGTCTGGACATCGTGCTGCATGATGAGACGGGTTATAACCTGTAAAAGGGTTGCCTTGCTGTTAATGAAAAGGGCGCCGCAAGGCGCCCTTTTTTATTTCTATCGCGCCTGCAAGGCGCTCCTACAGGTGTGTCTGATTGTTGTAGGAGCGCCTTGCAGGCGCGATAAATCAGGTATGCAAAAAGATCGCGGATGAGATCCGCTCCTACGGGTGTGTCTATAGGGGTAGGAGCGCTTCGCGAGGCCGCTCCCGGCATCCTGCCTCCCGCGGCACTTGTACGTCCCTGTACATCGCGCGATGGTTTTCCCGCCGAGAAGATCGCGGATGAGATCCGCTCATACAATGATCAGGTGTACCTGCGTATTTGTCATGGCTGGGTCCCCGCCTCCGCGGGGACGACAATAATATTCTGCTTTGTCGTGTAGGAGCGGATCTCATCCGCGATTCACTAAAGCTCTTTATGCGTCCCGTCGCAGAACGGCATGTTCTTGCTGTGTTTGCAGCCGCACAGACCGTATTTCTTTTTTTCCGTGATTTCGAATTTTACCGGCTCGAAATCAGTGCCCTTGTGCGATCCGTCGCAGAAAGGCTGGTTCTTTGACTTGCCGCAAGCGCACCACCAGTAGCTTCCCGGTTCAAGTTCCTGCACATACGGCGCTTTTTTTGCAATGGTCGGTTCTGACATAATGACCTCTATGAATTTTCATTTATTGCGTGTTGAGTAATCGTGTGAGTAAAGCACCGCCCCTGTTGCAAATCAAGGAGCTGGCCCGGCCGATGCTGGGTCCGGTCAACCTGTCTGTGAATGCCGGCGAGTGCCTGTGCATCACCGGGCCGTCCGGCGGCGGCAAGTCACTGCTACTGCGCGCTATCGCCGACCTCGATCCGCATGCGGGTGAAGTGTTGCTGGACGGTATCCCTGCGCAGGATGTCGAACCTGAACAGTGGCGTCGGCAGGTCGGGTTGTTGCCACCGGAGAGTAGCTGGTGGTTGCCGCAGCCAGGTGATCATTTTCACAACGGCATGCCGGTATCGCTGGAGCAACTCGGCCTGGCCGACAGTATCCTGCAGCAACCGGTCAGTCGCCTGTCCAGCGGCGAACGCCAGCGGCTGGCCCTGTTACGCCTGTTGGCCAACCAGCCAGGCGTGCTGCTGCTGGACGAGCCGACCGCGAATCTTGATCCCGACAACACGCAGCGCGTCGAACGCGTGATTGCCGATTACCTTGACCGGTACCGGGCGGCCGTGATCTGGGTCAGTCATGACCGCAGCCAGGTGCAGCGTGTGGCCAGTCGTCACCTTGAGCTCGATCACGGTGCATTCCGTGACCAGGCGGTGGAGTTGCACACATGATAACGCTGAGCCAGTTCGATCTGCTTATTGCGTCAACACTGGTGTTGCTACTGGCACTGATATCTATGCGGATGCGTACTGGTATCACCGGACAACTGGTGATTGCGGCGATTCGTACCGCACTGCAGCTGACCCTGATCGGACTGGTGCTCAAGACGCTGTTTGCCAACGTGCAACTGGGCTGGGTCGCGCTACTGTCATTGTTCATGCTGCTGATTGCCGGACGTGAGGTGATGGTGCGCCAGGAACGTCGCTTTCGCGGCTGGTGGGGTTACGCGGTCGGCACTTTCTCCATGTTCCTGTCCTCGTTTGCGGTGACCATATTTGCGTTGATCGCGATCCTGGGTAACGATCCCTGGTATGCACCACAGTACGCCATTCCGCTGCTCGGCATGATGCTCGGCAATACCATGAGCGGTATCGCGATTGCCATGGACAGGCTGACGCATGCCGCGTGGGAACAGCGCAACCAGATCGAGGCGCGCTTGATGCTGGGCGAGCGCTGGGATACGGCGATATCGGAATACCGTCGACAGGCTGTTCGCAGTGGCCTGATCCCGATCATCAACGCAATGGCCGCCGCCGGTGTCGTCAGTCTGCCGGGCATGATGACCGGCCAGATTTTGGCCGGGGCGGCACCGGTCGAGGCGGTCAAGTACCAGATCCTGATCATGTTCCTGGTCAGCGCCGGGACCGGCCTGGGTACGCTGGCTGCGGTGAGCATCGGTGCGCGGCATTTGTTCGACAAGCGCCAGCGCCTGTGCCTGGATCGCTTGCGTGAGCGGTGATCGGTCTAATGAATCGCGCCTGCAAGGCGCTCCTACAGCTGTATCTTATTGTTGTAGGAGCGGATCTCATCCGCGATGGAAAGGTTCAACAGGACGCGGAGGCAACGTGACGCCGAGAGAATTCATTGCTCTATGCCTGATACTTGTTCCCGTTCATGCCAATGCGGAGATCCACAAGTGCATCGGCGAGGACGGTGTCACGCTGTTCCAGGGGCGGCCATGTGATGATGCATCCTCATCATTCAAGCCGCTTGCGGAACCGGCCGGGACGGCCAACCCCGATCAGCGACTCGACAAGACCCGCAAGCTGCTGCGTGCCTATGAAGATGAGCGTCGTCAGCAACGTGACCAGCAGGCAAGAGAGAAGGCTGAAAAAGCCGACCGGGAACGGAAGTGCAACCAGGCGCGTGACCGTCTGCGTAATATCAATGCGGCCGGCAACCTGTATCGAATTAATGAAGACGGCAAGCGTGAGTTGTTGTCGAACGAGGAGCGTGACCGCGCCGTTCAGCGGGCGCAACAGGAGATTGAAAAGCGCTGTGACTAAATTAATCGCGGATGAGATCCGCTCCTACAGGTATGTCTTATTGTGTAGGAGCGGATCTCATCCGCGATCTTTTTAGAAGAAACTATCGCGCCTGCAAGGCGCTCCTACATGTGCATCTTCTTGCCGTAGGAGCGCCTTGCAGGCGCGATAGATCAGGCCGATTATTCCAGTGCCTGTTTGAAAAACTCCGGCGGGGTCAACGCGGCCGTGTGAATGGCGGCATTGTAATAACGTGTCGCGAAACTTTTATCAGCGGCATCCGCTGCGCGGAACCGGCCCTCCAGCGAATACTTGCCTGCCATGGTGGCGCTCCACCAGCCGGACGGGTAACACGGTTGCGGGAAAAACAGGGTCTGCACATCGGCAAAACCTGCGGCACGCATCTCCTTGTGCATTGAATTGATGATGTCCATGTTATAGATCGGTGACTCGCTCTGCTGGACCAGGATGCCGTGCTCGCCCAGCACGTTATGGCAGTCTCGATAAAAGGCCTCGGTGAACAGGCCCACGGCCGGGCCGACCGGATCGGTGCTGTCGACAATCACGATATCCTCGCTGCCGGGCGCGGCTTCCTTCATCCACGCGATGCCGTCGCCAAACAGGAACCCGGCGCGCGGGTCATGGTTCGACACACACAGCTCCGGAAAGAATTCCTCTGCCAGGCGTGTAACACGCTCGTCGATTTCCACCTGCAGGGCGTGGGTGACACGACCGTGTTTCAGGACCTCGCGCAGGGTGCCGCAATCGCCACCACCGATGATGACCACGTTTTCCGGCGACGGGTGCATGAACAACGCCGGGTGCGACATCATTTCATGGTAGATGAAATTCTCGCGCGCGGTGAGCATGTAGCAGCCATCGATCACCATCAGGTTGCCGAACTTCTCCGTGGCATAGATTTCGATGTGCTGGTATTCAGTCTGCTCGTTGTGCAACCGCTCACGGATCTTCACGGAAAAGGCAGAGCCACCGGCATCGAATTCCTCGGTGAACCACAGGGGCTGGTCTGTCACGGCTGCATCCTCGTTCTGGCAGATCGGGGAGCAGACAATACAAGATAGGACGGGCCGGGATCAACGGATCTTTCAAATCGCGCCTGCAAGGCGCTCCTACGGTAATGGAACAATCCTGTAGGAGCGCTTCTCAAGCGCGATGATTTGCATTTGAAAAAATCGCGGATGAGATCCGCTCCTACACTAAATATATATAAAAAATGCCGTTGATCTTGGGGGCGTCTCTGATTATCGTGCCTGACATGAACTGGACCCCGCATGATGCCCGCAGGCTCTACAACATTCCCGGCTGGAGCGGTGGCTATTTCGACGTCGGCAATGACGGTCACCTGCTGGCACGCCCGGGTGGCAATGCGGATGCCCCGGCCATCGATCTGAAGGCGCTGGTCGACCGGATCCATGAGCAGGGCCTGACCCTGCCGGTGCTGGTGCGCTTCACCGATATCCTGCACAGCCAGGTGGATCGTCTGTGCGGAGCCTTTGCCACTGCCATGCGGGACTGTGCGTATAGCGCGAACTACACGGCTATCTATCCGATCAAGGTCAACCAGCAGCAACACGTGGTGAACGCCGTCGTGGCGCACGGTGACAAACGCACCGGGCTGGAATGCGGCAGCAAGCCCGAGCTGATGGCAGTCATCGGCAGCCTGTCGGCGGGCGGGACCATTATCTGCAACGGCTACAAGGATGCCGAGTACATCCGCCTTGCACTGATCGCGCAGCGCCTCGGTCATCGCGTGGTACTGGTGATCGAAAAGCTGTCCGAACTGGAACTGATCATCAACACCGCAACCGCCATGCAGGCGACCCCGGAACTCGGTCTGCGCGTGCGCCTGTCCACCGTGACCTCCGGCAACTGGCAGAATACCGGTGGTGATCGCTCCAAGTTCGGTTTCACCGCCGGTGCTGCGCTGGCCCTGGTCGAGCGTCTGCAACAGGCCGACATGCTCGATTGCCTGACGTTGCTGCACTGCCACCCGGGTTCGCAGATAACCGGCATAGAGGTGCTGCGCGATGCCTTGCTGGAAGTGGCCTATACCTGGGTTGAACTGTGCAAGGCCGGCGCGCCGATTACTACGGTCGATGTGGGTGGCGGGTTGGCTGTGGATTACGAGGGCACTGCGTCTCAGGGCGAGTGTTCGATGAACTATGACGTTGCACGCTACGCGAAGACCGTGGTCGGTGTGTTTGCCGCGGTCACGGCGTCGCACAGGCTGCCGCAACCGGACCTGATGACCGAGTCCGGGCGCGCGCTGACCGCACACCATGCCGTATTGATCACCAACGTGCTGGATACCGAGCGGGTGTCCTGTGAGGTGGGCGCGGCACAGGCGGATGATGTCGCGCCGGTACAGGCATTGCGTGCCGGCCTGCAGGCGCTCACGGTGGAAAATGCGCTGGACAGCTACCATGCCGCCGATACGCAGCTGGCAGCGCTGCGTGCCTTGTTTCTCGAAGGGGAGGCCGGTTTGCAGCAGCGTGCACGCGGCGAGTCACTGTATTACGCGCTGTGCAGCGAAGTGCAGAAGTTGCTTGCGGTGCAGCAGACACCTCCGCCGCAGCTGGATGACATCAACCGGAGCCTCGCCGACAAGGTGTTCTGCAACCTGTCAGTGTTCCAGTCCATGCCGGATGTGTGGGGCATCGACCAGCTATTCCCGATCGTGCCGTTACAGCGGCTCGACGAGCCACCGCAGCGACGCGCTATACTGCATGACCTGACCTGCGACTCGGACGGGCACATCGACCGCTATGTCGATGCCGACGGGGCGGAGTCTACCCTGCCGGTACATGCCGTGCGCGAGGAGGAGAACTACCTGCTGGGCTTTTTCCTGCTCGGCGCCTACCAGGAAATTCTCGGTGACATGCATAACCTGTTCGGCGATACCGATGCGGTCAATGTCGAGCTCGATGACAGGGGTGGCTATCGACTGGTCGATCCGCGCCACGGTGACAGCGTTGACGAGTTGTTGCGCTATGTCGAGTTCGATCCGAAACGCCTGATGGCGCGCTACCGGGAAAAGCTCAATGCGGCCGGGCTCACCGGTGCAGAGCGCAGCATGTGCCTGCAGGCACTGGAAGGCGGATTGGCCGGCACCACCTACATGGAAGACGAGTGAGGGAAAATCGCGCCTGCAAGGCGCTCCTACAATAATAGATGTATCCGTAGGAGCGCCTTGCAGGCGCGATAAATAAACATCAAGCGGAGTTCATACTATGAAAACCGGTGTTATCGGTCTCGGCGCCATGGGCGCTCCCATGGCGCGCAACCTGCGCCGTGCCGGCCACCTGGCCTGCGTGTGGAACCGCAGCCCGGACAAGGCCGCACAACTGCGCGATGAACTGGATGTGACGGCGGCAACCGATCCGGCCGATCTCGCGCGCCAGTGCAAACTCATCATCCTGTCGGTATCCGCGGACGCGGATGTACTGGCGGTGGTCGATGCCATTTTGCCCGGCGTGCAGCCTGGTACAATTGTGCTGGATACCTCGACCGTGAGCCGCGCAACCGCGCAGCAGGCCGCGGCGCGGCTGGAGCAAAGTGCCACCTTTCTCGATGCCCCGGTATCCGGCGGCATCGAGGGTGCGCACAAGGGCACACTTGTCATGATGGTCGGTGGTGATGCAGAGATGCTGGCGCGTATCCGGCCGGTGCTGGGCAGCATCGCAGCGCGTGTCGAACACATGGGCCCGGTCGGCACGGGTCAGGCCACCAAGGCCATCAACCAGGTCATGGCGGCCGGCATCAACCAGGCGGTAAGCGAGGCGCTGGCATTTGCCGAGGCGCTGGAACTGCCGCTGGACAAGATCATCGAGGTGCTGGGCAGCGGCGCGGCCGGCAACTGGTTCCTGACCCACCGCGGCCCGACCATGACACAGGGAAAATATGAGCCCGGCTTCCGCGTGGCGCTGCATCACAAGGACCTCGCCATCTGTAAACAGATGGCGGAGCAGTTCGACGTGGCCCTGCCGGTGGTCGAGATGACACTGATTCACTACCGGCGCCTGATGGAGGCCGGCTTCGGGGACGAGGACATTTCCGCACTGCTGCGCGAGAAACGGGCGATGTTCGAAAAATAGGTTTCACCTGGTACCGGCATCCAGCGGACTGCGCACACCGCGTCCTCCCCGGTTCAGCACATGGGTGTAGATCTGTGTGGTCCTGACATCCTTGTGGCCGAGTAGCTCCTGCACAGTGCGGATGTCATAACCATCTTCAATAAGGTGTGTTGCAAAACTGTGGCGCAGGGTGTGACAGCCTGCGCGTTTGGCGATGCCGGACTTTTGTACAGCCCTGCGCATTGCATTCTGGATGGTTTTCGGCGACATGTGGAAGCGCCTGATGACACCATCGTCACGCGAAGGGGACAAGGAAGTAGACGGAAACACGTACTGCCAGACCCATTCGCGGTCCGCGTTGGGATACTTTCTCTCCAGTGAATACGGCAGCAAGGTATGGCCGTAACCGGCCTCAATGTCGCGATCATGCAGATCCTTCACGTTGGCCAGATGACGGGACAGGGATTTGCGCAGGCGTTCCGGCAGCAGCGTGACCCGATCCTTATCGCCCTTGCCTTTTCTCACAGTAATTTGTGAATACTCGAAGTCAATGTCATTGACACGCAAATGCAGGGCCTCGGTCACACGCATGCCGGTGCCGTACAGGAGTGACGCCAGCAACCAGTAAACTCCATCGAGGTTACCCAGTATTGCCTTAACCTCGCTGCGGCTTAGTACGACAGGGAGGTTCTTCGGGCGCCTGGCACGATCAACGCCTTTAATGAGTTCCAGCGGTGTCTCCAGCACCTCGCGGTACAGGTAAAGGATGGCGCACAGCGCCTGGTTCTGTGTTGATGCAGATACCTTCCGGGTGTTCGCGAGAAAGTTCAGGAACAGCTTTACTTCAGGTTCGCGCATTTCACGCGGATGGCGCATTGTATGAAAACGGATGAAAAAACGAATCCAGTAGATATATGACTGTTCGGTCCGATGGCTGTAGTGCTTTCTTCTTATAGACAAACGAACCTGATCGAGTAGTCTTGGCTTGTCCATGCCGTCTGCTCCCCGGTTATTCGAGGTAGCAGGCTAAATAAACTTATTATTATATTCTGTCGGATAGGGGCGAATCAGTTAGTAAGCCATTTGTGATCTAATTTGAGTCTCCCTAACACCCAGAATTTATACTTAACATGTTGAGATTAGTAAACGCGATGAATGTTATGGATAACCAATATCCTTCACAGAGTGATCATTCGTTCGCCCAATGGTAGTTAGCTTTCCCTATTTGACCAATTAGGATACGTAAATTGAATACTGAAATTACTAAATTTACCATTGGTAGTGAAGAATGGTGCTCATTTCCTGAGCTCGGAATACCTGCTATTAAAGCACGTGTAGATTCAGGTGCAAAAACTTCATCCATACATGCTTTCAACATACAATCATTTCGTCGTGATGGTGAATCTTGGGTCAGTTTTGAAATTCACCCTATCCAGAATAATCGCAGAACAGTAATTAGATGTGAAAGGCCGGTTATTGATAAGCGAGTAGTTAAAAGTTCAAGTGGAATATCAGAAACACGTTTTGTCGTCAGATCTCCAATAAAGCTTGGTGAACATATCTGGGATATAGAGCTTACTTTAGCAAATCGTGACTCAATGGGTTTCAGGATGCTACTAGGTCGAGAAGCGATGATAAATCGCACAATTGTTGATCCATCACTTGTATGCACACTTGGTAAGGTAACGGATAAGCAACTTAAAACATATTATGGTAAAAATGAAGCAGAAAAAAGCGGCTTAAAAATTGGCTTATTGGCAAGTAATGAGTCACTTTATAGCAATCAACGTCTATTGGAGGCAGGTGAAGAGCGTGGCCATGACATGCTTTTTTTAAATATAAAGCAGTGTTATATGAAATTAGATGCTGAAGAGCCAGAAGCACATTATCGGGGTGGTAAACTACTCAATGATCTAGACGCAGTCATTACTCGAATTCGCCCAAGCGTTACATTTTATGGCACAGCACTAGCTCGTCAATTTGAAAGTATGGGAATATTTACTACTAACTCATCTTCAGCCATTACTCAGTCCCGAGACAAATTATTTTCACTTCAACTAATGCTAAAAGGTGGTATTAACATACCGACAACTGGCTTTGCTAATTCACCTATGGATACAAACGACCTAATTGAGATGGTTGGTGGAGCCCCGTTGATTGTAAAGTTGTTAGAAGGTACTCAAGGGAGAGGCGTAGTACTAGCTGAAACCAAGAAAGCTGCAGAAAGTGTAATCAATGCATTTAAATCTCTTAGGGCAAACCTTTTAGTTCAGAAGTTTATTAAAGAGGCAGATGGTAAAGACTTAAGATGCTTTGTCATTGACGGTAAAGTCGTCGCCTCTATTGAAAGGACAGCAGCACCAGGGGAGTTTCGTGCAAATATACATCAAGGTGGATCTGCTGCCGTGGTTAAAATTACACGAGAAGAAAGAGTCTTAGCTGTAAAAGCAGCAAAAATATTGGGATTACAAGTCGCTGGCGTAGATATTATCAGATCAAAATCAGGCCCGCTTTTACTTGAAGTAAACTCATCACCGGGACTTGAGGGCATTGAATCAGCAACTGGAAAAGACATTGCTGGAATGATTATTTCATCTATAGAAAAGAAACTTAAATGGAAGAGAGAACTAAGTGAAGTTAAAAGCTAACAAGGCACTCCAGCCGACGCCAAAAAGCGGCGCGGCTGAGTTTAACCGTTAGCAGCTAATGACCCGTATCCGAGTATCAACAAGTCTCGACCGTGACGATATCCGGGAGGTCCATTTGTGCGCCTTCCCTGAAGGCGAGAAGCAGATTGTCTCAACGCTCGCAGTTAATTTGCTGAGTGAAGAGACGAGTCCAAAAACGATATCCTTGATTGCTGAAGCCGACGGTGCAGTTGTTGGTCACGTAGCCTTTAGTCCTGTAACTATTAATGACAATAAGAGCTGGAAGGGTTATATCCTGGCACCGCTCGGCGTTAAGCCCGAATATCAAAAGCGTCAGATTGGTTCAAAACTGATCGGAAGTGGCATGGAGCAGTTATCAAAAATGGGCGTAAATGTCCTTTTCGTTTATGGTGATCCGAATTATTACGGCAAGTTCGGATTCGACGCCGATACTGCCTCACGATATTTACCACCTTACGAACTTCAGTATCCTTTTGGGTGGCAGGCAATTACCCTTAACGAAGACGTTTTTACAGAATCAACTGCAAAAATTTCGTGTGTAGATTCGCTGAACGATCAAGAGTTATGGTAATCACGCTGCTAACAAGTCATTTCAGCGGACGTTTGACAGCGACCTCTTTCCGCTACCGCTCCAGTCGTCCGCTGTCAAACTCCGCTGAATTCTAACGTTATGCCGCTCTTGACATACCATAATTAGTATATACACTATATATTATGTGGGATGTATTCGAGCACCGAAGGGTTGCAAGGCAGTTGAAGAGTGCACCCCAAGAGGTGCTAAAACGCTATGAAAAATGGAAGGATATCGTGGGGTTATCAGGCCCTGCGGGCCTTGGAAAGATTAAAGGGTTTCATGATGAATCACTTAGGGGCGAATGGAAGGGCCATCGATCATCCCGCCTGGGGCAGCAATATCGCGTTATCTATAAAACGCTGAAGGATAAAGTGATGATTCAAGTGGTTAATTTGAGTCCACACGATTACAGGAAGAAATGACATGAAAGATTACCGCCGCGCAAAAAAGTCTATTGAAGTTTCGGTCGGGGAGTCTGTACGGATTATTCGCGAGCTTCAGGAACTCAGTCAGAATGACCTGGCTGAATTAACTGGTATTCCCCAGTCCACAATTTCAGCCATTGAAAATGATCGGGTTCAGCTTGGTGTCGAACGAGCAAAGGTGCTTGGCAGGGCATTACAGTGCCATCCCGCCGTATTGGTATTTCCCGGCTGGGAAACTGAGAGTGAAGCCGCAGCATAACAAGTCGTTCGAGCTGACCCTTGACCGCTTCCTCGCGACGCTACCGCTCTGCTCGTTGCCATCAAGTTCAGCTCAACTCAAACGTTATGTGTAATTCGCGTGTTTAACCAGGAAGGTAATACATGTCTTTTGAATGCCCCTCATGCCATGAAAAAACAATACCGGCATTTAAAAAGTTTAGATCTGCCAGATTGAACGTCTTCTTATGTAGTAATTGCGGGGCCGCTGTTTATGCGGGAGGAGTGTGGAAAACAATTCTTCAGATCGCGCAGTACACAATGGCTTTGTACCTTGGTTTTTTGCTCTTCCTGAATCAGGATTTGGCCCATTTACTATTGTTTTTCGGAGGATGGATGGTATTTGAGTTAGTGGGTTTGGTTGCCGTTCCATTGAGAGTGTCAGATGCTCAAAGAGACACATAACAAGTCACCCCAGTCGGACGGCTTCGCCGCCGCTGGCCTCAACCGTTATGTTGCTAAAGAATTGAAATGAGACTTTGGTCGATTAATCCAAGCTATCTTGATTCAAAAGGCCTTGTTGCCCTTTGGCGAGAGGCTCTGCTTGCTCAAAACGTATTGATGGAAAAGACAGTTGGGTACAAAAATCATCCACAATTAGCTAGGTTTAAAAGCACATCAAACCCAGTGGGTGCTATTGCAAGCTACTTGAGAGCAGTAGAAGAGGAGGCGAAGAGCAGGGGTTACAATTTCGATAAGAGCAAGATTCAAAACAAAAAGATAAATAGTAATATTCTTGTTACTAATGGGCAGGCTGAATACGAATTCAAACACCTTCTAAATAAGCTTAAAACCAGAGATCCAGGCTTGTATAAGAATATTCGCGGTTCTAAACGAATAAGGCTTCACCCATTATTTTCAAAAGTGCGTGGTGGTATTGAACCTTGGGAGGTTGTTTGATGGTATTGCAACATAACAAGGCGGCCAGGTTGGACGGCTTCACCGCCACTGGCCTCAACTGTTAGACCGTATGTGATGCATCAGCTTCCTCTTTCACAGACTCGCCAAGCTTTAGGCCTACTCGGTTGGCTGCTGCTAGCATTCGCCGCAGCTGCTATCGGAGGGTTCGCATCGGCAAGCGCGGGGGCATTCTATGGGGAGCTTGTTCGTCCTTCATGGGCGCCGCCGGGCTGGCTGTTTGGCCCTGTCTGGTCGGTTCTGTACGTGCTCATGGGTATCTCTGCATGGCTGGTCTGGCGGGAGCGGGGCTTTGCAGGCGCAAAGAGTGCGCTCATCGTCTTTATCGTCCAGTTGGCTGCCAATGCCCTATGGACCTGGTTGTTCTTTGTTTGGCGTCAGGGTGGTCTAGCTTTCGCCGAGATACTTCTGCTTTGGGTCCTTATTGCTGCAACCATTGGTCTGTTCAGGCGGGTCAGCAGGCTTGCGGCAGTGTTGCTCTTGCCGTATCTGGCGTGGGTGTCTTTCGCATCGGCGCTCATGTTGTCTATATGGCGGCTTAACACCGAGCTTCTCGTGTGAACTCCAACAATATGCGATCTAACCCTTCGGTCAACCGGACCTGCCGAAAGCGGCAGTCCGGTTACCTCAAACGTTATGGCAAAAAGTGAAATAGTCAGGAACAGATGTCAAAAACTACGGAAACATACTGGAATCCTTTGCTCTCTGCGAACTCACATTGTTGGAAGCCGATTGATGGTATGGAGGGTATGGCTGAAGAAGTGACTCTCGCAATTGATGAAGTAACAGGTGATTACACAAGGCTCACTCGTTTTAAGCCAGGGGCAGACACTTCTTCTTTTGGATCCAAGAGTCACGACTACCCGGAAGAAATAATGATTATTGAAGGTCAGCTTTATGACACAGCCTTTGATAGGTGGCTTGAAGTTGGAGATTACGCGAGTAGACCACCCGGTGAAGTGCACGGTCCGTTCAAGACAGAAAGCGGATGCGTTGTTCTGGAGATGTCATATCCAAGTCAGTCGGTAGCTCGAGGCAATGACACATAACAAATCACCCCTGCCGATCGCCTCCGTCGCTCCTCCGGCGACGGCAGAGTTCAACCGTTGGGCTTTCGCTTAGGTTATAGAGTGTCACTAAATACTAACAATACAATATTGTTACCAGATAAAAGGCAATTAGGGTACGCGGAATACGGTGCGGGTAACGGCTTCCCAGTATTCATGTTTCATGGAAATCCTGGTTCAAGATTGTCTTGGGGTTATTTTCCAGACTGTCCTTTTATAGGTGGAATTCGAATCATCGCTCCTGATAGACCTGGTTATGGATTATCTGATTTCAAAGAGAATGCAATAGAAAGTTGGCCAGATGATATATGTAAGCTCGCCGACCATCTCGGAATTGAAAAATTTTCTGTCTTAGGTGTTTCTGGCGGTGGTCCTTATGCTTTGGCTTGCGCCTGGAAAATACCTGATCGCCTTTATTCAGTGGGATTACTTGGCAGTGTGGGACCAAATAAGCCTGAAGCGGTAGAAGGTGTTATTAAGTCACTTCGCGTCCTATGGAAAGTGGCCAAGCCGTTTTATTGGCTAGTTAAGTTGCAAATGAGGTTTATGGGAATGTTCGCAAAACGAAATCCTGAAAAATTAATGAAGCAACTTAGGAATCTCGAGCTCTCAGACCAAGATAAAGAAGTTTTTGATAAATCTGAAATTCAAAGAATATTCATTCACGATTTTCCAGAAGCCTACCGACAGAATGGAATTGGTTCCGCTTATGATGCGACGATTCCCGGTAATTGGCCAATACCACTGAATGAGATACAGATGAAGGTAAGCATCTGGAGTATGGAGGCAGATCAACTTGTCGGTAATATGGGCAGGTATTTAGCCAACAAAATACCAAATTGTAAGGCTAATTATATCCCCGATAGAGGGCACTTGTGGGCAATGGAAAACATGAGTGAGGTATTGTCTGATTTGGTTGCAGATAAAAATTAAAGTCTTAAAGATGCTAAACAAGCCTAACAAGTTACTCAACCAGGACGCGCAAAAAACGCGCGCCTGTTAGTTCAAACGTTATGTTTCGGAAGGAACTTAGTAAATGTCAAAATTTACGCTAGTAATCGGAAACAAAAATTATTCTTCTTGGTCCCTTAGACCTTGGATATTTCTTAGGCATCATCAGATAGAATTTGAAGAAAAGTGGGTCTCGCTTTTTATAGATACAACGGTCGGGGAGCTGGCTGAATATGACTCGGACTTTAAAGTACCAATATTAAAAGATGGCGAGCTGGTTGTTTGGGATTCGTTATCAATCCTTGAGTATGTATCTGAAGTATATTTGGATAATAAGGGCTGGCCTAAGGATCGAAAAGCGCGTGCAGTTGCAAGATCAATTAGCTCCGAAATGCACTCTAGCTTCTCTAACATAAGAAATGAATTACCAATGAACTGTCGAAAAAAATTCAAAAATATCAGGTTGTCCCAAGATGCAGAGCACGAAGTGGAAAGGGTAAAGAAGCTGTGGAGGAAATGTCGAAATGAGTATGGAGGTAAAGGAGAATGGCTATTTGGTGAGTATTCCATAGCTGACGCCATGTATGCTCCAATTGCCCTTAGATTTAATGGGTACAGTATTCCACTAAGCGGAATTGAGGAAAATTACGTTAAAAATGTATTGAATCATCCAGGCGTAATTGAGTGGGTGGAGGCCGGAAAACTCGAGACTGAGATCATCGAAGAGGATGAAATTGAAACATAACAGGGCAATCGAGTTCGCCCCTTTGGGGCCGGACGGCTTCGCCGCCGCTCATTTTAATCGTTAGAGCAATAAAGGAATAATCGAATGCCAAGACGACTAACAGAAACCAAATCCGGAACACACCAGGCACTGAAAAATACATCCTATGAGAGCATTGTTGTGAGTTGGCTAATGCAGGATGGGTGGCAAGTGTTTTTGCCAATTCTTGATCACGGACACCAAACTGACATCCTTATATCAGATGGCCCTAATTACTTTCGGATACAGGTGAAAACCGTCGAGGCATCAGGAGATGATCACGTAGTACATAATCGCTGGGAAGATAGCAATGTAGATGTGGTTGTCTATTTTGCAAGAAATTCAAACTGGGGCGTTATTGCTCCTGCATTTAGTGAGAAAGAACGCCCATTGAATCACGATGGGCATAGAAAGTTCACGCAGGACAGAAAAGAGTTTCTTCGTGAGTTCCATCAGCTCTAACATGTCGCCCAAACCGACGCAGCAAAGCATGCGAGTTCTTCTTTACAATAGTGGTGGCGCGGCTTGGCTAAACCGTTAGCGTCATAAAATAAGAATTCATGTCATATATAAGCGCATTCTTTTACGATAGATTACTGGCGCCAGCCGAGGAAGCATGCTTAAAGAAGTGGCGACATGATCTTTTAAGAGATATTAGTGGGGATGTATTTGAAATTGGTGCCGGCACTGGATCGAATCTCGAATTTTATCCAGATACTCTTCGCAGTTTGGTTTTATCTGAACCTGACGTACATATGCGTCGACAGTTGGAAAAGAAGATCACCAGCTCTAAATACAATGCATCAGTAACTTCTTGCACAGCAGAAAATATTGAAGCTGAAGATGAGTCCTGTGATTTTGTGGTTACATCACTTGTTTGCTGTTCTGTCGGTCACCTTGAATCTGTTTTGTTGGAAGTACGTCGTGTTTTGAAACCCAGGGGAAAGCTTGTTTTTCTTGAACATGTGGCCGCCCCTCAGGGAACTAAAAGAAGACGTTGGCAAAACCTGATTAATCCGTTCTGGCGTAAACTGGCAGGCAACTGTCATCTAAACAGAGAAACGGAATCGGCCATACTAAATAATGGTTTTGAAATTCTGGAAATTAAACGTGAAAGCATGCGAAAAGCAATGCCACTTGTCAGACCCACAATACGTGGCACCGCAATAAAATGCTAACAACTCACTTGTGTGTGGCACTCTGTAAATGCGCCTCTTGTCCCACATTTCGCCTGTTACGTGTCAACAAGCGTGATTGGTTCATGTAATGAACGATAAAAATGCAGGTGATATTCACTGGAGCTTCCGGGTGATTGGTGATCCATTTGTGGCGGAAAATGTGGTGAGTTCATAAATTGTTGAAATTACGCCATCAAGAGCAGATGATCGGCTGAATTTCTTGCTCGGCTGAGTAATCTTCGAACCTGGGGGGTAGCAGGCTCATGAGCGCGGAGACAATAATGGGTTCCGACGGCAAACCACGCTGTCGCTGGTGCGATGCCGCACCGGAGTTTTTGGCCTACCACGACAGCGAATGGGGTTTTCCGGTAAGCGATGATCATCGCTTGTTCGAGAAGCTGAGTCTGGAGAGTTTTCAGTCCGGACTAAGCTGGCGCACCATACTTGCCAAGCGTGAGAATTTCCGCGCCGCATTCCATGATTTCGATTTTGACAGGATAGCGCGCTTTACAGGGCGTGACCTCACTCGTTTGCTAAAGGACGAAGGGATCGTTCGCCACCGTGGCAAGATCGAGTCGGTCATCAACAATGCAAGACAGGCGCAGGCGCTCGTTAAACGGGAGGGCTCGCTGGCAGCTTTCGTCTGGCGTTACGAGCCAAATATGAAGCAACTTGCTGAACCGCAGACTGTATCGACCTCGGCAGAGTCGCTTGCCTTATCAAAGGATTTAAAAAAGCTCGGCTGGAAGTTTATTGGTCCCACCACGGTGTATGCTTTCATGCAAGCGATGGGGCTGGTTAACGATCATGTTGAAGGCTGCGTGATCAGGGACAAAGTCGAGCGCGCACGCAAGAAATTCAGGCGCCCCGGACGCTGACAAAAGGCGCGGTGAATTTTAACTTTGAAGTTATGTATTCTAACTGGAGGATGCCATGGACCGTAAATTTGTATTGACCGGATTGGGATATGCGATAGTAGGGTTGGCTCTGGGCATATTTATGGCAGCATCCAAAGACCACGGCCATCTGGTAACACATGCGCATATTATGCTGGTTGGTTTTGTTGTTTCATTTATTTATGGCCTGTGCCATAAGTTATGGTTAAACAACACAACATCAAAGCTGGCCGTTGCGCAATACTATATACACCAGGCAGGCACATTCTTTCTGGTAACGGGGTTGTTCCTGTATTACGGAAAGTTTGTAGATGCCGAGACAATCGATCCAGCGCTGGCGGTTGCTTCTATTATCGTTTTTATTGGCGTCGTGCTTATGAAAGTACTTTTTATTAAATCAACGAAAAACACATAACGAATCACTCCAGTCGAGGCACTGCGAGCACGTCCAGGTAAAGGAAGTGTGGAGACATCATAGTGGCCAGCATTCTTATTATCTATTCAACCACTGATGGGCATACACGGAAAATATGCCTGCGACTGCAGCAGGTGATTGAGCGGCAGGACCACAAGGTGATACTGGTTTCACTTGATGACGAGCCACATGTGGACATGGCGGATTTCGACAAGGTCGTTATTGGTGCAAGTATTCGTTACGGAAAACATAAGCCGGAAGTTTACGACTTCATTCGTAGAAACAGTCAGATACTAGACGGCAAGCCCAATGCTTTTTTCTCAGTCAATGTTGTTGCTCGCAAACCAGAGAAGAGTCAGCCGGAAACCAATCCTTATTTAAGGAAACTCCTCAAGCAGATACCATGGCAGCCAAGAGAGCTGGCCGTATTCGCAGGTAAAATCGACTATCCGAAGTACAGTTTTCGGGATCGTTTGATAATACGATTAATTATGTGGATGACTAAAGGCCCCACCGACCCGGGAACTGTAAAAGAATTCACCAACTGGGAGCAGGTAGAGTCCTTTGGACGCGTTGTCAGCGAGATGCAGATTAAGTGATAGAACACATAACAGGCTGGTTAACGCGGACCACCTCGCTGCGGAACGTTTTGCAGAGCATTGCTTGTCATCCGGTTATTTGCGGTAGTGGATGCCTGTGAAGGAAGCAGAGATCGAGGAAGTCAGGCAGCACTTGCTGCGCCTGAGATCAGAGCTTCAGGAAATGGAGGAAGCATCCAGGGAGACCGGTGAGACCGTGGAACTGGACCAGGCCAGGGTTGGCAGGCTCTCCCGCATGGACGCCATGCAGGCACAGCAAATGGCGCTGGAAGTCGCCAGGCGACGTCAGCAACAGGTCTCGAAAATCGAAGGGGCATTGCGTCGTATTGAATCAGGCGAGTACGGCTATTGTTATGTATGCGGTGAAGAGATAGACGCTCGACGGCTTTCCGTCGACCCAACGAATACACGTTGCATGGAGTGTGTTGAGAAGTAGCAGTGCAGTTCCCTGTTTAAGACACCTGCTGTTTGTGGTGCGCGTGGCCAGTAAAATGCGAGGATAGATTGACGTTCATAGCAAATATGATGGTGGGGCTGGTTGCCTTTCTTCACGCCTGCTTTCTTGTCCTTGAGATGTTCCTTTGGGATAGACCCGTTGGCATGAAAATATTTGGCCATACGGCAGATATTGCCAGGCAGACAAGGATCCTGGCGATGAATCAGGGCCTGTATAACGGGTTCCTGGCGGCCGGACTGGTATGGGGACTTTGGCTCGGTGCTGCGGGGGAAGCGGTAAAAATATTCTTTCTGTGTTGTGTCATCATCGCCGGTGTCTTCGGGGCAATGACGGCAAGCCGAAAGATACTGTTATTTCAGGCGTTACCGGCGGTCCTGGCACTTATCCTTGTATTGCTTTCCTGATGTAGTGGGCGCGTGACCTCTAACGAAGGTCGAAATTACTACCATGCAATTAAAAACAGTGCTTCGGACGCTGCGTCCATCATTTCTTGTCTTGACGCCCGTTTGCGTATTTCTGGGTTTAAGTACTGCGCTCGCCACACAATCATCGATTGATTACTTTCTGGGCGCTGTTGTCCTTATTGGCGCGATGGCGGCGCATATAAGTGTAAACACACTGAATGAGTACCATGATTTCAAAAGCGGGCTGGACTTAACAACGGAAAGAACATCCTTCAGCGGTGGTAGTGGCGCGCTGCCAGAACATCCGGAGCTGGCAGAATGGGTGCTGATCATTGGTCTGGTTTTCCTGGCGGTGACGGTGGTGATCGGCATTTACCTGGTTATGGAGCGTGGCGTTCAAATCCTGCCCATTGGCATCGTCGGCGTTGTGCTGGTTGTCACGTATACACAGTGGCTTAACCGTTACCCCTTTTTATGTCTGATTGCGCCGGGACTGGGCTTCGGTGTGCTGATGATTGCAGGTACATACGTGATATTAACAGGCGGGCATTCCCCGTTGCCCTGGCTGGTGTCACTCGTCCCCTTTTTCCTGATCAATAATCTGCTTTTGTTGAACCAGTATCCGGATATAGAGGCTGATGCCGGTGTTGGTAGAAAAACTTTTCCAATTGCCTTCGGTCTGCGTACAAGTAATTACGTTTATACATTATTTATGACGGCGGCGTATGCATTGATATTGCTTTATATTGTCAGGGGGTATATACCGGGCCTGGGTATAATTGCATTGATTCCAGCAGTATTGTCATTGTTCGCATGGATTGGAGCGATAAACTTTGCATCAAATATTGGGGATTACCCGCAGTACCTGGGAGCTAATGTGGCAGCAGCCATATTAACGCCGTTACTGCTTGGGGTTTCTATACTCTATGGCTGACATTCATATTCAGCACACATAAAAACACGGCGTTTGTCGTATCGTCTTGTACTGTTATTAGACTGCCATCTATTTGTGACATTCTGCATTACATCAACAACGTAAAAGGAGAAGAGTATGCAAAAGTATAGCGCGGAATTTTTCGGAACATTCTGGCTGGTCCTGGGCGGTTGTGGTAGCGCGGTGCTGGCCGCGGCATTCCCCGATGTGGGCATTGGCTTGCTCGGTGTTTCGCTGGCATTCGGATTAACGGTATTGACCATGGCCTTCGCGATTGGACACATATCCGGTTGCCACCTCAATCCGGCAGTATCTATCGGGCTCTGGGCCGGCGGTCGCTTCCCGGCAAACCAACTGCCGCCGTACATCGTGGCGCAGGTTCTGGGTTCTATTGCCGCAGGTGGCGTTCTCTATCTTATCGCCAGCGGGCAGGCCGGCTTTGATGTATCCAGTGGATTTGCCGCGAATGGTTACGGCGCCCATTCGCCTGGTGAATACTCTCTGCTTGCAGCCCTGGTGACCGAGGTTGTTATGACCATGATGTTTCTTCTGGTTATTCTTGGCGCGACCGACACGCGTGCACCACAGGGCTTTGCCCCGATAGCCATAGGTCTCTGCCTTACCTTGATTCACCTGATCAGCATTCCGGTTACCAATACCTCCGTAAATCCTGCTCGCAGCACGGGCGTTGCCGTTTTTGTCGGCGACTGGGCAGTTGCACAGCTCTGGCTTTTCTGGGCGGCACCGATCGTCGGCGGAATTATTGGCGCAGCGGTTTACCGTTTCATAGGCAGCGCCAGGGATTGAAGTGCATTGCGCTGAATAAACGGGGTTGCCGGTAAAGTCGCAACGCTGCTGGTTGCACACGGGTTAGAGTGAAGTAATATTTCCAAACACAAGAACCGGAGGATATTTCCCATGAGTTTAGTAAAAAAATACATTTCTGCAGGGGCATCTGTGGCTTTACTGGCCATGCTTTCAGCATGTGCTGCCGAGGTTGGCAGTGACGCATGGTGCGCAGATATGAAAGAAAAAGAGTCGGGAAACTGGACAGCAAATGAAGCATCGGACTTTGCAAAACATTGCATACTTAAATAAGGGCTGGATTATGGGTTTCGCAACCCTATAAAACAGTTACTATTGGCGTATTGGTCGTATGGCAGGCGCCATGACTAAATGGGAAATAATCGTCAATGCGAGCAATTTGGAAAGGCGAAATTATTGCAGAGAGCAATGACACTGTCGAAGTAGAAGGCAACCATTACTTCCCGGCGGCGTCCGTGAATATGGAATTCATAAGGCCCGGCAATGCCCACACAAGCTGCCCATGGAAAGGAGAGGCCAGCTATTACTCAATAGAAGTAGGCGGAGAAGCGAACGTTGATGCTGCCTGGTACTACCCTGAACCAAAAGAGGCGGCAAAGAACATCAAAGGGCGAGTGGCCTTTTGGAGAGGAGTGGAAGTCAAAGAATAAAATGCAATAACTTGTGTATAACAATACAATCAAGTCGTTCGCTACGCTTGCTGTGATGGCCAAAGCTCTGCGCGATTCCCCGACCCTTGTAGTGGTCATTGGCCCTAAAAAACAAACACAGGGTAACAATTAAAGTGTCAACGATTGCGCAAGATGTAACAGGGCGGCCGGACGCGGTGCCGTTCGGGGCCGCATTTCTCTATTGGCTCAAGCTGGGATTTATCAGTTTTGGTGGGCCGGCAGGCCAGATAAGCATGATGCACCAGGAGTTGGTAGAGAAGCGCAGATGGATTTCCGAGCATCGCTTTTTACATGCGCTTAATTACACCATGGTACTGCCCGGGCCAGAGGCGCAACAACTGGCGACCTATATCGGTTGGTTGATGCACGGCGTATGGGGCGGTATTGCCGCCGGTGTGCTGTTTGTTATGCCGTCACTGTTCATACTCATCGGACTGACATGGGTCTACCTGGCATATGGCGATGTCCCTGCAGTTGAGGGAATCCTGTACGGGATTAAGCCGGCTGTTACTGCAATCGTTGTTTTTGCCGCCTACCGTATTGGTTCCAGGGCGTTGAAAAACAACGTGCTTCGCGCCATGGCGGTACTGGCGTTCATCGCGATCTTTGCCCTTGATGTGCCTTTCCCCTATATCGTGCTGATGGCCGGTATCATCGGGTATGTCGGTTCACAACTTGCCCCTGATAAATTCAAGGCAGGTGGGCATCACGGTGAGTCGAAAGATTCCTATGGACCGGCACTGATTGATGATGACACCCCTGTGCCGGCGCATGCACGATTTAATTGGAGCCGGCTAATCGTACTTGCCCTGATTGGACTGTCCATTGGCGGTGCGGCGATGACCATGCTGTACATGTCATATGGCTGGGAAGGGACGCTCACCCAGATGGGTGTGTTCTTTACCAAGGCAGCCCTGGTTACTTTTGGCGGCGCCTACGCGGTATTACCGTATGTCTACCAGGGTGGTGTCGAGCAGTATGCCTGGTTAAGCGGGACACAAATGATTGATGGCCTGGCGCTGGGTGAAACCACCCCCGGGCCGCTGATCATGGTCGTTGCATTTGTCGGCTTTGTTGGTGGCTGGACCAAGGAGATTTTTGGCCCGGATATGCTTCCGCTGGCCGGTGCGGCTGGCGCGAGTATCGCCACCTTGTTCACATTTCTGCCGTCTTTTCTTTTCATCCTGCTTGGCGGGCCAGCGGTTGAAGCGACGCGGCATGATGTTAAATACACGGCGCCGCTAACAGGCATAACCGCCGCCGTGGTGGGTGTCGTTCTCAACCTGGCGGTCTTCTTTGCCTACCATGTGCTTTGGCCGCACGGTTTCGATGCGGCGTTTGAGTGGTTCTCCGCCTTGATAGGAGCGGCTGCGTTTATTGCCCTGTTCAGATACAAGGTGGGCATTGTCCCGGTTATTGGTGCATGCGCTGTGGTCGGCCTGGGCTACTCCCTGCTATTGTAGTAAAAGAGCGGGTCGTATTGCCGGGATGTGATTTAGCCCGGCAGCTACCACGTAAATACCTGGAGGTTACGAAATGCTGGAGGCGCTACAAAAGGTAAAGGTTGGTTTGGCCATGGTTTTCCTGGCCTTGCTGTTCGGGATCGGTATGGGTGTCTCGTTCGGCGTCAATGAAGATGCCTACAAGGACTACATTGCCAGTGAAATACAGGCCCATCCTGAAGTTCACGATGAGAAAAGCCAGAGCAAGATATGGCGCTATGCGCAGCGTGCACATTTTCACTCCACGGGCATAGCGGCATTTTCTCTGGGACTGATTATCCTGGTCATGGTCTCTGGCATGAAGTCGAGACTGAAAACAGTCTCGTCATTTCTTGTTGGGCTGGGCGGCCTTTATCCACTCTCGTGGTTCACCATGTTTATGCTGGCCCCCTCCATGGGACGAGGGCCGGCCCATGACCATTTACTGACCGAGTTGTTTACCTATATTGGTGTCGGTGGGTTACTGCTGGGCATACTTATTCTCATTGGAAACCTGTTCTTTGGATTATTTCAGGAGTAAGCCGGTTGCCAGTGAGAACAGGATAAGCAGCAATGATTTATTATTTTGCCTACGGCTCCAATCTTCACCCGCTTCGGTTAAAGGAGCGGGTTCCTGCTGCACATCTGGTGGGAGTGACAGAACTCAGTAAACACCGCCTTGCATTTCACAAACAAAGCGGTGATGGCTCCGCAAAGTGCAACATGCACCAGACAGGATCAGGCACGGATTCGGTGCTTGGCGCAATTTATAAATTTCCCCGCGAACATAAAGATATTCTGGATCGCTTTGAGGGGAACGGTTCCGGTTATATAGACGAGCATGTCTTGCTGGGGCATCAGGGCAGGGAACACGCGTGCTATACCTATTATGCCCAGGACTCACACATTGTTGATCATCTTAGGCCATATCACTGGTACAAAAAACTGGTTGTGCTGGGTGCAAAGTATCTGAAGTTTCCGGATTCATACATTTCCGCAATTGAGGCAGTTGAATCAGTCGAGGATCAGCAGCTGCAAAGAAGGCAGGAAATGGGGATTCTGATAGATAAAATTCGCGATTATAGCTGACATGTACATTCATCCAATTGCCCGTGCAGGACAACAGGATGTATCTGTTAATCAACGGAAACCCGGGTAAATTAATGAAGATCTTGAGACTGTTTATTTGCGGAATATGGCTCATTAGCTACGGCTCGGTCGCATTCTCTTCCGATGATGCCCCATGGGGAAGTGCAACGTCTGCTGATGACAGTTATCGGCCGCAGAAAGTGCTCTATGACCTGTCATCAGGGGATGAACACGCGCTGATCAGTATCCTGGACCGGGTGAGTTACCTCAACACACTGTATGAAAATGATCCCTTTGATATGTCAGTCGTGATCGTTGTTCATGGCAGTGCCATTCAGTTCTTTACAAAAGAGCAGTATGGAATGTACAGGGATATTATGCACAGGGCGCAAAGCCTGACGGTCGGCAATCCCATTGAATTCAGAATGTGCCAGGCGGCGGCCAGGGTTCAGGGCCTGAGCCCGGCTGATGTTCACGGTTTTGTAAAAATGGTACCCATGGCAGATGCCGAAATTATCCGGCTACAGAGGGAAGAAGATTATGCCTATCTGCGATGATATCTATACGCCGGGCAAGTCCGTCAACGCATGTGTGTTGCGATTGCCATCGATAAGGAGCTTATAGTGAAACGCGCGTGCCTGTCTGGATTGTTGCTCATTCAATGTCAGTTTGTCTGTGCCGGTGAGGCGGACGTGCTGGCTGCAAATGTAAACTGTAACGCTGAGTCGGTCTGCAGCTTTTCTGTGTCGGTGCGGCATGATGACGAGGGCTGGGAGCATTATGCCAACCGCTGGGAGATTCTCGATACCAGCGGCAATGTGCTCGGGGTGCGTGAACTGGCCCATCCGCACGAGAATGAACAGCCCTTTACCCGCTCACTTGGCAATGTGAAAGTCCCCGGCGACATAACCGAGGTGGTGATCCGGGCGCACGATTCAGTGCATCAGTATGGTGGCAGAGAGTTGGTGGTCAAACTGCGTGAGTGAGATGACCATGCGCATGATTTATCCAGGTTAACGATATGCCGGAAAAGAAAACAGGCACTGGCAGCCGCCTCGATGCCGTGGTGGCCGCCGCACAGCAGGGCCGCGCACAGCGTGAACAGGGTTATCGTGAGCAGGCGCTTAAATTGTATCCCTGGATATGCGGACGCTGCTCGCGCGAGTTCACGCGTGCCAACCTGCAAGAATTGACTGTGCATCACCGCGACCATAATCACGACAATAATCCCGCTGATGGCAGTAACTGGGAGCTACTGTGCCTGTATTGCCATGACAACGAGCATGCACGCTACCTTGATGATCCTTCCATTGCTGCGACAGACAGCGGGGACAGTGACGGGCAGCAGGCATCTCACAAGGGCCTGGCCGGTCTGGCAGACTTGCTGAAAAAGAAAGACGTATAGGAGCGGATCTCATCCGCGATTTCTTAGAAAAAACCATCGCGCCTGCAAGGCGCTCCTACATCAATAGATACATCTGTAGGAGCGCCTTGCAGGCGCGATATATCAATTCCTGATCTTCACCAGCGTGCTTTCAATGTCACGCTGGCTGAGCAATTGGCGTGCCCGGTTCAGGTTGTCGAGGTCATCGAACGGCCCCACGCGTACGCGGTTCCAGGTGTTCTGGTTATCGATGGTCACTTTCTGGATGCTGGTTTCCAGTCCCAGCAGGGCCAGCTCAGCCTTGAAGCGGTCAGCCTGATCGCCGTTACGGAATGAACCGACCTGCAGGTAATAGGTGCCGGGTTGCTCCACCTGTTTGACACCCTGTTCGGGTTTGCCGGTGATTTCCTGCTCAGGTACCACCACTTCCATCTCCGGTAGCAGGGTGTAGAAATCAAAACGTGGTTTCGGCGGGCTCGGAATTGCTTCCTTTGTGTCCTTGCGCACATCGCGCACATCCTCAACCACGGATGCATCTTTTGTGGGCAGGGTTTCCTTGACGAATACCTGTTGCACAGGCGCGGCCTGCATCTTGATGAATACCAGGAAGGCGACCAACAGGCCGACCAGCAGGCCGGCGATCACACCCAGCCAGGGCGAGGTCCCGGAGCTTTTGCCGCGGCGCCGTCGTTGTGTGCGGTGTTTGTAATCGCGTGGCATAGGATTCCAGTGGTGTTACATGGTGTCCGGTGCAGACACGCCCAGCAGATGCAGTCCGTTGGACAGCACCTGCCGCGTAGCCTCGATCAGGGCCAGGCGCGCATCGCGCAGTGTCGCATCGTCGACGATGAAGGTGTGCGCATTGTAGTAGGTGTGGAAATCGTTGGCCAGTTCACGCAGGTAGTGCGTCAGCTGGTGCGGTTCGTGATTGGTCGCCGCACTCTCCAGTATTTCCGGGTAGCGTGACAGCTTGACCAGCAGGGCATCCTCGTGCGCCTCGGTAAGCGTGTCCAGTCCGTTGATGCCGGCCTCGCGGTTCCAGACCAGGTCCTTTTCAGCCAGCTGGCGGAATACGCTGCGCACGCGTGCGTGTGCATACTGGATGTAATACACCGGGTTATCGTTGGACTGCGACTTGGCAAGGTCCAGGTCGAAGTCCATGTGTTGTTCGCATTTGCGCATGACGTAGAAAAAGCGTGCCGCGTCACTGCCGACTTCCTTGCGCAACTGGCGCAGGGTAACGAACTCGCCGGAACGGGTCGACATCTGTACTTTTTCGCCGCCGCGATAGAGTACGGCAAACTGCACCAGCAGTACGTCGAGTCGGCCGGGATCATCGCCTAGCGCCTCAAGTGCTGCCTTTACGCGTGGCACGTAACCATGGTGGTCTGCGCCCCAGATATCGATGACGCGCTCGAAGCCGCGTTCCAGTTTGTCCATGTGGTAGGCGATGTCGGATGCGAAATAGGTGCTCTGGCCGTTGTCGCGTACCAGTACACGGTCCTTCTCGTCGCCGTAGTCGGTGGAGCGGAACCACAGCGCACCACCCTTTTCATAGACGTGTTCCGAATGACGCAGGCGTTCAATGGTCTTGTTGACCGCGCCGCTTTCTACCAGGCTGCGTTCCGAGTACCACTCCTGGTAATTGACGCCGAACAGTCCGAGGTCATCGCGGATATCGTCGAGAATGGTATTCAGGCCGAGTTCGAAGACGTAACGGTAGCGGTTGTCACCGAGCAGTTGCCGGCTGCGCTCAATCAGCGCGTCGATGTGCAGCTCCTTGTCACCGGCCGGCGCATCGGCCGGGATGCCGGTGAATAGCTCTTCGGCACTGTGTTGGTAGCTGTCGCCGTGTTCGCGTCGCAGGGTGGCGGCAATATCCTGCACGTAGTCGCCCTGGTAGCCGTTCGAGGGGAAATCAAATTCTGTGCCCCCCAACTCCAGGTAGCGCAGCCAGACGGAGGTGGCGAGGATATCCATTTGCCGGCCGGCATCGTTGACGTAGTACTCGCGGTGCACCTCATAGCCGACAGCTTCCAGCAGATCGGCAACGGCAGCACCGTAGGCGGCGCCACGACCGTGACCGACGTGCAGTGGCCCGGTCGGGTTGGCGGAGACGAATTCGACCTGCACGCGCTTGCCGGCGCCGAGTGTGCTGCGGCCGAAGACTTCACCCTGTGTCAGTACCTCGCCGATGACGCTGTGCCAGGCCGCTGGTCCGAGGAAGAAATTGATAAAACCGGGACCGGCGATCTCGACACGCGCGACCTGTGTGCCGGTATCGAGGGCGGCGACGATCTTTTCTGCCAGCTCGCGGGGTTTCGATTGCGCCTGTTTCGCCAGCATCATGGCGATGTTGCAGGCAAAGTCACCGTGCGCACGGTCGCGCGTGCGCTCGACAATGATGGCCGGTTGCGCATCCGCAGGCAGCGTGCCGTCGGCCTTGAGGCGGGTAACGGCGTCGGCGACTATTTTTGCAATGCGTTCTTTCACGTATTCAAGACCTGTAGGAGCGGATTTTATCCGCACAATAAATCTTCGCGCATTAGATGCGCTCCTACAATAATAGAAACACCTGTAGGAGCGGATCTCATCCGCGATCTTTTCAGTGAAACCATCGCGCTCGCGGAGCGCTCCTGCACCAAATAGACAGCCTGTAGGAGCGCCTTGCAGGCGCGATAACATTCGGCTGCAAATGAACCGGCTATTATCCTGCACGCCCGGCTTCATGCAACCAGAAGCTGTTCCATAATCCTGCGCGGTTCACAGGGGATCGGGGGATGGGCTCTAGAAGGTGTCCGCCGGGTCCACGTCCACGGACCAGCGCACCTTGCGGGTGTCCGGGCTTTGTTCCAGCTGCCGTACCAGTTGCCCGAGCAGCTGCTGCAGTTCACCGCGCTGGTCTGACTGCAGCAGCAACTGGGCACGGTAACGCCCGGCACGTCGTTCCATGCTGGCCGGTATCGGCCCCCATGCCTCGACGGCATGGCCGCTGCCAATGCGTTCCTGTATGCCTTCCAGGAAGCGAACCGGCGCGCCGGCGTCGGTGGCCTCGGCGCGCAGCAGCGCAAGATTGGTGGTCGGCGGCAGGCGTGCGGCCTTGCGTTCGTCCAGGGCCGCCTCGGCAAAGGCGCGGTAACCGTGCGTGACCAGCAATTGCAGTAACGGGTGTTCCGGGTGGGCAGTCTGGATGAGCACCTGTCCCGGGCGGTCGTCGCGGCCGGCCCGGCCGGCCACCTGTACGATCAGCTGCGCCATGCGCTCGCTGGCCCGGAAGTCAGTGCTGAACAGGCCGTGATCGGCGTCGAGGATGCCGACCAGGGTGACATTGGGAAAGTGGTGCCCCTTGGCCAGCATCTGGGTGCCGAGCAGGATCTGGTGCCGGCCCTGGCGGGCACGCTCCAGTAGCTGGCCGAGCGCCCCCTTGCGGCGCGTGGTATCGCGGTCGATACGCAGTCGCTCGACGTCAGGGAAGTGTTCGGCCAGGGCCTGCTCCACGCGTTCGGTGCCCTGGCCCTGTGGATGCAGGTCGCTGCCCTGGCATGCGGGGCAGGTTTGATCGACCGGGCGCTGGCTGCCGCAGTGGTGGCAATGCAGGCGGCCGTCGCTGTGGTGCCAGGTCATGCGTGCATCACAGCGGTGGCACTCCGCGACCCAGTCACAGCCGTAGCACATCAGTGTGGGCGCATAGCCGCGCCGGTTCAGGAACAGCAGTACCTGGCCGTCGGCCGCGAGGTGCCGCTCAATGCCTGACAGCAGCGCCGCGGACAGGCCGTGTTCCAGTTTCTGGTGGCGCACATCGATCAGCCGGTAACTCGGTAATTGTGCGACCCCGGTGCGTTCCGGCAGCTCAAGGCGTTGATATCGTTGTTGTTCAACGTTGTAGAGGGTTTCCAGCGAGGGGGTGGCCGAGCCCAGTACCACGGGCAGGTCCAGCTGCCGGGCACGCCACACGGCGAGATCGCGCGCTGAATAGCGGAAGCCATCCTGTTGCTTGAGTGAGGCGTCGTGCTCCTCGTCGACGATCAGCAGGCCGGGGCGTGCCAGCGGCGTGAAGATGGCCGAGCGGGTCCCGATGACAATCGGGGCGTCCCCGCTGCGCGCCTGCTGCCAGGCGGCCAGCCGTTCGCGGTCGTTCAGCCCGGAGTGCAGTACCGCCAGCGGCACCGGGAAGCGCTGCTGGAAGCGCGTCACCAGCTGTGGCGTCAGTCCGATTTCCGGTACCAGTACCAGCGTCTGTTGTCCGCGTGCCAGTACCTGTTCGATCAGCCGCAGGTAGACCTCGGTCTTGCCGCTGCCGGTGACACCTTCCAGCAGGTAGGGGTGAAACGCGCCCAGTCCGGCGAGCAGGACATCAACGGCCTTATGTTGTGCCGGGTTCAGGTCATGCGCCGTACCGCTCTCTGCATTGCCGGGCTGTGGGCGCACCTGGCGGGTAAAGATTTCTATCCAGCCCTTGTCGGAAAGGGCACGCAATACCGCGGCCGGTGCGTCCAGTGCGCTGCGTTCGACGCCCTCCGGTTGCGAGTGCAGGGCGGCCAGCACGGCCGCCTGGCGTGGCGCACGTGCCAGCGTGGCGGGATCGACCGCCTGCCCTGTTGCGGTCAACCGCACGGCCGTGGTGTCGGTTACCGTGGGTGGGTGGCCCTGGCGTAACAACACCGGCAGCGCCGTGGCCAGTGCCTCGCCAATCGGGTGATGGTAGTAACGGCTTGCCCATTGCACCATGGCAAGGATGTCGTTATTCAGTACCGGTGTGTCATCCAGCAGCTTGAGTGCGCGCTTCAGTTTTTGCGGAGCAATGTCAGTGTGGGTGACGACTTCCAGTAACACGCCGACCGTGGTGCGACGGCCAAACGGTACGCTTACGCGTTGTCCGGCATGCAATTTGGACGGCTCAACATTGTGTGGCGGCAGGTAATCGAAACTGCGGTACAGCGGGGTCGGAACGGCGATGCGCAGGAGCGGATGATTCATCATTCAGTCGCCGGATTTTTCCTGCGCAATGTGTCCAACTTTAGCGTCACTGGTTGAGAGAAATTCTTACCATTTTGAGCTAAGCCCTTCATCCGATTAGGGGGCGCTTGTTATCCACAAAAGCTGTGGATAACTCTGTGGACTAATTGGGGTAAAGCAACTCAAAACCTTATATTTCCAGTGTTAACGTTAAATTGGTGTATTTTTATCCACAAATGGAAGGCTAATAAAAACAATAACTTAAAGTTAATTATAAGTTTCTAATATAGCCGGCAAGTAAACCAGGTCGATGTCTGCCTGTGCTGTTGCGAGCTGTGTATAAGCACATGCGTATCGAGCCGTGCTCACCCGTCTGTAAGTCCGCAAAACTGCCTGCCCGGACAGGCCGGTTTGCACCATTTTGGTTCAGATTCGTACGGGCAAAACACCGACCCTGCGGCAGGCAGACATCATAGCACCGCAGCATTGGGTGCAGGGGAGGAAAAGCCGGGCGCTGGCCGTGCCGCTAGAGTTCCTTGATGGCCTGGATCAGTTCGCCAACCATGGCCTGCCCGTCACCGTACAGCATGCGTGTGTTGTCGGCGTAGAACAGGGCGTTTTCGACGCCGGAAAAGCCCTTGCCCTGTCCGCGCTTGATAACGATGACATTTTTGGACTGGTCGGCGTTCAGGATTGGCATACCGTAAATCGGGCTGTCCGGATTGGTGCGTGCCAGCGGGTTGACCACGTCGTTGGCGCCGATGACCAGCGCGACATCGGTTTGCGGGAATGCCGGGTTGATCTCATCGAGGTCGTAGAGCAGGTCATAGGACACGTTGGCCTCGGCCAGCAACACGTTCATGTGTCCCGGCATGCGGCCGGCCACCGGGTGGATGGCGAACTTCACGTTTACGCCGCGCTTTTGCAGCAACTCGGCCAGTTCGTGGACCTTGTGCTGGGCCTGCGCCACGGCCATGCCGTAACCCGGGATGATGACCACGCGCTCGGCGTAGGCCATCATGATGCCCACATCGGCGGCATCGATCGGCTTCATGCTGCCGGTGACGTCTCCCGCCACACTTTCCTCGCTGCTGCCAAAGGCACTGAACAGGACGCTGCTGATAGAGCGATTCATGGCTTTCGCCATCAACTGGGTCAGCAGCGTGCCGGCCGAACCCACCACGGTACCGGCAATGATCATGGCCGCGTTGTTGAGCACGAAGCCCTCGAAGGCGACGGCCAGCCCGGTCAACGCATTGAACAGGGAGATGATCACCGGCATGTCGGCACCACCGATCGGCAGCGCCATCATCATGCCGTAGGCCAGTGCCAGGGCGAAGAACAGCAGGATCAGCCCGCCCGGGGTGTTGCCCTGCATGACCAGCCAGCCACCCAGGCAGATGGCGGCCAGCAGCAGGCCGAGGTTGAAGAACTGCTGCCCCGGGAAGCGCAGTGGGCGGCGCAGCCAGCCCTGCAGCTTGGCGAAGGCGACCAGCGAACCGGAAAACGAGACCGAGCCGATCAGCGCGCCGGCGACGGCCAGCGTCATGAAGGTCATGGACGGAAAATCGCCCCTGAGCAGCTCCACTGCCGCAATGGCACCGGCTGCACCACCGCCCATGCCGTTGTACAGGGCGATCATCTGCGGCATGTCGGTCATGGCGACCCGCTTGCCGGACCAGAATGCCAGTCCACCACCAATGGCAATGGCCACCGTCATCAGCAGGTAGTTTTCCATGCCCGGGTAGAAGAAGGTAATCAGCGTGGCGACCAGCATGCCGGCACCGGCCCAGACGATGCCGCCGCGTGCCGTGACTGGCGAGCTCATGCGCTTGAGGCCGAGGATGAACAGCACGGCCGAGACGAAGTAACTGATCTGAATGACGTTATCCATCAGTTGCCTCCCTTCTTGCTGCTTCTGAACATCTCCAGCATGCGATCCGTGACCACGTAGCCGCCGACCGCGTTACCGGCCGCCAGCATCACGCCGACAAAGCCGATGAATTGTTCCAGCGGGGTGTGTGCGTGGCCCATCGCAACCATGGCGCCGACCAGTACGATGCCGTGCACGAAATTGGAGCCGGACATCAGCGGGGTATGCAGGATGACCGGGACACGGCTGATGATCTCGTAACCGGTAAAGGCCGAGAGCATGAAGATATACAACGCTGTCATTCCTGCAATCATGACTGGCCTCCTTCGGAACCTTCTACGCGCTCGCAGGTAAGTCCATGCTGGATCTTGCCTGCGCGCGTCAACAGACTGCCTGCGACGATCTCGTCTTCCCAGTCCGGGTTGATCTCTCCGTCGCGTACGATCAGGGGAAGGAAGTTGAACAGGTTCTTTGCGTACATCTCGCTGGCATGCACCGGCATCATGGCCGGAACATTCAGCGGGCCGTAGATCATGACCAGTTCGTGGCCGAAGGACTCGCCGGGGAGAGTCAGTTCGCAGTTACCGCCGCTGTAGGCGGCCAGGTCAATGATGACGGAGCCGGGTTTCATCTGTTCGACCATGGCGGTAGTGATGATCTTCGGAGCCGGCCGGCCGGGGACACCGGCCGTGGAGATAATCGCATCGGCGTCTGCCACGTGGCGGGCGAGGATCTCTACCTCCTGCCGTTTTTCCTCGTCGGACAGTTCGCGTGCATAGCCACCTTCGCCGATGGCATTGACGTTGACGTCGACGAACCTGGCGCCGAGTGACTCAACCTGTTCGCGGGTTTCCGGGCGCACGTCATAGGCCTCGACAATGGCGCCCAGGCGCCGCGCCGTGGCGATCGCCTGCAGGCCGGCCACGCCGACCCCGATGACCAGCACCTTGGCCGGTCGGATGGTGCCGGCGGCGGTGGTCAGCATGGGGAAAAAGCGGGCGGTGCGGTTGGCAGCCATCAGCGCCGCCTTGTAGCCGCCGATCGAGGCCTGGGAGGACAGTGCATCCATGTTCTGTGCGCGTGACAGGCGCGGTACCAGTTCCATGGCAAAGCCGGTGATATTGCGGTCACGCAGGGCGCAAATGCGGTCTTCAAATTCGTGCGGATGGAGGAAGCCGATGACCGTGGCGCCCTCGCGCAACAGGGCCACGTCTTCGGGTGTCAGCGGGTTCACCGTCAGGACGATGTCTGCCTCGCGCAGCAGGGTGGCGCGGTCTTCAACGATCTCGGCCGTGCCATAATCCCGGTCACGGTAGTAGGCGGCACAGCCGGCACCGGCCTCGATGCTGATCTGCAGGCCCTGGTTGGCGAGTTGTTCTGCGACGGCGGGAACCAGTGCAACCCGGCGTTCACCGGGCGTGGTTTCGTGAGGCACGGCAATACGTATCGGCATAACGATCTCCGATGCGACTTGTCGTGCTGCTAGCCCGGGGCAAGTTACATGTAGTTCTTTAAGAATCAGTTAATTAGCTGAACCTGAGCGGTCCGTCCAATAACTGCACGGGTGAATATTAGCTTATCTTAATGGGTAAAAACAGGGGTGCGGTTCACATATTCACGTAGGAGCGCCTTGCAGGCGCGATTCGCTGCCAATTCGCTCGCGCCTGCAAGGCGCTCCTACAACAATCGGAAAGACCTGGAGGAGCGGATCTCATCCGCGATCGTTTTTCCCGTCAGGCACCAATGCCCATGTTGATGTAACCGGTCGGGCACACCTCGGCGCAGATGTGGCAGCCGATACAGCGGTCATAGTCGGTGTACACGTAACGCCCCATGGTGGCCTCGTCCTTGGGCGTGCGCAAAACGGCGTCCTGCGGACAATAGATGACGCAATTGTCGCACTCAAAACACATGCCGCAACTCATGCAGCGTTCGGCCTCGGCACGTACCTGTTCCTCGTCCAGGCCGCGGAAGCGTTCCTCGAAGTGCCCCAGCACCTCGTCTGCACCCACGCCGGTTTCTTCGCGCTGGTTGCGAGCGGTATAGGGGAAATGACCCAGGTAGAGCAGTTCGTGCGAGATGATTTCCTGTTGCGAGCGGTCCTCGTAATTGTGTACGGCGTATTCCGCGGCGTCGGTTCCCCATTCGGTGGTGTGGCCATAGTCCGCTGGCTCCAGCTCGGTTTCGCGCAGCTTTTCCAGCAGGTTGAAGTGATTCACGTCGACCTTCGGGCGGCGTGTCGTTTCTTCCTCGCGCAGGTGGCGGTCGATTGTATCGACAGCCACGGCGGCCTGGCCGATGGCGGTGGTCAGCAGGTGCGGGCGCACAATATCGCCACAGGCAAAGTAGCCCGGTTTGCCCGGTACCTGGTAGAACTGGTCGGAGTCGACCAGGCCGCGGCCGTTGTCGAATTGCTCCAGGCCGGTGAGATCGCCGGACTGACCCACGGCAGGCACGACCAGGTCGCACTCGATATCGAATTCGGAGCCGGCCTTTTCAGTCATTTTGCCATCGGTCCAGTCGACCTCGATAACGCGCAGGGCCGTGGCGCGCCCATCCTCGCCGATGACCAGCGAGACCGGTGCCAGGCTGCCGCGCAGCTCGATACCTTCTTTTTTGGCGGTAATCCTTTCGTGTTCCGCGGCCGGCATATTCTCGATCGGACGGCGGTAGATCAGTGTGACCACGGAGCCTTCACGGCTCGCCGTGGCGGCAACATCATGCGCCGTGTGGTTATGAATCACGGCCTCCGGGCGGTCGTTCTCGTGGGGGGTCTTGATATGGCCGATGCGGCGCGCCACCGAGACCACGTCCATGGCGGTATCACCGCCACCGATTACCACTACCCTGTTGGCGGTGAAGTGCATGCGCTCTTCATTGAAGGCCGACAGGAAGGCCACGCCGCTGACGCAGTTCGGTGCATCGCCGCCCGGGATGTTCAGGGTGCGGCCCTGCTGGGCGCCGATGGCGAGCAGGATGGCGTCGTAGTCTTTTTCCAGTTGTTCAAAGCTGATGTCGCGGCCAGCACGGGTATTCATGTGCGTATCCACGCCCATGTCGAGGATGCGCTTGATCTCGCCGTCCATGACATTGCGCGGCATGCGGTAACCCGGGATCCCGTAGCGCGCCATGCCGCCCAGTTCTGCCCGTTCATCAAAGATCGTGGCGCCATGACCCAGTCGGCGCAGCTGGTAGGCGGCTGCCACGCCGGCCACGCCGCCACCGATGATGGCGACCTTTTTGCCGGTTTCCTGTGCCGGGCGGTCAAATGTCAGTCCGGCCTCAAGGGCGTGGTCGCCGATGAACTGCTCGACCGAGTTGATACCGACAAAATCCTCAACCTCGTTGCGGTTACAGCCTTCCTGGCAGGGTGCCGGGCAGACACGACCCATGATGGCCGGGAACGGGTTGGCATCGGTGGAGCGTCGGAAGGCATATTCCTGCCAGGGGGTATCGGTTGGCGGTTTCTCAATGCCGCGCGCGATCTGCAGCCAGCCGCGGATATCCTCGCCTGACGGGCAGCTGCCCTGGCAGGGCGGGGTGCGGTGCACGTAGGTCGGGCACTTGTAGGATGTATCTTCGTTGAAGATATCCTCGCTCCAGCGCCCGTAAGTGTCATCGTCATCGGCGTAGCGACGGAATGTCAGTTTGTCTGCCATGTTGCTTGAAAGCCCCCGGAGGCATAATTTTGAGCAGGCATATTACTGCAATCATAAAGGATGTTAAACCAAGCATGCGCAGGTTCCGCATCCTGCAATCCTGTCTGGTGCGTAATAATTGAACATGATAGTCTTCCTGAAGGTCGAAATAACCATAATTTGAAAGGGCATTCAGGAGCTGACGTTGCTCTGATGGGTGCCGCGACGGGCATTCCCCGGGTAGCAGCATGGTTGATTTCAGTCATCAGGTCCTGAGAACGGATGTATCCGGTATGCCGCTGGAGTGGATCGGCTACCAGGATGCAGTGCGGCTGTATCACCTGGAGCAGGTGGCCTATACCTGCGGTACGCTGCTCTACCGCGTGCATGGCGGGATCTGTGCCAGGACCGGCCGCCGCAGCATCATCGATGTCAATTCCATTATCGCCACGCGTGGTCGTAACCGCGAGCTGCTCAAGCTGCGCGATGCCTATGTGCCACCGCTCAACAACCCGGCACTGTTCCGGCGTGACTCCAGTCTGTGTCTCTACTGCGGCGAGACCTTCCATGTCCGTGACCTGTCGCGCGACCATGTTACGCCGGTGATCCAGGGCGGACAGGACACCTGGAACAACGTCGTCACTGCCTGCCGTCGCTGCAACAACCACAAGGCCGGCCGTACGCCGGAGCAGGCCCGCATGCAGCTGCTGGCGGTGCCGTTCACGCCGACGCATGCCGAATACATCTACCTGCAGGGTCGACGGGTACTGGCAGACCAGATGGAATTCCTGCGCGCACACTTTCCGCGCAGCAGCCCGCTACACGGGCGCCTGGCACTGACCGGCTGACCCGGGCGTGAGCGAGGGCCGGCGGCGCGTCTACCTGGTCGACGCCAGCATCTACATCTTTCGCGCCTGGTATTCCGTTCCGGATACACTGGAAAATGCCGATGGCCAGTTGATCAATGCGCTGCACGGCTTTGCCGGATTCCTGGCCGGGTTTCTTGACGAGGTTAAACCCGAGCACCTGGCCGTGGTGTTCGATGAAAGCCTGACCAGCTCATTCCGCAACGATATCTACCCGCCCTACAAGGCGAACCGCGAAACTCCGCCAGAGGAACTGAAACGACAGTTCGTGTTCTGTCGCAAGCTGGTGGAATCACTCGGCCTGGCGGCGTTCTCCAGTGACCGTTACGAGGCCGATGACCTGATCGGTACGCTGGCAACGCAGCTGCGCGCGCATGATTTTTCGGTGGTGATCCTGAGTGCGGACAAGGACCTTGCACAGTTGCTCGTACCGGGCGACATGCAGTGGGATTATGCACGCAATCGCAGGCATCACTACGAGAAGGTTCCTGACTGGCTGGGGGTGCAGGCCGGGCAGGTGGCGGACTGGCTGGCGCTGACCGGGGACACGGTTGACAATATTCCCGGTATCCCTGGTATCGGGCCGAAGACCGCGGCTGCATTGCTGGCGGAATTCGGCTCGCTGGAAAATATCTTCAATGAACTGGAACGTGTCGCTGACCTGAAACTGCGCGGCGCGAAACGTGTGCAGAACCTGCTAACCGAACACAGGGAGGCCGCGTTGCTGGCGCGGCAGCTGACCGGCATTGCGCTGGACCCGGACATGCAGGCCGGCGTGAGTGACGTGCAACGCCGCCAGGTTGTGAAGCAGGATGTCTCGGCTGTTTGTGAACAGCTGGGTCTGGGACGCATGACCACGGCGAAATTGTTGCGCGTCTTGTGATATCGCGCCTGCAAGGCGCTCCTACAACAGTCAGATAAGCCTGTAGGAGCGCCTTGCAGGCGCGATGGTATTAACAACGGGTATTGGATTGAATGTCTATCTGGGAAAACATCCGTGATGATATCGCTTCGGCGACCGGTGTTGAGGCATCCCTGCAACAGCAAGGTGCTGCCGGT
>Ga0224514_10000011_pt1 | contig 90224 bp, 87 predicted proteins | sample SF_May12_sed_USG_3_FD_169107 | JGI IMG/M metagenome (GOLD analysis project Ga0224514, IMG submission 169107) | Sediment microbial communities from San Francisco Bay, California, United States - SF_May12_sed_USGS_24 | ecosystem: Environmental > Aquatic > Marine > Sediment | place: USA... | reverse complement strand
TGATTCATACAGATGTCCAATTAAACGGACTTGTTCCTGAAGGCTGATTTTAGACTGGTTCAGATGGGGCTCCCACTGCCGTAAGGCTTGTACACTTCCCTTGAAACTGATTTGGCGCACTCTCATATCTTTTTTTTTCTTTACTAAACCACCTCCTGCGACTCAATGCACCAGATTTGGCTGGATTCAGGTATTGCTTTGGTATAAATTTACCGAAACATACACCAGGCTGACCAGGCGATTTCCCTTTTAGTTGTTCTACTTTTTCAGCCAATATCTGTTGGGCTGAACGGGGCTTTCTTCGGAGAGTTTTTATATGGAAATTGGGGAATAAAGGAGTATAATTTTTCATGCCCGATTATACCATTTTCACCCTCAATTTTACTGTGTTTTTTACTGGTAAAAGCGCTTAACCTAGTGCCATTCGGATGTGTCCCTGTTATTAAAGACGGAACACCGGAAAGAGAAAAGAGCTGGACGACCAAAATGATTGAGAAGTTCGATTCAGCAAGAGGCCGCTACCTCTACAGCCGGCGGATGGGGACAGTTGAACCGGTCTTTGCCAATATCTGTCATCAGATGGGACTGGACCGCTTTACCCTGAGGGGAAAACGAAAAGTAGACATCCAGTGGAAGCTCTATTGTATGGTCCACAATATGAAAAAGATTTACCACTTTGGTATGGCGGGAACTTAAAAAGAAGAAAAGACAGGAAAAGAACCGTCATAAAAGCTGAAATGACCTCCATAAAACACATGTAAAAGGTCAAAGCAATTGACAAACTGACTATAGAATGTAATCTTTAACAAAACTTTGAAAAATCTCTTCCTCTCTCGATAAACCTCCCTTGTCAAAACAGTTTTTCTACAGACTCGTTATGAGAAAGGACAACTAATGAAGTGTTTCTATCATCAAGACCAAGATGCAGTTAGTGTATGCCGTCATTGCTTAAAAGGAATATGTCCGGTGTGCGCTATCGATTTTGGTGACGGTATTGCTTGTAAAAACACATGTGAGGAAAAAGCGAAAGATACTGCCAGGCTTATTTCCACCAATATTAATACACAAAAAGGTCTGAAAACCGGCAAGTTTATTGGCCCTTCCTTTGCAATACTAATGGGCATTATATTCATAACATGGGGATGGTATTGCGACGAAATGTCAGGATTTACAGGAATGCTTGGAATAGTATTTTTCGTTATTGGTATTCTTCAATTAGCATACAACATCAAATACATAAAACCCATGAATGACAAGAATTCATAACAAGACGTGCACCCAGAAGGGCTAAACGCCCGCCTGATTTAACTTGAAACTTTAGCAAATCACCCGCTGGTGAACTGGGTTGTTATGCATAAAAAATGAAAATATTTCGAGCAACTAAAAAAGATATTAGTGAAATCATCCAAAAGGTAGAAGCTCTGGTCAGTGAGCTATGCAATCAGCCATTCAAGATCAATGAATCGGAAATTTTACCTTTTCTTGAAAAGATGATCAGTGATGGTGATTATATTGTTTTACTTGCAAAAGACCAGGATGACCGGGTAGCTGGCCTTTTAACACTTGGAAAAACCGGAGCGGTTTATGCCGGAGGGAAATTTGGAGTTATTCATGAATTATACATTGAACCAAACATGCGTTCAGATGGCGTCGGAAAACAACTTCTGGAGGAAGCAAAAAAACTTTGTGCAGAGTTTGGCTGGAAAAGGCTTGAAGTCGGCGCCCCGGCATATCCCGAGTGGCGCAGGACAAAAGAGTTTTACCTGCGGGAAGGCTTTATAGAAATTGGGCCAAGACTCAGGTGGAAGGCATAGCCCCTTACTCAGCCCGGACGACGCAACACGCGGTCTGAATTGAAAAACAAACATCTTTGCACGGCTCGTTAGCGTTATAGTTAGGGGAAAAGGGGACGGTTTTCCCCTTTGCTATGAATAAGATTTTAAAAAATAATTGGAAGCCAATTTTGCTCGCTGTGAGTATGTGGCCATTAATGATAATAGGCCCCGAAGCTGTTGGCCTGGTATTACCGGGCGGATGGAGTTCATTGCAACAATATCCACAGGATGATTCAATTGAAATTGAGTTCTTAATTCGTGTTTTACTAATAGGAGTAATTCCTGCGGCAATTTACCCAAAACACTTCTATTGCTGGCCCATAATTTCATGGATAACACTTGCAACATTCGTTTCTTTCTGGGATCTTTTAAAAACAAGTCCCCTGGATTTTTCTTTCAATCTACTAATCTTTGGCATGGTAATGTCATTGCCTTTCATTGCTTTATCTTTTATTGGGGCCTTGTCAAGTCGTACAGCATGGTGGCTGTATAACCTCTTTTATAAAAGATAAGCAAGCAGGGATAGCTTTATAACCTGGTACTTTAAAAATGAAATCACCCTTATTGCTTAAAACAACATATCGCTGCTGGGGTATCCCTCTTGTCCCGGCATTTTTCAGTCTTTTTGGCTTCTGGCTAAGCAGGTCTGACTTTTTCCTTGGAGCAGGGGTGCTTACTTTAATGATCGGAGGGGTTCTCACATGCACCGGTTTGATTCTGCTTTCTCTCTTTGTATTTATAAACTGGCAATCAGGCGAGGGATGGGGACAGATATTTAAAAAGAGAGTTCTTTTGCCTGCCACTTTACTGCTTCTAAATTTTCCTATTGCTTTTGCTTTTTTATCTGCCGGCATTTATCTCCAATCTCTTATTTACTTGCATATTTCTAATAAAAGCCCCCAAAATATAAAAGAGATTGTCATTAGCTCTGCTCTCAATAATAAGAATCTTGGGTCTTTGAAGTCAGGTGATACCATAAAAACTTATTTTTCTCCAAAGGCTGAGAGCCCTGTAGTCATCTCTGTAAGAACAAGTGATTCCGAACGTGAGGCTGTAATTAGCGATTATCCATTTGGGAGTCACGACGATAGTAAAGTGATAATAAAAGACAATTTGGATATTAATATTCTGAGGCTTTGAAAACATACCATGGCTGAACCTTTTAAAAATCTATTTAACAAAGAAGTCATTAAAGGAATGGCGGCACACTTTGAAAAGCAATGGGCCGAGTTCGATGCCAGGGCCTTCATTTCTGCCGCAACGAAAAACCTGGATGCCCTTGAATTAAAGGAACGGTCCGAACAGATTACCCATGCCATGATGAACCACCTGCCTGCCGATTATGAAAAAGCCGGGGAAATTATGCTGGCAAGCCTGGGTGCTGAACTTGAAGATGATCTTTCGGCAGGGGCAATTGATTCACAGGGCATTGCAGGCTGGGCCGTTATGCCTATGGCGCACTATGTGGGACTGCGGGGGCATGATCATTTTGATTTGTCGATGACACTGCTTAAGGAGATGACCAAACGTTCTTCATCGGAATTCGGCATACGATTTTTTCTGCTCCAATCGCCGGAAAAAACCTTGTCTGTACTAAAAACCTGGACCACAGACAGCAATTACCATGTACGGCGGCTTGTATCGGAGGGAACACGGCCGCGACTGCCCTGGGCCATGAGATTGCCTATCTTTATCAAAAACCCGTCACCTGTTATCGATCTGCTTGAAATACTTAAAGATGATGACAAGGAATACGTGCGCCGTTCCGTTGCAAATAACCTGAATGATATTGCCAAAGACCACCCCGGCAGAGTGGCCAGTATTGCCGGGCAATGGATGAAAGGCGCCGGACGGGAGAGGAAACGATTGATCCGCCATAGCTGCCGGACACTGGTTAAAAGAGGGCTCAAAGAAACCTTAAAGGTTTTAGGCTATGAAACTCCAAAAATTGAGCAGGCTGCTATTAATATCTTAACAGCAGAAGTTGAGTTTGGCTCTTTCCTGGAGTTTGCTTTTTCAATGACTTCAAGCGCCAACCATGATCAGCCGTTGATTATCGATTATATCATCCATCACCAAAAGGCCAATGGCAACACGTCACCAAAGGTCTTTAAATGGCGGACGACATCGCTCCTAGCAAATGAAACACTGATTTTGACAAAAAAACATGCCATTAAGAAAATCACGACCCGTGTTTATTATCCGGGGCTGCACAAGGTGGAAGTAATGGTAAATGGACTTTCTGCGAGGGAAGCGGAGTTTGAGTTGATTATGTCTTAAGATTACAGTTCCCTCCCTTTCAAGGGGAGGGAGGCAACGAAGTCCCTTGCACTCCACAAGAGAAACAATAAAGAAAAAAAGGGAGCCCTTATTTCAGGCTCCCTTCATTCAAAACATAGAAATTCTACTGTTTCACAACTTTCGACGGCTCCTTACCGACATGAATCAAGTCTTTAATCTTTTCAAAAACCTTTTCCCCGATGCCTTTGACGTTTTTAATATCGTCAACTGTTTTAAAGGGCCCCGACTCTTCTCTATAGGCAATAATCCTTTCGGAAATGACCTCTCCAACACCCTTTAGCTGTTGAAGCTCGGCAGCCGTTGCGTGGTTAATGTCTATCTTCCCCGCATTACTGCTTGCCATAGCCACCGTTGACAAACCGGCAAGCAAGACCCCCATTAAGATAATTGAATAAACTGACTTTCTGATTTTTTGCACTTCTTTTCCTCCTTTTTATTAGATTTTTTTGAGAACCAACGGTTCTCATTCGAAATTTATCTATTTATAGCACAGGGAAAAAAGAAATGCGCGACACATATTGCTAAATATGCGACATATATTGCTATCGGTTATTTTTTTTGAGGGGGAGGTATAGAAATCCCCCCCCCTTTCAAAAAAGGGGGGGGAAAGCAGTATTTATTAAGATGAGCTATCAGGGAAAATATATTTCAATTATTTTACTTTCCCCCGGCCAGTATTGCCTTAATCTTTGCTTCAAAGTCTGAATAGGGACGGGCGCCTACCACTTTTTCCCCCTTCATTTGCCCTTTCTTGACACTCTTGCCAAGTACAAAGGAGGGGGTTCCCGTAATTGAAGCTGACCGGGCGGCCTTCACATCGGCATCGATTTTGTCGAGATGCCTGTCACTGTCAAGACAGGCATTGAACTTTTTCATGTCGAGTTTCAGGTTTTCAGCATAAACGGAAAGGTTATTCTCGCCGAGGGCACGGGAGTTTTTAAAGACAACATCCCTCATTTCCCAGTATTTGCCCTGGTCTCCGGCACATGAGGTAGCCTGTGCGGCCTTTTTTGCATTCTTGTGAAAAGGAAGAGGAAGATTGCGGCTAACAAATTTCAACTTCCCCGTATCGATATAATTTTTTTTGAGTTGGGCAAATGTCGAATCATAGAAACGCTTGCAATAGGGGCATTCATAGTCTGTGAATTCAACCAGCGTAAGTGGCGCATCTTTCCTGCCGAGAGTCGGGCCCTCGACACCGACCTTGACATCGACCACCTCCGGTTCAGGTTTTTTAGGCTGAGCAGGGACATTCTTCTGCTGCTTTTCCAGAAGGTTTTTGATCGCTTTGAGTTCTTTCAAAATAGCATCCCCCTGCGCTTTTGTCATGGCCTCGTCAGCCCATGCGGTTACAGCCATGGAAAAGGTAACGGCCATTACCATAACAATCATATGCTTCATAATCTTCTCCTTAATTTATTTTCTGTAATCACCTTCTGTTCTACTCAAATTAAGTAAAACCAGGAGTGAGTTTAATGTTATTGTGATTGAAATGTCAATAGCCGGCTCTATTTTTTTTTACCTCTTCACGTAATAGTGAATAAACCTGAAAAAGGTTATCTCTCTCCGAATTTCTTGCTTAGTTCTAATATTTCGGCCTCTGCCTCTTTTGCAAGAGATTTGATATTGCTGTCTTTAATGGCCAGGGCCTTGCTGAAATATCGCTGCAATATATTGGAGATGGCAGGATAAAAGGGACTTTGGGGCCTGGGATAGGCTGTTAAAAAAACCGCTTTAAAATCTTTGAAATGAGGATTTTTTTTGAGAACCTCTTCATCATCATAAAGAGAAAGACGTGTCGGCGGCTGGGCGGCCTCCCCGGCAAGCAACTTCTCTATTTCAGGGCTGGTCATAAACTCGATGAACTTCCAGGCAAGATCCGGCTTTTTTGAATAGCGGTTAATGCCGAACTGCCATCCACCGAGCGCGGCATAGCTCTTTTTACCCTCAAAGTGAGGGAGAACAGAAATCCCCACCTTGCCGGCAATGCGGGACTTTTCCTTATTATTGGAAACCTCCCAGGCATAAGGCCAGTTGCGGTGAAATACAGCGCCCCCCTGGATAAAGAGATCAAGTGATTCAGGCTCCTGATAGGTAAGAATACCCTTGGGCGCAACGCCGCCGACAATCTCATCCCTGACAAAACGCAGGGACTCAAAAGCCTCCTGCCCGGCAATTCCCGGTTTGCCTGTTTCAGGGTCCATAATCGTTCCACCGCCACCCATAATGAACTCGAGCATATTACAAACCAGTCCTTCATACTGCTTGAACTGGGCCGAATAACCCTTGAGATTCGGCTTTTCCTTCCTTTCAGCCGCGAGAATCGTTTTTATCTGCCCAACCATCTCTTCCCATGTGCCGGGTGGTTTCAGGCCGTACTTGTCAAGCAGGTCCTTCCTGTAATACAGGAGTCCGGCCGATATCCAGAAAGGAACGCCATAAATACTCCCGCCGTAACTATTGGCCAAGATAGGGCCCTCAATAAACTTCTTTCGCTCTTCTTCACTGAAATAGTGATCGAGAGGCAAGGCCCAGCCTGCAGCGGCAAATTCGGGCGGCCAGATGACATCCATAAAAAAGACATCGACTGAAGTGTCGCGATTTTTCAGTTTTTGCGTGAGCAGGTCATGGTATTCCGTCGACGAATGGGGGCCGATCTCGCGTTCTACCCTCAGCCCCGGGTATTTTTTATGAAAACGCCTGATCGCTTCTTCCCAGACCTCAGGCTGGTTTGGCTTCCAGGTAACAAAACGGATAAGCTCTTTTTTCCCTGCACCACTCTCTTTACTTTCAGTGCAGGCAAAAAAACCTGAAAGCAGCATCAAAAGAAAGAGAAAAGCGCCTGAGTTAATAATGCCTTTTTTTACACCTGATCTATGACCAAGAGGATGCTTCATACCTGGATATAATTAGTTTTCATCGGTCAAGGGTGCTTTTTCGCAATCTCTGCGTCAATCTTCGGTTTTGCTTGTGCCATGTACAGTAGTACAACTCGGCGCAAACCCTTGATTTCCTTGACCTTGCAAAAAATCCCTTCTTTTCGAATTGAAAACAAAGTTTGATTTATTATAGTTACTGGATAGACACTAATTAGTAAGATCTGTATCGTTTTGCCTTTTGTCTTCTTTTTTCAGCCTCTTTTTGCTTCAGTTTTTTTCTTACTGAAGGCTTCATGTAAAACCGCTTTCTTTTAAGGTCCTTCATCACGCCTTCAGTGGCAATTTTTCGTTTCAATTGGCGAATCGCTTTTTCAACCTGATTATCTACAACTCTTACTTCCAAAATTAACCTTCTTTCTTTATTTTATTAAAATAATTTAACTATTAAATGCAAGCTGCTGCTTGCGGCTTTTTTTGCCCTGTTTTCGCTCTTTTTCCACGTTGAGGAAAGGAGGAATATACTTCTTTTTAATCTCTTCCTCAATAGACTGAAGGTAGGACCGGGTCAGGGACTTGCCGTACTCTTCATCGCCATACCTGTAAAGACTCCCCTTGTCACGCCGGATATTTTCCTCTACCAGCTTCTCGTCTATCTTTTCGTTTGCCCCGAGGGCAATCTTTTCGACGATACCGTGGATACCGGAACCGGACTGGGCCGGGTCCTTTGCCCTGAAGCCGAGCGAGGGCGGAACGCCAAGCTCTACCGCTGCCTGACGATGAACACGTTTTCTCATGTTATCGTCTTCACTTTCGATCTTCAGCCGGGGAGAAATCTTCATGCCAATGTCGATAACATCCCTGTCAAGAAAGGGGGCCCGAAGCTCAATGGAATGGGCCATGGTAAGCTTGTCTTCACGTTCCAGCGTATCGGAATAGAGATAATTCAGGTCCTCCCAGAGCTTTTCATGGAGCCGCAGATAGCCATGATCCTTTAACACATCGTTATACCAGGGATATCCGGCAAAGATCTCATCGGCCGCCTGCCCCGTATACATGACCCGAATACCGTCCTCTGCCGCCATCTTTGCCGCCATATACATGGGAACGGCTACTTCAACCTGTAAAAGGCCGCTTTCCTCGACACTCCTGATGATTTCCGGAATGATATCCCTTACCGTTCTTTCATCAATGATGGTCGCCTTTAACTCCAGCCCCAGTTCTTCCGCTACCTTTCTCGCCGCAATAATATCTCCCGAATCCTCCCGTCCGGTACAATAGCAGATAATGTTCTTTCCGGCACGCTGAAGAAGGTTGGCAATAAGAACCGAATCGACGCCCCCCGAAAAAATGACACCCAGCTTCCCTTCATTGAGACCACCAAGGCGTTTGTTTACCGCATTGATGAGGGCCGTCTTATAGAGATCGACAGCTTCTTTAAAATCGACGATGTCGATCTGGGGCATGGTGTAATTAAAACCGTCACTTACCTTCGCACCCAACTCACTGATTTCGATTACCTGCCCCGGCATGAGCCTCACCGGTTCCTCTTTACCGTTCCAGAGGGCCTTTCTTTCGGAAGCAAAATAAATAATGTTGCTGTTTTTGATAAAGTAGATGGGCTTTTTCCCTACGGGATCTCTCGTAACGACAACCCGTTCTCCATCGGTAACGGCAAGCGCATACATGCCATCAAGCAAAGGCATGACTTTTTTGACGGCGTCAACGAGGTCCCCTTCATAGGTCTCTTCCAGCAGGTGAATAATGACTTCACTGTCGCTTTCACTCTTGATGTTATGGTTTCTGAGAAGAAGCGTGGACAGTTCCTGGTAATTATAAATTTCACCATTATGAATCATGGTCAGCTTCCCGTCGCAGGATACATAGGGCTGGGTTGATTTGCCCTGCCCAACAATACTGAGCCTTGAGTGCCCCATGGCAATTTTGGCATCTTCGAGAAAATCCCTGATATCATCGAGGGTCTCTCCCGTTTCAACTTTTCCATCGAGATAAACACCATGGCTGTCCGGTCCGCGATGGCGCATTTTATAAAGCATATCATAGATGTCATTGGTTGCTTCTTTTCCGCGCAATGAAAAGTGACCGCAAATTGTGCACATAATTTTCCCTTCTTTTAAGGTTTATTATGAAACATGAATGATCCTGCCCTTTGTAAGATCATAAGGGCTGACCTCAATTTCAACCTCTGTTCCGGGAAAAATCCTGTTACCCATTCTTCTCGTGCGCCCTGCCATCCTGGCAAGGACCGTCTCTCCCCCGGAGATTTTTACACTAAAAACAGAATGACCTTTAAGTTCCTCTACAACCCCTTTTAAGATGACCGCATCTTCTTTCATATTGATACCTCCTGCCTGCAAAATACCTTGCGTCTCTCAGCCTGATAGCAGCCCCTCTCCGGCAACCTTGACCCCGGCCATAAGGTCAGGGGCCTCTGAACCTCCCCCCCCTTTTTCCAACAGCGCTTCAAGTTTTTTTTTAAAACTTCCCTTTGACGGAACCGGGCATAACTGATCCTAATCGATGTTTGAAACAGTGTAAGCATTTCGCTCGATTCATTTCGAATGGAAAATTAATGCCTGAAAGAAACGCTAATAATTCAAGGGACCTATCCAAAAATTCAAAAAAGCCATCTTCCGCGTTAATAATTTACCTGCAAACCCGCCATAGGCCGCCATTTTTCCCTGAAGCTGACTTCTTTAATTCCTTTCTATTCTCGCCCGGAATTATTAGAGATTTCCTTAAATGCGGATACAAGCAAGAGGCAACATTTTCATTAAAATGTATTAGCAGCCACCCCCCTGGTTCACAAGCATATCAAAGATACAGAGGCTATGCAAGCCGGCTGTGCGGTTTATGTAAAATTGTTCTCGGTTCAGACAAGATAAAAAGGACGCTTTTACCGGTAAAATGACTGGAGGGAGAAAAAGCATTAACTCCGGGAATAAAGCCGCCTCATTACATCGCTCCGTGACGGTTTGATGGTCCCTTGCCCTCACAAACCCTCAAGGCAGGGGGATTAACATGGAGAATATCTGCAGCGGTGCTGAAAGGAAAAAGCGGTTTTCAGGATTAATCTCTTTGGGCAACTTGCAAAGCCCTCAAACATATGATTTTAAGCTTAATAAAAGTGGCGGCTTTTATTAGGGCCTCTCCTCTATAACCGTGCAGACAATGGTTCTTTCACTTCTTGGTCCGTCAAACTCACAGAAAAAGATATTCTGCCAGCGGGACAAGCCCAGCCTGCCGTCAATTACCGGTATGGTTTCCGACGGACCGACCAATCCCGCCTTAAGGTGTGAATCACCGTTGCCATCCTGCCTGTCATGAAGCCATAGGCCTTTGGGAATCAACTTTTTCAGCAGGTTTACAACGTCCATCTGAACACTGTCATCCCAGTTCTCCTGTATCATGATGGCAGCCGTTGCCCCCTGGGCATAAACGGAAACAATGCCGTTTTTTACCCCACTTTCACTGACACGGGTTGAAATTTCACCGGTAATATCGACCAATTCTTCTCTGGACGACGTGGCAATTTGAATTAATTTTCTCATAAATACCTTACTCCAAATGATAGACAAAATAATAATCTTGTCAAAGGAATAAATGAAAATTGCGCTTCAGGCTTATATTTTTTGACGATCAGCTTTTTTACGACTATCTTTCAATAATATGACTGGACGCTTTATCACAGGAACCTCCGGCTGGAGCTACGATCACTGGCGGGAAATTTTTTATCCCGCCAATTTAAGGAGCCCTGACAGGCTCGCTTATTATGCATCCCGATTTGACAGTGTCGAAATTAACAACACCTTTTACCGACTGCCCCTGGAGGAAGTTTTCATTAAATGGAAAGAGACGGTCCCTGAAAATTTCCTTTTTTCACTAAAAGCGAGCAGGTACATAACCCACATGAAGAAGCTTAAAGACACTGAAGCGGCAACAGCCGGTTTTATAGAGAGGGCCAAACTGCTGCATCATCACCTGGGCCCCATCCTTTTTCAGCTCCCTCCCCGGTGGGGTTATAACGGGGAAAGGCTGGGCTCTTTTTTATCAACACTCGATCCTGCCTTGAGAGTTGCATTCGAGTTCAGGAACATGAGCTGGTTTAACGATGAAGCTTACAGTATTCTCAAAAACCATGGTGCAGCCCTTTGTCTTTACCAGATGCCCGGCTTTGAGACCCCAAAAATTGTGACGGCGCCTTTCGTTTACATACGTTTTCATGGAACAGGCAATCTTTATTCGGGGTCTTATGGGGATGAAGAGATCCATCGCTGGGGAGAAATTATGAGAGACTTCAGCAATAAAGGATTTGACATCTACAGCTACTTCAACAATGATGCCGAAGGAAACGCCGTAAAAGATGCCGGGAGGCTTGAAAAGGTTTTAGGCCGGAAAGCATGAACCCACGGCCCTTTTCAGGATTAAGGGAGAGAAAGTTTAAATCTTTCCTTCTCTTTTTATTCTCCTCTTGGTACCCTGTTAGTCTTCGCTTTTAGTTAAGGTTTAAGGATTAATATGGAACCTACGTCCCACCAAATGCTTATAACTTTTGTGGCCGCATCGGTACTCGGTGTTGTCCTTTTTCTTATTTCCCAGCGTCTGAAAATCTCGGCCATCGTTCTCCTTCTTATTGCCGGCATACTGTCAGGCCCTGAATTTCTTGGCATTATCCAGCCTGAAAGCCTTGGAGAAGGCCTTAATACGATTATATCTCTCTCTGTTGCCATCATCCTCTTCGAGGGGGGGCTGACCCTCGATGCAACCGGTTACCGGCAGGTTTCTTCTGAAATCTGGGGAGTCCTTACAAGAGGCGTCCTCATTACCTGGGGCCTTTCAGCCCTTGCAATCAAGGTCCTTTTCGGTTTTGATATCATGCTCTGCCTCCTGTCGGCAAGCCTCATCATCGTGACGGGTCCCACCGTTATCGGGCCCCTGCTTCAGCGAATCAGGGTCAAGAAAAGCCTTCACAATATACTTTACTGGGAAGGGGTGCTCATTGATCCCATCGGTGTTTTTATTGCCCTCCTCTGTTACGAGTGGATTCTTAGCGCCGGTGAGCCCGAAGCCTATCTTAATTTCTTTTCCCGTTTTTTCGTAGGCGCCGTTATGGGCCTTGCTTTTGGCTACATAATATTTCATATCCTGAGAAAAAACTGGATTCCCGAAGAGAGACTCAACTTTTTCGTGCTGGCCAGCGCCCTTCTCAATTATACCATTGCCGACGGTATGGCTACGGAAAGCGGCCTCCTGAGTGTGACCATCCAGGGTTTCCTTCTCGGCTATAAAGAGACGCCCCAGCTTGACAAAATTATCGAATACAAAGTAGAACTCAAAGATTTTCTCATTGGCCTCCTGTTCATGCTCCTTGCCGCCAATCTTACGACGGAAAAGTTTTTGAATTACGGAACGACATTGATCACCGTTGTTGTCATCGTCATGTTTATCATCAGACCTGTAAATATCTTTCTCTCTACATGGGGCAGCACCCTTAAGGTAAGAGAAAAACTCTTTTTAAGCTGGATAGCCCCGCGAGGGATCGTGGCGGCCTCCATGTCATCACTCTTTGCCTTTCACCTGAAAGATAAAAACTTTCTTCATGCCGATTTCCTCGAATCCTTCACCTATGCTGTTATAGCCGGTACGGTTATCTTCCAGGGCTTTACGGCAAAGCATGTAGGAAAAATGCTGGGCGTCCTCGAACCGAGGCCGAGAGGCTGGCTTATCGTGGGCGCACACAAACTGGCCCGGGCCGTGGCCAAATTTATCCAGGACAACGGCGAAAGCGTGGTCCTTCTCGACACCAATCCCCGTGAAGTTAAAGTAGCAAAAAGGGAAGGTATTACCGCACTGTGCGAAAATGCCATGACCATCGATCCTGCCCAGCATGTTGAACTTTACGCCATCGGTAATGTTCTCGCCATTACCGAGAACGAAGACCTCAATCATCTGCTTTGTCGGCGCTGGCAAAAACTGCTCGGCAGATCACGGCTTTATTACTGGGGTTACGGAAATTCGAGCCTGGTGAAACCGGGTACAGGCCCCAGAAAAGGGAAAGCCATTTGGACAAACTTCGATATCAGGACCATCCTTGCAGAAAACGTGGAGCAGGATACTCTCATTACCTGCACATCCATTGACAGGCTTCCCGCCCCGGCGAGAGAAGGACAGATCCTCATGTGTAAGTACGGCTCAATTTTTGCGCCGGAAATGCCGCAAGACTATGCAGGTGAAGCATTATTTCTTACATTGAGACCAACGAGCAGTCTGCTCGATTTCACTAACGAAGAGTGGATTATCTTCAGCAAGGACAAAACGCTGGAAGCGCTTTACCACAATATGCTTGTTCTCGTAAAGCCCCAATATCCCGACTTGCAGCTTTCTTCACTTATGAAGGACCTTCTTGCAAGAGAGAAGGATTTCAGCAGCGCCATCGGCCACGGCATATCCCTGCCGCATACCTATACGGACCAGCTTGATGAGTCCATACTCATACTGGCCAGGGTCGATCCTCCTATCATCTGCCCCCATGACGAGACCCGCATATCTCTCGTCTTTATGGTCCTCAGTCCTCATGACAGGCCGGAAGAACATTTGACGCAAATATCGAGAATCGCCAAATTCGTCATGTCTGAAGAAACGAGGGAAGCCCTCCTTAAGGCGCAAAACAGGCGGGAAATTTACAGGCTGCTCCAGCGGGGGTAAATTTGCCCTGGTAAGGGCAGCTGGACCCGGCAATGTCCGGTTAGGAAATTGCTGCCTTGGGCCATGGTTTCCATGGATAATTTTAAACCCTGGAACAAGTTGGCAAACACACTTTTTTACTTAAGCATTCATAAGTGATCTATCTGCGTAAATCATAAATTATCAGTGAAAATCAAATCTCTGTCAGATCCCTTTCAGTCACCATCCATCTCACTTTTCAATTCCCGTGCAGACTCAAAAAAATCCCCCAGGCTCTTGCTTTTTACTATCTTGAAAGCGGGCGCTTTCAACGTCACATTGTAACGGGGAGAATAATTAAAATCCTTCTTTTCAAGGTGCGAAAGCAAAAGCGTCATGCCTACAAAAGCGATGGCAACAGCCGATGATACAGAAGCAAGATGAAAAGGCAGGGCTGAGGAAACAAAGCGGAGATGGGTATAAATGATTCCTGCTATTAAAAGACCCATCCCGACAGCGCTGACAATCCTTTGAAAATGGTCAAGAGCAAAGGCAAAACTCATATAGGAAAGTACGACATCAAAAAGAGAGATGGCGACAATCCCTGCCGACGCAATGGCACAATGAATAAACAGGTTCCACCGGTGGGTAAGCATGCGGCTCGTAAAAGCCCAGAAAGATGACCAGACAACAATGAGAGAAAAGATCCCGATCATTCCGTAGGTAAAGTGCAGCGTATCAAATTTTTTGTATGACTCCATCCAGTAATCGCCGAATATATAGAAAAGAGCGCCTGTAAAGATAGTGGCCTGCATCAGCCTGCTTTCAAGGGCCTTCAAGGGGCTCATGGCATAACTGTCTACAATCGTCTCAGGCACCTCGTAATCATGGCTGTAAAACCTGAAAGTGGTCCTTCCAATTCGAAATCTAACACCCGAAACAAGTTTAATGGAATCGACTTTCATCTTTTCATTCTCACGCAGCAGGCCATTAACGGTACCGAGGTCTCTCGCCACAAGGCCATTTTCCTCATCCCATATAATTTCAAGGTGGTGGGGACAGATATAAGGATCTTCAATAACGACATCATTATTATAAGCCCTGCCGAAGGTAAGGCCCCGCTTTCTCACTGAATAACGGGCAGAGACCTTTCCCGAACGGCCCAGCACCTCGATATAGCCGACAAGACTGCCGCGGTCAACTCGCTTGACGGGAGGAACGTTATTTTCTTCCCTTACTTCCATCTAATAGCCTCGATAAAGCTTTTATTGAAATTAGCCGCATTTTCATAACTGACTCCGGACAGTACCAGTGTTGAATGGAGCGCCTCACTGCCACTTGACAGGGTCATGAGTGTCATGAAGGAATCGTAAAGGTCGGCAAGCTTCTTGTATTTTCTCATGCAAAAAACGGCTTTGAATTCCAGGCTGCCGTTATTAATAAAGTCGGCATGGCAACGGTAGGAAGCGACGCTCTCTTCATCACCGCCAAGAGACATATGGGGCATTTGAAACCGCTTTTCGAGCAATCCGAAAAACCTGAGAGGACCGAGCTTACCGGTAGTAAACAGATCATGTCTGAATCGTATGGCCCCCGATGAGAGCCGGTTCGTAAGATAAATATCATCTTCAGCAGAGCAGGACTGATAGATACCTTCGTAAAAGAGGTCCTCCTTTTTGTTCGTGTTCCCCCAGCACTTTATATAGGACGCCACCTCGGCGGGAAGCAAATAACGCCCCATGGGAACTGTCTCAAAAGAATCTCCAAGGAGATCATCCATGTAGCGGGCCTGATTATGGAGGAGCTGCCTTCTCACCGTTTCCACCGGTGTTTCAACAGGCGCATCTTCATCCAGGGCGCCTTCAAGCATGGCAATGACGTACTTGACGGGAACGAGAAAACTGACCTGGTTGCCTGCCGTGGAAACATTGACTCCCACAACACGGCCTTTCCTGTTCAGCGCAGGCCCTCCACTCATGCCGGGATTAATGGATCCGGTAAAGTGTATCTTTTCATAAAGTGATTTTTCAAGAAGGCCGTTATAAGTCCCCTCCACAATAGTAAGGCCGAGGTCATAAGGGTTGCCAAGCGAAAAGAGGCTTTCCCCCTTGACAGGGACCTTACGCTCAAGTTCGAAATAATTCTCTCTCAGGTCATCAGCCTTAAGCAAGGCAAGGTCATGGACTACATCGAGGGTAATAAGGGTAAGGTCTCCTTTGCTGCCGTCCTCCTTCAGGTATTCGGCCCGGTAACTTTCGGGACGATGAACAAGCTGGGAAACGACATGATAATTGGTAACGATAAAACCATCGGTGGAAACGACAAAACCGGAACCGATGCCCGATTTGGTGTTCGATGAACGATCAAGGATTTTTACCTGCAAAACCTGGTCTTTATACCGGCTATAGACCTCTTCCGTCCGCCTGTCGGCATGGGCAGGCCCTGCAATAAAGGTAATAAATAATGTTAATAACGCTTTTTTATACAATTTCATTATTTGACGGGATTTAAATTATAATAGCATCTTTGAAAATATCACAGACCGTTTGGTTTGAATAGCACTTTTTTACGGGTGATAAAATCCTGTTTTCGCAGAAAGACTAATACCCGAATCCTGCAAGCGCTCCGGCATTTGTCTGTCCATCCGGGCACGCAGGCCGTGCCGGTTTCACGATTTTCATAGGCCATACAATCAGCCTCGACCCATGCTGACGGGAGAAGACCGTCCAGGGCAAGTTTTCCATTCCTTTGATATGAGGAAAAAAACAACAAGAACGGCCATGACAGGGAAGTAATTAAGCCTGCCACCTATTTTTAACCTATCACCCCTTTCCGGAACTTTTGGAGAAAAAGGTTGATTATTAAGGCAATATAAATTCTAATATTGTCAGGTGATGGGATCCGGTAAATGATGAAAAGCTTGCTCCATTGTTAAAACCGCGAATTAAAGAATTATTTACATTGAAATGCCTAATGACTATACTTTTTTCATTTTTGTGCTGAAAGGTGGTATCTGGTGGTTAAGTCAATACCCTATGCAGTCATTGCCCTTTACGCGTCTTTTATCTCCCTCGGCTTTTTTGAAAGCGCCGCTTATGGAAAGATTATAAAGCTATTACTCCTTTTCCCCCTGGCTTGTTTATTTATTTTTTATCTGTCAAGAAATTTAAAAGAAAAAAAACTGTCTCTTAAAAAAAGAATCACTTTTGGACTGGTTGCTATTCTTTTTGTAAAAGCGCTCTTTCTTTTTCTGGCAGGCACGGGCGTTGAACCCTTTCCCGTTGATATTTTTATACTGATTGTCCTGGCCCTTACCCACCCCTTTCTGGCAGCGGTAACCTATACGGCTCTCGTGCTTCTTCTAAACGGCCTCCATGCCTTTTTCCTTTCCTATTTTGCTAATGAATCCCTTTCAATGGCTGAGGGTATCTACAGGGCCCTCTTTATCGTTGCCATTGTTGCCGTCGTGGAGACATTTCTTACCCTGGAGCGACAGGAAAAAAAAGAGGCCACCGAGCGCCTCGACGAGCTGGGAACACTGGCAACATCGATATTGATTGAGTCAGGAAGAAAGGATGATTCCCAGCTTGCCATATCGGAGGAGATTAAAGACAAGCTTTTTCTCGATTCGGCCTACCATCTGAGTAATGCCATATCAGATACGCTGGGCATTTTGCACGAGATGCTGGACGCCTTTAGCTGTTGTCTCTTTATCGTGGGAAAAGATTGCTTTAAACTCGTTGCGGCAGTTAGTGACAGCAAGGGGTTCAGCCGGACTGTCCCCCGGGAAAAAGGGAAAAACCTTCTTAGCTGGATAGATGAAAATGAACAGCCCCTTATTACGGACAGACTTTCTGAAAAAGTATCAACCGGTTATTATAAAGGGATAGAAGCTGCGACAGCCTTTATCGGGATTCCTGTTCTCCTTGATAATAACAGCGGAAAAGCAATCCTCTGTGTAGACAGGACGGGCAGTGCCTTTAACAGGGAGGATAAAAAGCTTTTGCAGTTGGCCGGCAGCACTATCCGGGAAAGTCTGAAGAAATCAGCCACTATGGAAAAAATGAGGTTGGAGGCCCTCGAATTTCAGGCTTTTTATAAACTTACCAAGGAACTTAACTCAACGCTCGATCCTCAACAAATTCTCGATATGGCCCTTAAATTCAGTAACGATGTTGTCCATTACGATCTTTCGGCCATTGCCCTAAAGAATAACAGCGGGGAAATCCATTTCGTCAAGGCCATGGGAGAGGGGGCAAATGAGCTTTTAAAAAAGGGCAATGACCATAATTTAAGCATCTTCCAGTGGGTAGTCAAGAAGGAGCAACCCTATCACTACTCGCGTGACGTCATCGTAAAAAAAGTCTTTCCCGACCTGCCTCCCCCCATTGCAAGGATGGGTTCCTTTCTGGCCCTCCCCCTTATTGTCGGCAATGTCGTATCAGGTGTCTACCTGACGGCCAGGAAAGATCGAAAGTCATACACACCCTACGATGTTAAGCTTATTGAGGCCATGACGACCCATGTCTCCATGGCAAAATCGAATGCCACTATCTATAAAAAGATGGAAGAGATGGCCATTACCGATGGTCTTACGGGACTTAATAATCACAGATATTTTCAGGAGAGGCTGTCTGAAGAGCTGGAAAGATCTGACCGCTACAAGGATAAATTTGCGCTCTTTCTCACCGATATCGATTTCTTCAAAAAGGTAAACGACGTTTATGGTCACCCGGCAGGGGACAAGATACTGAAAGGGGTATCGCAAATACTGACCTCTTCCATTAGAAACGTTGATTTTGCCGCCCGGTACGGTGGTGAAGAATTTGCCGCCATCCTTCTTAATGCCGACAAGAAAATGGCCATAGAAATTGCCGGAAGGCTGAGAAAAACCATTGAAGAAACCGACTTCCCTATTGGTGACGGCAAGTCCCTTAAAATAACCATGAGTATCGGTATCGCCACTTATCCGGGCGATGCCGACACCAAATCGCTGCTCATCTCAAAGGCCGATGAAACGCTCTACCTTGCCAAAAAGGAAGGCCGCAACAGGGCCTATGTTTATAGTGATGTGAAGGAGAGGCTGGGAGAGGAGTACTAGTTATTTAAGACCTCTGATAAGACCCGGAGGAGCGCCTGTTTTGAAAAAGGCTTTTGAAGGGTAGCGCAAAAACCATACTTTTTGTAGTTGGCCATAACGTCATCTTCCGAGTAGCCGCTGCAAACAATGGCTTTAATAAAGGGGTCTATTTTCAGCAGCTTTCCAATCGTTTCAGCGCCCCCCATACCTCCCGGGATGGTTAAATCCATAATAACGGCGTCAAATAATATTCCTTCCTCTTTCGCTTTTTCATAAACCCTGATGGCGTCACGGCCATCTTTTACATGTTTAAACTGATAACCCATTTTGCCGATCAGTATTTTAAAAGAGTTGGCTACAATATCTTCATCTTCCATGAGCAGGATATTCGCCTGTCCTGTCATGACCGGCAAATCAATACACTTCTTATTGTTTTGCGGTCTTTTTGTCGTGGCAGGAAGATAGACATGAAAGGTGGTGCCTTTTTTTAACCTCGATTCAACCTCGATATGCCCCTTGTGTCTTTTAATAATAGAGTAGGACGTTGCCAGGCCCAAACCTGTTCCCACGCCTTTTGTCGTAAAATAGGGATCAAAAACCCTGTTTAAATTTTCAGTTGATATGCCATACCCTTTATCGCTGATACTGAACCTGACGTAGCGGCCTTCCGATAAAGGAAGCAAGGATTGTTTGTCAATATTCTCATTATGGGACCTTATATTAATGGTGCCGCCATTGGGCATGGAATGTCTGGCATTAATTATAATATTGTTAATGACCTGGGACATCTGGCTCTTGTCTATTTTTACGGGCCAGACATCCTCAGGGAGATAGCACTTGTGTCTTACATTTGTGCCTCTTAAGGAGAAAGCCGCCGCTTCCCTGAGAAGATCACAGATATAGGCTGTTTCCAATACAGGGTCACCTCCCTTTGAAAAGGTGAGAAGTTGACGGGTCAGTTTAGTTGCGCGTGTAACGGCACTTTCAGCGCCATTTAGTATTTGACGGACCGAATCGTCAACGGAAGCAAATTCACTGATATATTCCTTGAGAAATTCCACATTTGAGAGAATAGCCGTAAGAATATTATTAAAATCATGTGCAATCCCGCCGGCCAGAATGCCTATTGATTCCAGTCTCTGGCCTTTTATAATTTCTTCTTCCATTCTTTTTCGTTCCGTTATGTCTCTGACGATGCCTTCAACACCTGCAATTTCTCCCTCCATATTTTTATAGAATCTGGCGCTTGTAGAAACCCACTTTGATGAGTCGTTTTTCCCTTTTATAACGGTTTCAAAGCTGGCCAGCCTTCCTCCTGATTGTTCCAGTTTCTCAATAAAAACCTGACGTTCATCAGGATTTTCATACAAATCGGCAACTTTAGTGCCGATAAGCTCTTCCGGTTTGTAACTTGCAAGTTCCGTTACCGAGGGGGACAGCATAATAAAGTGGCCCTCCCTGTCGGTTCGATAGAAGGTGTCCTGCATGTTATTGATAATGGACCTTAGATCTCTCTCGGACCTCCTTAAGGCTTCCTCCGCTTTACAGCGTTCCTCTGCTTCCGTATTCAGTCTCTCATTGGTTTCAAAGAGTTCAGCTGTTCGCTCCTTAACCATTTCCTCAAGATGAAACCTGAATTTGTTTAATTCCTCTTCCGCTTTTTTTCTTTCCGTTATATCGTAAAGGATATTCTGAAGCAGCTTTTTCCCTCTTATGGTAATAGCCGTTGCGCTGACTATTGTATCCCGGATTTCTCCGCTCTTTTTTCGATGTCTTATTTCAAATATGTGAGACCCTTTTTTTAATATATTATCTATACGGTCCTTAATCTCCTCTTCCGTTTCTCCCATTTCAATATCGGAAAGCCGCAACTTTTTAAATTCCCTCCTGCTGTAACCGAGACTTTTGTGGGCCTTTTCGTTAAATTCGAGGATGTCTGCCGTTTGAGGATCGATCAGCAGTATGGTATCTGCAGCCTGGTTGAAGAGTTTTCGGTATTTAAGTTCTGATTCATAAAGCGCTTTTTCCACCGCCTTTTGTTCCGTAATATCCATGGTGGCGCCGTAAATGGCAGTTACATTGCCTGTATGGTCTTTTCTTGCCTTGCAAAGGGAACGAAAGAGGTGTACTTCTCCTGTTTTCAGTCTTGCCTTAAAATCAAGTTCTACCGGTTCACCGGTCTCCTTAATTTTCTCAAAGGCTGATTTGAAAGCTTTTACATAATCGGGATGAATGATACTGTTTAGAAAAAAATCTATTTGGGCAGGAAAAGCCCCCGGTTGATATCCGAAATTTCTATGATGCTGGTCCGAGTGCCAGATTTCACCGGCAGCCAGTTCAAATTCCCATCCGCCCACACGGGAGAGTTCCTCGGCGCCTGCCAGTATGCGCTCATTTTTTTTAAGTTCGTCATTAATGCTAATCAGGTTTTTTCTTCTCTCACCTGTTCTGGCCATACTTTTTTTATCTTCCTTCGACAAATTCTTCTCCTGCAAAGGGATACAAAGCGTTGAGGCGGCCACTGCCGCCTCTAACTGACAAAGGTAAATTATACTTTATTGCTTGTTATTTTAAATTCCCGGATATTTCCCTATGGAAGTGGTTGCTGATATTTTCAGGTTTATAACACCTTTCATATCACATTTAGATTTTAAATTCAAATCGAAGATCAAAGCAACTCATTTCAACTACAACTTTACATAGTAAATGGCATCATTTATACTAGGAGGCTTATTTTATATGTAGAAAATTATATGTAGAAAAAAATAATAATTATCAATTAAAAAGAAGAGGAATAGAAAAGTAATGGCTCAAATAATTAACGGAAAAGAGATTGCAGCTGAAATGAGAGCTGAAATCGCAGCAGAAGCGGGAGAACTGATAAAGAAGAAGAATATAACGCCCGGTCTGGCTGTTGTGCTGGTGGGAGAGGACCCTGCCTCCAAAGTTTACGTCGGCATGAAGGAGAAGGCCTGCAAAGAGGCCGGTTTTTATTCGGCAGAACACAAGCTTTCTGCTGATACACCTGAAGAAGTGCTTCTTTCACTCATCAATGCGTTAAATAATGATGATAAAGTGCACGGCATTCTCGTGCAGCTTCCATTACCGAAGCACATTAACGAGACAAAAGTCCTGGAGGCCATTTCACCGGCAAAAGACGTTGACGGTTTTCACCCTTATAATGTAGGGCGTCTCATTGTCGGCAAACCTTCCTTTCAGCCCTGCACCCCCTATGGCGTTATAAAAATGCTTGAGCGTACCGGAACGGAACTGGAGGGAAAAGAGGCCGTCGTTGTCGGCAGAAGTAACATTGTGGGCAAGCCCGTTGCCATGATGCTCCTGCAAAAGAATGCAACCGTATCCATCTGCCATTCGAGAACAAAAAACCTGAAGGACAAGGTCAGATCGGCAGATATCGTCATTGCCGCCGTCGGTGTGCCTGAAATGGTCAAGGGAGACTGGATCAAGGAGGGCGCCGTTGTCATCGATGTGGGTGTTAACAGGCTGCCTGATGGAAAGCTTGTGGGCGACGTGGAATATGAAGCGGCATCCAATGTTGCTTCGGCTATTACACCCGTTCCCGGTGGCGTGGGGCCCATGACGATTACAATGCTCTTATACAACACCCTTGAAGCTGCCAAAAATAAAGCCGGTCTTGCTTCTTGATAATAACCAGCAAAAAAAAGTTTCAGGACCTTGAGAAGGTTCTGAAGGGTAAGAAAAAAATATTTCTGCTCGGTTGCGGAGAATGTTCCACCCAGTGTAAAACGGGGGGCGAAGAAGACCTCAAAGCGATGGCCTCCTTACTTGGTGACGCCCGTATTGAAACAACAGGCAGTGTTGTCGTTACCGAGCCCTGCCACATTCCGCTAACGAAAAAGGAATTGAGAACAAGAAAGGATGAAGTGAGCCGGGCTGACGCCGTTATGGTTCTGGCCTGTGGCGCTGCCGTACAATCCGTTGCCCAGGTCCTGCCGGACAAACCCGTCTATACAGGTGTGGACACCCGCTTCCTGGGCAACATTAACAGGAGCGGCGACTTTACTGAAAAGTGCTCCTTGTGCGGCAAATGTGAGCTTAACAATACGGCTGGTCTTTGTCCCGTCACGCGCTGTCCCAAAGGACTCCTCAACGGCCCTTGCGGCGGTGTCGACAATGGCCGCTGTGAAGTAGATAAAACCATTGCCTGCATTTGGGTCGATATTTACAATCGCAGTAAAAAAGAGGGCAGGCTCGATGAATTTATGGCTATTACACCTCCCAAGGATTATTCATTCAACCTAAAACCCTCTTCACTGCAAATCAGGTAAAGGAATAATGAAATCGCTAAAAGAGGCCCTCCTTGCCGGAGAGTTTGCCATAACGGCTGAAGTCGGTCCGCCAAAGGGGACGGACGCTGCGGCCTTTGTCGGGAAAGCAAAGCTTTTGCGCTCTCATGTAAATGCCGTCAACGTTACCGATAACCAGGGGGCCGTTATGCGTATGAGTTCCCTCGCTGCTTCGGCCCTCCTTGCCTCGGAGGGATTGGACGTTGTTTACCAGCTTACATGCAGAGACAGAAACCGCCTTGCCCTCCAGTCCGATATGCTTGGCGCTCATGCGCTGGGCATCAAAAATATACTGGCCCTCACCGGTGACTACATCACCATGGGTGATCATCCCCAGGGAAAGGCCGTTTTTGATATCGATTCGACACATTTATTGCAAATAGCTGAAAAGCTCAATTCAGGAACGGATATGATGGGCAATCCCCTTTCAGAGGCAACGGACCTTTTTCCCGGCGCCGTTGTTACCCCGTCGGCAAATCCGCTGGAGCCCCAACTGCTGCGCTTTGAAAAGAAAATCAGGGCCGGCGCCCGTTTTATTCAAAGTCAGGCAATTTTTAATAAGGACGGTCTCAAAAAAACGGTTTCCCTTGCCGAAAAGCATAACGTTAAAATTCTTGCAGGAATCATTCTTTTAAAATCAGCGGGAATGGCAAGGTTTTTAAATGCCAATATTCCCGGTGTGACCGTACCGGAGGAGATGATTAAAAAGCTTGAAAAATCGTCCAATCCACTTGAAAGAGGAATTGAGATGGCAGCAGGGCAGATAGAAACATTCCGTCCCCATTGTCATGGCGTACACCTTATGGCCCCGGGCGCAGAAGAGAAGGTTATCGATATACTAAACACATGGAGAGTAGAAAAAGTGCGAGGTTTTACTGTTGAATAATAAGTTTGTCAAGTCATTCATGCCTGTTGCAACGCTTGTTTTAGTTATCCTTCTCCTTTCGAGAAACAACGGTGTAGAGGAAAAGGTCATAAAAAGGACAAGAGTCCTCATGGATACGGTTGTTGAAATTACGCTTTTTAATGAAGGAGATGCCGGCAAAAACAATGAGGCTGTTTCGGCAGCCTTCGATGAGATTAAAAGGCTTGAAAATCTCCTTGGCAGGCACCAGGAGGGGAGTGACATCCGGCAGGCCAATACCCGGCCGGGCAAGGGAATTAAAGTATCTCCGGAAACTCTGGAAGTAATGAACAGCGCTCTCCGGTTTTCAAAAATCAGCGGGGGCGCTTTTGATATTACTGTGGGAAAATTGAGTGAACTCTGGAATTTTGAAGAGGGCAGGAAAACCCCGCCTCATGAAGATGAGATAAAAAGTGCGCTTCAGGGCTCAGGCGCTTCTTCGGTAACGCTGGATCTCTCTTCTGCCACAGTAAAAACCTCGAACAAGGTTCACCTTGATCTCGGCGGTATTGCAAAAGGATATATTATAGATAAAGCTGCAAAAATTCTGCTTGCCAAAGGGATTGAAGATTTTATTATCAATGCCGGCGGCGATATGGTTATCAGGGGTAAAAAGAAAGGCAAGCAATGGCGAATAGGAATTCAGCATCCCAGAAAAAAGGGAGAGGTTATTGCTCATATCGATGTTGAAGAGAATGAATCGGCTATTGTTACCTCGGGAGATTATGAGCGTTTTTTTACGCATAAAGGAAAGAGATATCATCACATTCTCAGCCCGAAAACAGGCTATCCGGCTGATGAATTAATGAGCGTTACCATTAAAGCAGAAGATGCCGTCACGGCAGATGCCCTTTCGACAGCCATTTTTGTTCTGGGCCCCACGGAGGGCCTTAAACTCATTGAATCCCTGCAAGGTGTTGAGGGGATGCTCATCGATAAAGACCGCAATATAGTTGTTTCCAAAGGGCTTGCCGGTAAGGTTAAGGTGCGATGATCATAGAGAAGCTGAGATATCGTGTCTATCTTTCGCTTCTGGCATCGCTTGCCATTGTAATTCATACGCTTGAATCTTCTCTCCCCACCCCCTTTCCATGGCTCAAATTTGGTTTGGCGAATATTATCACTCTGGCAACGATCATGCTTTTCGGTTTAAAAGCGGGTATGACGGTTACTTTGCTAAGAATTTTTATCGGTACGCTGCTAACGGGCACAATAATGACACCCTCCTTTTTCCTTGCACTCTCCGGCGGAGTTGCAAGCACGCTGGCGCTTGCCTTTTTATGCAGGTATCTGCATCCCTTTTTCAGCGTCATCGGCATAAGTATTATCGGCGCTTATACCCACACCTTTGTCCAGGTCGTCGTAGCTTACCTGATTCTCATAAAACACTTCCAGATCTTTCTCCTTCTCCCTCTCTTTCTTTTATTTTCCATGCTGGCGGGACTATTGAGCGGACTTGGCGCAGAATTTCTTGTCAGGCGCCTGCGTGACGTGCCTAATATCCGGAAAATGGCCGAGGAACAAAGCTATTATTAAAGTTGCCTTGTTTTTTAAATTGAGCAGTGTTAAATATAAGCTGTAATTTTCATAATATTTTAGACACTGATATTCACTGACATACAGGATTTTCACAGTCCACTCTACTCTTTGGAAGAGGTGTCTTTGCTTATACCGCATTTTTATTACATGGCATTGATTATTCAAATGACATCTGTGAAAATTATATCTTTATCACGGTTAATCTGTGTCTATTTTCGAAGTAAAACCAGGGAAGGATAGTTGATTAAAATGAAAACGCTAAGATTGGCCCTCGGCCAGCTTAATTGTACCGTGGGAGACATTGACGGCAACTCGGAAAAGATAATCCGCTTTATAGACCGGTCACGGGAAAAAGGGGCCCACATAGTGGTTTTCCCCGAAATGACGATTACCGGTTATCCGCCGGAAGATTTGCTTTTTAAAAAGCGATTTATAAAGGACAATCTCTCTGCCCTTGAAATGATAGCTTCAAAGTGCCATGGCATAACGGCCGTTATGGGCTTTGCCGACAGAAAGGGCGAAGATCTTTATAATGCGGCTGCTCTTATAAATAATTGTGCCGTTAAAGGAATCTATCACAAGATAATCCTCCCTAATTACGGGGTTTTCGATGAAAAGCGTTACTTTCGCGGAGGGGAGAAATGTCCCGTTTTTGAACTGGACGGCCTAAGATTTGGTGTCAATATCTGCGAAGATATATGGCATTCTTCGGGGCCGGCCATGCGCCTGGCCAGGGAAGGAGGGGCAAAGCTTATTCTAAATCTTAATGCCTCTCCCTTTCATGCAGGAAAACAAAAAGAGAGAGAAAGGATTCTCTCTGAAAGAGTCCGGGAAAGCGGAGTGATGATCGCTTATACAAACCTTGTGGGGGGGCAGGATGAGCTTGTTTTTGACGGCGGCAGTCTCATTATGGATGAAAAGGGAAAGCTTATTGCCAGGGCGCCACATTTTGAGGAAACGCTTCTTATTGCCGATGTGCTTGTGGAAAGTACGCCCACATCGTTTTCAAGGCAGGAAATTATTCCCCTTGAAGGAGAAATTGAGGATAACCGCATTGCAGAAAAAGGTTATCTTGCCTCCGGGAAGGAAGAAGTGGATGAAATATATGGCGCCCTTGTTTTGGGTGTAAGCGATTATGTAAGAAAAAACGGGTTTAAAGGCGTCATTATCGGGCTTAGCGGCGGTATCGATTCGGCCCTCACGGCAGCCATTGCCGTTAAGGCCATAGGGGCTGACAGGGTTACCGGTGTTGCCATGCCGTCACCCTATTCTTCACAGGGAAGCATTGATGATGCCCAGGCCCTCGCCGGGAACCTGGGCATCGAATTTCACACCATAGCCATTGGGCCGCTTTTTGAGACTTTCAAATCATCACTTGAAAGGGTGTTTGAGGGTCTTTCCGAAGATGTAACGGAAGAAAATATCCAGGCCAGGATCAGGGGCAACCTGCTCATGTCCCTGTCGAACAAATTTGGGAAAATGGTCCTTACAACAGGAAACAAAAGCGAGGTGAGTGTGGGATATGCCACCCTTTACGGTGATATGGCCGGGGGCTTCAGCATACTCAAAGACGTTCCCAAGACACTGGTTTACAGATTGTCGCGATACATTAATGAGAAGGCGGGCCGGGAACTGATCCCTGAAAACAGTATCACCAAGCCTCCTTCTGCGGAACTCCGGCCCGGCCAGCTGGACCGGGACAGTTTGCCTGACTATGATACACTCGATGCCATTCTGCAAAGATATGTGGAAAATCACATGTCCTGCGATGAAATCGTTGCAGACGGCTTTCATGAAGCTGTCGTGAAAAAAGTGATCCGCCTCGTCGATAATAACGAGTATAAAAGGCGTCAGGCCGCGCCGGGCATAAAAATTACGCCCCGGGCTTTCGGGCGGGACAGGCGTATGCCGATTGTAAACAGGTACAGGGGGCTTGATGAGCAAAGCTGATGAAGCGTTTAAGGGGACCCTTTATATTGTTTCCACGCCCATAGGTAATTTAAAGGATATTACCCTGCGGGCGCTCGATATTCTTGCTCAAGCAGACCTTGTTGCTGCTGAAGATACGAGACATTCGAGAAAATTATTTACCCGTTACGGCATTAAAACAAAGCTCGTCAGCTACTTTGCCGCCAAAGAAGATAAAAAAGCAGCGCTTCTTTTAGATGAGTTGAGAGAAGGCAAAAAGGTAGCGCTCATTTCCGACGCAGGCACCCCCGGCATCTCGGACCCCGGTTTTCAGCTCGTTAACAAAGCTGTCCGCCAAGGGCATGAGGTGGTTACCATACCGGGACCGTCTGCCCTTGTTTCAGCCATAACTATATCAGGCATTCCCTCTGCCCGCTTTGTTTTTGAAGGTTTTTTGCCGCCAAAAGGGAGTGAAAGAAAAAAAAGGCTAAAAGCGCTTGAGAGAGAAGAGAGAACCATCGTTTTATACGAATCTCCCCGGAGAATCAAGAGAACCCTGGAAGACATTCTTGCCTGCCTCGGTGACAGGGAGGCAGCCCTTGCCAGGGAACTCACCAAATTACACGAAGAAGTCGTCAGGGGGAAGATTTCTGATATAATTAGATTATTCGAAAAACAAACCGCCAAAGGTGAAATGGCGCTCGTCCTTTCCGGTTATAATGAAGAACCCCGGGAAAAGGCAGAGCCTCAGGATATGAACGCTTTTATGGAAAAGATTATGAAAAAGGAACTGCACCTTAAAGAGGCTGCAGCCATTATGTCGGAAGTATTTACCATTTCAAAACGGGAGGCTTATGAAAAGCTGCTCTCTCTCAAGGGGAAGGGAAGAAAATAATGGTGAAAAAACTCTCTTTAACAACGCTGCTGTTTATCACGTTAACACTGATTTTTCTTTCCTGCACAAGGATAGCCAAATGGCAGGAGGCGCACAGCCCTCCTGACGACGCCTGCCGCCATTGTCATTATACTATTTACAAAAACTGGAAAATCGCCTACAGGCCATATAATGAAGCGATAAAGCGGGAAGATTATGACCCCGTTCATGCAAGCCCCATGTCGGCTTCTGATGTAGCGAAGAAACGCGGGCATAAGCTGGGCAAGGGCGATTGTTCCCGCTGCCATGTTGCTGCCGAGCCCCGTACGAAGCTAACCATATCCAGGATAGGCGCCTCTTTTGAGGATACGGCTTTTCAGCTATGCGGACGTTGCCATGTAAACACTTTTGAAGAGTGGCGGTGGAGCAGGTTTGCTTCTCAAAAAACAGCATGTATCGATTGCCATACCTATTCCGAGGATCAATCTCTGCCTGAGAAAAAGGGATATTATCACACAAAAGAAGGCCTTGCCGCGCTTACCCCCGACAAGATCAATCCTGCCTTAAGGATCGACAAACTGCGAAAGGCCCTTACACTTTCTGAAAATGTTATTGTCAGTGTGGAAGATATTACCCTCTCGCTGATGATCGCCAACAGGGGCGCCGGCCACAACCTGCCCACAGGGGCCATCGAGGCGGCATTGCTTGTAAAAGTCGATCTCATCGGTGAGATGGGAAATACCGCCTATTCTGCCCGGAGGATTATCGGGCAGGGAGGAGAGAGTCCCATTTCACCGGATGGTGAAATACTCCTCTATATGGCCCTTCCGGCGCCCGGTAAGGGTAACTATAAAATCGACATTACCTTGAATCATCTTGATAAAGTGGGCGGAAAAGAAAATCCTGTAAAAGTGCTTCAAAAGCGGATTGATGTAACGATAAAATAGAGGAAATCAGTACTTGATTATAAAATCATGAAATTCGCCTGTCGCTTCTTCCCAGACCGTTTCAATGCCTGTCACGTGAGCAGAGGGCGGGCCTTTTCTGCACCAGTCGATGACCTGCCGCACCCTTGAGCGGTTCCCTTCCAGCACGGCTTCCACCTTGCCGTCAAAGCAATTTCGCACCCACCCCGTCAGGCCATGTCCGGCGGCTATCTCCCGGGTATTAGCCCTGTAAAAAACACCCTGCACACGGCCAGACACCCAAATATGCGCTCTTACAACATCTTTCATACTCCCCTTTGTATCAAAAAAATAATGGCTAAAGAAAGCAGCAGTCAAACTCATTTCAATTATATGTATGCAAAGTTATTTTGGCAACCCATTGGTCATAGAGAAGAAATAGTAAAGTTTGGACTCACTACTATCTTATTGTCTTATATCTAAACCCACGTCGCAAAAAGAGCAATATATGTCGTAAAAAAAGCAATATGTGACGCGTATTTTCGATCTATATATGATATAAAAGCGCTAATTAAATCAACTTCCTTGTTGGTTAAATAGCAACCTTATATTTCTTGTAGTGAGATATTTCGTTAATGTCAAAAGAATTCTCCCTCTTATCTCTCTATAATCAGGTTTAGCCGGGATTGATCAATAAAAGGAACCGGCTAAAAATCACAATAAATCAACAACTACGCAGCGAGTTGACGGGGTATGAGCACGGGGGCCTGACTTTATTTTTTTCATCTTTTAGAAATGGCAGCGAAGTCGAAAAAGGACAGCAAATCAGTCCTCAGTATGACGGATTTCCAGGCATTAAATTTAGTGAAAGAGCAGGAATATTCTCATTTTTTTCAGCCGTTTTTAACCTGGAAATCTTAATCCAACCGTCCCTTCCAGATATCATTCTTTTTTACTTTCTATAAACTATGGATAAACAGAAGCTACTCATAATAGAGAGGGAACAGTTTCTTCTTATACAGCTGCGTCAAGCCTTCAATTCCGAATACGATATTCTGGAAGCTCAGAATGAAATAGAAGCTATTGAAAAAGTCAGAAGCGAACAGCCGGACGTTGTAATCCTCGATCCGGAACTTCCTCCAAATTCATCTGACCTTTCTGAAGCCTTCAAAATCCTTAAGATAATCACAGATATTTCCCCCACCGTTAACATATTGTTTGTAGCCGACGCCGTGGAAAGTCAAAATGCTTACAAGGCAATTCAGTTAGGAGCTTTTGATTTTTTCACCAAGCCTTTCAAAGTGGATGAACTCAGGGTGACTGTAAAAAGGGCATTTCACCTTGCCCGCCTTGAAAAGGAAAACAATTCTTTTATCAATAAAGGCAATATTAAAGAATTCGGTAAAATGCCGGGGGGAAGCAGGGCCATGAAGAAGGTCTATTCAGCGATTCAAAAAATTGCTCACGTTGATATCCCTGTGCTGATCCTCGGGGAATCGGGCACGGGTAAGGACCTCGCCGCCCGTGCGATCCATACTTTGAGCACACGTAAAAAAGGCCCCCTCGTAGCAATAAATTGTGGCGCCATACCGGAACAGCTTTTGGAAGCTGAACTTTTCGGTTTTGAGAAGGGGGCATTTACCGGGGCAGTAAGAGGAAAGAAAGGAAAAATTGAGTATTCAAATGGCGGTACGCTATTTCTGGATGAAATAGGAGAACTCAGCCTCTCTCTCCAGGTAAAGCTCCTTAGATTTTTACAGGACCACCTGGTAGAACATATCGGCAGTCATAAAAAATTTTATGTTGATACGAGAATTATAGCAGCAACAAACAGGGACATTGAGGGATTGATAAAAAGTGGTGACTTCAGGGAAGATCTCTATTTCAGGCTGGCCGTGGTGAATTTAGAGATGCCTCCCCTGAGGGAGAGAGGAAATGATGTTCTGGTCATAGCAGAGTTATTTTTAAAAAGATTTTCAAAACAACTAAAGAAAAAGGGTTCTTATTTTATGGATGATGCCCTGGCTGCATTAATGGAGTACGACTGGCCGGGAAATATCCGTGAACTTGAAAATAAAGTAAAAAGAGCCCTTATAATGGCTGAAAAGAAAGAGATTTCCCGCAATGACCTTGATATTCCTGCTTCAGAATGGAACAACTCCAATTTGGGGCTAAAAGGCGCCAGAGATGCTTGTGAAAAGGAATTAATTGAAATTACTCTTGAGAAGGAGAATGGAATGATAAGCCGGTCGGCAAAAGAGTTAAAGATCAGCCGTCAATATCTCACACGTTTAATTACAAAACATGCGATCAATCCAAAAATGATGTAACGCCTGTTTCCATTGGAAGACAAAAAAAGGATGTCATCCACAAAAAAGGCTGTTCTGTCGGTTTTTTTTACAGATCAATCGCGCTGCACCACCTTGTAAACCTTTAATTTATTTGTACTTTTCTTTTTTTATATCCTCTTCAATCATTTCTTTCCGACGAATTTAATAGCGAATGGAAACAATCGTTTCCACTTTTCCCCTCAAAAAATACCCCCAGGGCTGGAGATATAAATTCACATTAAAAAATATCTTTCAATATCAAGCTATTAAGCTTAAAAAATAGATCTGTCAAGTATATGGCACAGCTATTGCCTTAGTGGTTGCACTTGTCAGGGGCAGAAGGGAAGAGCGTCAACCTGGAATACAGTTTTCCATTTTCTTCCCCCTGCCATAGTCCAGAGGGAAGCGATTTTTACGGGAAAGGGGGTAATGATTTTGATGAAAAGAGACATGGCTAGTCCAAGAACTGGTCATGCAAATGAGAATCCTCACCGATGAAGCCAGGGAGGAGATCAATAAAATCCAAATAAAAAATTATTTAATCGAGAAAGAGAGGAAAAATTAATGAGTATTAATACTTTTAAAGTTATGGGAATGGTAGGCATGCTGGCGGAAGAGTTGAACGGGATTGCGGCCGACGGGAAGGTGACCATCAATGAAGCCATTGACCTGGTGCGTAAGATAAGTGAGGCCCTGGGCCTGGATTTTGATGAAGCCGGACTGGATCTCTTAGCTAAAGAAGAAAAATCATAATGCCTGATATAGATTCGAAGTGCGGCCACTACCCGGCCTGCCAAAATCTAATTTTATAGGGCGTACGAAAAATTACTTAATTTTGAAAGGAGAACAATCATGCCATGGTGTAAAGTTACTATTACATACGGTTCAACAGGGTATACGCAAAACTACAAAAGACATCTTGCGGTTCACAGTCATCCACTATCACAACAATTTACTCGGGATGCATTAACTGATTCTTTAAACAGAATTAATGCAAACCTACCGAATGGTCATAATCCTAATCCGGTTACACAGAACCTGTTAGGAATTCAAAATCAAGCTGATCAGCTGGATGCCGACCCTGGACAAAATTATAGAAATATATAAGTAATAATTTCAGGTGACGCTTCTACTAAAGGTTTTTGAACTTACATTTCTTTTTGGCATCAAGCCGGTCAGTTTAGGACTCCTTTTGTACCCACCATAATTAATTTTCCAAGGCAAAAGAAGCACCAAAACAGAGGGTACAATGAAAAATGGCGGGTATTACACACCTAAACATAATCTCTGCAGTATATAGAAAGTAAAGGAGATAATAATGATTCACTTACCAAAAAATAAAGTCATAAATTATTTGTTAATAGTGCTTTGGTGCGTTTCAAGTATTTTGATTGTTTCGTCAGTTGAGTCATCAGCTAACGAGATATCATGTGAAAGCCTTGATAAAGGCAAGCAAATACAAAGAGTAAAAGAAGAATGTGTAAAAGCTCATACAGAAATGAAAGAAATATGTGACGAGATAGAAAAATGCGATGACGATGACCTTGATAATGAAAAGCTGGATAAAATTCAAAAATTTAACGTTTGTATTGAGTCCAGAAAAGACGTGATGGAATTTTTCGATGGCCGCTATTTTACCAATAAATTTATAAGGGCAAATAAGAAGGATATAGAAAAAGCCCGAAGAGGTCACCAAAAGCAGATCAGCAACCTTGAGAATGCTATAGAAAACTGCGAATAGATTCGAAGGGTGGCAGAGCCCACCCGAAAAAAACCTTAACTATGGGACCGGAAAATGTGACGGTTGTACCGGCTCAATAATCAGGTAGTTTTCATCCGGAAACTATAATAAATAAAGCTATGTTTTCAATTCGGAAAGGAGGGATTTTTTGCAAGGTCAAGGAAATCAAGGGTTTGCGCGGAGATGTACTACTGTACATCGCACAAGCAAAGCCGAAGATTGACGCAGAGATTGCGAAAAAGCACCCTTTCCGGATGAAAACTAGGTAACATTTTAGAGTTTATGAAAAGGAGGTTAAAAGATGACCAGGATAATACCCGGTGTTCAGGTTGCTGTCGTTAAGGAAGTAGTTCCACCCCAGCTTGCGCCGTCTGGGGTGCTGGGCCTCATCGGCATAACCGAGAAGGTTCCCGATGAGACCGAACGGGCTTCAAGTTGGAGCCGTTTTGTTGAAGTATTCGGGCCGGGCAGCGCCTATAGCATGCCTGAAGCGAAACAGGCGCTGCAAAACGGCGTTTTTGAACTGGTTGTAATTCCAGTTGGAAAAGATAAAGGAACAAAGGCTGCTGTCCAAATTTACGCAGATAAAGATAAAAAGAAAAAAGCCTTTAAGCTGGTGGCCAGAGCGGCAGGGCCCTGGGCCAATGATCTAAAGGTGAAAATTACTTCACGTAAAACAGCTGACGATAAGAACGTCTTTGATCTGGAGATGGAGAGACCCGGTTCAGGCGAGTTTGAAATGCATCGAAACCTGAGCATGAGTCCTTCCATAGGAAAAGAGGCGAATCCACGTTATGTCGGCACAGTTTTAAAAGATGTTACAGACAAATCAGGTAATGTAACAACTTATGGCGCATCTGCCATCGTAACAATTGAAGATATTCAGGACAAAGTACAAATTCAAGAAAATCTGCAACCCGATGATGTTGTATACAAGCTTTCAGGAGGTGCAGATGCAGGAGAGAAGGACTACTGTGATGCCCTGAAAGCGCTGGTAAACGAACCGGATGTGGACATGGTACTTGCCTCCATACAGGACGCAGGAGTAAAAGCAGAAAAGGCCATCAAGATCAACAGCGAGATTATCGCCCACTGCCAGGTAATGAGCGAGGACAGCAAGGGGCGCATCGGTTTTGGCCAGGTAAAGCGTGACATGAAGCCCAAAGAGATGGTGGAAATGGCCTCCAACCTGGTTTCCGACCGATTCGTCCTGCTGGCGCCTTATGGTGTGGCCGGCGCCGTGGCCGGAATGATCGGGGGCCTCAATTATTATTACTCTCCCACCTTTAAGAATGTCTCAGGTCTCGGGGCCTATTCCTCAGGGCTTGGGCTGGAAGATCAGCGCACATTGCTCAAAGGAAATGTCGTTCCTGTTGTGAAAGAGCGTGGCCGGGGCATCATTGTCCTTCGTGGACTCACAACCGACGGGGACCAGATCAGTGTTCGCCGTGTGGCAGACAGGGCCGTTCGCGGCGTCAAGATGATTGGCGAGCTATTTATCGGCCGCTTAAATACAGAAGATGGCCGCGGCGCTTTGAAGCAAAAACTGATTGAATTCCTTGTGCAGATGGAAAAGGAAAATGCCATTGTGCCGTCGACAGACGGTTTAGACCCTGCTTTCAAAGTGGATGTTTATTCATCACAGGCCGATTTTGCAAAGGGAATTGTGAGAGTGGATATGGCCGTCCGTCCCGTCCGCGCTATTGATTTTATTTATGCCACCGTACTTGTACAGGTTTGATTAAGGAGGTAATTGAGATATGCCAACCGTATTTTCAGCAAATAAAAGCAATCTTCTCGTTGATGGAGAAATCATCGAGGGTTTGCAATCATTGGCCTTTCGCGTTGTAACGGAGCGCGATGATATTCGGGCCGTCGGCAGCAGTGAACGGATCGATGTCAACTTCGGTCTGCGCACTGTTCAGGGTGAAATTATCATTCATTCTGCCGACCCGCTTCTTGATGTCCATCTCGAAAAACAAACTAAATTCCAACTCATTGCCAATCTGAAAAAACGGGATGGTGATGATGGCGCCAAACGCACCTATTCCTTTGATGACTGCTTTGTCGAATCCAAGTCTTTAAGTATGAGCGCAAGCAGCACGGCAGCCACTACTTATCTCTTTAGCGCTACACGTGTCAGAGAAGAGTAGGATTTCATCATGGGGGCAGCGACACAAACAATTGTAGTGGATGGATGTTCCTATGCCGTTTCTTTTACCGGTTTCCATGAACCGATGGAGGTTTCAATAAAAAAGGGGAAATCCTTTACCTTTCTACCCTGGACCTATGGTGACCATCTGAAGGCATTGCGGCAAAGCATAATCCCTGTGGCTAAGGGGCTGGAACTTTCAAGGGACCGGTTTTGCCGGCTTGTTCTGTCCCGCTGCTGCCCTGATTCGGATAGCAGCGATGGTCTGGCCGGTCTGGCTCTCTGGTGGGCCGGCGGCGTTGAAACTGATGAGACCTTGTCTGCTGAATCGAATAGAGACGGTTGGCTCGATCTGGGACCAACGCGAGTTCGATTAAAGAGCTGGAGCAATGCCGAACGGTTTCAGGCCTTGTCGGACTGTTTGATCGATGACGAAGGGGGAGAGTCCATCGATGCAGTTGCTTACCTCGATGCAATGGTTCGCGCCAGTATCGAAAAGATGGAACCGCCAATGGATCCCGGCGAACTGGATCCTGCTGCTGCCGCCAGATTAATGACGGCAGCCGTTAATCTCAATGCGCCTGAACAACTCCTGCCGCAATCGGTCCTGGACGGTGATTCAAAGATTCTGTCAGGACATGCGCGAGCTACCGTGAAGTTATGCGCATCTCTCGGCTGGACACCCTCCCGGGTCTGGGCAACACCCGCCGCCGAGGTTGATCGCCTGATAGCGCTCATTGATTTGATGGAACCTGAGGAGCCTGCTCAACACCCGCAATCATCGGGCCTGAGCCAATATGCCGATGCCGTTGTATTCCACTTTGAGGACGACTGATGACTGACAATTTCCATATTTCGAGTGAAAATCTCGTTGCCCGACTGCTGGAGCCCTTTCGCCGCTCTCTCCATGAGGCTGTGGGGCTCATGGATCGGGAGATTGATGAGGACCGTATCATGGAAGGGGAAGAATATATCAATGATGCCCTAAACCATCGGCAAGAGGCATTGACTCAAACTGCCGGTAGCTGCGCCCCTCCTGTGCCTGGCAATGGTCTCTCCCCGGAGAGGCTGGAATTACTTTCTCATAACGAAAAGTGTATTTCAAAAGAACTCATGACGGCTGAAAGCCAAAACCTTCAGAGCAATGCTAATGAAGCCTTTAGGCGGCAAAACGGTCAAAAAGAAACACCCTTATCTGTTCCTTCCTCTCCACCTGAAAGGAAGGGCTCTCCTCCTTCGGATAACCCTTCTGAAAGTAAGCCTTCACCGGGCCTAAAAAACTTTCGGCCATTAAAAAAAGGAGGGGGGAAAACTGAAATACTTCAATCTGCAGGTGATGATTCCAGACTTAATTGCCAAAACAGCCCGTCTTTAGTCCCCCAAAAGGACGGTTCTCAATGGCTTCCTTACAGGGTTCCCGTATTACCGCCTCTTTCCGGTCTTTCTGAAAATGTTTCCGGACAAGGCGCGCCTCTTTCAAAAATAAACAATATAGAGAAAACAAATTCCAACTTTCAACAGGGCCGGCGGCGTGACATTCCGGCCGTAACCGACAGAATTGAGACTCAAATCGAGTTTAAGGAAGGGGCATTGAATAATAATAAGATAAATAGCCGGCCGGAAAACCGTAAACAACCCAACAGGCCTGTGGGTGTTCCCTTAAAGCCGGTCCCTGTTTTAAAAAAAGAGAACGCCAATAATATAAACGGGATAACTCAGCCCTTACTTCCTCCGGGGGCAGACCATCGGGCGAGTCAGGTATCAACAGGCAACACCGCAAATAATCTGTTAACACCTTCCACCCGCCCGGCCCGCTCAACACCGGAAATTCGGCAACAATCGGAAGGCATTGCAAAAGGGATTGAACCCGTGCTGGAAAAGGCCTATGACCTTACGCAACAGTTCTTTCCGGCGGTACCTGAATCGGATTTTTCTGAAGATAGCACAACGGGAGGCCGCGTTAACAACACCTTTAATGTCAATGTATCAATGTCGTCGGACAGTGGCCTCACCATGAGTCAGCAGGACGATCTGGAAGGGGCTCTCGTCCATATCCTTAGGTTGGCAGCCAGGCGGCAGGGGCTGGAGGTATAAACAATGCCCCTTGATTTGAGTTATACCGTAACCATCGGTTCTCAACAGGCCGGCAGTAACAGTAAGGAAGGAGATCGCCTGCTTAAGGGATTGTCAACCCGTTTGGGCATGGACGGCGGTTGTGGATGCTGCATTGTTGAACTGGCAGATGTTGAATATGAGCCGCCCCTTCCCGGTGATGCCCTTACGGTAGAACTCGATGGCGGTGATGGGCCCATTCGTGTCTTTACGGGGGAAGTAGACACCGTGAAAAGGACAGCTGCCACCCAGTGTATTACCGCTTTTGACAGCATGATTAAACTGGGGCAACTGGAAATAGAGTCCGCTTATGAAGAGATGACCATCACCGACATTGTCGGCGATATGATCGGCCAGGCCGGCATTGCGCCGGGCAAACTGGATGAATGCCCCGGCCTGCCGTCATTTATCGTGTTCAAAGGCCCCGGCGCTCTCCATCATGTAAAGTCACTGGCCCGGTTATGTGGCCGGGACGTTTATTCCGACGGTCAGGGAGAGATCAACTTTACAGGGCCGGAAACAACGGGAAAAGAGCATAGTTTTGAATATGGGCTTAACGTGCTGGAAGTGGCCCTGGAAAAAGTTCCTGCCCTGCAAGACAGCATCGAGGTCTTGGGAGAGGGGGCCGCCGGCGCCGAGGGAGCAGATAAATATTTCTGGCTGACCCATGATCTTTCATCAGTGCAGCACAACGCTGAAATTGATGATGAAGGTAACGTGACATCAGGTAAATCCGGTGATTTCCCTCTTCGGGAAACGCAGGCCATACTTCGTTCCGGTGAAGCCGTTGAAACGATTGCCCAGGCCCGCATGAAGGCCGTTGCTGCGCGACTCCTTTCCGGCTTTATCAAGGTTTACGGCAGTCCTGCTGTCATGCCCGGTGACAGGGCTGTCATTAGCGGACTGCCGGATAACTATAACATTGCCCAGGCTTTTTCCGGCGGCAAAGGACTTCGGGTCAGAAATGTGAGGCATCAGTTAAACCTTCAAAGTGGTTTCATAACATTTATTGAATTTTAGGGATTTGTAATTAAGAAAGCCGATTATTACAAAAAAGAGCTATTGACCATTAAATTATGAGTATTCGAATCGGAAAAGTGGAATTGGCCGGTGTTCAGGATGTTTACACTGAAGAGAGCCACAATCTTGTTGAACAGCGAGTCCCGGACCAACAGGGGAGCGTGTTTCAGGATCTGGGGCGGGAACCGCTTACTCTTATTCTGGAAGGCCTTCTCTTCGGTTCGGATGTACTGCCCGATCTGGAGAAATTGCGTCAGGCACAGGAAAAAGCCGATCCCCTGCCCATGGCTGCCGATATCGCCGTCGGCACGGAGTTGACGGACGTTATCATCGAAGATCTAAAGGTTCGGCAGGTGGCCGGTTATGCATCGCGGTACCGATTTTATTTGCGATTGCGCGAATATATTGAACCACCCCAGTCGCAGGCTCAGGCCGACGCTGCTGTAGACGACGCTGTTGCTGCCGATGCCGACAATTGGGCCGAGGATTCCATGGCCGCATCTGCTGTGCTGGAAAATCCCGCCCATCTTTCCGGCGCCCTGGCAGAAAATCCGGAATTGCTCGATCACATGAACGCCGATGACCTGGCAGGGGCATTGGCAGATAATGTGGACTCACTCTCCGCTGATGATTTGGGTGGCACCTTTAAAGCGGTAGGCGCCCTTGATCCCGACAAAATGGGGGGAATGCTTACAGGCCTTAAGGAAAAAGGCGCCCTTGGCGGTTTAATGGAAAAATTTGCAGCTGCCGGCAAAAGTTTGAAAGAGATACTCTCAGGTATTGATTTGCAGGGAATTGTAAAAGGGATGGTGGCGCTATTTACTGTCGGCACTGAATTGATAGGCCTCTTGAAAGAGGTGTGGAAGGATATGCAGGACGTCTGGAAGAACATGAGCGGTCAAAATATTATGTCGGGCCTGGAGGCTTTTTTGAAAACGGCAGTAGAAGAACTGGAAAAGCTGATCCGTGCTATTACGAAACTGGTTCAATCTCTGAATAAGGTCGTTATCGCCTTTAAACCCCAAAAAGAGGGTGATCCATCACCAATTACAGCCTTAAAAGATCTAAATTGTGGAACAGTGGTTATAAAAATACTGACGCCTGTTATAGAAACACTTCGTAAAATCGAAGATGCCCTCGCCTGGATCGGCGCTCAAGTAATCCAGTTGGCAGGCGTCTCGGCCCTTCTTGGAACGATGCGACCGGTACTGGCTGGCGGCGTCCGGTTAATTGAGGACATTGGAGATCAGGCAATGACTATTGGCGCAGCCGATAAAGAGGGTATGGGTGGACTTAAAAGTTCGGTTTCAAGCGCAGGAAGCTCATTTTATAATGTGCTGGAAAAGGGTCAGACAACACTGGACAGTTTGCTGGAAACAGGTGAGAGCTTGCTTGGTTCCGATCTTGACAGCACAATTTTCCCATTAAAACAGGCTTTTGGGGAATTACGTGTAAATATTACCGCCTTTAAGCGTGAATTTGAACGTCCATCAGGGGGAGAAAGTCAACTGCAACCATCAACGATGCAACAGGCTACAGCAGAAGGCAGACCAAAACAAATAGAGGAGAAAAATGATGCTAACTGAAAATGAAAATCAAACAGAAAATGAAAATCAAGTGGAAGCAACCGAGACAACGGACGAGACAGCAACATCGGACAGCACTGCAATCGTTCTGCGAGGCAACACCCTGCCGGCAAGCGATGAACAACTGAAAACACAAAATGCGCTGGAAGCCGTAGCAAAAGGAGATGAGCATGTTAATGCCTTTACAGCCATCGCTTTGATGCTCGGCAATATGCGAAAAGATCTGGAGGGTGTTAAGCGTGCAGGACAACTGCCACGCTGGATGCGTGTGGTCCGGGTGCGCGAATTCAAGGGGGACGACGCCACCAACATGATCACAAATTACGGCGTGATTCCCATTACCGGTGGTTTTATCCAGGTCATTGGATTTCTGGCCGAGTTGACGCTAAAAGCCCAGGAATTGCTGACTCAGGCCGACGGCGGGAAGGCCCTCTTAGAAGTTGGTGCCGGTATGATTAAAACCGCTGCCAGCGATCCTTTCTTTAATGCCGTAACAGAAACGGTGGGAATCGAAAATCCGGGCGCAAATCCCCTCAAAACGATTGGTCCCGTAGTGGACAAGGCAATGAATATTATTGACAAGATTCCTGATCCGGAAGATGTGAATATCATTGCAAAAGAACTGTATCTCTTACTGGCAGTGGAGCAACTTGAATTGCCATTTGATGCTCAGGGAAATGTGGATACGAGCAAACTGCCTGCTGCAGAGACGCTGCATGTCGATTTAAACAGGACAGGAAAGGTCCGGTTGATGGGCTGGGGACTTGATCAGGGCATACCCTTTGGCGGCCTTTCGGGCAGCATAAAAGTTAACCGCCTCGGCAGCCGGCGTATCTGGGAAGCGGCCAACGCGGCGGACCTTCCCGAAAAGAGCTTGCTTGAATGGCCCCACCAGGATAATAAAATTCCAATCTATGAATTTAACTACGGTGAAGATTCTGCTGCAGAAATAGCTGAACCTCAAAAAAATGACATTGAGGAAGCCAACGCTCTTCTCACAAAACTGGAATATCCCAGAGATATCGGTTTTGATGAATCTGTTTTTAACAGCGCCTTTGCCCAACGCCTTCGTAAATTTCAGAAAATGAACGCCCTTGTTGTTAATGGCCGCCTTGATAATTCCACCATTAATCGACTGATGAACCTGGATTTTGAAAAGAAGATGTTAAAGAGAGCCAAAAAATATGATGCATTAATGCTGGAAGCCTTTGATGACAGTAAAAATGAAATGCCTGAAGCGCCGCAGCCGGAGAAGACTTCCGCAGCGAAAACAACGAAGAAAAAATGAGCAGCAAAAAAGGAATTAACTGGTATAAAAAGGCGAGAGATTTTTCAAGACGGAATGTAAATTGAGTGACCCCGTTTCCATTATCCGCGCCATTGTCCGTGATGAGTTGAAATCCCTGCGGCTCGGTGATCTGGCTATAGTGACGTCCGTCTTTCCTCATGCCGAAGGGGATGAAAATAATTATGAATGCAGCGTGAAGCTCCGTGAAGGGGATTTAGAACTGCGCCGGGTGCCCATGGCCACACCTCATATGGGCATGGTCAGTGTGCCCAACGTAGGTGATTTGGTGCTTTTATCCTATGTCGGGGCCGACCCCAACCGTCCCATTGTTGTGGGGCGGCTTTATAGCGACAAGGCCAATCCGCCGGAGCATGACGAAAATGAATGGCGCCTCAAATATCCCTTTGAAGGGGAAACGGAAATTGCCATCGATAAAGAAGAAGCCATTGTTCTGACAGCGGGTAAAACGGTTGTTACCGTCGAAAAGGATGGCGCTGTACAGATTACCGGAGAAACAGATTTGCAGATTGAAGTAAAAGGCAATGTCGATTTGAAATGCAGTGATTGCAAAATCGATGCGTCAGGTAATGTGGAGCTCGGTAGCGGCGGGGCCGGTGTGATTACCGAAGATAGCCACAAATGTTTTTTTACCGGCGCGCCGTTAATGGGATCAAAGAGTGTGAAGGCAAAGGGCTAGCTATGCCGGCGCCGCAGGCATCACAACTGGAAGGCATTGCCACCGGGGCAATGCAATCGGCCAATATTGCCGGGGAAAATGCCGCAGACCTTGGCAAAGCGCTGGCTCAGGTAACGGCTGACGCATTAAACCTGTTTTTTGCCCAGGCCATGGTCATGCCCGGCATTCCGGCAGGTGTCGATCCCATTTCAGGCAGCGGAAGCACGGCAGGGCCGGGCATGTTAATGCCGCCGCCTGCCGGCGGCCCCATGGGCCCGCAACTGCTGCCGTTGGCCCAGGCGGCCTTAAGCGCAAAGGGCATTAAAGGACAAAATGCGCCTGCACTGGCTGCTGTAATTGCAGATGCCCTGGCTCAGGCAATTATGCTGTTTACAACACAGGTTCAGGTTGCGCCGGGCATTGCCGTTGCCGGTTTTGTAACGACCGGTCCCGGCAGTTTGATGTAAGGAAAGAAACAATATCTAATCCGGGATAAACCAATTTTGACCCCACCCCTCCCCTTGACAAGGGGAGAGGTGGTTAGTGAGAAGCGCTATGCCTGCACCGACAAAGAGCCAGCTGGAACCGATTGTTAAGGGTTTGATGGCTGCCAATGGATTAAATGGAGAGAATGCACCCGATCTGGCCGGTGCTATTTCCGAGGTAGTGGCACAGGGGCTCACCCTCTTTATGAGTCAGGCAAAGGTAGCGCCGGGCATTGCCAGCCCGCCGGGCGCAACAGCGGCGCCGGGCAAGTTAATGTAAAAAAGGAAAAAATGTCCGACCCCTTAAAGACTGATATAGGCCTTGACTTTGCCCAGGACGGTTCCATTGATCTCGCAATGGAAGCAGGACAGGCAGAGTGTGTGAGTGGCAAGGAAAATCTCGTTCAGGCCCTCAAACTCCGGCTGCTCATGTATCGCGGTGAACTAACGGGACTGGGCCACCCCCGCCACGGGACAGTTATTCGTGATCTTTTGGGTGAACCCATGACCAGCGCCAACCTGGAACTGCTGCGCCGTTATGTGCGAAAAGCCATTCTTGCCGATTCCAGAGTGGCCAGGGTGGAATCGATTGTTGTAATACCCCGGCGTGACCTTTCAGGGGCTGTAGATGTAACGGCCGTCGTCAGGGCAATTGAAGGCAGCAGCGCTGAAATTGAGCTTACAATAGATGAAAAGCAATCGTAATTTAATGGTAATAATTATTTTATAAAACAATCAATCATAGCTTCTTCAAAAAGGGAGTACAGGACAATGGCTTTAAAAGAAAAACACAAACTGGAAGGGCGACTATTTATTTTTTTGCACGATCTGACAGATAGGCCCGTCGGCCGGTATAAAATCGACAACCTCATAACAAATAGAGGCAGAAACCTGCTGGCAACCTTTCTGGCCGGTCAGATTGAAGGACTGTCACAACTCACCATTGCTGTCGGCAGTGGTGATGATACTCCAATGACGACAGACACAGCCTTGAATAAACAGGTAGCTGAAGCAAAGATTATAAAGGACCATATCTCTACGGAGCTTAATGATGACGAAGTCAAAATCACCTTGAGAGCAACCTTGCCGCCGGCGGAACAAGGTGAGGAACAATCTCTTCAGGAAGCCGGTATTGTTATCGGCCTCACAGACGGCACCAGGGTGCTTTACAACCGTACCGTATTTCCTGTGATTACGCGGACCGATAGCCTCAAGATTTCATTAAGCTGGGAGTTATTGTTCTAACGATCCTTTTAAGGGAGTTTTGCTTTGACAAAAATGCAGGCCGGCAGCGATGACATAAATATAACGGAAGGGCCAGGGCAGAGTAAAAGTCTGACCCTTTCTGCTGAAGGGCATATGATTGATTTTTGCCTGCCTGCCAACAGAGAATTTTTATCGGCCAGGGTGGAAGTAAAAGCTGACGGCGGTGTAAAGAAAGTGGAGGGCAAAGCCGGCTCTGTTAATGGAAGTGTAAAATCATGGCCTGTCAGAGGGATTAGCTGGATCGTCATTGATTGGGACCATGATTGTTTATTAAATGAGTTAAAGATTAATCTCGATAAAGCGTTAAAAGGATTAAAGGTACGGATCAAGGTATTTGGCAATAATGCCTGGACGCCGTTAATGCCGGTCGATCTTTTTTCAGTTTCAAAGGCGGCAACAAGCATGAATTTTGATCCCGTAAAAGCCGGCCGGCTAATGCTTGAATTCACGAAAGAATCCGATACAAAGGGCGTATGGGAACCTTCAACGGTAAATGTAAGCAGCGTCGAGATTTTTGCATCTACCTTGCCCGTTGATCTCGAAGTAATCCTGGATGGTGAGCCGCTGTTAAGTCATAAAGGCATGATTACCGGTGGTGAAAAAATTGCAATCCCCTCTTTTGCAGAGATGGCAAACGATTATTTATCCAGAAATCCCGGCACAAATACCGTTCCTTTAATGCTGAAAAATGCCATGCCCGCCGAGATTTCCCTTTTGCTGTCGGATGTTCGACTGGCTGGAATCATCCGGCAGTTTGCATCGGGAAGAGATAGTATAGAGCTCCATGTTGGTTATGGAGAAGAGATCCTGGAAAAAATAGCTGTAAAGAGGTCAAAAATAGTGCAGATACACTTTGATTATGAAGCTGACCTTTCGGGGGAAAGGTTGCTTCCTTACGGGCAAGAGAAAAAGGCGCCCCTTATGGCCCATCTCTGTGATGACCGGCACTCGGCAGCCCAGAGTTTTTCGCCTTTGCCTGAAAATGAAGCGCTTGTTGGAATTGATCTTTATTTACGACCGGCCAGGCTCCCCGTTACTGCAATGCTGGCGATCCATTTGGACGAATCAGGCAGACCGGCAGGCAGTCCCTGTCCTGAAGGAATGGTGCCCTTCAGGATAGAAGAAAAAGCGGCAATATCGCAGTGGGTTCCACTTCGGTTCCATGCACCCTGTTCACTCAATGGGAACAAGTGGTGGGTTATCGTGAGCGTTGAAGAGGGTGAGCTGCACTGGCATCTGGACAAAATGAAAGACGGTGACGGGCAAGGTGAAGTCTTGAACCAGATCAAGGGCCACCCCTGGCAACCCCGTGGCGCCTATTGGGGCCGAACAAGAGTTATCACCAGGGGTAATACAAAACCGGAGGTGACCTTCAGCCTGAGTCGTGGAAGCCGGTCAATTATCGTGAAGCGCCCATCGGGGCAGGTTCATTTAAGTGATGAAGAACTGGAAACACTCAACGGGGACAATTCCGATGAAGTGAAACTGAAGATCAAAAGCAGCGGAAATGGTTCGCTCTTTATTAATAACCTCGGCATTCGTACAGAAATTACCCAAGAATAAATAAGCTATGAAACTTTTCGATGACATAGATGTGAATTTCAGATCCATTGTGGAGCGTATAACCGATTCGATGATACAGTCGGGCTTGATCAGTGATACGGAAACAGGAAGTGTTGCCAAACTAATGGCCGAGAGTTTTGCCCGGGAAATGGCGGTATTTTACGCCATCCTGGAAAAATCACATGAGGCAGGCTACCTGGAAACGGCGCAAGGCAAGGCCCTTGATAATGTTGTTGCTATTTTGGGAATGGAGCGAGCCAAAGGTGATTTGCTTAGAGGGCAGGTTGTCTTCAGCAGGCGAACACCGGCGCTGCAAGATATCGGCATCCCTGCGGGCACCAGGGTAACGGGCCCGGCCATTGATGGAAAAGCGCTGCCTTTGCTGGAAACGGTGGAACCGGCCCGTATTGGAAAGGGGCAACGCTCTGTAAATATAACCGTGCAGGAAATCCCTAATGAGCGGGAGCATGACTTTGACAGCCTGTCGCCAGGCAACCTGAGCATTTTGCCACGCCCCCTGATGGGTGTGGAAAATGTGAGTAACAGGGATCCCATTACCTGCAGCGGAAAACCGGAAAATGACGATCACCTTCGGGTACGGGCATCAGCCATTTTGCGTCAGGGCCAAAGGGGAACGGTTGAAGCCATTGAAGCGGCATTGAAAGGACTTGGCATTGAGACGGTCAAAGTGGTGGAGTCGCCCGGCGGATTGAGCGGTTACATCGAGATTCATCTCGATGATCCCCAAATGCGGCAAAATCCTGACAGAGAGGTGGCTGTCAGGCAGGCTATCCGTGATGTTAAAGCCGCCGGTATTTCCGTAGAGCTTAAATTCCTGCAGACAATCTATTGTCAGCCTGTCATCACTATTACACCCGCTGATGACGATATGGCGGAAGACGCATTTGAACAGCTGTCTGAAAAATTAAAAGAGGATATTACAAGATTCATCAACGGAACTGCTCCCGGAGCAGTTCTTTCCAAAACCAAATTAAATGCCATCGTTGTGAGCCATCAGGATGTTTCAGAAGTTGTTCATATGGAAATGAAGGCGCTTGTTATCGAGTTTAATGCGGCCGGCGATGAAAAATTAGTATGGAAAAAAGATGGCTGGCAAATTGATGAATTGGAAAATACCACTATTGATAATGACCGATGGCCCGTCATGGTCGTTCGCAAATGGCCTTTAAGGGCCGTCATAAACCTGACCATGACAGCGCCGCAAGATAAAGAGAAAGGACAAACAAAGGCACTGCTGCAAAAAAGCGTTCGTCAAATTACCGATGATTATATCAATACCATTATCCCCACAAGGAAGGTCGTTTTCAACGATTTACAAAGTTTGCTTGCCAGGCACATAAAAGGCCTTGTTCTGGAGCCGACCTGGATTATCCACCAATGCGACGGTTCAGTTGAGGAGTTAAATGAAGAACATGCGGTTTCACTTGAAAACGGTGAGAAATTGATTGTCGACCGAATTGATGTAACGATTAAGTAATTTTTTATAACACTTTAATTTGAGGACAATATTTTTTGATAATGAATAAAAATCCCTATGCCGGCAAAATGAGGGGCTATCTGCCAAAGGCGATGCAAGAGGGGGCTAAAATTTCAGCCGTCTTTTCCGCATTGGCCGGGGAGATGGTGCGTATGGGAGAAGGCTCAAAACGACTCATGCGTTCCAGATGGTATCACCATGCCCGTGGCTGGCATGATCCCGGTGACAACCTGGCTGCCAAAGGGACAACCGAACTGGGCCGCATTGCCGGCCTTTTCGGGCTTTTTCCGGGGCGAGATGAATCGGCTCCCCACTTTCGGCAACGGCTGGGCAAATATGTCCACATTCACAGGGAAGGATTGGGCAGCGCCCGGTCAATCCTGAGACTTGCAGCGCTCACCTACCGGGCAAAGAGTGATCCCCAAATAGAGTGGGAAGGTAATATTGCTGTTGCCAGGTTTACCGTTGCCGACGGTGACGGCAAACGGACCCTGCGCCTCGAACTGGAAGAAAATCCCATTGAGCCGAGTTGCATTACCTTTGAAAAGATGATTCCCGGTAAATCTTATAGTATGACTAACCATACACTTGACGCGGCTGCACCGGGGCTGATTTTAACAACGGATCAATCCCTGGACAGGATCATCTCTGTCCCCATGCTGATTCATAAAGAAAGCGGTATCCGGATTTTATATGTGGGCAAAATTTCATCGGGAGCCGAATTGCACTTGCAAAGTGATGGGCCGCCTCTGCTTCTTCGAAACGACGCCCTTCAAACAGGGGGGCGCTGCTTTGACGGTGATAATTCGGTTTTTGATACACCTGAGGGTAAATACGGCGTTCGTTTTGGCGGACCAAGAGTACTCATGACGGGGCAGGGATCGAGGTTCAACGAGACCGAAACTACCTTCGGCAGCGCCAGGTTTGCCGCTTTTAGCGATCAATTGAACTTTCCATGTCTGCAACCGGGAAAAAATAACTGGATCTATCGCACCGTTAAAAAAGAGGAACTCCAATCATACCTGACGGGCCGCTCCGACAGGGAAGAACTGTTGAAAAATGCATCCAGTGACGATGGACCACCCATCGATCTGACACTCTCCTGGCAGGGACGAAGACCGGCCTGTTTTTCGCTTAGAATTCCCGGAGATTATGTCCCTCCCTTTATGGAAAATTTCAAACAATTACAGGCGGCGCTCAACGGCATGTTGCTATATGGCCGGGCAGCCGGCGTGCAGGCCCGGCTGGAGCCGGTATTGTGGTTTCGGGACAGGTTGCATATGGAAGACCGGCCAGGAATGACAGAAACTGATCTCTCAATTTCAGGCGAACCAGACAACATAAATCTCGATGAAATGATGAAGCCGCCCGCCCTGTCACTGGATTTTAATGATCAACTGCTGCCGGCGGAACGAATGGCAACATCGGGCATATTTAATAATGCCCGCCTTGATTATACGGCATTTGAAGCTGTAGACGAAATGGAAGATAAATCCCCCAATAAGGAGAGAGAAAATGAGTAAGCCCTTTATTGAACGAAAAGCAGGTGATTTCATTACTGCCCAGGACTGGAATGAGATACAAATAAAAATCCGTGACTTTCTGAACAAGCATTCCCATAACGGTGATGATGATCAGGGAGGCAAACTGGATGGCGCTGCTGTTACAGAAACGACGGACCTTTCTGTAAAAAGTCTGGCCGTTGCCCATATCTTATCGGCCAAAGGAAAAGCGCTTTCCATAAACTGCAATACGGGAATCGGTTTTGAGGCGCCGCCAAAGGCAATGCTGGCTGTAAACGGCGGTTTGCATGTAGGTGGTGCTGCCGATCCGGGTGATAAGAATTTACTTGTTGATGGTAATGCTGAAATAAAGGGCAAACTGTCTGTAAATGCAAATGTCGGTATCGGAACATCTAATCCAAAAGCTAAACTCGCCATTATGGGTGGATTGCATGTGGGTGGAGATTCTGATCCGGGTAATAAGAATTTGCTCGTTGATGGTAATACTGAAATTGCAGGAAAGTTAACGGTTAATGGAAATACAATCCAGGGGAGCACCGGGAGAAATTATTTTAAGGATGCAGAGAAGAATGACGGTGGAGGTTTGCGGGTTGGTGCCGCTTGGGGAATGTATGGTATTTATGCTCAAATAGGCCAGGGCGTAGTAGGGGGTAAAGATGGTGTTAACCTTCAACACAACCTGCTTGTTGTAAAAAGTAAAGGCAACGTGGGTATCGGAACAACTGATCCAAAAGCTAAACTCGATGTAAATGGCTATATCTTTGAGAAATTGGAAGTAATCAAAACCGGTAATAATGATAAGTGGGCACATTCAAATCACCCCATAATGAAATTTTTTAAAAATAAATTGTCCGGCAGGCCCGTTGGTACAATGGTACGGGCAATACAGGATCACAAAAAATGGCGGGGACACTATTGGCAGGGATGGGTCGATTGTGACGGAAAGATACGAGTTATTCATAATTATCATAATACGCCTCATGTGGCGAAATAGGATGAAAGTAGAAATCCTTCACCAAAAGGCAAAAGGAGGATATTTTTGAAAGAGAATCTAAAGAAACGTCTTAATAACCTCAAATCTGAATTTGAATCCGGACGGAATATGCTTGCGGACCTGGAAAAACGACAGGAAGAGCTTCAGAATACTTTGCTCCGTATCAGTGGTGCAATACAAGTTCTGGAAGAAGAACTGGTAAAATGCGATGATGATAAATCAAGGGCGGAAATTGCAGATATAAAAAGTATTGACGAAACCCGTTCTAAGGAATCAGATAACAAAGTGGCAAAAGCCGGATAAGCTGTGGAGGGAAAGTATTGCTCGCCTTACTTGAAAAAAAACTGCATGCTGCCGTAAGGGACGTCATTGATGACGCCGTCCCGGTGGTTCCGGGTCCCGCCGCAGAACCTGCGACAAACGTCAAAGAGGTGGTGCAAGTGTCGGTATGTGAATTTAAAGCGGCCATCCCACCCACTAATGAAGAGATCCTGACCGCCCGTGGACGCGCGCGGACTTCTCATCGTCATGTCTGGGATGCAAACGGCAAAAAAAGTAATTTTACGCTGCCTGAAAATATACCGGGAGAGGTGGTCGAGGTTGAAGCCCCACCGGGTCATTCAGTTACCCTGGGTGACGACTGCTTTGTCGAAAACCGGACCTTATGCTTTTACCATCCTCCGGCAAAGGGCAAGCCGGGTGTTAAAGCCGTTCTGCAAGGGAATCCGGCCAAAGGGTACCGCGAAACCCGCCCCTGCCGTATTGCAGTCAACCTGACCGTCCGGGCCGGGAAAATTAACGATGCCGACGCCTTGTTTACCCGGTCCCTTAATGCGCTTTTGGCGGCCTTTGTGAACATGGACACTCTCTATTCACCGGAAGATGAGAGTGGTGTCAATATGCGTCTTTTAAAACCGGCCGCCCTTCCGGACCTGATTGAAAGAAGCAGCCATAAAGCAGGCAGCACCCACTTTTACCGTGTTACTGCCGGCATTGCCCTCTTGGGCGAGCTTGAAGTTTCAGTGGCCCTTGGCGCTGAAGAGCCCCAAGCTGTTATTGAAAAAATCCAATATGAAACACAACCTGTTAAAAAGGCGGCAGAGAAATAAGAGGGGAAAAGCCTTACGTTCCCTTCAAGTAGAATCGAAAGTTTTGACAGTCTCTTCATTAATCTCACCTACTCCGGCAGCAGTACTTTTCAGCACCGGGAGAAAGCTTAAGGGATTAAAATTTAGGAGAACTTGGCGGAAGGGAGCGGGAGTCGAACCCACCATCCCGGCTTTTCACCAGGACCTCCGGTTTTGAAGACCGGCAGCACCACCGGATGCTTTTCCCTTCCTCCTTTGATATTCAGTGCCATAAGGATATCGACAGGCAGACCAAAAATCAAGTCCATTAAGGTTATTGAAAAGCCTTTTCCTTTAATCTATACTTTTTCATGTCCTTTGTCTTTAATGAAGACTTCCTGAGAGGAAGTCTCCGGGAGATGGTAATGAGAAAAATCCTGAGTCTTCAAAATTTAAGGCGAATTTATTCACTCTTTTTCTTTCTCCTTTTTCTCATCCTCTTGCTTATAACAGACTACAAAAGCATGAAGGGCTATGAAGTCTCCCTCTTTCTTCAGATCGATCCTCTCACTTCTGTCCTTTCCTTTCTTACCAGTGGAACGATCTATAAAGGTCTGGCCTGGTCTCTAATCATTATCACAGGCACGCTTCTTTTGGGACGCTTTTTTTGTTCCTGGATTTGTCCTCTCGGTATTCTCAATCAATGGACAAGCTATATATTTAATAAAAAAAAGGTAGTCCACTATCTTGAGGGAAATACCTATGGCGAGAGCTTCCGCTTTAAATATTACCTTCTGATTTTTTTGTTTATACTGGCCATGCTGGGCAGCCTGCAAACAGGCCTCTTCGATCCAATTGCGCTTACGGTGCGTTCTTTTGTAACAGCCGCCTTTCCGGCCTTCAATCGTGCGGGAGGACTGATTTATCTGAAGCAGCCTTTATTCTATGGCGGCGTTGCCATTGCCATAATATTTGTAGCCATCCTTTTTGCCAACCGTTTTATGACCCGGTTCTGGTGCCGAACCATCTGTCCCCTGGGGGCCTTTCTGGGGTTCATATCGCTATTATCACTTTTTAGAATCCGAAGGGATGTGGAAAAGTGCACCGATTGCCGAAAGTGTGTCCATCATTGTCAGGGAGGCTGCGATCCGCACTCCCAACTTAGAGCCAGTGAATGCCATGTTTGCATGAACTGCATTTCTGCTTGCCCTGAGGGCGCTTTGCGATACGGTCTTCCTGAGCCCTCGACTTCCATTCATCAACCCTTCGATATAAGCCGCAGGCGGCTTATTGAAACAGGGGTAGCCTCCTTTATTTTCTTCCCCATGATGAAGTCATCCCTTACAGGAGAGAGAGAGTCGGCCCCGGGCCTGATCAGACCCCCGGGTTCTCTGGAAGAGAAGGACTTTCTCAAGCGCTGTATCAAATGTTCCGAATGCATGCGGGTCTGCCCCACCAATGTTTTGCAGCCGGCGTTATTTGAAAGCGGCCTTGAGGGACTCTGGACACCCATTCTTATTAACAAGATCGGCTATTGTGAGCATAATTGCACCCTTTGCGGCCAGGTCTGCCCTACGGGCGCCATAAGAAAGATATCGCTTGAAGAAAAACTGGGGAAAAAACCCTATGAAAAACCTGTCAAGCTGGGTACGGCATTTTATGACCGTGGACGATGTTTACCATGGGCTATGGACAGGGAATGCATTGTTTGTGAAGAAGTCTGCCCTACTTCACCGAAAGCTATTTGGTATCGTACAGAAGAGATCAGGGCCCGTGACGGATCAAAAAAAACCCTCAAACGGCCCTATCTCGACCCTGATAAATGTATAGGCTGCGGTATTTGTGAAAATAAATGCCCTGTTATCGATAAGCCGGCTATCCGTGTCACATCCGTTGGTGAAAGCCGGTCCAAAACAAACAGGATGATTCTTAAAGGGTGAACAGGCTGCTATGGAAGGATTTCATGGTATGCCATGGAAAGGAACCTGCATAAAGGGAAGGAAAAGGGAGATCAAATCTGCAATTGAATTTATGAGGGGTAAAAGCCGTTGAAGAAATTTACTGTCTAAAAGCGATAGCCTTGTTTCTTCCTTCTTCTTTTGCCTTGTAAAGTGCGATATCAGCCCTGTTTAGCAGTGATCTCTGCATCTTTGCGTCCTCGGGATAGGTAGAATAACCGATACTTACCGTCAGGTTACCGAGAGGCTGTTTTTCCTGGTTGGCAAATTTTTTGCCTTCAATAGCCTTCCTTACCCTTTCAGCGCATTTGCCCGTTTCAGCCTTGTCGGCTTCAGGAAGAATAACGGCAAATTCTTCGCCCCCATATCTTGCCAGAATATCGATATCCCTGATGCTTTGAAGCATTGCGGCGGCAACATCTTTAAGAACATCGTTACCCTCAATATGACCGTTGGTGTCATTATAATGTTTGAAATGATCGATATCGATAAGCATAACTGAAAGGGGCCGTGAATAGCGCTTGGCCCTTTTCAACTCTTCAGTGAGAAGGTGGACAAAGTGCCTGTGATTATGCAGTGTCGTTAATTCATCGGTTATGGCCAGTTTTCTCGTTTTTTCGAGAAGTTGCAGTTTTTCGATAGCTGCTGCCGCCTGCGTTGCCAGCAGGGCGATAATAGATTCATCTTTCGGGGTAAATTCCCTCTCTTCAAAATCATCGACATAAAGAATACCGATTGTCTTTCTTTCTGCGATAAGCGGTGTTGCAAGAAGAGATTTGATATTTTCCGCTTCCAGGGCCGGTCTGTCAACCTTTATGAGTTCCTTTATATTTTTTATGGCAACTGTTTTCCCCTCATTCAAAATATGATCTGATAAGCCCCCCTTCTCTATATCCCATGAGGTTTTGGTTGTAAATGAATCACTAAAACCGACGCTGGCCATCAGTTCCATTTTACCTGTCGTTTCATTATATAAAGTAATACTGCCTGCAGGCATGTCGGTTAGTCTCATGGCATACTGTATAATGGTGAGCAGCATGTCTTCCTGCTTATCTGAGGAAGAAAGCATGATCCCGATATCATAGAGCATATGCTGCTCCTGCAGACTTCTTGATATCTGCTCCTCACTCTTTCTTCTTTCGTCGACCAGTTTAAAAAGAAGGTTAGCGCTGAGGCCTCCCAGTATTTCCGTATGCGCTTCTTTTCTCTGGTAGAGATCATCCGATATTTCCCGGCTCCCTGTTACATTAATAATAACCTCGGGTGAACAGGTTTTAAGTAATTCTTTGTAACTGTCAGAGGTAGGAATTCCAAGCTCTCTCGCTTTAAAAATAGCCGGTGCATCCGTTTTGATGTCGGCGACACCGAGGATTTCTATATTCTTGTCTTCATTCAGGATGGGAAGCAGCAGCGCTCCGCCTTCCCCTCCACCAATAATCAACACTTTTGGCATAAGTCCTCCATAAGCCTTTCAATAGAAGCTAATAATACAGAAGCAAGTAATATGCCGGGAAATACCCCTTTTTCTTATCGCTGAAAGCGATAAGAATTAGAAAAAAGCAGTTTCCCTTTAAAAAATGACACAAAAGAAAATAGAAATAAAGTAATTTTGCTTTTAATCCTTTTTATTGATTGATTCTATGCTGTCCCCCGTGGCTGCGTTAAGCCTTATGAAGAGTCAGGCCGTCATATTACGTAAAGAGGATGACTGGCATTCAAGTTTTTTCCCGCCTTTTTGATCCAAATGATGAACGTTCTTTATGCCTCGGCAATGGCTTCTTCATTTTTTTCAAGATTTAGAAAAACAGACAAACCTTCATAACCGACAAAAAGGGCCAGCGCCACAAGAATGAGTGACAGGTTGCCAAGAAAATAGTCCGGGCTATCTCCCGAATAGAAGTTGAATGCCTGCCATAGCAGAGCGGCTATTGTCGTGATAATCATAAATAAGGCCGGAATGAGGGTATATTTGAGCGGTTTTTTTACTCCTACCAGATAAGAAGAAACAACCATAAGAGCCAGTGCGGCAATGAGCTGGTTGGTTGCGCCAAAAATGGGCCATATTTTGGTATATCCACTTGAAATTCCCAGCACGTATGAGGGAACAATGACTAATAAAAGAGCGATGTATTTATTTGAAAAAACCGGAACCTTGCGGCCAACGGATTCCTCGATGATAAACCTGGCAATTCTTGTCGATGAATCAAGTGTAGTAAGAATAAAGGTTTTGAGCGCTGTCATTGCAATCATTGAAGCGATAGAAAAACCGAGAAAAGGGAGCATTTGACTAACGATACTGCCGAAACCATTGCCGAATGCCACGACCCACCCTCCTGAAGTCATCACTTCCCTGATACCATACCTGACCATGTCTGTGTTTCCATCAAGGGGCGGTGTCCAGTAAAGACCGGCGCCGACAAGCACCAAAGTCATGACCGCCAGGAAACCCTCAAAAAGCATACCGCCAAAGGCGATAGCTTTGCCATCCTTTTCGCAGGAAAGCTGCTTTGATGTTGTTCCGCTGGAGACGAGACAATGGAAACCCGATACAGCGCCACAGGCGACAAGAACGAAGAGCATGGGCCAGATAGGCCCCTTTGATTCCGAGAAAACCGTTACTACCGGTGGAGCGTTCATTTCAGGGCGTACGAAGAGAATAGCGGCAAAGCCGATAAGCATAGCAAGATAGAGGTTGAATGTGGCTATATAATCCCTGGGTTGCAAAAGAATATTAACAGGTAAGACAGAAGCAAGGGCCGCGTAAATCATCAGGATGGCAAACCAGATATTGATAGGTGAAATTCCCCCAATGCCCTCTTTGGGAAAAGCTACGGGATTATGGTATCCAATATAAATAGCCATTGCGTTGATGGCCACTACGACTATGGTTGCAGGCAGCAGGGGAACATTTCTCACATAAACTGCCCAGCCGAATATGATGGCGACAGGAACAAGGGCAAAGGTTGGAATAACCATGCCCGGCTGAGCTACCAGCGTATTGGCGCCTACCATGCCAAAGACGGTCACGACCAGAACAAGGGCGAGGTAGAGAAAAATGGAAAAGATATTTTTCGCCCTTCTGCCCATAGCCCGGTCAGCAATATCCGCAACGGATACGCCCTTGTTCCTGACAGAAAGCATAAGCGTGAGATAGTCGTGGACAGCGCCAATGAAAACATTACCGACAGCTATCCAGGCCAACGCTGCAAGCCATCCAAAATTAACAAGTGCAACGATAGGTCCGATGATTGGCCCTGCTCCTGCAATGGAGGCGAAGTGATGGCCAAAAAGAATTGATTTTTTTGCGGGGACATAATCTACACCATCTCTTTTTGAAAAAGCCGGAGTTTCATTATCTCCCGGATTGACGAGTTCCCTTTCAATCCTCCTGGCGTAATACCGGTAACCGAAGAAATAAAAAAAGAAAAAAGCGGCGATGATGATGTAAGAAGAATTCATACTAATGAATTGAGAATTTGTATGCCCTAAAAATCAGGGCCATCAATCGATCAGGAGGATAACTCTACACTCCGCAAGCCAGCTCATATTGCTTGAGGGATCTTTAATTTTTGCTTCATCTTCCCGGGAAATAACAAGATTGACGCCATTTAAACCGGACTTTCTTAAGGCCCGAATAAGGAGTGGCCTGTCTGCAACCCTGCTGCTCCTTTCAGCATACTCTACCTTGCTGCTGTAAGCAACCAATCCCCGGGAGAGAAGCGCTCCCCGCTTAACAACAGAGGTACTGAAAACCGCTCTTCCATATTCATTAAGCACTTTAGGAGATAAGGCAGGCTTAAGTTCCAGTCCCCTTGCATCTATAATAAGGCCTGTATACAGCTCTTCCCCTCTTGCCGGTAACTTTACATCACTGCCGCCCTGGATCATTGTCTCCATGAGCAGGCCCTTCAAGGGCAACTCAATGGTTATCTCCATTCCCCCATCATCAAGCGGGTTCTTTTCAATAACCTTTGCTGCCCTTACTATTTCATGCATTTTCTTCCGAATATAGCTGGAACCTTCCATGTAATTCCCAATAGTGGAACTTGAATCTACCCGAATGGATTTCATCGTTTCGATGATGTTTCTCATGGCCTCTATTTTTGCCAGACGAAGTGTCTTCATTTTTTTCACGGCAACATTTGCCGAGTTGTCAGTTGCCGATTCATAGGTTGCGCCTTTTGATCTGACAACACCTTTTACCCAGTCAATTTGGCCCCTTTCTGTTTCCTGAATAAAATGATCTTCAGCGCCGGATGCATTGGCTTTAGCTGCATATGACAGGGGTAACAAGAAAGTGGCCGTAAGAATTAGAGCCGGTGGAACCTGCTTTAGCGATGAAATAAAATAATAAACCATAGAGATATTATCCTTATGAAAAAACCAGATTTTTGTTATTTTTCATGGAATGAAATTAAAGTTTTCATTTTTTCCGGAATTAAAGGGGAAACGGTTGCTATCGCATGTTTATAAATGAGATGGGCATCTCCGTTTTCCTCAACAACACAACTGTAATTATCGAAGCTTCTAATATAGCCTTCAACATCTTTTCCGCTTATTAGAGAAAGCCTGACTTTTACTTTTTCTCTCCTTGCCTGATTAAGAAAGTGATCCTGTACGTTAATTTGAACCCTGGCAGCCATAATACCTCCAATAAGATTGAAAAAATTAAAATAAATATAAACAAAAAAACATAGATTATCTTATAACAAGCTGTTTTATCAAGAACATTTTGCTTATTGCAGCCATGCCCTACCGGATTTTTTGCATGGCATCTTCCGAGCCTAAAACCTGTACATCAAACTCTGCCAGAGCATCAGGTATATCATAGAGTATTACCATAAAGGGAACGTCACTTCCCGGTGCAATATTGCTGTTGATGAGACCTTTGCCCAGCCTGGATTTCATTTGCGACCGGACTTTAGCCCTGGTAAAAGATGCAATATCGTCCTTACTAAAGATATTTCCGCAGTACGCATCTTGCTGCATAAGAACTTTACCGGCTCCATCGTAAAGACCGGCTCTTATTTTTATGAAATTTCTCGGCCCGTTAAATTTATTTACCGCCTTTCCTTCAATAACAAATGCCAGGTCATTTTTATCTGTCTGAAGATAATAGCCATTAAGATTAGTAATTTCTATCTGCCCCTGTGGCCCTAATTCTGAAAGGCCCGCCTTTGCAAGCAAGTTATCAATGACTTCTCCGACATTATAGCCGCCAATGTTCATGTCCCTTCCACTGGTTGCCAAATAATAACCGCCCCCTCCCAGGGCGATGATCAGCAAAAGAACCAAAGCCATCGGGGAAGTACCTTTCTTTTTCCTGGCTACAGGTGTCTCTTCTTCTGTCCATTCTTTTTCTTCTTCCCATTCCGGTCGTGGCGGCGGTGGTTGCGGGACTTCTTCTTCCATAGCTTGTGGCTCGGGTGCGGCTGTCTCCGTTTCCAACTCGCCACTCGCATCCAGGTCGAGATCTCCAAAACCGGGCGCCTCAGCTTCACCGGCGCCTTCACCTTCGAGTCCGAAGCCACCGGCCTCGCCTTCACCTTCGAGTCCGAAGCCACCGGCCTCGCCTTCACCTTCGAGCCCGAAGCCACCGGCCTCGCCTTCACCTTCGAGTCCGAAGCCACCGGCCTCGCCTTCGCCTTCGAGTCCGAAGCCACCGGCCTCGCCTTCGCCTTCGAGCCCGAAGCCACCGGCCTCGCCTTCGCCTTCGAGCCCGAAGCCACCGGCCTCGCCTTCGCCTTCGGGTCCGGCCTCTGGACCCGGCACTTCACTCTCAGGCTCCCCTGGAGTGGCCTCTCTGCTCACTCCAAGGCCGAAGTCTTCTTCATTTATCTCAAAATCATCTTCAAGATCTTCTTCTCCTTCTCCTTCTTCCCCCCCTTCCCCTTCACCTCCCAGATCACCCCAGGTAAGGTCCTCTTCTTCTTCTTCCAGCCCCCCCCCAAAGCCTGACAGATCTTCCTCTTCCTCTTCTCCGAAAATATCTTCTTCGCCGGGAAGTTTGCTTTCAGTTTCTTCCTCTTCCTCAAAGCCAAAATCTTGACTTTCTTCTTCTTTTTCAGGCATCGATTCTTTAAACGCTTCCTTCTCCACGGGAGGGGTTGCTGACGGCGCCTGCTTTTCTTCGACAGGCGGCGCTTCCTTTTTTACCGTAAAAATATGTTTGCATTTACTGCACCTTACTTTGGCGCCTTTTTCCGTGATTTTGGAATCATCAAGTTTGAATTTGGATTGGCACTGATCGCACTGAATAATCATATCGAACCTTCTCGGGGGAATTTCAAAATAAGTCACTAATATATCATGGTAAATACTAACAGATTTACCTAATAAATCAAGGATTTTCATCTGCAATATAAAAACTGTTTCCGGCCTTGACAGCAGGATGTCCGTATAGTTGAATCAAGATTATAAATTATGTGCGGAGGACGGTTTATATGGAAATTTTACATACCATGGTCAGGGTGGGAAACCTTGACAAATCAATAAGGTTTTATACTGAAGCAATGGGAATGAAACTGAGGCGGAAAAAGGACTACCCCGGCGGGAAGTTCACCCTTGCTTTCGTCGCCTATGGCGACAGCGGTGGCCATGAAATAGAACTAACATACAACTGGGACCGGTCAACTTATACTATGGGTGATGCTTTCGGGCATATTGCCGTAAAAACTGACGATATTTATAAAATGGCCGACCATATAAAAGCGCTGGGCGGTAAAATAGTGAGAGAGCCGGGCCCCATGAAGCATGGGACGACAGTCATTGCCTTTGCTGAAGATCCCGATGGTTACAAAATAGAGCTTATTCAGAAATAACGGGAAGAAGTAAAGTGGCGGACTTCATTTGCAGGGGTATGCGTCTTTAAGGGCCTGCAATAAGAATTCCGCTTCATTCTGGTGAGGCTTGGGGGAATGCTTTCTTTCGTATTCCAGATACATTAATCCGATTTTACCGTAAGTTACCCTCGACGGCTTACAGAACTGCGGTTTAATTTTATTTTCCATAACCAAAGCTTTATGCGCTTCAACAACGCCTTTTATAAAGGCGACACAGGAGATAGTAACTGCCTTGGCATCTTTGGAAAGTTCTTCTGAATCCACTTCAAGAAATTCGCAGAATTTCAGGAAATTGACTTCCATTGCTCTGGAATAGCCGGGATAAAGAAAAAGCATTAATGTGATCAGCAAGCAGATTTTCTTCATTATTCATCTCCCTCCATAAGCAAGGCTAGCTTAATATTGATTTGTTATCAAGAGGTTTTTCAGTTTGTTTTTTTCCTGGCCTTTATGCAGATCCTTACCGGCGCCGGATAGCCTTCTACCGTTTTCGAAGGGTCCTTTGGGTCGAGGAAATCATCGAGGCTTTCCCATGGCGCATACTCCGTTGCTCTTTGTTCTTCCGAATTTGTTTTATCGATAGAAAAACATTCCACATCTTTAAAGCCTGCCCTTTTGACCCAGTTTGCCAGACAGTCTGCCGTGGGAATGAACCAGACATTTCTTGCTTTTCCATAGCGGTCTTCAGGAAAAATTGCAAAAGAGCCTTCACCGGGGATTCCTATTCCTTCCACAATAAGCTCGCCTTCCGGCTTCATGGCCTCCCAGATCCCGGTCAAAATCTGGATAGGGTTTCGGCTGTGGTAGAGGACTCCCATGCAGAAAACGGTATCAAACATGTTTTTAAAATGATGCACATGTTCGGCTCCCAACAGCTCGAACTTAAGGTTGGGAAGAGAAGCGAAACGATTGACCATGTTGAAAATATACCTGAATCTCGGCATAGGATCGAAGCCTATAACAAGCTTGGGATCGTAATGGGCCATGCGGAACATGTAGTAACCGTTGTTACATCCTATATCAGCAATGACCTTTCCCTTTAGTGGGGACAGGTGTGGATAGATGCGGTCCCACTTAAAGTTGCTTTTCCATTCCGAATCAATGAAGTGATCAAAGAGCTTGAAGGGTCCTTTGCGCCAGGGAAGGAGGGTCTTAGCTGCTTTTAAAAGCGCTTCAAACTGTTCTTCCGTCAGCTCTTCCCGTTTTCCTATGGTTATGGTATCGCCTGAGAGGTCTATATATTTGCTGCTGAACGCCGGCAGAGTCTCGACTGCAGCCTTGAAAGGGAGGGCGCCTTTTTTTAGCATCCATGTGTCCCTCTCTGCACGAAGCCCGTTGATTTCCTCGATCTCGATCCGGTCGGCAAAAGGTTCCAGGTAGTTATCCATTGCTTCTGCCCTTAACAGCGATAAATGAAGCGAAGTTAAACCATTTGAAGAAAAGGGACGGGTTTTTAAAGCCGCCCTGCCTCAGAAGATCCAGTTCACTGTCTACAGTAAAAGGAATGAGCACCTTGTCGAGGGCCTCTCTTTTTTTAGCGATTTCCAGGTCGCTGTAACCCATTTTCTTTTTGAATTCATAATATTTATCGATAAAAAGGTTGCTCATCTCTTCATCCTCTTCCAGAACCTTTTCCGAAAGGAGAAGAATTCCGCCATCGACAAGTCCGTCATATATTTTTTTAATAAGTGTGGGCCTGTTTTCGGGGGTAATGAACTGGAGTGTGTAGTTCATGATTACAACACTTGCATTGTTAAATTCTACATCATTAATATCACTGCAAAGTAGCTCAACTTGATCCTTGAGACCAGCCTTTTCCACTTTCTCTCTCGCCTTTGCTATTACCGGTTCCGATGAATCGATACCGGTAATAAGTAGCTTTCTATCACCGGCCATGCTACAGATATTGATGATCGTCGTTGCCGTAGAGCAGCCGAGGTCGTATATTCTAGTCCCCTCCTGCCAATATTTAAGTGACAGTTCGGCAATAATGCGTTGCACTTCGCCGTAAAAGGGAACGGAGCGAGATAGCATATCATCGAAGACTTGTGCTACTTTTTCGTCAAACTTAAACTCTCCCTGTATTTCAGAAGAGTCGAAAATGTTGTCTTTCATCAGTTTATTTCCTGTGTGAATTTGGAGTTATGATAACGTTTTTTTGGAAATAAATAAAGGTGGTGGTGAATTCATGCTTCCCCCTTTAAGAAAGGGGGATTGAGGGGGATTTGAATAGGGCAAACGGCGGGTGGCACAGGCTTACCCGCCTTACGGGCCTCTCTTTTACGCTGCTTTTAATTTACTTCCGGAACTGACGGAATCCATCTTTATATAGATGAGTAACATGGTATCTGAACCGGTATTCTCTACTTCATGGGCTTCATTTGGCTCAACGACAATACATGTACCTTCTCTTACATGGCGTTCCTCCCCGTTACAACGAATAACACCATTCCCGGATCTAATAAAGAAAATCTCATGAATATCCGCATGCGTATGAATTGGAATGATTTGCCCGGGAGCAAAAATAACCTGTCCTACCTTATCAATATGCGGAACATCGCCGGCATGGAGTATTTCAAGTTTATTGACTTGCGGGTTGTGAATACTTGGAATTTTATCTAAATCAGTTGTTGAAACAATCTTCATGGCTGTCTTTTCCTTTAAATATTTTCGGGATAAACCGGTGCAGGAGCCTGGTGCAAGATAGGATGCAGATTTTTGTTTTGGTTGGATAGCTCATACGGCGGCTGGCGTAAGCTTACGTACTCTACGATCCTAACGGCCTGTTATAATGAAACTTGTATCATAAATGTTTTTATTCTTATTTAAAGTCATTTTCCCAGTTAGATTGTAGGTGCCATATATGCTACCACCGGAAGGGCAACAATTTGGATCGTTTTCATTTGCAATAGTTACAGTATAATTCATCTCATTGTCAGTAAAATTACTATAGGCTTTCCTTACATATTGATTTTTCTTCAGTCCTTTTATGTATCCATTATCTGCTCTGTCAAAAGGAATTTTCTGCCAAGTATTGTCAGGTAAAACACAGAAAACAGTTTCTTCGGTATAAAGGCCGCTACCAGGTAATTCTTCTAAAAGTTTAACAAAATGATTGTCACCATATTTAAATATTTGAAATTCGTCATAATGACTGCCAAGCAACTCTAATACTTTCTTAAACTTTTTTTCAACCTGAGCCCAAACAATAACTACTATCCCTATAGAATCAATTTTAATATTATGAAATGTTATTAAATAATCAGGTCTTTCAGTATCATCTAAAATAACTTCTTTTTGGAACATGAGTTTTTCATTGTTCATCTTTAAGTCATTTTTTATTTCATCTAATGAATATAAATTAAAGTCAAGGTGATCGTTTTTTATTTGATTAATCTTTTTTATAATATTATCTCTGTATTTGTAATTAGGATTTAAATCTAAAAGAATTTCATAGTTTTTAATAGCCTGCTGAAAAAAATCGCTATCATAATACAAGTCGGCAAGATTTAGATAAATAGACCACCTGTCAGGAGCTATCTGTTTAGCTGACTGCAAATAATATTCTGCACTTTCGTACCAATCATATTGATAATAGGCAAAGCCAAGGTTGTTCAAAATTTCGGCCTTCATTGACGCTTCTATCGTTTGGTTCAAATCAATAGCACTAAGCCATAATTCAATTGCTTTCTGGATATCACCTTTCCATAGCAGCTTTTTTGCCTTATCATTTGTTTCTTTAATGGATACTTTCTGGGGTGAACTTGTTGTTTGAGCAAATGTATCTCCCGATAAACATTGAAAACAAATAAATAATCCCATGAATAGCAATGTATATTTATACTGTTTCACAATAATGTTTTTCCCTTTCACATATTACCTGCAGTAATCAATTCTGTGGCGGGTGGCGCAGGCTTACTCGCCCTACAAGGCTAAATTTCAGAGGGTCTGATAACTTGATTAAGCCCAATATTTCGTAACGCTTCAGCATTTTTATGGAAGTTATCATCTCCGGTTACTAGTATATCGTTGCCATGATAAATGTGCGCCCAGGCAATTTGCACATCGCACTTTTTGTTTCTCCATTTTCTCTCGGAATATTGTACTTGTTGAGGGTTCTGAATTGGTGTGCCTGGGAAAAGGATGTTATGTACTTTTTCTTCTAATTCCTTCGCACCTGGAGCCGCACCCCATATTGTATGACCCCAAAAAGAAACTCCCCCATATAGCATTGGTAGTAACATTTTTGTATCTTCAAGATCTGCTGCAGACAGCTTTAATAAAAAATCATCAAATGTTTTACTGGTTTTGCCTCCCTTCTGATTCTCAGACGCGCTTATAGCAACGACAAATAACTCGATATCGTTATTTCGGTGCATTGAAATAAGTTTTTTCAAATGAATTGCATCTGCTCTACCTTCTTCAAGATCAATTATGCAGTTTGTATCTAAAGTGTATTTCATACGCTCTAACATTTATTTTATATACCTTCTATCCGTGCGTTAACTTATACCAGAGATTCCACAAATATCAAACATGTGATCGAATAAACAGGCAAATTTAAGCTTTTTACAGAATAAATATAGTCTCAGAATTTTAAGAAAGAGATTTAAATCCCTCCAACCTCCCTTTACAAAAGGGAGGGATTCTAGCTTCCCCCTTTAGAAAAGGGGGGGGTATGCCCCTTAAGGGTATTGAGAGGGATTTTGAAATGGAATTAATTGTCCTCCCCCGCATCAACCCTTGCCTTCACCGTCCGCCGATCAAGGCCCAACCTGCGCCCCGTCTCCTGGTAACTTCCCGTTTGTGAATAGACAATTGAACAGTACCTGTTCAGTAGTTCTTCCGCCGTTAATGCAGCTGACTGGATTTCTGCCAGGAACTGCTTGTCCTTATCCGTATTGGATACCGACTGAGGGGTATATTCATTTCTTATCATAATATTTCTGATACACTGCTCCAGCTCCCGAATATTGCCGGGCCATCGGTAATAGCGACCCAGGTTGCTATCGATCCAGCCGACCACTTCACGTGCCAGGGGCTCGGCCTCTTCACCCACCTGTCGTTTAGCGATAAAGAGAACCAGTGTTTTCAGTTCATCCTTCGATTCCCTTAGCTGATCATAGAGAGAGGGCGTTTTAACAATGTCAGAACAGAGGCGGTAATAAAAATCGCTCCTGAAATTTTCCTCTTCCATTTCTTTGGAGAGATTGCGGTTGGTGGCGGCAATGATCTTTCCCTTGAAAGTATAATTCTTTGTATCGCCAAGACGCTGAAAAGTTCTTTCCTGTAATACGCGCAGGAGTTTCACCTGTATGGCGGCGTCTATTTCTCCTACCTCGTCGAGAAAGACCGTTCCCCTTGGAGAGCAGCTTTCAAGCCATCCGGCCCTGTCTTGAAGTGCTCCTGTAAATGCCCCCTTTTTATGTCCGAAAAGTTCCGACTCGACAAGTGTCGGCGTAAGGGCAGAAATATTGAGCGGCAGGAAGAGCCCTGTAAAGTCGGCTTCAAATCTTCCTGTTTGCTCATCAAAGGGGATATATCTCGACATACCGATGGCCCTTGCTACCAGCTCTTTCCCCGTTCCCGAAGGACCTGTAATGAGTGTCGTCATATCACCCATAATGGAATAAAGCGTTTTTTGGTAACGTCTAAGGTCGTGAGTAAATATGGATTGCCAGACAGAGGCTCTCAGTTTTGTGGCAGCATGGGAAGTTCCGATAATGTGGCTGAAGATATGGTGAAAGGCACGTCTTAGCTGGAAGAAGCATGCGAAAATATGAGGACTATCAATGGCATCTTTAAAGTTGGGAAGGTCAAGAAAGGAGGAAGCGTCTTTCCTGAAATTAATAAAAAAAGATATTTTCCCTGCACATTTCCCTTGCTTCTCCGCTTCATCGATAATGGCCTGCAACTGTTCATGATAACGGTGATAGAGGAGAAAGAGAACCATGTCAGTATAAAGAGCCATTTCTTCCTTGTTTCCCTTTTTCCCTTCTTTAAGCAGCCTGCACTTTCTTTTTAAAAAATCCTCCATAAGGGTAATGATTTTAACAAGGTTGGGCCTCTCATCGTAGTGGCCGGCTTTTATATTCCAGTGGGCCTCCCCTTCATCGAAATTATCTCCAAGAGCTTCTCTTTCATATTCAATTCTTTCGGGTAAGAAAGGGTTACAGTAGGCAAGTTTCGAGATGGCACGCCCGAAGGATAGGTCTTTATCGTCGAATAGCTTTTTCATGGTTTGGCTCCTCTTTAAATCTCCATTCCAGGAGTGAAATAGCGTTTATCAGCTTTGTCTGGCTGGATAATGTTCAACCCTGGTGGGAGGGGGAAAGGTGTAAATTGCTAGAAGCTTTCACCCTCACCCCAGCCCTCTCCCATCAAGGGAGAGGGGGTAAAAGCAATACCGCGTTCATTTGAATATGGGCTCTATCTGTTCACCAAATGTACACCTCTTGTCAATCATTGTCAATTCACTTTGGGGATTTTATAGTGAGATTTTAACTGCAATTAGCTAAGTAGTTAATAATCAAAGCTTAATTTTGACCATGTCTGCCGGCACAGGAGATGCTCTATAAATTAGTCAAAGAGAAACTTTATCGGGAGGCAATGAAATGGGAGAGCTAAATATTACATTCGGATGGTTATGGATTAACGGAGGTATCATATCGGGCATGATCATGGGGCTTTGGTCTTTCGCCGGGCCCGTCAAGAGCCCGGCAGGATTAGAGGATTATTCATCCCTGCCCAGGCGCTTTGTTCGTCTCGGTCACGTGGCATTTATTGCTCTTTCCATTATTAATATTCTGTACGGCAGGGAGCTGGCCAATATCAATCTCTCTCCGGAGCTGATGCAGCTCGGTTCTTATACAATGATTTTTGCTGCCCTTGGTATGCCCCCTGGCTGCATGGCAGCGGCCTATAAGAATTCACTGAAATATTTTCTTGTCCTGCCTGCCACGTCATTTATGGTGGCCGCGTTAATTATGGCCTGGGGGGTGCTGCTATGAAAATCTGTTTTCTTGCAATGAGTGGGGTACGCGTTAAATCAAAGGAGCTTGCAGCGCTTGGTGTTACACTGCCAGGTTTTGTACGCAGGGGAAAGGTAATTTCATCTATGCCGAGCCTGGGACTTTTGACGCTCGCTGCCTGCACACCGAAAGATATGGAGATTGACTACCGGGAAATAGAAGAGGTATCACAGCTTGAAGGGATGGGAAAGTATGATCTCGTCGCCATATCTTCTTTTGCTGCCCAGATTTATGAGGCCTACAGGGTAGCCGATATTCTGAGAAGAGAAGGAACGACTGTCGTTATGGGGGGACTTCATGTCTCCTCTTTGCCCAAAGAGGCGAAGGAACATGCAGATGCCGTTATTATCGGTGAAGGTGAAGCAGTGTGGGAGCATGTCATTACCGATCTCAGGTCCGGAAAGCTGAAACCCTTTTACAGTTCCTTTGAAAAAGCACCCTTTGATCTTTCAAAGGCACCTCTTCCGCGTTTTGATTTGCTCGATATCGACAAATATAACAGGATTACAATACAGACCTCCAGGGGCTGCATACACAATTGTGAATTTTGCGCTTCCTCCAGGCTTATCAGTCCATGGTACAGGCAAAAGCCTGTAGAAAAAGTCATGGAAGAAGTTGACAGGATTGTCAAAAGGTGGGAACATCCTTTTATAGAATTTGCCGATGACAATAGCTTTGTAAATAAAAAATGGACGCAACATTTTTTAATGGCGCTTTCTAAAAGGAAGGTCCGCTGGTTTACAGAGACGGATATTTCTATCGCTGATAACGATGAAGCGCTCCACTTGCTCCGTGAAAGCGGCTGCCGCCAACTGCTCATCGGCTTTGAGAGTGTTTCTAAAAAAAGCCTTAATGGAATCGACAGCAGCAACTGGAAGCTTGCCGGAAGGGATAAATATCTTGAGGCCATCCATAAAATCCAGTCGAAAGGGATCTCGGTAAACGGTTGCTTCATAACCGGTCTCGATGGCGATGGGCCTCACGTTTTTGAAGAGATAAGGGACTTCATATTCGAGTCCAAACTCATCGAGGCCCAGGTAACGGTACTTACCCCCTTTCCGGGGACAAAACTATATGAGCGGCTTCGCCTGGAAGGACGCCTTTTAAAGGAAAAATACTGGGACAGCTGTACGCTTTTCGATGTCAACTTCAAACCGAAGAATATGTCCGTACATGATCTTGAAAAGGGTCTTCTCTGGTTGTTTCGTGAAATCTATAGTGAAGCGGCCTTTTCAAAGAGAAAAGGGCATTATATGAATCTCCTGAGAAATTTGAATGGCAGCGACGGCAATAAGATGATGAAAGGGGTAAAGGTATTATGAAATCGAGAGAAATCTTTCAGGGAAAAAGTTTTACGGGCCTGTTCATATCGCAGGCGACAGGGGCATTTAATGATAATGCGCTGCAAATGATCATTTTTGGAATCATCCTCACCATTATGCCCGCAGAGATGTATGACTCCTACCTTGCTCTTCTCGGGGCGCTGCTCATAGCGCCCTTTGTGCTTTTTTCTCCTCTGGCGGGCTGGTTTTCAGATCGTTATTCAAAGAGAAAGGTCTTAATTATTTTTAAAGGAACAGAGTTGTTCCTTCTTGGCATAGCCCTTGCCGCTTTATCTATGAAGAGCCTCTATAGCCTCTTTTTTCTCGTTTTTCTAATGGGAAGCCAGTCAACATTTTACAGCCCTTCCAAATACGGCATTTTAAAGGAAATCGTTGAGGAAAAAAGGCTTGGTCAGGCCAATGGAATTATTGATATGGGGACATTTCTGGCCATAATCGTCGGGATTGTGGGCGGATCATTTTTATTTAGCGCCTTCAGTTTAGCCGATGGGTATAGCGGCCTTGGAAAACCCATAATCATTCTCTCCCTCATTAGTATGACAGGCTTATTCTATACGTTAAGAGTCGACCATGTTCCTTCTTCTACCCGTGAAAACTTCAATGTTAAAGATTTTTTCCATAATCTCAGGGCGCTCAAAACCAATCGGACACTCAGGCTCACAGTGATAGGTATTTGCTATTTCTGGTTTCTTGCCGCGCTCTTCAAGATGCTGCTGCTGCTTTTTGCCACCCAGGAAATGGGACTAAGTAAAGTTTCCCAGGCGTCGCTGCTTCTGCTCTATCTCTGCGCAGGCATTTCAGCAGGCTCCCTTGTGGCGGCAAAGCTATCGAGATACCGCGTAGAACTGGGGCTTATTCCCGCCGGCTCCATTGGAATGGGCCTGACTTGTCTCGTTCTCCCTTCTATATCAGGAAATTACTTTTTTGTAATGATTGATATTGCCCTTCTCGGTTTTTTTGGAGGTTTGTTTCATGTCCCCCTCAACACCCTCCTCCAGATTGAAAGTGATGATAAAAACAGGGGACGTTTTATTGCCCTTACCAACTTCTTTTCAAATCTCGGCATGCTTATTTCCTCGGGCGCGCTTTATCTTCTTTCCCATTCATTCCAAATTTCTTCCGGCAATATCCTCTTTGTTTTGGGTCTCTTCAGCTTTGCCGTTTCAGCCTATGTTTTTTATCTTCTTCCCGAAGCTTTTTTCAGGCTATCCCTCGGATTCCTTACTCACACTATCTACAGGATAAAGACCGTCAACGTCGACGTCATTCCCGAAAAGGGCGCCGTGCTTCTCACACCTAACCACATGAGTTTTATCGACGGCCTGCTCCTGCAGTATGCCATTCCTCACAGAAAGGTGAGATTTGTCGTTTACAGGTCTTTTTTCGACAAGCCTGTTGTGGGCTGGTTTTTAAGGATGGCAGGATGCATTCCCCTGTCGGAAAAGGCGTCAAAAGATGCCATGGCGGAAGTAGTAAAATCACTCGAAGCGGGTGAAGTGGTCTGCATATTCCCTGAAGGCTCTATTACGCGCATCGGCTTTATGCTTCCCTTCAGGAAAGGCGTGGAGCTTATTCTCAAAAAGGCGCCTCAAGATACTGCCGTTATTCCCGTCTGTTTCGATAAATTATGGGGAAGCATTTTCTCTTTCAAGGGAGGAAGGTTTTTCAGGAAAATACCTGAACGTCTCCCTTATCCCGTAACGGTCCTTTTCGGTAAGGCTGAAGACGTGCATGTTAAAGCCTTTGACCTGAGGCAAAAAGTGTCGGAACTCGGCAGTGAGGCCTTTGCCGCCAGAGGGAAGGAGTACAGGACCCTCTCTGCACACTTTATCAGGACAGCCAGACGATTCATGTTCAGGAGTGCCCTGGCCGATACGAACAGCAAACCGCTCAGTTATTTTAAGCTCATGACGGCTTCTATCCTTTTGTCAAAAAAGATGCGGCGCCGATGTGGTGAAGGAGAGCTGATAGGGATCATGCTTCCCTCATCGGTGGCAGGGGTGCTGACCAATATAGCCGCCGGCTTTTCAGGAAATGTGGCCGTTAACCTCAACTTCAGGGCAGGCGATGACGCCATAGCAAAATATATTGAAAAGTGCCGCATGAAAACAATTATTACATCAAAGCTTTTTGTGAAAAAAGCAGCTATTAACAAGCTTGATCAGTTTGTCTACCTGGAAGACCTGATGAAGGAGGTCACTAAAGGAGACAAAGCAGGAACCATGCTTGCCGTTCTTCTCCTCCCCTCGATAGTACTGGAAAAGCTCTTTTGCCACAGCAGCGCTTCACCGGAAGACAGGGCGACGGTCATCTTTTCAAGTGGTTCGACAGGTGATCCCAAGGGGGTAGAGCTTAGTCATGCTAACGTCATATCCAACGGTGACATGGTAAACCAGGTGCTTCAATTCAGGCCTGATGACAGGATGCTCGGGTCACTTCCTTTTTTTCATTCCTTCGGCTATTCCATCACCTTCTGGCTGCCGCTCCTGAAGGGCGTATTTACAGCCTATGTGCCTGATCCCCTCGATGCTAAAAAGGTAGGAGAAATGGCGGAAAAATATAATGTATCCGTCATGCTGGGAACACCCACATTTTATAGCCTTTACACGAGGCGTTGCAGTGAAAAGCAATTCAAGAATATTCGTGTCGCCATTGCAGGGGCTGAAAAGCTTCGGCAAAGTGTGGCAGAAGCTTTTCATAAAAAGTTTGGATTCTCTATTGTCGAGGGGTACGGCGCCACGGAAATGTCGCCTGTTATTTCCTGCAATGCCCCTGACTTTAACGAAAAAGGGATTAAACAGAAGGGAACAAAGGCGGGCAGTGTAGGGTTGCCGCTGCCGGGGCTTTCAGCCAGGGTGGTTGACCCTGAAGATTACGACAGGGAGCTTGACTATAACAGTGAAGGAATGCTCCTAGTCAAAGGTCCTAACCTCATGAAGGGTTATCTCAATGATAAAGAAAGAACGGCCGGCGTCTTGCATGACGGCTGGTATGTTACAGGTGATATTGCAAAGATCGATGAAGAGGGATTTATTCATATAGTAGGAAGGCTGAGCCGTTTTTCAAAAATAGGGGGAGAGATGGTCCCACATGTACAGGTGGAAGAATCGATTAATAACATTCTTGGCTTTAGCGAGCCTCTCGTTGTCGTAACTGCCGTCAGTGACGAATCGAAGGGAGAAAAACTGGTTGTCCTTCACCTTCCTGAAGCGACGCCAAGTATCGATGCCAGGGGAGTTATGAACAAGCTCAAAGAGGAGGGATTTCCCAACCTCTGGATTCCAAAAGAGTTTTATGAAACCCCTGAATTCCCCATACTGGGATCTGGAAAGCTCGACCTCAAGGGGCTGGGTAACCTTGCGAAGGAACTGGCTCAAAAGGGAACTTCGGCAAAAAAGGGGCCCAAAAAGGAGACTGAAAAATGATGTTGCCGCAATTGATAAAGATCAATAAAAAAAGCAAATGGAGGAGCGGATTTCTTCTCTTTATTATAAGTGTTGCCTTCCTTTTGCCCGCAGCTTTCGCTCCCCCGGCCCCTGGAGAGAGGGCCAGACCTGAAAAATGGGCCCTTCCCATAAATGAGAAAGGCCTGCCCAATTTCCATAAAGTGTCCCGGCATCTCTACCGGGGGGCACAGCCTGAAAAGGAAGGCATCCCCATACTTAAAAAAATGGGGATAAAAACAATTGTCAATTTGCGAAATTTTCACTCTGATTTGGATGAAATAGGCGATGTGACCATCGGCTATGAAAGGATTCCCATGAATGCCTGGAGCCTTAATGAAGCCGATGTTATCGCCTTTTTGAAAATCGTTACCGATAAGAGCAAGACCCCTGTTTTTGTTCACTGCCTTCACGGCGCCGACAGAACGGGTATGATGAACGCCGTTTATCGCATGGCAGTACAGGGGTGGAGCAAAGAAGAGGCGCTAAAGGAAATGGTGGAGGGAGGCTATGGCTATCATGAAATATGGAAAAATATTCCCCGCTTTTTGGATAAACTGGATATTGAGACGATAAGAGAAAAGGCGGGGATTTCCAAATCAGCGGCTGCAGATTAAGGTAAGAATAATGAATAGCAAAGATATTTTTTTAATTATTTTCTCCTCTGTTCCTGTTGTCACCCTTTTTGTTCTTAAAAGGCCCATAGCACAAAATAATAACTACCATATTTTTGCCGATAATCGGAGGATTTTTGGCCTGCCCAATGGGATGGATGTTCTTTCAAACAGCGCTTTTATTTTTACAGGTCTCTCAGGGATTGCCGCTTTGCTCACAATCAATAACGGCGGCGGCCATATTACGGGGTTTACTTCTTATCTGACTTTCTTTATCGGCCTTTGCCTGACCGCTTTCGGTTCGGCCTGGTATCACGTAAAACCTGATAATAAAAGGCTCGTCTGGGACCGTATCCCCATGACCATTGCCTTTGCCGGCTTTTTTTGTTCAGTGCTGTCGGAGGTGGTGAGTGCCGCAGCAGGAAAATTTTTGCTTTTGCCCCTGCTTATGGTTGGTGTGGTAAGTGTTTTCTACTGGGCCTGGAGCGAAAAAAAGGGGCGAGGTGATCTCAGGCCTTACGTTATTGTCCAGTTTTTGCCTATGGTACTTGTTCCTGTCATACTTGTTTTTTACGATACCCATGCGGCTTACTGGCCCTATATTTTATGGCTTCTTCTTTTTTATGCACTTGCTAAAATGTTTGAGTATTTTGATGAACTTGTTTATTCATGGGGGAATGTCGTTAGTGGACATACGCTCAAACATCTTTTTGCGGCGGCGGGGACTTTGAGTATTGTGGAGATGCTAAGAAATAGCTTTTAAAACGCCAGGATTTCTCCCTTTGATTCGAAATGACAAGAGAGGGGTGAAGAGCTTTAACAAGGTTAATCATGCTGTCATTTCGACGAGGTACGAGGAGAAATCTTAAAAGCTGGATACTCGGAGGAGTCTATGCTTCATGCCAGAGGGAGCAGGTTCAAAGCAACAAGGGAAAAACAGGTTTGTAATGACATTACTTAATAAGGAGGCCTAATCCATGAAAACCCATCTCAAATACAGGGAAAGCTTATTTGCCGCCGCAGCCATTTTATTCCTCCTTACGGGCACTTCCCTGGCTGAACTTGCCAACAACTCTTTAGGAGCAAAGTCAACCCCGATTCCCGATGAATCCTGCCAGGGGCATATAGAGAGGCATCACAGTGGAAGCCCTTATCAAATCAGAGCATCCCTGAAAGAGGAATTTGCAGCCTACCTCCCCCTGGTAGAGCAATCTCTCGTTTACAGGGAGGAATCGATCCGGCTGGCGGCAAAACTGAAGGCAAAAATTGCCGCCCGCAAACCGCTCAACGGTGAGGACCTGGACACACTTAACAGGGGAACAATAGCCCATCTTGAGCTTAGAAAGAAGCTCTACCGGCTGGCAGAGGCCCATGAATGCTGGACCCGGTGGAAGAAGGAGGATTTCAGGGAAAAGGGGATCGGCAAAGCGGAACGCCTGGAAGGAGTCATGCTTTCCCTTTCAGCAGCCATGGTACTTTACGATAACTATCTGCTTGCCATTTCCATCTTCGATGAAGACGAAAAATTGCGCCGCTTTCTTAATGAACGCGACTCGGGCTACAACATAAATGCCGCTCAATTGGCAAAGATTACGATCAGTTACAACTCGGCCTATAACAGGCAGAGAGTCAGGTCCGGCATCTACTTTTACGAAAAAGAACTGGAAAAGGCGCCCCCTTCTTTTCTTGAAGATGAAGACAGGGCTTATCTAAATACACTCATTACCCAGAGCCCTTCCTACAATATGACAAAGGAGTTTTCTCCGCTTTATGTTCTTGGAAGAAAAGTCCGCTTTCTCTCAGCGATGACGACGGATACGCTCAATAGCCTCGGCAAGGACGGCGTTAATCTCTTCAGCATGATTTTCGGCAATACACTCGGTCTTATTGAGTCAAGAAAGGGCAAACTCTATGGCCGTTTTGATGTTCTGGAAAAGCTGGAGCAGGAACTAAGGGCCGGGGATATTTTGCTGGAAAAAACCCCTTTCCGCCTCACTGACAAATTTATCCCCGGTCACTGGGGACACGTGGCCATCTGGATTGGAACAGAGGAAGAGCTCAAAGCGCTCGGCATATGGGATCATGCTGTTGTTCAAAAATACCATGAACAAATCCAGTCGGGCCGCAGCGTGGTGGAGGCGCTCAGACCAGGCGTGGAAATGAATAGGCTTACCCGCTTTTTAAACATTGATGATATTGCTGTCATACGTGGAAAGGAAATGACGAAAAAGGAGAAGGGCGAGACAATCATAAGGGCCCTTCGCCAGGTCGGCAAGGAATATGACTTTAATTTTGATGTAGAGACGACGGACAAAATCGTCTGTTCCGAACTGGTTTATACCACCTTTACGGGAATAAAGTGGCCTACAGGGAAGACCCTTGGACGCATCACTATCAGCCCCGATAATGTGGCCTCCATAGTGATAAATGGCGGCCCCCTCAAGCTGGCGCTTTTATATCATGACGGAAAGCTGGTAAAAAAAGGACCGCTGCGGCAAATGGCCTCATTGATGACCCAATAAGCAGGGAGAAACCGTGAAAATCTCATCAGGTATTTCAGATTATCTGCTCCAGCTTGCTTTTCTTTTCATTTCACCCCATTTTTTTTCTTTTGAATAAAGCCACCTGAAAATTCCCTGAAGACGCCAGATTGTATTGAGCTGGCGGTATCCGAAATTTTCAATAAAGGCGGCTATGATAAGGATAATAATGTAAGCTCTTTCCTTGTAAATATTAAAAGACAGGGCCTCCAGGAGAAGCGCATTGATAGAAACGAAAAGTCCAAGGCCGACGGAAAGAATAAAAAAGGCGGCAGTGGCGTCAAGCGATATGAGTCCTGAAATATAGGCAACAATGATAAATAAATAGCCTGCAAACTCGATGACCGGACCAAACCACTCAAAGATGAGAAAAAAAGGAAAGGCCAGCCAGCCGACAGCCCCGCTTTTTACGCTAAAAAGAAGGTTTTTGTGCCGGTAGAGGCTGTCGGAAAGACCCTGCTGCCAGCGGACCCTTTGATTTTTCAGGGTCTTTAAATCTTCCGGCGCTTCCGTCCAGCATATGGGATCGGGCAAAAAAGTGATGCGATAGGGAATTTTTTCTTTGCGGTATTTGTTGTGAAGTCTGACGATGAGTTCCATATCTTCTCCTACCGTGTCCGTTCTGTATCCCCCCACGGCAATGACGGCCTCTTTCCGGAAAATACCAAAGGCGCCCGAAATAATGAGCAGGGCATTAATAAATGACCAGCCGAGACGCCCAAAAAGAAAGGCCCTCAGGTATTCCATAATCTGCACGAGAGAAAGAACGTTCGACGGAAGGCCGACTCTTGCGAGAAAGCCGTCGATTACTTCGCATCCGTTGGCAACGCGAATGGTCCCGCCTGTAGCAATAGTTCTTTTGTCTTCCATAAAGGGTTTAGCCGCCTGGTAAAGGCTATCGCGCTGGAGTATGGAGTCGGCGTCTATTCCGCAAAAAAGAGGAAACCGGGAATAGTTGATTCCACAGTTTAGTGCATCCGATTTACCACCGTTTATTTTGTCGACAACGATCAGGTTGGGATAATCGACGGTATGGTAAATGCTTTTGACCTGTTTTGTTTCGATCGCCACTCTGCAAACTTCCGGAAAAGGTATCAGTGAAAAAGACGCCATCAGTTTTGCAAGGGTCCCATCTTTCGAACCGTCATTTACGACAATGATCTCATATTCCGGATATTCAAGCTGCAAAAGGGAACGGATTGAGACGACAATCGTCGATTCTTCGTTATAGGCGGGCACAATGATCGTTACGGGAGGCTCGAAGCCTGTGTAATCATCAATCCTGACGTCAATATTTGAAAAACGCAGGTATCTTTTAAGAGAGATAAAAGAAGCCATATTAAGCAGAAAATAGCTTCCGCTATGGATGACAAAATAGAAAATGAAAAACCAATGCAACATGTAGGCGGCGCCTTGCAGATCTATCTGCATTAGCTTATCTCCGCCTTTGCAATCATCCGGTTCAACATGTCCCTGCCATAGCGGTCTTTGCACTGATTACTTATCGCTTTAAGTTCAGCTTGAGTGACAAAAGGAAACGACACAAGCGACCTGGCAGCGTGATACCTGACCCACCACTGCTTGTCGGAGAGAAGGGACGTAAGAACGTCCATATCCTCTTTTTCTCCGATTCGCCCCAACACTGCCGCTGCCTTTAGTCGAATGAGGGGGGAAGGGTGAGCGGTAAATCGCCTTACATCTTCTATCACTTCCGGATGTTTCAGGATATGCAGGCAGGCGGCAATGACCTCTTCAGGGGCCGATGGATTTAAATATTTTTTTACAATGCCCCTGATTGTTTCATTGAGGGCGATTGACGAGAGTTTGATAAGACGGGGCCTTGATTTGTCATCCGCTTTGAAGACGGCATCGGCAAGAGAAGATGAAAAATAGTTAGCATCCGTTTTTTTTAAAATGCATACAATCCTGGAGTCGGGCCAGTCATTTCTCAATCTGATGGAGTCGCTTATGGCCTGAACTGCCTCCCGGGGCCGGATTTGCACCATAGCTTCGGCTGCGGCAAGAGAAAGATGGTTGTTTTTATGGGATAGCATGCGGCATAAATCGTTCCATACGTAGGAATCCCTCAGGTTGCCAAGTGTCATAATGCCGACAAATTTTCTCTTCAGCGATCTTCCTCTAAGCATTTTTATAGCATCTTTATCAAGCCTTAAACGACGGAGCAAAAGATTCAGGTTTTCACGTGCATTCCCTTTCAGAAAACCGTGGTAATGGTTCCAGAGAATGAGAAAATCGGTTACATTGGCGCTTCCTAGCACAGGGAGGTTTTCCGGCGCTTTTTCCATTATCTCGGAAAAGATGGGGCGCCACTGCCGGGCAAGCTTTGCTTTTCTTTTCTCGCCCAGAGATCTTAGTCCGCTAATGAGAAGCACCTGGAATGAAAATAAAAGGGAGAGAAGCATAATGATCATGCCGCCTGCCAATGCCATTTTAATAAAAGGGTCAGAAGCGGTAGCGAAGGCCGGCAAGTAAACCATATCTGTCATAATGATTCCCCTGTTTATGGAATGTCGCGCTGTAGCTGATTCCCCAGCGCTCATCAAGCCAGTGACGCCCTGTAAAGGCAGCGCCCTTTACCCAGGTTGTAATAACCTTTGTGCCGTCGATATTTTCACTCTCCTCACCTGCCGACAATCTTATTCCTGTACTTGACTTCCTGCCATAATAACGGTCAAAAGCGACGGCATGACTAAATTCGGTGTCTCCTTTTTCTACCCTGGATGAATAAAGTGTATAGGCGAGACGATAAGCACTAAAATAGTGTTCAATACCGACGGAACCGAATGTTACATCCGATTTATCATAAAATCTTTTTCCCATGCTCATACCGGCAAGCCAGCCATTTGCCAGGATACTGCTCAAGCGGCCCGTCATTGATTTTTTGGGCAGCACCTCATGGGAAGAACTGCCTGAAGCTTCAAAAGCGACAGTATGCCTGTACCCAAGGGGCAGACTTATTATGCCGGCAAGTTCCCTGTCAGTCAGGGAAAAGCGTCTCGTCTGCCGCGCCTGAAGCAGCAGGAAGCGACGAACACTGTCACCTCTTTTTACTTCCAGGTACGTGCTTCTCCAGGGAGAGTGGTCTTTGGTGAGCTTTTCATAGACCGTTCCGGCTTCTATCTCTGTATAAGGTTTTTTTTCCGATGAAAACAAGGGGAGGGGAGAGGCGCAGATTAGCAGCAGAATCAAAAAACATAGGAGAGAGTGTTTCATTTTTCCATATATCTCCGGACCCTGGCAATCAGTTCAGCGGGGTTGAAGGGTTTGGTCATGTAATCATTAGCTCCCGCATCGAGTGCTCTTACAACATCGCGCTCCTGTGTTTTAGACGTGAGTATGATAACGGGAACGTTTTTCCAGTCCCTTTTGCTGCGAATCTTTTCTACAAGCTGGAAACCATTCCGGTAGGGCATCATAAGGTCGAGAATAATGATCTCGGGAGGAAGCATTGAATCGATGCAGCGGGCTGCCTGACGACCATCAGAGGCATAAATGACCTTAAAACCTTCCCGCTCCAGCACGTGCTTCACAAGGAAGGCAAGATCGTCATCGTCTTCTGCGATGAGGGCGCTTTTGGAGATGGAATCGTTTTTTGTGTTCATTTCCTGATATTTTATAATCATTTTAAGGGGATATGATAAAGCTAGCAGATGAAATGGGTAGAGTCAATTTGCTGTAAAAAATAATTTCATTGATAAGAGGGTAATACTATAATATAAATTTTACAGGATCCCCATGATGAAAGAAGCAAAATCGAACAATCTTGTTGCATCCGATGCGCGAAGCAGGCCGAAGCCTTTCACCTTTCGGCCACCCGGGCGTAATGGTGCCGTCATTGCCCTTATCAAGTTTTTCCTTCCTCTGCTGCTTCGCAAAATTCCCAAAGTTACGCAAATCGACATTAACGATGAGGGTCTTGTCCGGCTTGAATCGCTAAAGGGCAAACGCTGCATATTAACACCCAGCCATTCGGGAGGGTACGAGCCTTATCTCATTATGCATCTGTCAAAGCTGCTTCGCCAGGACTATAACTATCTGGCCGCCATGGAAGCCTTTGAGCGTTCCCCTCTTGTGGGCTGGATATTGCAGCGGCTGGGAGTCTACTCCATTATCCGCGGCACGGCAGACCGCCTCTCTTTCCAGATGACGAGAAAGCTTATTGCAGAGGGGAGGCGATGGCTTGTCATCTTTCCTGAAGGACAAACGTGCTGGCAAAACGATACGGTCATGCCCTTCCAGGAGGGGGTGACACAGCTTGCTTTCAAGGCCTGTGAAGAGGTGGTGAAAAAAGAGGATGATCCTTTGCTTTACTTTGTTCCCATCACCATCAAGTATATTTATATAAATGATATGCACGGAGAAATTGATGACTCATTAAGGAGGCTGGAAGGGCAGCTCTTTCACTCGTCTATTGATGGTATGCCCTCCCGATATGACAGGCTTCGGCGTATTGGCGAGGCCCTTCTATCGGCAAATGAGAAAAAATACGGTTTAAAACCTCATAGCGGGGATGATCTTGACAGTCGCATTCAGGCAATGAAAGAATTTATAATCTCCCGTACCGAAGCGGCCCTAAATATGAGTCCCAGGCCGGGTGATACCCTCCTTGACAGGATACGGGCCGCTTTTAATGCTGTAGACAGGATAGTCCATGTAGAGCCCCAAGGGGCGGATTATGAAAGGAAACTTCTCGAAGAGAACCAGCAAAAGGCGAGACAACTCTATGATGATCTCTGGCGAACCCTTGAGTTTGTCGCTATTTACGATGGTTATGTAAAAGAGACCTTTACCGTGGAGCGTTTTATGGACGTTCTTTTTCTGCTTGAAATGGAAGTCTTTGGCAGAAGAGAGCTCTGGGGCCCGCGAAAGGCCGTTGTCAGGATCGGAGAGCCCTTAAACTTGAAGGATTATTTTGAGAAATACGGTGAAGACAAAAGGGGGGCTGTGGGAGAGGTAACGGCGCTTCTCGAATCGGGAATAAAGGGGACCTTTGAGGCCATGGCAGGGATGGCGGCGCCGCTCAGGGATAGGTAAAGAGACAGCTTTGATGTTTTGTCATTTCGAGTACGCCCGAACGAAGTGACAAGTGCCCTTGGGGTGAAAGGAGAAACCTTTATCACGAAATGACAATATATTATTTACTCAAAGAATGGACCTGGTAAGCAGCGGTGACCTTTTTAAACGGGATTTAACCAAAACAAGAAAGCAGCCTGTGCCCCAAAAAATAGAAACCTGGAAAGAATTGCTGGAAAGGATTGAAGAACCTTCCACCATTGATCTCTATTATGAAGAAGAGGGCAGTGGAGAAGAGACGCTTCTCTTAATTCACGGTTTCGGGCAGAGCCTCTATACCTGGAGGCACCTTATGCCGCCGCTTTCAAAAAAATACCGCCTGATTCTTGTCGATCTCAAAGGCTTCGGCAAATCACCTAAACCGAAGGATGGCCGTTATACTCTTTATGAGCAAGTAAAGCTTGTCCTCCATTTGATCAAAAAACTCGATCTTTCGAGGCTCACCCTCATGGGGCACTCCTTTGGCGGCGGAGTTGCTCTCATTACAGCCCTCTATCTTACGCTCTTTGATAAAGGGAGGGTGGAAAGAACGGTGCTTATCGACAACCCTGCCTACGAGCAGAAATTGCCTCCCTTTGTCTCTATACTGAAAGTCCCTGTCATAAGCGATCTCGGCATGGCCCTCATTCCCGCAAAAATACAGATTCGTTCCCTTTTGAAGCTCTCCTACCTTCATGAATCGACTATTACCAATGACGCCGTTGCCGCTTATGCAAAACCCCTTTACACACCCGGCGGCAGGCAGGCCCTCATCAACACGGCAAGGCAGATGGTCCCTTCCGACCTGTCCGGGCTTTCAAAGAGGTATGAGAAGATCGATCTTCCCGTTCAGTTAATCTGGGGGGCTAAAGACGCAATCATTCCTGTCGGGATTGGACTTAAGCTGGAAAAGGCGTTGCCTCATGGGTGGATCAAGGTCTTTCCCGACTGCGGGCATGTTCCGCAGGAAGAAAAACCGGAAGAGACATTTGAGCTTATTGAGGCCTTTTTAAGCTCAAAGCATTGATTTTTTTCAGCATTGACAGGCCTATTGCATCTTAAGCAGGCCATAAGAAATAAAGGAAGCGGCATGACCTGCCTGAAACCCATCAGTCACACTTGAAAGGTAAAATGACAGGGCCTGTCTAAAAAAGGGGGAGGCCCCGGACCCCAAAACCACCTTGACATATGGAATAAAATAGCGTATCATCTCTTTTCACTTGTCGCGGGGTGGAGCAGTCTGGTAGCTCGTCGGGCTCATAACCCGAAGGTCGTTGGTTCGAATCCAGCCCCCGCTACCAATAACATCAAGGGTTTGCAACTACTGCAAGCCCTTTTTTATTGGCAGCTTCTAACGTTCTTCTAACACAATCCAACGAACTATCAGAATCCTCCACAAAACCCAGCGCACTATCAAGCTTCATTGCCTGTTCTTGATTGACTTCTTTGATAAGGTGTCCATACCTGTCAAGGGTAGTCTGAATTGAGGCATGGCCTACTTGATTCTGAATGTATTTAATATTCTGTCCTTCCTCAATCCTTAGTGCTACATTCGAGTGCCTTAGATCATGAAACCTAATCTTTCTGAGCCCAGCCCTTCTTAATGCTGGTAGATACTCCCTCTTTACTATTGAATCAGGATCAAAGGGCGTACCTTTAGAAGTGCAAAATACTAGATCATCTTCACTAAGCGGACATGCAAGCTTATGTCTCTTTAATGCACTTACTAGAGAGGGTGTTAGATCAATTCTTCTGACAGAAGACTTTGACTTAGGAGAGATTGACTTCTTTGAGGTATTACAAAAAGCACGTCTCACATGAATCTGTTTATGGTTCCAGTCTATATCACCCCATTGCAAGCCTATCAACTCCCCTCTTCTCATACCTGTTAGAACTGCTGTTAGAAAGAACGGTTTAAACTTGGTTGCTACATGATTAAGAAAGAGGTTAATTTCTTCCGGTGAAAAAATGTCCATTTCCTCTTTTTCAACTCTTGGCCGTTCTACACATTCAGCATAATTGATTTTCAGATATCCCCACAAGACAGCATGCTTGAACATTTTTTTTAAAGGCACTATTTCATTGATTACGGTCTTAGGTTTTACACTTTGAAGCCTCATTGCCACATACCTTTGAAGTCTGCCAGTATCAAGCTCTGATAGGTAATAATCACCCATTACCGGAATCATATGCTTATTGATAATGTCCTGATAGCTTTTGAAGGTAGAAGGCTTGGTTTTGGTCTTGGCATAGGAGTTTAGCCATAACTCGGCAAATTCGGCAAAGGTTGCTTTCTTTAGCTCCCTATACGTGCCGTTATGGACTTCTCCCATTAGCTCATTGAGTTTGATATCTGCCTCTTTCTTTGTTTGTCCGGCAGGCACCCATTTGAGCTTTTTCTTGCCTGTTTTGGGATCGGGTATCCTGAATACGATATAGTAGGATTTTCCCTTTTTTTGAATGCTTCCTCTCATACTGTTAGGCTCCTTTCTTCATACTGATTGTTTACTTTCTTGAAAAGGTTACTTAACTAGTTCACCTCCTTTCCTTGATTATTTGAAGTAAATGATATTGTCTTTGTGTTACTTTTTACCAAGGCTCTTCATTTCGAAGTTAGTTACATACATGCCTTGACATATTTTTGTGCCTAGAAATTTTTCATCAAGAATTCGATTTTCAATAACAGCTGCATGTTGAGCCGTATTAATAGCAATATATTCTGAGCCAGTTGACGTTGCTATATGCAAAAGAGGTGGAGAATCTAGAATGATATTATATTCATTTGAACGGCTCTTTTTTTGTGCCGTTGTAAATTGGAATGAACAAGTAAATTTGTCAGATTTTCGGTTGCAAGTCATTAGTACTGGATCAGCGTCAGAAACTATCAAGCTCTTATCAGATAAAACGAGATAACCTAAAGTCATTTTGCAATCCTCAAAATGAATAAGAAAGTCTGGTTCGTCTGCAATCACAAGATTTGTTAACAAAATAAACAATATTAAACTTATGGATACTGATTTCATTCCCACCTCCATTTTTTAATGATTAATGTTTACTTAAAGAACTCTTCCATTTTTACCCCAAGAGCGTCAGCCAATTTTTTTAACTGTGTTGCCTTTGGCTCCCTTCGGTCAATCTCATAGTTGCCTATAGTGGTTATATGAAGACCTGTCTTGTCTGCCAGTTGACTTTGAGAAAGCCCCTTGCTCTCTCTAATCTCTTTTAGATTCTTTCCTTTAAACATGATTTCCATATATTTATTTATAGACAATTGTCTATTGAAAGTCAAGGGGAATATGCTTTTGCCCTTCGGGTAAAGAACCCGATTCCTACTGTAATTAACCCTTATTTATAGGTAGTTATTGCTTACTTTCTAACTTCCTTCTAACGGAATTTGCCTGTTTTTTTATGCTTCCTTGCTCATACTCACATAGCCATTGATCAATTTTTGATTTCCTGAACCGCTTATACTTTCCTATTTTGAAACAGGGGATATTTTTATTTTCATATACCCACTGAGTGCCTACCTTGAGATATTTGGCTAGCCCTTCAACATCAAAGATCGTGTCATTGTCTGCATGGTTAGCTAATTGAGGCAATAAGGCATCAACTACCTCTTGAACTATTTCCTCTTTTAACTGATTGAGGTCAATATTTAATTCTGCCTTTATCATCCTTTAAACCTTAGGGGGGTACATGGGCCAAAACAAAACAACATCACTATAGATAATTGCCCTTTTCTGGGTACGTTATATTTTTTAAAAAATGGCTCAAAAACGGTTGTTTTTTCTTAAAAAAACATGAAAAAAACAATATAGAGTAAGCCAACTTATGACTTTATAACCTCTTGTTAAATAAAAGCTTTTTTTATAGTCATTACTGTTGGAATTAAACAAAAACTATGAAAATGGTGCTTTCTGCCTAAATAAATCAAAATTATTACCTCAACATCTACAAAGCAACCCTCGCTATTTATCAACAAATAAAATCCAGTCTAAAAAGCTTGAAACGATAGTTTTTAAGGATTTCACGGTAAACTTTTATAAGGGTGATACTGATATAAAGGGCAGCTTTTCTCTCCCCTGCAATCTACCCTAGAATCTTCTTGACCATTGCAGTAATAACAGTTTGCTAATATTGCCTCTTTTCTAGTAAGGCTTTTGCCTTCTTTCCATTTTCTAAATTCAAGTTGTCCTTTTATGATTCCCATGAGAGCAGATTCCTTTTTCTATGTTAAATTCGCTAAGTCATTCCTTAATTATTTTTGTATGTATATGGCTATATCTATAAAGGTGTTTAAAAAATAAAGTTGTAAAGTTAAGAAAAACATCCCTAACAGTTTAAAAATTAAAGTTATGATTCTGTAAATATGACTTTAGTGTTTAAATTTTAAAGTTATACAGCTTTAAAAAATAAACTTACTCTTGTTTTTTAAAACCTCCATAGTTCCATTTTTTAAGAGTTATAAGTTCAAAATCATCAGTGCCATAACGCTTCCACCTATCCGATAGACCAAAGATGTTGCATTGCTTCATCATACCGCCTTGCCTAACCATATCGATAAAGCCTTTTTCTACAAGTTCGACAAGGCACTTTCTCAACGTTGCGGATGAAAGCTGGCCATGCATTTCATTGTAAGTAAGGGAAAGGTTACGGTCGTTATTGCCGTTTCTTTTCCGCTTAAGTTGGATAAAGACTTTGATAGCATTTGCTGAAAGCTTCTGCCATGCAGGGCTATCAATCATTGGGTAGGAAATAGGCACAAACTGACCGCCTATTTTTTCTCTTTTACTTCTTCTCATACTCACAGAATCTTGCCCTTTGTTAGAATTAGATCATCTCAAATTGCCTGTTTGAGTAAATGCAAGAGCGCGTAAAGCCCGATAGTTTTCAAAAAGTTTTTTTGCTGAAGCTTCGCCTGTTTCGTTCAAAAATGAAGTAACCTTGCTTTCGGTATCTCTTTGCTTTTTAAAATGGAAGATAAGGCGTTTTGGGCCTTGCAGGGATGTTTCTTTTAATTCATGGCCGATAGTAAAAAGATAGACGGCAATGCCTAGATCAACGGTGGAATAGAGATTTGATTTGGTAAGATGTGATTTCATAATATCCCTCTCATACGTTATTTTGAAAACAAAAAAGCCAGAGCAATTTTTCACTCTGGCTAAATCATAAAATAGATATTCTAAAAAGTCAGGGGTGCGAAATATGATGTTTCATACCACTATCTTTTTAATTATTATTTCCAGTTTCTTTTTCATTGGGAATGCATCTTCTGGGAATTGTTTCAGGTAGTTTATTTTGCCTTCTTTGCTGTCCATATCGGGAAACTCTATTACGCCATTTTCACATAGAGTGCGGATTATCTTCTTCCACTTCCTTTTGTACCTATCCTTGATTGTTTCTTCTGAAATTTCTTTTAATTTGTGACCTGTTTTGTTCCAGTCAGGATTTTCTTCTAGCCGTCTTGCCGTCATATTGCAAGCTTCTTCAATAGTGAAGTTAAAGAAAGTATTTAGAACAAAAACATCAAGGCACAACATTTCATCACGCCTCTCTTCCTTATCTTTCTTATAAAGTGGTGCCTGGCCTTGACATGTATTTATTTCAAAAAGTTCATCAAGGCTTTTGGTCCCTCCAAGACTTATCCAGTCACTAATGACTTCCGACATAAAATTAAGTACCCACATTGGCGGATATATACCTTTTTTATGTGCCACACTAAATGCTTCAAAAGTATAGATAGGATTGTTTGTGTTTTTAAATGCCATTCCTAATTGAGACAGGTGATTTACTTCGTCGCTCGGATTTTCTATGTTTTCACGAGATATTCTAAAATGTGCGGGCCAGCCTTGCAATTCTTTTGGGGGCACCTCGATATCAGGGGGGTGTTTTGTGAAGTAAATGAGATCAGCTATGTTTTCGGGTAATTTCCAATTTTCCCATTCTTTCAGCTTTTTCATACTGGTTTCTATAGTGTACTGTTCAAAGTAAAATCCGTAGCTCTTTGGGTATTGCAAAATTGTTTATTAGAGTTTGGTTTGTACCACCAACCTCACTCTGACTTAGTAAGCTCTAACACCTTCCATCTTTGCAAAACTCGTCTTGCAAGTTTTCTCACTTTCCGATTAGGTTCTGATTTTCCCATTAGTTCAACGGCTTTAACTATGTTGGGAGGTGGGTTGTCAATGTGATTTAATAAGCTTAATGCAAACATTCGATCTCTGGCACTCCGTTTTGCAAGTGCTTTGCCGAGATAAGGAACCACTTCTTGCCTATAACCAAGGTTCCATAAATGCTTTATGGCACTCATACTCCCCCTATCCATCTGATGCATGAGGTCTTCAACATGAGCAGCTTGCTCTTCATGTGTCATTGGGGCTTTTTGAGTACTTGCACAAGCACTGAATAGCAGAACAATGGTGATTAAAATAAACTGGTAAGATTTCATCTTTGTATCTCCAAAATATAGAAAATAAGCTTTCTAAGCATAAACTATAAAAGAACTTTATCAATACAGGGACTGTACTGCAACTATATTTGAAAATGTATTACTTCCTGAAAATGATGACCTTCTAACATTCTTCTAACCGAATTACAAATAATAAGCCTAAAAAAAAAAAAAGGCCTTACCCTCAAAGCCTTTTAAGTCCTTGAAAGTAAAGCCTATTAATAGTGCTTGTTTATTTCTGTTTAGTCCTGTATTCGGCTCATAACCCGAAGGTCGTTGGTTCGAATCCAGCCCCCGCTACCAATAACATCAAGGGTTTACGGATTTCCGTGAACCCTTTTTTGTTGGAAAATACCTAAATTGTGCTCAAATTGTGCACATTTTGTGCTCACTCTTCTCGTAAACATCATCCAACATTTCAATGCCGCCCCTTAAGCTTTCGGTGTAGTGGTGGGCGTAGCGCTCAACCATCTGGATTGACCTCCACCTTCCAAGTTTCTGGACTGTGTATATGTCAACTCCGTTTTGGATGAGCCTGGTAGCGAAGGTGTGTCTTAGGTCATGGAACCTTAGCCTTTCAATGCCTGCCTTATCAATGGCTTCGTTGAAAGCTCTTCTAAGATTGCTGGCATCAAGCCTTGTTCCAGCTTCACTAAAGAACACAAGATTGTTTTTGATTGATCTTACCTTGTTTCTGGCGATTAAAACTTCCAAGGTTCTTGCATTGAGGGGGAGGGTGTCTCTGCCTCTGTTTTTCTGCTCATATATGGAAATGGTTTTTCTAAAGAGATTGACTCTCTTCCATTCAAGGTTAAGAATCTCGCTCATCCTTAAGCCTGTGTTAATGGCAAAGATGATAATCTCTTTTAGCCAATCAGCAGATACCTCAAGTAGAAGCTCTTCCTCTTCAAGAGAAAGCCATCGTTCAATGAAATTGTCTTCTCTCTCCTTAGATACAAGGCATACTGGGTTTGACTTGGCCCACTCCCACTCTTTCATTGCCATATTAAAGGCGTGCTTCATCAGTGAGAGTTCATGATTGACAGTCTTAGGAGACGCCCCCTCGCTTCTTCTCAACTCCTTATAAGCAGAGATGATCTTAGGAGTTATCTCTACCAGCTTATAATCACCAAAATAACTGTTCAGGTGATCAAACAGGCTCTTGTCTCTAACATAGGTTGTCTTTGCTTTCTTTGGAGAATACTCCTTGTAGTATTTATCAGAAAGCTCGCTGAAAGTCCTGTCAATGTTTGGGTCAATGTCTAACCATTTCCCCTCTGCAATTTGTGAAAGAACCTTGGCATGAATTTTCTCAGCCAACTTCTTTGATGAAGTCTCGCACGAACGGCGTATAAGTTCTCCGTTATGCCTAAACCTCATCCACCAAGTCCGGCCCCTTTTATAAAGTCCCATAATCACTCTCCTTTCTGTGACCGTGACTTAGACCTGGCTTCCCGTTGACAAGAATTATATCGCGTTTTATTAGTATCTGCAATGGCTTTTTTTATTATATTATCAATACTTACATCATTTAATGACTTGCTTCTTATCTGGATTTTAGGCTCGCTTTTCTCCCTGAAACCCTCCAACCACTCCTTAATTTCTACAGGCACAAAACGCAAAATCCCGTTAACCTTCAAGCAGGGAATCTTTCCAGACTCCGCCCAGGAATAGACAGTCTTGACCTTGCAGTTCAAAATCTCTGCAACCTGCTTTGGTGTGAGAAGCGAATCCATCAATACTCCTTTACTGCATTGACTCCCGATAACGTCTTATGACTTCGATGTGCATCCTTATTACTTTTTGGTAGTTGGCGGCAAGCAGGTATGGTGACATCATCTCTTCTCCGGGGATCATGTATTTTGCGTACTTGTTAAGGTATTGCTCTATAACTTCGCATTGGACTTCGAAGTCGAGCGGGCTTATGTGAGTGTCGATAACATATGAAATATGTTTTTCTATCGCGTCATTTTTTATCTCTTCAGCAAGAGCATCGATGAGAGCGATCATGCCCCCATGACGGCCTCGAATGGCGTTCTTTACCCCTTGGACGTAGCCTCCCTTGCTTTTCTCCATTATTTTTTTCACTTCATGGTGCGCCCTATTATTAGGCATATTTATGCTGATGTTGAACATTGCGCAAAAGTGATACCTGTAGTAATCGCAAAGGATTTTCATGCACTCCTTATAATCCTCGGGTATATAGACTTTTACAGTCCAGTTCTCCCGGATGATATTATGCAAGTACTCTATCTTTCGTCCTATGTAATCCGGGTGGAGCTGGTCGAGTATCTTATCAATCAAACTGCTTTGTCCTGACATGGTTAAAGTCCTCCTTTTCATATTGTTTTAGAATGAGTCGTAGAACCTCTTCTTTTTATCCGATACTTCCCTTTCTTTTTGCTTTTCTATTTTCGTGTAGTAGTGCTTTCTGCTGTACTCAATTATCTGCTCACGTACAGCATCTGACGAGCCTGTTACGGGCTTGAACGAATCAATTTTGATGATCTCTTTTCCAAGCCTTGCAACGGCCTCTCCCACACCAAGGCTTACCAGTTCTTCAGGCTTTACCCTGTTATCAAGCACCCTGGACAATCGCTTCGCATCATCAATGTTAATGCCAAAGGCCAAGAGGTTGTTTACGGAGAAGAACGCTTTTTGCGAATCCTCACTAAGCTGACCAGTATTCTGCAAAGCCAGATGAATACTGCAACCGTACTTTCTCGTTTCATTCAAGAATCCGTCATATATTTTTTCATTGAACCTGTAGCACTCATCAACAAAGATGTGACAGGGCCTCCTCTCCTCTGGCCTCATAGAGGCCCTATGAAAAGCCGCTTTTTGAATCTGAGATAAAAGCATGGTACCAAGCTGAAAAGAGATGTCAGCACCAAGAAGCCCCACAGGAAGCGAGGCGAGCAGGATGTGCCCCTCATTAAGAATCTTGCTCATATTCACCTTATTCTCTTTTTCTGATAGAATCATCCGGCTTCTTGAGTCTATTAAAAGGCTCGAGACCTTGCTGGTGACAGGAAAAAATGCTTCATCCCTGTAATTCTTAAACTCATCCTTGAAGAATCGAATAACTTCAGGGCTGTCAGATCTTTCAATAACCTCTCGCCTCATAGTCTCTCCACCAGGAGTCCTAGAGAGAAGCTCGGGTAAAGCAGAAAGGTTCTCACCTAATAAGAAGATCGCGTAATAAGACACGGTCAGAATGTGCGCTTGCCTCGGTCCCCATGAATCAAACAGGTTTTTTGAACTGTTCACATAATCGGACGTGAGACGTCCGATGTCTTTAATATCCTCAAGGTGGAAAGGATTGAACCCTATAGCGTATTCGTCATCAACAGGGTTGAAGTAGACAACCTTCTCTACTACGGTTGAAAGCTTCGGTGATGAGAGCAACTCCTCAATGAGGTCTCCGTGAGGGTCAAGGAGTACAGCCCCCTCACCCTTATCAACGTGATAGAAAAACTGATTTGTTATCGAGCTTGTCTTGCCCGAACCCGAACTTCCTATGCGAAGAGAGTTAAGATTATTTGATGATCCAGGAATGCAAATGACGGCCTTCTGAGTTCCTGCCGTGCCTATCGGAATTCCAGACCTAAGCACAACAGGAACAATTACTCCATCATCATAAACAACGGGGATATCAAGCGCTTTGACTTGCTCATCTGGCAAGTGAAAAAAGCATGAGGCAAGCTCTGACGAGTTCATCACCATGCCCGTCATATAAGACTCTCTACTAATTAACATCTCAATGAGTCTTTCTTTACTGATGGCTTTTGATAAAGTTTTAAGATCATGAAAACCAGCTCTTCTGCCTTGCGCCTGCAGCCCTCCAAGGAAAGGCTGCAACAACGAAGACTTGAGAGGAGAAGAAAAGAGCACTCTGGGTCTCACGGCAAAGAAGGGCTTTCTCAAATCCTTCATTTCTCTTTGAGATCTCCTCCCCGTTCTCAAAGCAGACTCTGCACTAATACAGCTTTTAATGCTCTTAGCCCAGTCCTGAGAGCAGGGCTCAAAGAGTAGCTGAAACACGGCAATACCATCCGAGGGAATCGCAGAGAATGCCTTAAGCAGGCTTGTCAAAGAAGGTATAGACAAGTCCTTGTAATCGAGCATCCTTTGATAATAGGGCTTTTCATATAAAAGCTCGAACAAGGAAAAACCATCAACAGAGGTATCTTTAATTCTCCCTAGCGGATCATCTGCCTTCTCAAGGCTAATCTTAGGACTGATGTTTTTAAGCACTCCTTCTATTGAAGAGGACGGGTGGCTTTTAGGGTATCCAAGAAAATACTCAATCCCTGACTCGCAACGTACTATCTCAAAAGAGAACAGGCCAAGGCATCCACCAAGACTGCAAAGAGCGCTATCAGTCTCTGCCCAAG
>Ga0224514_10000010_pt1 | contig 99195 bp, 80 predicted proteins | sample SF_May12_sed_USG_3_FD_169107 | JGI IMG/M metagenome (GOLD analysis project Ga0224514, IMG submission 169107) | Sediment microbial communities from San Francisco Bay, California, United States - SF_May12_sed_USGS_24 | ecosystem: Environmental > Aquatic > Marine > Sediment | place: USA... | reverse complement strand
GTGAAAATACAAAGCCGACGGATCTTGTATCCCTAAGGTCGCTGGCTATTGCCATGCGCAGAGGGAAGGAGGCTCTGAGCCAGAAATGCCCCTTCTTTGACTTAAAAAGCACGACCTGCACACGGGGACCCAGCTCGACAACGGGATGAAGGTCATTCATTCCTTCCCGTGCGTGATTATCATCACTAAAAACAGGTGGTGACATGGCGGCACTTACATCAATCCAAAAACGGGGATGATCGTAAAAGTAGAATTGTCCGCCGTCACGATTGACTTTAAGTCTTTTTCCTTCGTAAAGAACATAGGGAAAGGGAGCAAAATAGTCTCTTCTCTGGTCAGAGCCCCTGTAGTGGGGCAGACTTGCTCCCGCAAGGCCCATGCCGAGTTCAAGACGTCTTGTTTCCTGAGCATAACTTTCGCAAGGTATTGCAGTAAATGCAATAAAAAGCGTGAATGTGAGGGCGCAGCTTTTGAGAAGGGCCATGCTTTTGCCATTTTCAGTGATATAAGGGATAAACCTTTGGATCCATTTGTCTTGATTTATAAAATGCTCAATAAATACCATGACTTACACCTTTGAACCGTAAGGAGTATTTGTCTTTAAACGGAAAAGATAGGCTTTACACAAAGATTTTTTAAATGTAGAATGATGCAATGGTTTAATTAGTATAGTAGGAATCATGCTTATGTCAAAAATAAATTGCACCCTCTGTCATATTTTCATTTCTCTCTCAATTGTTTGCTTATTATTCCCTTCCTTTCTGTTTGCAGCAGAAACTCATAAAGAAAGTCAAATACACTCACCGGAATTATTAAACCCCTTTAGTGCTTTGTCCGCTGATTATTTTGTTGCTGCAGAGCAGGAAGAGAAGAAGGTCAATTTGGCTAAAGCCTTAAGGAACCTTTTCCCTTTTGGGGAGCAGAATGGAAAAGTGATATAAGGAAAAATATGGGCGTCCGGTTGCTCGCAATCTATTCAACAGGGCATATGATGACCTTTCGCCACTAAAGGACTCTCCCGGAGAAAGAAGGCATTTTTAGGCCGGAGGCCTCTGTAATTTTTAAAATAAAGGATTGTAGAAACCTTCATTTCTTAATAGTATATAAACCAGCCACCCCGCAGCAAACAGACACGATATAAATTGGAGTCATTAATTTTATATCGCAGCATGCTTTGGGGAATTGCGCCCCTTAAGGATTAAAACCGATAAACCGGATTAGATTATAATAATTAAATCGATGATTGATTTTATTAGCAGACATTTTAACTGCAGAAGTGCGATGAAGATAATTGTCTCGATTATGCTGCTATTGTTATATGTTGCCCCCCTTCATGGGGAGGACGTGGCTGCCGTTAAGAGTGTTGACATCAGGCCATACCAGGATGCTGTTAATGGCTTTAAATCGAGTGTAAATGCTGAAGTCAATGAGTACGTGCTTGATTATGATGATGAAAAAGCGGCCAGAGTAGTGATGTACCTTAATGATGACAAGATGCACCTTGTCTTTACACTTGGCAGCGACGCTTTAAATCTTGTAAAAAACAGCGTAAAAGACATACCTGTTATTTTTACCTTTGTTTTGAATCCTCATGAAATTATCGGTCACCCTGCCGGTAAGCTGCCGGCAAATATGACCGGTATCAGTATGAATATCCCCCCTGATGTTCAGTTTGCCGCTCTTCTGGAAGCAGCCCCTCATACAAAGAGAATAGGTGTCGTTTATGACCCGTCAAAAACAAGCAATCTTATTGAAGAGGGCAGGATTGCCGCCAGAGCGCTTGGAATCACCCTTATTGCCGTCAGTATAAATGCAAAATCTGAAACGATTAACGCTATTTCAGAGATGAAGGGAAATGTAGACGCACTCTGGATGATTCCCGATACGACAGCCATAACGAGAGAATCGGCAGAATACATGCTTCTTTTTTCACTTCAAAACAGCATACCCCTTATTGGTATTTCCGAAAAATATGTTAAAAACGGCGCGCTTATGGCCTTTTCTTTTGACAGTGAAGATGTGGGGCGCCAGGCAGGGGAAATTGCACAAAAAATTCTTGACGGCAAAAAGGTTATGAAGGTAACTCCTTATAGACCGAGAAAGTTAAAGCTGACCCTTAATAGCCGTATTGCAAAAAAACTGGGCCTTAAACTGCCTGAAAATTTGATTGCTTCGGCCCATAAGGTTTATTGAATACCTTCCGGGGCTTAAATGCCGGGCAGGTACGCCTTTTAAACAGTGGAGACCTTTTTTTGAAGATAAAAACCAGGAGCCTTTTAAGCCTTATAAAGCAGGCTTGTGGCTTATGGATACCGAGATAAAATGATAGATAAAATTTTGAGCGGCTTTTTGCCGAAGGTTTTCTGGTCTGTCGCTATCCTGGTTGCCTCTTTATCCATATGTTTTACGGCCGTGGTTATCTATCAGCAGGGAAAACTTTTAAAGCAGGAGCTTGTCAGGAACGGTTTATCTACGGTTTCCAACCTTGCTTCTGAAAGTAAGCTCGGTGTTTTTGCAGAAAATCCCGACTTAATAACACCTGCTCTTATTGGTGTTTTGCAGGAGCGAAATACCCTTTATGCAGGCGCTTATAACATGGAAGGAAAGCCTTTGACCATTAAACTGGCATCTTCGGAACATCCGCTGCCTTTTGACAAAGAGAATGAGCCTCTGCCTGTGGATGTAAGAAAGGAAATTTACAGGCAGGGCGCTCCTTTCTGGCGGGAAATGACGGTAGCTAATGATACTATTTATGAATTGTGGGCTCCTGTAAAGGTTTCAAAAGTATTTCGCGATGAAGATATTGTCATGGATATGGAAGCGGAGGCAATAGAGGGGGAGAATAGTGACTTGCCGGGTGATCTGGAAAAGGGGATGATAATAGGGGTGGTTAGGGTCGGCCTTTCCCTGAGGAGCGTTGAGGCCAGCCTGAGAGATATTGTGCTGGCGAGTATTTCCGTTGCCATGCTTTTTCTCCCGCTCGGTTTTATATTTGCCTACCTGCTGGCAAAAAGAATAACGGACCCTCTTTTAAGGCTCAACAGGGGGGTAGAGGCCATTGAGAAGAGGGGGACCTACGAGCAGATTGACGTAAGTTCAAAGGATGAAATAGGTCATCTGGCTACATCTTTTAACCGGATGGTCGATTCCCTGTCAAAAAAGGATGAAGAGATTAATCGTCATTTGCAGCAGCTTTTTGCCATAAATATGGTTGCTTCTGTCGTTAACCAGTCGCTTAATTTAAAAACGACGCTTCATGGGGCTCTGCAGGAGGTTTTAAAGGTAACAGGAATGGAGTTTGGCTGGATTTATCTGCCGGCCAGGGGAGGAAAGGTTTTTGAAATGGCTGCTTACGAAGGTATAGAAGCTGAGCTTGCCGCCGAGATCAGGCTTCTCAAGCCGGGCGAGGGCATTGCCGGTAAGGTTGCAACCTCGGGTGAACCTATCATCGTCGATGATGTGTCAATAGATGCAAGAGCAACAAGATTGTCCCTCCTTGATGTAAAATTCAAGGCCTTTGCGAGTATTCCTCTGCGATCACGGGAAGAGACGCTGGGCGCCATGAATATCACGTCCTATGCTTCACATGCCTTTTCCGGCGATGAGGTGAAGTTGCTTCGCGCCATTGGAGACCAGATAGGAACGGCCGTTGAAAATTCCCAGCTTTACGGGAAACTGAAAGAGCAGCTCGATGAAATCAAAAAGACACAGGAACAGCTTCTTAGAACGGCCAAACTGGCATCACTCGGGGAACTTGCGGCAAATGTGGCCCACGAGGTAAACAATCCTCTTACGGGGGTCTTGACCTATACCTGCATGATGATGGATAATCCCGAGGGTTCTGAAAAAGACAGGAAAAGGCTGAAGGTTATACATGATGAAACGATGCGGATCAGAACCATTGTGCGGAATCTGCTGGATTTTGCAAGGCAATCCGATTCAAGAACAGAGTCTATGGATATTCTTGATATCGTAGGGGATACGCTGGATCTTATCTCTCATCAGGCAAAACTTTCAGATATAGAAATCGTTGAGGAATATGCGCCCGGCATTCCCCTGATTGCTGTGGATGCCGCGCAGATTAAACAGGTTTTACTTAACCTTTTCAATAATGCCATACATGCCATGTACGATGGCGGCATCCTGAAGGTAAAGACTTTTGCCAGCCATGCCTGGGTTAATATTGCCATTGAAGATAGCGGTATCGGAATGTCGGAAGAGGTGAGCAGCAAGATATTCGATCCTTTCTTTACAACAAAGCCTGAAACAAAAGGGACTGGTCTGGGGCTTTCCGTCAGTCATGGAATCATTGAAAAACATGGTGGTAAAATCGACCTTAAGAGTCAAGCTGGAAAAGGAAGTACCTTTACAATTAAATTGCCTATAAAGGAGTATGATTGATGCTAAAGGAAAATATCCTGATCATTGATGATGAGCCCGTGATTCGGGAGGTGCTCGCTGAAATATTGACTAATGCCGATTATTCAGTATCAACGGCTTCCGATGGTGAAGAGGGTTATAACAAATTAGTCAATGAGTCCTATGACCTTGTCATAACGGATATAAAAATGCCCAAGCTCGGGGGCATGCCGCTGATTGAAAAAATAAGAGGCGAGTTTTCCGTTGTTCTTCCCATTATTGTCATTACAGGTCACGGAACCATCGATATTGCCATGGAGTCCATGCGGCACGGCACGCAGGCTTTTATCCTGAAGCCTTTTACACCCGGTGAAATTCGTGATGCCGTAGAAGATGTTCTCGACAGAAGCAGGATAATTAAAGAAAATATCAAGCTTAAAGCGACACTTCCTCTTTTTGAAGTGAATAAAAGGCTTCTTCGGGAACTTAATATCGATCAGCTTATGGATATTATTGTTGAAGAGGCTGCACAATATACGAATTCCGAGAGGACCTCTCTCATGCTTCTCGAAAATGACGGCACACTTAAAATGAAGGCAGCTCTCGGTGTCGATATGAATGATGACCATACCAGGGAATATACTTTGGATATCGATAAATGGGTCGTGAAAAACAGGAAGTCTTTGCTGCTCGATGGTGGCAAAGATGAAATAGCGCCTGAACTTGAATCCCTAATGAAAAATAATGAAATAAATTCTGCCCTTTGCGTTCCTATCATAATAAATAATAATCTCCATGGTGTATTGAACCTGGCCAAAGTGTCCAACAATCAGCCCTTTACCCATTCCGACGAAGAAGTTGTTTCCGTTCTTTGCGGTCAGGCGGGAATTGCCATTGAAAATGCCAGGTTATATGAAAGGGTGAAAAGTACTCATCTCGATGTGATTGCAGCCCTTGCAAATGCCGTTGAGGCGAGAGACCAGTATACGGCCAACCATGCTGTTCGCCTGTCCATATACTCCTGCATGATTGCTGAAAAAATGGGTATATCGGGTGCCGATATGGAAACGATAAAAAGAGGTGCCATTCTTCATGATATTGGTAAAATAGGTATTCGTGACAGCATACTTCTCAAAGAAGCGCCCCTTTCGAACGATGAGTTTCACGAAATGAAAGAACATCCCAGGATAGGGAGCAAAATATTGAAACGAATGAATGGTTTGGAGGGTGTTGTTTCCATTGTCATGCACCACCATGAATTTTATAATGGCGAGGGTTATCCTTATGGTAAAAAAGGTGATGAAATTCCCCTTGGCGCCAGGATTGTCGGTGTGGCCGATGCCTTTGAAGCAATGACGTCGGAACGCCCTTACCGGTCGGCTATGTCAACCGAGGCTGCCGTGGAAGAGCTTGAAAGAATGGCGGGAATACAGTTCGATCCGGAAGTAGTGAAGACTTTCAGGGAAATTATCGAGAAAGACGGCCTGGAGATTCCTGAATTACTGGAGGAAAGTTGACTTCATCTTCCCCCTTTCTTAAAAAGAACCGATTTTCAGTGACAGGCAGGGTGTGATCGTAAATAAATGCCCCCCTTGATATCCTCTTTATCCAGGAGCCTGCCGGGCTCCTATGAGGATATCCTTCTTCGTAATAATCCCAGATACTTGTTTACCGGATTTGATCTTGAAAGAAATGGAAGAGGCGGGCTTTTTCTCATGCCCATCATTCTCCATTTTTGGAGGAGCATTTTTTTATTTTTACAGACTTTCACACCTCTTTCAAGAACCATGATCGCTTTATTTCTCTTTCTTGCGATCATGTAAAGCTCTGCAAGATTACGGTAATAATCAGCCCTTGATGGGTGCATCTTAATCGCTTCTATGCAGTATTTTTCCGCTTTTTTTATTTCTACCTTCGCCCTGGCCATGGAAAGGCCGAGCAGGGAATAAGCTGCTCCGTTAGGGCCTGTTTTTTCGATAATTTCTTCGAAGATAAATACGGCATCAACGGCATGTCCCTTTTTAAGAAGCGCAATGCCTTTGGCCATTGCTTTATTATACTCTTCTTCAGTCATATATTGCTCCTGAATTTCATGCCCTCCCTAATCCGGGATAAACCGATTGACCTATTAATCTTTATATACATTTTTCCACCACGTGTCAAAGGAAAGGTTGTCGTTGCCGTATGCCTGGTTGAATGTTTTTTTAAAGGGTTTGTTTTTTCCAAGGGCCTTTAACAGTCCGGCAATCTTGTGGATTCCGTAGTTGTCTATAAGGTTCCTGGCAAGGCTGTAACTCTGTCTGTAGGCAAAGAGGGCCTTGTCTGCATTGTCTGACATTAAAAGAAGGTCAATGTCACCACTGCTGGAGATATCGATGTTACTCTTTGGGCTTGCCTTGAATTGTTCCCCTTCTGCATTCACTTTGCTCTCTTCGTACATGGCAATCCCTTCGTTAAGCCACCTGGGGCACATGCCTCCTGCAAGTAGATGAATAACGGCATGGGTGTATTCATGGTAAATGAGTTGCCTGAGCTTCATGGACGAGAGCTCGGCGCCACCGGAGGGGATTCTTATTTTCCCATCATAAAGCCCTCCGGCCCAGCCCGGCGCCAGGGTGACTTCCTTAAATTCCTTTTCCGTATATATAATGACGCTTATCTCTTTTTCGGGAAAGAAGTTGAGGTCTGTGCCTACGTCATAATAAGCTTCTTCCAGTATACCCGATATGACATGGCCTGTTTTTTCATCGCGCCTGCCGTCATAATTAATGAGAAACCTGCCTGTAAAGGTTTTCTCCATTTTTGATTCTACGGCAGCCTCCCTCTTTGCCTTGGCAATCATTGCCTTAAGTTCCGCATTCTCCTTTTCAAGCGATAGCGCCCATTGCCAGTGTTCTATGGCAATAGTCAGATCACCTCTTTCATAATAGATACTTCCAAGCAGGTTTAGCGCCTCCTTGTTTCCCCCATCGTCATAGGCAATGTTAAGTAATTCAGCTTCAGCTTCATAGTGGCTTCCTGTAAAATAGCAGGCTATCCCCCTCATCAGTGTGGCGGTTTTTTCATCCCTAATATACTCACTGTTGTTTTCGAGTAAATTAAGTGTTTCCTCAAACTCCTTATTATTCAGCTTTTCCCGGGCAAGAATAAGGTAGTAGCGACTTCTTAGCTCATCTTTTTCCTCTGAAGGAAGGAGCGCTTCAATCGATTTCTCAATTGATTCAAGCTCGCTTTCTTCCGGGAAATCTTCCTGTGCAAAGAGAGCTTGCCCTGGTTGAAATAATAAGAAAGCGAGAAGGAGAATGACTCTAATAATATTCTTCTTTGTTGCTGCCGGGAAATCCGTCGTTATTGTTTTCATCCAGTATGGTAAAAAAAGTTAAAAAGCTATGGGTTAGTTCTTGTTCAGGCTGGTTATATAACCTATTATATTACGTTACAATCAAATTAGTAAACTTATTTGCAGGGAGACAGGTGGAAAATATAACTTTTAGAGAGTATCAGACAATTGTTGATGACTGGATAAAGGAGCATGGTGTTCGGTATTTCTCGGAAATGACCAACCTTGCGCAACTCATGGAAGAAGTCGGGGAACTGGCAAGAGTTATGTCCAGAACCTATGGCGACCAGAGTTTTAAACCGTCAGATAAGGAGATTTCCCTTGCCGACGAACTGGCTGATATTTTCTTTGTTATTACCTGTATAGCCAACCAGACAGGCATAGATATGACCGGGGCAATCAGAAAAAATCTGGATAAGAAGACGAGACGGGACTCAAAGAGACATAAAAATAATCCCAAGCTCGTCAAATAATGATGAAAAAGAATATTCTCATTGTTGATGATAAATGAGTGAAAGAGAAAGCTCGTCTCTTTTTTACTGACTATGCTTAGTAATTTGCCGCCACTTCGGCATTTACCAGGGTCGCCAGTTGCTCATAGCCAAAGCTGGGCAGCGGTTTGCCGTTAACGAAGAAGGTGGGCGTTTTGTTTACACCCAGGCGCCTGATATCGGCCTGGTCCCTTTCAAGGACTTTTATAATTTCCGGATCATTTATTGCTTTTTCAAGGTAGGCCATATCGAAGCCTGAACGCTGCAAGTAGTTCCAGAATGCCTGTGGCTGCGGGTTATGGTGAGAGGCCCAATAGGGCTGGGTTTCGAACATCTTTTCCAGTACCTCCCAGAACTTACCCTGTTTCTTGACGGCTTCAAGTATCTTTACCATCAGGTCAGAACCCTGGTGAAATGCCGCATAACGAATCACCAGGTTTACCTTGCCTGGATGGGATGCCATGAGCTTCTTTACAAAAGGGTGGAATTTAGCGCACGTTTCACAGGCCGGGTCCATGAACTCCACAATGGTAACCTTTGCATCAGGATTCCCTTTTCTGGGGGAATGGGCCCTGATCAAAGCCCCCGATTGTTCAGTGGCCTGTTTAATCTGTTTTTGCGTCTGCCGGGAGTTATAGATAAAGGCGGCGATGGCAAATATGAGCACCATCAGCAGTACCGATCCGATTACAAGATAGTTTTTTTTCATTTATACATCCTTTTTCGGGTTATTAGTAATAAAGTAAGAATAATCAAAAATGAAGCCAGGGAAAGCAGGGGGATTGGCAAAAAGCCGAACAGCACCATACTGTCGTCGGCACAGGACACGCCCTGGCTGCATGGTTTAAGGGCCTCGGGGATAAATCCAAAAAAGAGCAGGCAATGATAAAGGGTGAAGAGCAAACCGATGATTGTCAGGGGTAATGCATAGCGAACCACCTTTTTGTCGAAGGGAAAAAGGCCGACCAGCAGTATCACTGCCAGGGGAAATAAAAATATCCGTTGGTACCAGCACAATACGCAGGGCGTCAATTCCATTATTTCACTGAAAAAGAGGCTGCCCAGCGTTGAAACAGCGGCGACAAGCCAACTGATGAAGATGAGCGTCCAATGGGTGTTGTTAATCTCTCTTTGGTGATCCATATTGATATACTGCCGGGGGGAAATCCTTCTAAATTTAATTGCTGCTTTTTATAGCCTAATCATTGCAAGATTGCAAATCATTTTTCTGCCTTTCATTAAACGCTTTTTACCTTTATAGGGCTTCCAGGGTTGTTTTCAGGCCTCTTTAAAAGGATTAAAACCGGCTCGCGTTTTTTTCTATTACCAGGCCTTCAGCGTACTTCTTCTCTGGCTATGGCTACCCACTTGCCTTGAAATTTCTTATATTGTTTGGGGTATAGTTTTGCATTTTTTAATATTTCCTCAAATTGCTCTTTTGCAGAGTCATGTTGCCCGCATTTTTTCAGCAGCAACGCATAACGGCATCTTGCCTCTTCACTTTCATAACTGTTTGCAATGGCCTTGTATTCTTCCAGCGCTTTTTCTGCCTCTCCCAATGCTTCATGGGTCTTTGCTTTCATGAGCCGTAAATTACTTGCAAGTTTGCCCTCTGTATTTTCTTTTAACAAGGACAGATATTCTTTTGCCTTTGCGTAATCCTCTTTTTTATAATGAGAGAAACTCAATCCTTCCAATATATGAGGATCTTTGGCATTGGCTCCTGTAAGGCTTTTCTCCAGTAAATCAATGGACGCTTCATATTGCCCCTCATGATAATAGGCTTCAGCAAGATTTATCCTGTTTTTAATACAGTCTGTCAGTTCCAGTTCCCGCTTTAATTGCGATATGTTTTTTCGCGGACTCTGGTTTCTTGATTTTTTTATCTTTGCCTCCATCTGCATTTCCGGCAGATATTCAATAAAAAAGTATATTAGTGATCCAATCAAGGGAAAAAAGAGGATGAGAAAAATCCACCCGTAACGGCCGGTTCTGCCTGCATGAACGGCAAAATAGATTTGTATGATAATTTCAATTATCCCTAATAGATGCATTTTATTCTCTCATTGTGATTTATTGTCTCAAAATATTTGTAAGCAATACCGGCCCTGCCGAACTTTTTTTATACCTCAGTCACATTTGTTTGTAAAGAAATTTGATAGAAGGCACATCAGTTGCATGATATGGCTGCCAGGTTGTTGATTGAAAGGCTAAAAGAGGAAACAGATTATGGTGATGTGCTGTAAAGGCTTTGGATTTACTGACTTTCTCGCATCCCCGGTTTTTCTTCCGGGGCTATATGCTTTCATGATTGATGTTAAAAAGTGTGTGTATTTTGTCCCCATCGTGTTTATTTAGACACAGATTTACCTTGATTAGTAATTTATAAAAAACTGCAATTTGGAGGGTCCGTGAAAGTTTACTTATTGTTATTTTTTTGCTTCTCTTTCATGATTGGTTGTGCCGGAGATGAGGCAGAGGTGGAAATATCGATTATTAATGAAGAAGATACGGCTAACTACCACTATTATAATTATTCAGTTCAAGTCAGAGAAAAGGGTAGGATTTGTGATGTCTATCATCTTGCAGTAACCGTTGAACTGTTAATAAACGGGAGCGTATCAAAAACAAATGCCTATGAGTTTCAGCACATTGAAAAAGGTAAAACATCCGTTAAATCCGACTCTATTAGGACATATGGAAGAGATGCTTCGGATAAAGTTACTTTAAACTTTTATCAAAGTGAGTATCTGGAAAGTGCATCAAAATCAGGTATTCCTTTTATAGGTAATGAATGCTCTGTTTATGGAACAAATGGTCATGGGCGTCCATTTAACGGAAAAATTGTGCCGGGAACTTAAAAGGGTATCCGGGTAAATCCACTAATCTTCTTTCCTCCCTTTTTCTGAATTATTGCAGAACAATTAAAGTGCCTGCGATTTAATATAGATAGTTTTTGTAAATGTGGAAGGTGCGGAACGGAATCTCACATTTTTTAGTAAAAGATTGAAAATCCCTGTTGATCCGTAAAATCTGTGATATCCCTGTTCTATAGATTTTTCTGTGACCTTCAGCGAATTCTGTGGCAAACCTTCAGTTATTAAATCAAGATTTCTCACGTACGTTCGAAATGACAAATTGTGGTGTTTTACACCTTGAAAACCAGCGCTTCCGATGCTTTGGCGGCGACGATGACTTCATCGCCGATGGTGATTTTTTTTGCCTCATCGTTATCGACGAAGACGCGGAAGGTCCTTCTTCCTTCCTCTACGGTAAGGAGGGTGTGAATCTCGTCGGACTCCATTTCAATCACCTTGACGGGGATCTGGATTCTTGTACTCAGGGTCTTTCCCAGAAAGACCTCTTCCGGTGTACCTTCCTTAACCTTTTTCCCTTCCTTCAAAATTATGGCATGCTCGGCAAGGCGGTAGGCCTCGGATATGTCGTGGGTTACCATGAGGGCCGTAAAGCCGAAACGGTCATGGAACTTGAGGAATTCTTCGTGGATACGTTTTTTTACAGACCTGTCGAGAGCCGAGAAGGGTTCATCGAGAAGGAGCAGCTTCGGTTCTCCGGCGATGGACCTTGCCAGGGCAAGGCGCTGTTGCTGCCCTCCTGAAAGCTCATGGGGATAACGGTGCTCCAGACCCGTCAGTTCCGTCATTTCTAAAAGCGCTTTTATTCTGAGCTTTTCGCTCTTTTTTTCTATAGCATAACTCATATTTCCTTCAACGGTGAGGTGCGGAAAAAGGGCAAGATCCTGGAAGAGAAAGCCTGTCTGTCTCTCCTGTGGCGCAAGGTTTATTCCCTTTTCAGCATTAAACCATGTTTCCCCTGCTGATTTGAATACCCCCCCATTGGCTGCATCAAGTCCGGCAATAAGTCTCAGTATGGTTGACTTGCCTGAACCTGAGGGCCCGAAGATGACTGTAATTTTGCCTTCAGGCAGGGTGAAATCGAGATCGAGAGAGAATTCTTCCCCCTTTTTTCCATGAAAGGTTTTCCTGAAAGAAGCTTCGAAGCAACTCATAGCGCCCTCACTGTTTGACGGTTAAAAACATAAACCATAAGAAGGACGGAGAAGGAAATAAGGAGCAGTATGAGAGAGTAGATGTTTGCCCCTCTATAATTAAGGGCCTGCACTTCATCATAGATGGCAATGGAGGCTACTTTTGTGACGCCGGGAATATTCCCCCCCACCATAAGAACGACGCCGAACTCACCCATAGTGTGGGCAAAAGAGAGGACGCCGCCTGTAATGAGACCCTTTCTTGAAAGAGGTAAAATGATACGCCGGAAGGTTTCAAATTGCGACTTGCCCAGTGTCCATGACGCTTCAATGAGTTTTTTGTCGATGGACTCAAAGGCTGACTGAATGGGTTGGACGGCAAAGGGAAAGGAGTAAAAAAACGACCCCACCACAAGGCCTGTAAAAGAAAAGGCAAGCTGGCTGTCGAAAATTGATTCGTAGAGTTTACCAAAAGGCCCGTTACTGCCAATAGCAAGAAGAATGTAAAAGCCCAGCACTGTCGGTGGCAGGACGATGGGGAGCGCAATTATTGCTTCCAGGGCGGGTTTTAGCTTGTTTTTCGTCACTGAAAGCCAGTAGGAAAAGGGGATACCGAAAGCAAAGAGAAAGAGGGTCGTAACGAATGAGAGCTTGATAGAGAGAAATATGGGACTGAAATCCTGCACTACTCCACTCCGTAGCCATAGTCTTTAAAGATAGCTTGTGCTATATCAGATTTCAGGTACTTGCGGAATAATTGAGCCCTCTCACGGTTTCCCCTTTTGTTTTTAATGACAACGCCGTATTGTGTGATTGGATCGTAACTTCCCTCGGGCAATAGATAGCTTGTGCCTGATGCCATGACGGGCGATTTAAGCATCGATTCGGCAATGACCCCCACATCTGCTGAACCGGAACTGACAAAGTGCGCCGCCTGTCCAATGTTTTCACCATAGATCAGTTTGGATTGAATCACCTCCCACAGGCCCGCATCGATGAGAGTCTTTTTTGCAGCCTCCCCATAGGGCGCATGTCTCGGATTGGCAATGGCCACCCGCTTTACCTTCGGTGAAGAGAGAACAAAAAGTCCTTCTACAAGAGTCATTTTTTTTCCCGTCCAGAGAACAAGCTTGCCTGTGGCATAGGTAAAAGGTTTTCCAATGGTCTTGCCCTCTTTATAAAGCAGTGACGGCCTCAGTTCGTCGGCCGAAAGAAAGACATCATAGGGCGCGCCGTTAATTATCTGCGAATAGATGCTGCCCGATGAGGCGAGAGAGAGTTTTGTCTTTATGCCTTTGTGCGTTTTCTCGAATACCTTCACTATTTCAGGCATGACGTAAGTGAGATTTGATGCGGCGGCGATGTTTAGGGTTTTTTCTGCCCCCTCTGCAGTGGAGATGAATAAAGCCAAAGATAAGGAGAGGGTGAGACATAGTTTATGGAGATATTTGTTCGATGTCATGTTGTTTCTCTAATTTTTTTATTTTACGTCAAGGCGCCAAGGACACAAAGAAAGTTAAAAAAAGTACAACCTGAGCGCAATACCACCTGTCACTATAGTGCCTTTGCCAAAATAAGCTCAGACGATTTAATTACTACATCCACATCCTCCCCTTCCTTCAATCCCATTGCTTCCAGTGAAGAGAGGGTGATTTCAGCACACACCATGCAGCCTGACGCATTGATATCAACCATAGCCAGGGGGAAGCTTTTTTTAAGCTCTACAATCTTCCCGCTAAAAACATTTCTGGCGCTTAACTGACCCGAAAGCCCCCTGGCCAGAATAACGTCAGAGGCCTTGAAAAGTGCGTCCACCCGGTCTCCCCGGACAAGACCCATTTCATCGGCAGAGGCAGAGGTGATAATAACGCTCAAGGGAATATCCTTCCATTCGAGAGAGACGTGGGCGTTGAGTTTTCCCTTTTTTACTTCTTTTATAGTTGAAGGAAGTTTATTTTTAAGATTCATAATAACGGACCGGAAACATTTTTAAAGCATGCCGTTTTCTTTCGCCACTTCTTCGACAAAATTCCTTATTTTCCCTTGCAGCTTTTCAAACCTTTCAAGGGTCTTTTTTCCTTCCACCGTCAATACCGTTCCTCCGCCCCCTTTACCACCGGATACTCTTTCAACAAGAGGTGATATTGCTTTCCTGTTCATATCATCAACCAGGAGCCATGCATGGCGGTAGGACATTTCCATCGATTTTGCAGCCTTGCTGATGGAGCCGTACCGGTCTATCCTTTCGAGCAGGGTAGCTCTTCCCGGCGCAATAAAGGTCTCGCCGTCCATGTCGAACCATATTCTGGCACGAAGAGAGAGGCCCCCTTCCCCCGGTGATTTCTCCGTTGAAATTCTCTTTGATGGTTTTTTTCTCGGTTTCGACCTTTCCATAACTAAAGCGTAATATACAGCCGGGAATAACGCTTTGTCAAGATTAACTGTGTTTTCATCATTGTCGTTTGCAGGGGGAGTCCTTCCCGTGGCTTGCCGAAAGAGGGAGGAAGCGTATTTTTCACGAAAATAGCCCGTTGCCTGCGGAGGCCTTGCTGAATATTTCTATTTGATTTTTTATTTCAGATCCGGTGAGCGGTCTTCCTTGATACGATAGGTTTTCAGGATACTTTCCTTATCCTTTCCTGCTTTTAGCCTGTCTATGACTATCCGGTATCCCTTGCGGTTTTTAAATTCAATGAAGGGTTCCTTTTCACGGGAAATGATATTTATGAATTCATCGAAATTAGCGAATTTCTTTCCATTCACTTCTTCCACTGCCCAATTCCTGATTTTGTGATAGCCCCTGTTCAGATCGGCTGCAAGTACCTTGAGGGCAACAACGACCTCTTTTTTTTCTTTGCTCGGCCAGTTTGAAATTTCATAGAGCAGTTCTTCATCAACGCGGCGCCGCCATCCTCTTCCCCATTGCTGAACCAGGTTCTTTGTAAGAGGGGTAAAAACGATGCCGCCGAAAACAAAGTACCTGGGAAGATTTTTTTCCTTCATGTTTCGCACGAGCATAAGGTCGTCTTTCTCATTTCTCAGCTTAAATGTGAATTTTTTTATTTTTCCCTTTCTAAGTATATCCACTTCTACCTTTTCATTCATTTGATGCATTTCTATGAAGTAGGAGTAGAAAGTCCTCTCTCCGGGCCTGAATTCTACCGTGCCGTCGTCGGCTATGGCATGCCCGTCTACGGCCATGACGATGTCGTTAACTTTCAGCCTTCCCTGTGCCGGTGATTTGAAGTAGATGTGGTTTATGACAACGCCGGTCCTGTTTTTGTTCATGCTGTATTTCTCTTTCATTGCCGGATTTTCAATGTTTTGCGTGTGAAGGCCGAGCGCTGGAAAGCCCTCATATTCACCATCTTCCAGATCTTCGAAAAAATGCCGGATCACGGGGGCCGGCACCATATAGCCAAGGTTTTCCGAGTGAAGCGGGCTATATGACTGCATGACGATGCCGGCAATTTTACCGTCTACAATGACAGGGCCGCCGCTATTGCCGGGATTGATGGCTGCATCAATCTGACCGGCCAGAAAATAGTCCCCGCTATGTACATAACTCTGGTGCTCTATCCGTGAAAGAATCCCTTTGGTGATGCTGAGAGAATCGCCGCCGATAGGAAATCCGTAGACGAGAACTTCCTGCTGTGCCTCGGGGAGTTTGCCCAGTTTGAGGGGACTGATGCCTGCAAATATGGATTCATCCTCCACTTCCAGCAGCGCAATGTCGACTTCATGGGCGACTTTTAAGGCTTTTGCCTTGTATCTTTTGGAACTGCCGTGGAGTCTTACTTCCAGGTAGGTACTGTTTGCAACGACGTGGGCGTTGGTAAGGATCCTGTTGCCTTCCACGATGCAGCCCGAACCGCTGACCTGTGTTGCCGCTCCCGACCTCCAGGGGTTGAGATAGTCAGGACTGCTTTGGGAAGCGTAGATCTTGACGATCTTCTTTCTTATCTTGTCGTCGCCCGGCACAATGGCTTCACAATAAGAAGTGAGCGCTCCCCAGTAAATTAAGATGGAGAGGATGATAAGATTTAACCTTTTTTTCCCTGGCGAATTTTTCATAATTGATACTAGTGTCATTGTCAGGCCCCGATAGTTTTTTTATTTACTGTAAACTTATTATAAAAAGAGGTCAACTGCTTTAAAGAAGTTTCATGACGGCAGAAATAATTTTTTACAATAAACCCCTGTCTGTTTGAACTTTTTTTAAAGTCCCCTGTCAAAGGAAGTGCAAAAAGATAAAAAAAATTGTGCTAACTATTGCATTTTAAAGAGATAATGTTTATATTATTAGCACTCACAGCATTAGAGTGCTAATAGCGGACTAAAGTTTTGAGAATGGTGGAGGATAGAGATGTACGCATTAACCAGAACAAATGACATAACTCTCTACATGAATGAAATAAACAGGTACCCTCTTCTTACACAGGAAGAGGAGTTTGACCTGGCTGTCCGCCTGCGCGAATATGGCGACAGGGAAGCGGCTGAAAGGCTTGCCACTTCAAATCTCCGTTTTGTCGTAAAAATCGCTAACGAATACAGAAATTACGGACTCAAGCTGATGGACCTGGTTCAGGAAGGCAATATCGGCCTTCTTATGGCGGTAAAGAAATTCAATCCCCATAAGGGCTATCGTCTTCTCACTTATGCCGTCTGGTGGATTAAGGCCTATATCCAGGAATTCATCATTAAAAACTGGAGCCTTGTTAAAATCGGGACGACGCAGGCCCAGAAAAAACTTTTCTACAAGCTGAACCAGGCCAAGGAAAAGCTGGCCCGTGGTGATGACTACAAGGCCATTGCCGAGAGCCTCGACGTAAGAGAAGGTGATGTTGAGGAGATGGATCTCAGGATGAGCGCCAGGGACTTTTCTCTTGATTCGACAATCGATGATGAAGGAACGACGACCCATATGGACCTTCTCCCCTGCAACAAGGCAAATCAGGAAGAAATCGTTGCCGATGCCCAGGAAAAAGCCGTCATAAAAAAAGACGTGGCTGATGTCGTTTCTTCCATGAAGGAGCGAGACCGGTTTATTATAGAAAAAAGGCTAATGGCCGATGAACCGATGACGCTCCAGGAAGTAGGCGATCATCTCGGTGTTTCCAGGGAGAGGGCAAGGCAGCTTGAAGCAAGGATAAAAAAGAACCTTAAGGAGAGCCTGTGTCAGAAACAGTTAACCTGGAACAGTTAAACAGGGAAGTTGTAGAAAAAAGTCGTTTTGTTGACGACATTCTTGGTGAAGTAGGAAAAGTAATTATCGGTCAGAAGAACTTCGTGGAAAGGCTCCTCATGGGCTTTCTCACAGGTGGCCATATCCTTGTGGAAGGGATTCCGGGCCTGGCAAAAACACTGACCATTAACACCTTGTCCGATGCCGTCCATGCTGACTTCAACAGGATACAGTTTACACCCGACCTGCTCCCTGCCGATCTGGTAGGGACGGAAATTTATAATCAGAAAGACGGCAGCTTTTCTGTAAAGAGGGGGCCCATCTTTTCCAATATCGTTCTTGCCGACGAAATCAACAGGGCGCCTGCCAAGGTTCAGAGCGCACTGCTGGAAGCAATGCAGGAAAAACAGGTGACCATCGGCGATGAAACATTCCCTCTTGCCGACGCCTTTCTCGTTCTTGCTACCCAAAATCCCATAGAACAGGAAGGAACTTACCCGCTTCCCGAGGCCCAGGTTGACCGTTTCATGTTCAAACTGCAGGTCACTTATCCCGCTAAAGATGAAGAGAAAGAGATTATTACCCGCAATATTGCAGGCACAAAACTTGCCGTAGAAAAGGTGACCACCACCGATGACATTATTGCTGCCAGGGAAGTTGTTAACAGGATTTACGTTGACGATAAAATAAAAACGTATATTGTTAACCTCGTTTCGGCAAGCAGGCGCCCTGAAGAGTATGGCCTGGCAGATATTAAAGATCTCATTGAATACGGGGCATCCCCCAGGGCTTCCATATTCCTTGCCAGAGCGGCTATGGCTAATGCATTCATGAAGCACCGGGGATTTGTTACGCCTGAAGATATTAAGGCCATTGCTCTCGATATCCTGAGACACAGGGTTATTTTGAGTTACGAGGCGGAAGCTGAAGAAGTTAGTCCTGAAGATGTAATCAGGAAGATCTTCGACGCAGTGGAAGTTCCTTAAAGATAATTATTTATACATCGGCTCCGCAGGGGAATCAGGTTTTTCCAGAACATTGTTTTCAGGTGATTAAACTTTGGCCTGCGGCTTCCCTCGCTCACGCAATTACCTGTGGCGGGGATAAAAACTCGCTGCATTCAAACCGTTGATCCCCTTATTCCCGAAGGCAATTGTTTCACTCGGTTTCGTTGAATGGGAATAGAAAAGATTGAAAACCTTTTGCGGTCTAAATCTTTAATTAAGAGGCTGTTATAACATTGACAGGAGACGGCTTACTCTTCTTCTCAGGTCTGTTGCTGTCATTTAAAATCCAACCAACTGTAATCTTCTTTAATACCTCATGCTTGCAAAAGAAATCCTCAAAAAAATAAGAAAAATAGAAATATCGACGAGAAAAGATGTCAGCAGTCTTGTCGGTGGTGAGTATCATTCCGTCTTCAAAGGCCGGGGTATGGAGTTTGACGAGGTCAAACATTACTATCCCGGCGACCAGATCAGCGCCATCGACTGGAAGGTAACGGCGCGAACAGGAAATCCCTTTGTTAAGCGTTTTGTTGAAGAGAGGGAACTGACGGTCATGCTTGTTGTCGATGCCAGCGCATCTCACGACTTCGGTTCATCAGAGAAGAGTAAAAAAGACCTCATTGCCGAAGTGGGGGCGCTGCTCGCCTTTTCGGCCCTTCGTAATAATGACAGGGTCGGTCTGCTTACATTTTCCGAGGACGTTGATCTCTACCTGCCGCCGCGAAAAGGGCGGGCCCACGGAATGAGAGTCATCAGGGAACTGGTTACAATGAGTCCGCCGGCAAAAGGAACATCCATTACAAAAGCGCTCGAATATCTTGCCAAAGTGGAAAAGGGACGGAGTATCGTTTTTCTTATTTCCGATTTTATCGATGAAGGTTATGAAAAGGAGCTTTCCATTATTTCTAAAAAACATGATCTTCTCCTCTTAAGAATAAAGGATGAAATGGAAAGCGCGCTTCCTCTTCGGGGTCTCGTTGAACTGGAAGATGCAGAAACAGGAGAGCGTTTTACTGCCGACCCTGCCGACAGGGACTGGCAGGACACCTTTGCGGCCCTTGGTGCGGCCGGTGAAGAGACCTGGCAATCAATGACAAAAAAAATGAAGCTCGATGCCATTGATATCGATACGGTTCATCCTTATATCGTTCCATTACGAAACTTCTTTAAAAGACGGGCCAAGAGGTACTAGGTGTCGAAGATTCTTTTTTCAATATTGATCCTGCTTGTTCTCCTGCCTTCACCGGCAATCGCCGGTAAGCTGGAAATAAGCAGCGATGAGAAGAGTTACAGAATTGGTGATCTTGTCACCCTGAGAATTGCAATCGAGGGAAAGGGTTTCAAACTGGGAGATGTGAACAAGAAGGCCCTGGCGCCCTTTGAGTATTCAGGCAGGGAAGAGGCTTTTAACGAGGAATCGGGAATAACTACCCTCACTGTTAAAGGGCACATTTTCAAGGTGGGGGATTTTACTATTCCCCCCTTTGAGGTAAAGGACCATGAGGGGAAAAGTTACCAATCAGGACCTGTTACGATAAGTGTGAAAGCCCTGTTAAAAGGTGATGAACAGGGAATAAAACCGCTTAAACCGCAACTTGAGGTAGACGAGGGAGGCCCCCTCTGGCCATGGATAGCGGCAGCCCTTATCCTGGCAGCCATAATAGCCACCATTCTCTTTTTAAACCGCATGAGGGGAGAAGACGTTCCTCACGTGCCTTTCGAAATTATCCCCCCCCATATAGAAGCCCTGAAAGCGCTTGAAAGGATTGAAGGGCTCAATCTTTTAAGAGAGGGAAAGGTGAAAAAATACTATACCCTTGTCGCAGATGTTCTGAGAAACTTTGAAGGGAAAATCAGAGGCTTTGACGCCATGGAGATGACAACGGAAGAGCTTCTTCATACCCTTGAAAAGAAGGGCAGTGAAGACCTGGCATTACTTAAGAAGTTTCTTACCGATTGTGATATGGTCAAATTTGCAAAGTATTCGCCTCCCGAGATGGATGTTTCCGCACTCATGGAAAGGGCCCGGGAAATCATAAAGAGAGACATGGCCCGGCAAACTGTCAGCGGTGAAAGTAGCGGGGGGGTAAAGAACATGGAGGAAGAAAGTGCGCTTTGATGATTACCTTCTTTTAGGACTTCTTTTTCTCCTCCCCCTTTATTTCCGCTTTGGCTGGATGAAACCGGCCCTCTCTTACCCTACAGTGAGGGTGGTCAAAAGGGTCCGGCCATCGCTGCGTATGCGTTTGAAAAATTTTCCAAAACTGCTTAATATTCTTGCTCTGGTTTTAATAATACTTGCCCTTGCCAGACCGCAGCTTGTTAACCGGGAAAAAGAGGTTTCAACGAAAGGAACGGATATTGTCCTCGCTCTCGATATATCGGGCAGTATGCAGGCGGAAGATTTTAAACCGAACAACCGTCTTTATGTTGCAAAAGAAGTGCTGAAAAGTTTTGTCCAGGGGAGACAAAGCGACAGGATAGGACTTGTCTCCTTTGCCGGACAGGCCTACACCCAGTCACCTCTTACCATTGATTACGGCATTCTCTATTCATTGGTTGATGACCTGGAGATTGGGCGCTATCAGGACGGCACGGCCATCGGCATGGCCATTGCCGAAGGGACAAAACGGCTGAAAAATTCTGAAGCTGAAACAAAGATCATTATTCTTCTCACTGACGGTGTAAATAACAGCGGAAATATTGATCCTGCAACGGCTGCCAGGGTGGCGGCGGCGCTGAGCGTCAAGGTTTACACCGTCGGTGTGGGAATAGAAGGGGGGGCTCCTATCCCTGTTGATGATCCTGTCTTTGGAAAGGTCTACGCCCGGGACAGGAGCGGCAATATTGTAAGGACGGAAATGGATGAGGAGACGCTCAAAGCGGTTGCTAAAATAACAAATGCCAAATATTTTCGCGCGACAGACCGCGATTCCCTTATTCGTATCTATGGTGAAATTGACAAGTTGGAAAAGACGGATATTAAGATAAAAGAGTATTTCAGCTATGTGGAACTTTACTTATATTTTCTGGGAGCGGCCCTTTTCCTTTTTCTTTTTTCCTTATTGCTCCGGTCGACCTGGCTATGGTCTTTTCCTTGAAGAGAGGTAAGTAGGAAGTGAATTTTTCAAATACAGAATGGCTTAATTTGCTGTGGCTCTTTCTGCCTGCCGTGCTGCTCCATTTCTATTCGGAAAAGAAGTATGGAAAATTTTCCCCTTCGGCCGGTCCTGAAGCGGGGGAATCCCTCATTCGTAAAAAATATGCTTCTCTCAAAAGGGGAAGGGCCTTCAAAGGCCTTCTCTTTTTGCTTGGTCTCACTTTCCTTATAATGGCCATGGCCGGACCGAAGTGGGGAATCAAGGAACGGATTGTTGAAAGAAAAGGGATTGATATTGTTGTTGCCGTTGATTTGTCCAAAAGTATGCTTTCGGCCGATATTGCTCCAAGCAGGATTGTCAGGGCGAAGATGGAACTGGCAAGGCTTATCGATTCGAGAAGGGGAGACCGTATAGGGATTGTTGCCTTTGCGGGGGCTGCCGTGGTTGCCTGCCCCCTTACTATGGATTACGGCGCTGCCAAGAATTTTCTGAAAAGCCTGGAAGCGGGAATGATTCCCCGGGGAGGCACAGACCTTTCAGGAGCAATTAAAGTGGCCGCCCGTATGATGGAGGGACAGGCAGGGCGCGAGAAGGTGCTCGTTCTCCTTACCGATGGAGAAGATACTACCGGTGACCCCCTTCGTTCCGCCAAAGAGGCTGCAGAAAATGGGATTTCAGTCTATACGCTGGCCTTTGGAACCAAAGACGGCGGACCTGTGCCTGTTTTGGGTAAAGACGGGAAAATTGCCGACTACAAGAAGGACAAGGGAGGAAAGACGGTTATATCGAGGGTCGATGAGAAAATATTAAGTGAAATTGCCAAAAAGGGCGGAGGCAAGAGCTTCCAGGGCGGAACGGCCCTGTCTCAACTGGCGGCGGAGCTTGACAGGAAGGATAAAAGCGTCATTTCGTCAAAGCTCTTTACCCTCATGGAAGAAAGGTTCCAGTATCCCCTCCTGCTGGCTTTTATCCTGCTTTCACTGGAGATGCTTATCCCGCTAAGGAGGAAGCCCTCATGAGAATGCTTTTTCTGCTTCTTCCCTTTCTCGTTGCCATAGGGCCTTTCAGTTCCCCCAAAGAACTTGTGGAGGAAGGGAATGCGCTTTTCCTGGAAGGGAATTATGATGAAGCCATTGAAAAGTATGACAGGGCCTCGGAGAAGGCCGAGAAAGACGGTCCCATCGAGTATAACAAGGGGAATGCCCTTCTCATGAAAGGAGACCTCGACCCTGCCCTCAAGGCTTATAAAGAGGGCGCTGCCTATGGTGATGACCAGGTTAAGGCTAAAAGCTTTTACAATATGGGGAATGCCCTTTACGGTTCCGGCAAATATGGCGAGGCGGCAGAGGCTTATAAAGATGCGCTCCGTTATGATCCGAAAGATTTGGATAGCAAGATCAACCTCGAAATGGCCCTCAAGGTAATGGAAGAGCAAGAGCAGCAGGAGAAGAAAGACGAGGGGGAGGACGAGAGCGGAAGCGATTCGGGGGAGGAACAGGAAAGTGAAGAGAAGGAAGAAGGTGATGACGCTCAGCAAACACCCTCGGGAAATGAGAGTGAAAAAGAGGAGGAACCTTCTCCAAAAGATGAGGGAATGAAAAAGGGAGATGAAAAAGAAATGACAAAAGAAGAGGCAAGTCGCCTTTTGGAAAGCCTTGGAGACCAGAATATGGATTTACAAAGCATGTCTGATATGATACAAGGTTCTAAACCTGTGAAAGTGGAAAAAGACTGGTAAAATGAAATGAAAAAATATGTGTCCCTTATTTTTGCAGCCTTGCTGACGGCTGCTTTATTTATTCCCGGCCTTTGCATGGCCAATGAAATTGCCATTGAGTCTTTTGTCGATAAAAAGACGCTCATGATGGGTGACAAACTGACCCTTACAGTAAAAATTTCGGGACAGGTCATCGGCTCCTTGCCGGCGCCTTCTTCACTGCCCGGTCACGATGGTTTTGATATTGGAGGAGCGCCTTTTCAGTCTTCCAGTTTTTCCTTTGTAAACGGGAGAGTAAGCGCGTCTAAAACAATGAATTATATTTTGCTTCCCCGGTCGGAAGGTAAATTCCTTGTTGGTGAGGTGAAGCTGACCTACAAAGGGAATGAATACCGTTCCAGGCCAATTGAGGTTACCGTTACGGCAGCTCCCAAAGCGCCGCAAGGAGAGGAAAAGGATGAACAACTTTCCCGTCTTTCGGCAGACCCGCTGGGAAGAGTACTCATTTCTTCATCCTTGAATAAAAAACAGGCCTATCTGGGAGAGGGCATTCTTTATACTTTCAGTTTTTTCCACAAGGTGAGGCTTTGGGAGAATCCCCAGTATGATCCTCCTGTCTTTAGCGATTTCTGGTCAGAAGACCTGCCGCCTCAGAAAGGGACAAAAGAGGTTATTATTAAGGGCCGGAGGTATCTGAGGCAAGATATCAAGAAAGTCCTCTTTCCAACAAGGGAAGGTTTGCTGACCGTTGGGAGTACAACTTTTAGCGCCTTGCTTGATCCCTTTGCAAGGCCCATTACACTCCGTACGGAGCCTATTGAAGTGGAGGTCTTGCCTCTGCCCGGGGAGCCGGAAGGTTTTTCCGGTATTGCAGGAAATTTTACCATTGAAGCCGGGGTGGAGAACCTGAAAGCGAAAGAGGATGAGCCCGTTATCGTTAAGGTCAAGATTGCCGGTGTGGGAAATATTAAGGCCATTACTCCCCCTTCCTATGAAGAATCGGAGTTTTTCAGGGGTTATGAACCGAAGGACAGTATGGATATTTCTACCTTTAACGATATGATCAGCGGGACAAAAAGTTTTGAATTTCTTTTTGTCCCTTTAAAAAGCGGCGATCTGAAACTGCCTGTTTTTTCATTTACTTTCTTTGATCCGGCAAAGGAAAAATTCAGGACCCTTAAAACGAAAGATATTACCGTGTCGGTGAAGGCCTCCGCTGCAGCGGGCCTCCTCAAATCCTCCGAGCCCGGGGCGCTTTTGGGAAATGGCGCCGCCAGAAAGAGCCTGAGGCCCATCCGGATGAAAAGTGATCTTGCTAACTGGAACCCTTATTCCTATTTTCAGGGCGTCTATCTTATATTGATTCTTTTGCCGCCTCTCACCTTAACAGGAATCATTGCCGCAAGGGGGGCCTCCAGAAGACAGGAGAAAACTTCCGGCGCTGTCAAACGGGCCATGAAAGCCCTCAAGCTGGCTGAATCCATGAGTTCTGCCGATGACAGCAGGGATTTCTTTAGCTCAACCTCTTCCGCCCTTATCGATTATTTTGCCCACAAGCTGAATATGGCCCCGGCCTCGGTATCAAAAGAGGAGCTTGGCATTGTGCTTGGTGAGGCCCGTTGTCCTGAGGCGCTTATAGAACGCATTGAAAAAGTGATGACCACGGCCGATATGGGGCGTTTTTCACCAACAAGGTACAGTAAGGAAGAGATGGAGAACTTCCTTGACGAGGCTGTTAATATTATCAGGGATTTTGATAAATCGGGACTTGAGAGGAAGCTATGAAAATAATGAAAAAGGCATTATGTGCGCTGTGTCTCCTTCTTTTTACCGGTGAAGCTTATGCCGGTAATGAAGGCGCTTCGACGGAAGAGCTTTTTTCTCTTTCCAATCTTGCCTATATGGATGGCAGGTATGATGAGGCAATCAAGGGGTATAAAAAAATGATAAATAAGGGGATCATAAACCCCGATGTTTATTATAATCTCGGCAATGCTTATGTGAAGACCGGTGAGGGGGGCTATGCGTTGCTCAATTATGAAAAATCCCTTGAGCTTTCCCCGGGGAGCGAAGATGTAGAATACAATCTTTCCCTCGTAAAAGAGCAGCTTTCCCTCACTGATCCTTCCATCGATGCATCGGCGCCCTGGGAAGGAATCGCAGGCATTATTACCTTTGCCCGGTCAGCCGATTTGACCTTATTCTTTTACATTGTCCTCTTTATTCTTTTTTCGGCAATGCTGCTTACAGGCGATGAAAACCGCAGATTGAAACTCAAAAAAGCAGGGACTCTTTTTACTTTTGCAGCGCTTATTTTGGCTGCCATAGCTTCTTATGAATTGTTCAGGCAGGAAAGTTTGAATAAGGGGATTATCGTTGGCGGCAAGGCCGAGCTTTATGAAGTTCCCATGGCGCAGGGAACGCCGCAAGTCGAAATTAATGAGGGTGTGAAGGTAAGCATTCTTGCTTCCGACAAGCAGTGGTTCAAGGTTTCAACACCTGGCGGCCTTGTTGGATGGGTTAGCGCCGAGAGGGTGGGTGTTATTTAAAGTTCCTTTGTTTTTCGGATGAAAAGCTTCCCGTGAGCGCTTTATAATCTTCCCCTGAAGAAGGCCTGGGAATTTGGTCCTTTGCTGCTCCTTTACAAGTTTTGGACTATTCTGTTATACTCCCCCCTTTTAAATATTTGTTATCCCCTTGAGGATTAAGGAGAAAATATGATGGGAAAAGAGACAATTAATGTCGGGCTTATCGGCTTTGGGACGATAGGCGCCGGTGTTGTAAAAATATTACAGGACAATGCCGGCATCATCAGGGAACGGCTCGGTTCGGAGCTTAGGCTGACCCGTATTGCCGACAAGGACATAGAGACTGACCGGGGTGTAACAGCGGGCAAAGCTGTCGCTTTCTCTACCGATGCCGGTGATATTATTAATGATTCCGACATCGATATTGTTGTCGAACTGATCGGCGGTTATGAACCGGCCAGGTCTTTTGTTATGGCAGCCCTTGAAAAGGGTAAAAGAGTGGTTACCGCCAACAAGGCGCTTCTTGCTGTTCATGGCGCCGAAATTTTTGAAAAAGCGGCCGACAGTGGTTCGGATATTGGTTTTGAGGCGAGTGTCGGGGGAGGGATCCCTGTTATAAGGGCCATCAAGGAAGGTCTTTCTGCCAACAATCTTGGAACTATCGACGCGATTATCAACGGTACTGCCAACTACATTCTGACAGAGATGACAAACAAGGGGGGTGATTTTCAGACGGTATTGAAAAGAGCCCAGGAACTGGGCTATGCCGAAGCTGACCCTACTTTTGACATTGAAGGTGTCGACAGCGCTCACAAACTTGCCATTCTTGCTTCCCTCGCTTTTGGAACAAAGGTCGTTTTCGAAGACATTCACACAGAAGGGATCAGTGATATAAGTAAAATGGATATTGATTATGCCACCGAGCTTGGATACAAAATCAAGCTTCTTGCCATAGCCAAAAATTCCGATGGTGAAATCGAGGCAAGGGTCAATGCCACCATGATTCCGAAAGGGGCGCTCCTTTCTAATGTAGAAGGTGTTCTCAACGCTGTTTATGTGACGGGCGATGCTATCGGTCCTACCATGTATTACGGTCCCGGCGCGGGAATGATGCCGACGGCAAGCGCTGTTGTCGGTGATATTATCGAACTCTCAAGAGATATTATTAATGGAATCTCGGGAAGGGTACCTCCCCTTGGCTATAAGATCCTTAAAGATCTTAAAATGAAGGATATTGGAGAGGTTATTTCCAAGTATTATCTCCGTTTCTCAATTGTTGACAGTCCCGGTGTGCTCTCAAAAATATCGGGAATTCTCGGCGCACATAATATCAGTATTTCTTCTGTTCTTCAGAAAGGGCGTCATGAGGAAAAGGCCGTTCCCCTTGTTATCATTACGCACGAGGCGCAGGAGAAGAACCTGAGGCATGCCCTGACGGAAATTGACAAGCTTGATGTGGTTATGGATTCAACGAAGGTTATAAGGATAGAGGAAAAACTGAGTTAGTCCTTTCAACTTAAACCTTTCCTTTGTCCCCTCCCTGGTAGGAGGGGATATAATTACTCCTCCCCTTGACCAGGGTCTTGATGCCCCCTGAGGGTAGAGGTAAGGAGGGTTGTTTATGGATTAAATAATAATAGATAGGTGAATAAATGAAGGTCCTCGTAATAGGCAGTGGCGGAAGAGAACATGCCCTGGTCTGGAAGATAAGCAAAAGCTCCCTCGTAGATAAAGTCTACTGCGCGCCGGGGAATGCAGGTATTGCGGAAATTGCGGAAACGGCAGATCTCTCTGCAAGCGACATCGATGGTTTGGCCGACTTTGCAAAAAGAGAGGCCATCGATCTTACCGTCGTCGGTCCCGAAGTGCCGCTTACCATGGGCATTGTCGATCATTTCGAGAAAGAGGGACTGAAAATATTCGGACCCTCCGGGGCCGCGGCAGAACTGGAAGGGAGCAAGGCTTTTTCCAAGGCCATCATGAAAAAGTATGGTGTTCCTACTGCTGCCTATGCGTCCTTTACTTCAAAGAAAGAAGCTCTCGACTATATTGATAAAATGGGCGCCCCCATTGTTATAAAGGCCGACGGCCTTGCGGCGGGAAAGGGTGTCGTTGTCGCTCAAACTCTCGCTGAAGCCGGGGAGGCCGTTGAGGCAATGATGGGAGACAAGGCCTTTGGCGCTGCCGGCGAGAAGGTGGTTGTTGAAGAGTTCATGGATGGTGAAGAGGCGTCCTACCTTGTTTTTTCCGATGGTAAAAACATACTCCCCATGCCCACGTCACAGGACCATAAAGCAGTTTATGATGGTGATAAGGGGCCCAATACGGGAGGGATGGGGGCTTATTCCCCGGCGCCGGTTGTTACGGAAGCGCTTGAAAAAAGGATTATTAAGGAAATTATCAAGCCACTTATCGATGGCATGGCTAAAGAGGGCAAACCTTATAAAGGGATACTCTATGCGGGCCTTATGATGACTAAAGACGGTCCCCGTGTTGTAGAATTTAACTGCAGGTTTGGAGACCCCGAGTGCCAACCCATTATGATGCGTATGAAGAGCGACATTATTCCCGTTCTGGAGGCCGTTGTCGAAGAAAAACTCCATACCGTTACCATGGAATGGGAGGAGAGAAAAACCGTCTGCATTGTCATGGCTGCCGGCGGTTATCCGGGCAATTATGAAAAAGGGAAGGAAATATCAGGCCTCAATTCATTTAAAGACCGTCAGGATCTGGTTGTTTTTCATGCCGGCACATCCGGCCGGGAGGGCAAAATAGTTACCAATGGCGGCAGGGTACTTGGAGTGACTGCCCTTGGTGAAGGGCTGGAAGAGGCCATCAATTTAGCTTACGACGCTGTTAAATCCATCTCATGGGAGGGCGTCTATTTTAGAAAGGATATCGGAAAGAAAGGATTAGCGAGGTTATAAAATGGAAAAAGGCGTAAAGGTACTAATATTAATGGGGAGCGATTCTGACCTTCCCGTCATGGAAGAAGCGGCAAAAGCACTTGAACAGTTTGACATCGGTTATGAACTTACCATTGCTTCGGCTCACAGGTCTCCGGCCAGGGCTTCCGCGCTTGCATCAGGGGCCAGGGGAAAAGGTGTTGAAGTGATTATTGCAGGAGCAGGGGCGGCGGCCCATCTGGCAGGCGTTCTTGCTGCTGAGACGACATTGCCTGTAATCGGTGTTCCCATCGATTCTTCCCCCTTAAAGGGCATGGATGCCCTCCTTGCAACGGTTCAGATGCCCGGTGGCATTCCCGTCGCTTCCATGGCTATTGGAAAGGCGGGAGCAAAAAATGCCGGGATTTTTGCGGCGGAAATCCTCTCCATAAAATATCCGCTTATTGCAGAAAAGCTCGCTTCCTACAGGGAAGAGATGGCAAAGGGGGTTGAAGAGAAAGGAAACAAGGCAGGGAGAACCTTTTCAGCCTAAAGGGAATTCCTTGGCAGATTTACCGCAAGGGCCGCCATGAAAAGAGGAAGGGGGGACGGCGCCTTGCGGCAGGTGAAGAGGCAATAAGAGGACTCATCAATGGATGCTGTTTAGATCATCAAAAGAGAGGCCATCAAATTTGTAATCATCAATGATGATGGCGCTATCTTTACCGTGATCAACCGGGGTGGCTCGGGAACAGCTTTTTTGAGGCCTGTCATAAAGGAGGGACTGTTTTTTTCACTGCTTCTCCTGGTTTATAGTTCTTTTCTGTAACTCAGGGCTTCTCTTACGGTCATTTTAAGTTCATCATTATAAAAATTCCCCTGTCAACTTTTCCATGGCGCTACCCCCTGGTCAAATTTGCCGTACTGTTCAAAATTATTGACACTTTCAAACCTGTCGGGCAATTCTTCAAGAACATCCTCAAGAACCAGTTCCACTTCCGTATCCCTTTCAATGGCGTGACGGGGATTATAAAGTTCACAGATTTTTAATATTCCAAATGGGGCGGTAGGGAATATTTCCGGCAAACCTTATTTTTCCCTTTCCCTTGTTATCTTTGATCTTCTGCTATACTTATCACTATGAGCAACAGGACTCTTTTTCGAGAGAAGTGTTCTGAAAGGGAAGCTTTTTCAGCATTTCATCTTATTAAGTTATTTCTCGTCTCATGAAAAAACGTACTTTTACTGGAATCATAATCGCCTTCTTTATTGCCGATGGCCTTATTTATTTTTATTTCCCCGGGGAAAAACCTCATAAGAAGACGGCCTCTCCCGAAAAACTTACCCCTGGAGTAGAGATGAGTATTCTTCCGGCAGCCCTCCGGGTGGCGGAAAAGAAAAACTATTTTCAGCAAGAGGGACTTCATGTAACGATCAAGGAATTTGCTTCCGGCAAAAACGCCCTTGCAACGATGTTGAATGAAGGCGGCCTCCATATGGTAACTGTCGCCCGGACGTCCGTCATGTTCAACAGCTTTAAAAGAAATGACTACACCATTATTGCCTCCATGGTTTATTCCGGTATTTTCTGAACAAGATAAAAGCGGGTGGTGAAAAAGAATGAAAATCAGAAATAAACTCTTAATAGGCGCTGCCGTGACATTTGCTCTGGCTGTGCTCCTTTTCTCCATTGTTACAACATCATCAAAGCGGGTCAACAGGGAAGGCGAAAAACATGAGCAGTTGATGGAACTTGAGATTGCCCTGTCGCAGCTTGAAATAATCAGCTATGAATACCTGTTGTATCATGAACAGCGAATGGTCCGGCAGTGGCAGTCAAAATATGACGCCATGGGAGAGACCCTGAAAGGCATTACGGCTTTGCTTGAGGATGGAGAAGAGGAATTATTAAAATCAATGCATGCCCGGTACAGGGACTTGTCGGGCATGTTTTCACAGCTAAGGACAAATTACAAAAAAATAGAAGCCCTGCGGCGGGAAGGCGCGCCACAGGAAAAGATCAATGCCGCCCTTTTGCTTGAGAAAAGACAGGCCGGCCGTCTCTTGACTAAATCACAGGCTATAGTTGCCAATGCTTCCAAACTGGGTAAGAAGGTGCATAAGGACGCCGTAAAATTTCAAACAAGAGTCAATATTTTCACACTGATCTTGACGGGAATCCTTTCTTCAGCCGTAATAATCCTGTCTTTTTTATTTATCAGAACCTTCTCACGGTCTCTCAGGGAACCGGCGAGCGGCGCTAAAATGATCGGGGAAGGGGACCTGGATTACAGGATTGCTTCCGGCAAAAAGGATGAAATTGGCGAGCTTTCCTTTGCTTTTAATCAAATGGCTGAAAAGCGCAAAGGGGTGGAAGATGAATCAGCAAGGCGGAACAGGGTAATTGGTGCAATTAACAGGGTATTGCTGGAGAGGATCAGATGCAAGACGGAGGAGGAATTGGGGAAAGTATGCCTTTCCATAGCCGAGGAGTTGACAGGAAGCAAATTCGGATTCTTTGGTGAGATTAATGAGAAGGGACTTTTCGATACCATTGCCATCAGTAATCCCGGATGGGACGAATGCAAGGTTCCCCGGGGGCATGCCACCCTTATCATCAAGGATATGGCCATTCGTGGCGTAGACAGAGGGACCATGAAGGAGGGAAAATCAAGAATCGTAAACGGTGAAGAGGCCATTAAAAACCATGCCGATCATGTTGACATTCCCCGGGGGCACCCGCCTCTTTACGCATTCCTTGGCGTACCTTTTATAAAAGAGGGAAAAGTTATGGGCATGATAGGTTTGGGGAATAAGGAAGGTGGATATCACATTGCCGATGAGAAAGCCATTGAAGGTCTCTCCGTAGCCATGATGGATGCTCTGGCAAGCAAGCGGGCCGAAGATGAAATAAGCAGGGCCAACAGCCTTCTCGATGCTATAAGAACGTCACAGTATCATTTCATTGCCGAAGCTGATCAGATGGTTATGTACAACAAGGTATTGGATGAACTCCTTAAAGCGACGGAAAGTGAATACGGACTTATTGCTGAAACCGTTTATGAAGATGACGGCACACCCTATTTAATGATTCTGGCCATATCGGATGTGGCCTGGGACCAGGCGTCGCGGGAGACCTACAAGATAGCGTCCACGACGGGGCTTGGATTCCGTAATATGAAAACCTTGTTCGGTGCCGTGGTAAGTTCGGGGAAACCGGTCATATCCAATGATCCCGCCGGGGATCCCCGCAGTGGCGGCACTCCTGAAGGCCATCCTCCTCTTAATACCTTTCTGGGTATTCCCTTTTACAAGGAAGATAAACAGGTGGGTATCTTCTGCATTGCCAACAGAGAGGATGGGTATGATGAGGGCGTGGTACAGTTCATTCAACCCTTCACAGAAACGCTGGCAAACCTGGTGGAGGCCGTCAGGGCCAAGCGTGCGCGTAAAAAGGCTGAAGAGCGGCTTAAATTATTGAATGAGAAACTGGAGCAGAAAGTAGAAGAGCGAACGGCCGAGGTAAGGCGGTCGGAGGAGAAGTACCGGGCCATCTTCGATCAGGCTGCCGACTCTATCGTTCTCATTGACCCTGCTAATGGAAAGATGGTCGCCTTCAATGAAAAGACATACGAGAGCCTCGGTTACAGGCGTAAAGAATTTGAAAAGCTGAAAATCCCGGACTTCGAGGTGACGGAATCTGCTGAAGAAGTGGAAATGCATATAGAAAAAATAAAAAGGGAGGGAAGTGATCTTTTTGAAACGAAACACAGGAAAAAAGATGGAGAGCTAAGAGATATTCTGGTCAGCAGCAGGCTCATATCGATAGACAATGACACTTTCATTCAGAGTATCTGGAGTGATATTACAGAGCGCAAAAGGGCCGAAGCGGAGCGGAAACTGAGCGCTGAAATTACAACCAACATGAATGAAGGCGTTAACCTTGTCAGGGCCAACGACGGTATTATTGTATTTGCCAACCCCAAGTTTGAAGAGATGTTCGGTTATGAAGCAGGGAAAATGATTGGTCGGCATATCTCCATTGTTAATGCGCCTTCAGCTTCCGATAATAAAGAAGCTGAAGGAGGGACAGCAAAAATAATAAAAGCGCTCAACGAGAGCGGTGAATGGAGAGGTGAAATAAAAAATATCAGGAAAGACGGCACGCCATTTTGGTGCTATGCATCGGTTTCAGAATTTAATCACCCCGAATATGGAAAGGTATGGGTTTCCGTTCACGAAGATATTACGGAGCGTAAAAGGGCGGAGGAACTGCTTCGTGACAGTGAAGAGAAGTTCCGCGCCACATTTGAGCAGGCGGCCGTCGGTGTCGGCAGGGTGGCCCTTGACGGCAGGTGGCTCGCTGTTAACCGCAAACTTTGTGAGATTGCAGGCTACAGCCGGGAGGAGTTACTTGAAAAAACGTTTCAGGATATTACCTATGCTGATGACCTTGAAAAAAACCTTAATTGTATCAATAAAATACTTGAAGGTGAAATTGAGAACTACGCTATGGAAAAGCGCTATATACGAAAGGACGGCTCTATCGTTTGGATAAACCTGTCCATAGCGCTCGTTCGTGAGTCGGCAGGCAAGCCGAAATACTTTATCTCCGTTATTGAGGATATCTCCTATAGAAAAGAGTCTGAAGAACTGCTGTTGCAACTGAATAGTAACCTGAAAAGCTCTACGGGTAAACTTGAAGCGGCAAACAAGGACCTGGAGTCCTTCAGTTACTCTGTCTCTCACGATCTGAGAGCGCCGCTCAGGGCCATTGACGGTTTTTCGCGAATATTGCTGGAAGAGTATGGCAATAAAGTTGATGAAGAAGGGCAGCGCTATTTAAAGGTCGTCAGAGATAATGCCAATAAGATGGGGCGGCTCATAGACGATATTCTCAAGTTTTCCCGCATGGGCCGAAAAGAAATGAATATGAGTGATATCGATATGAAAGCGCTTGCACTGAAGGTTTTTAATGAACTCAAGCTAATGGCGCCGGGCCGTGAGATAAACTTTAAAGCCGGTGAGCTTCCAACTGCCTCCGGAGACCAGTCGATGATCCGGCAGGTTTTTGCCAACCTCCTTTCCAATGCCATCAAATTTACAAAGACAAGGGACGTTGCAAGCATTGAAGTGGATGCTAAAATTGAAAATGATGAAATAATTTACTCTGTCAGGGACAATGGCGTCGGCTTCGATATGGCGTACAAAGAGAAGCTTTTTGCCGTTTTTCAGCGGCTCCATGGAACAGATGAATTTGAAGGAACGGGCGCCGGTCTTGCCATCGTCAAGAGGATTATCGATAAGCACGGTGGAAGGTTGTGGGCTGAAGGGACAGTGGGCAAAGGGGCTATTTTCCGGTTCACCCTGCCCGAAAAAGGCGTAGCTTCTGATCTCGCCCGTTGACAAGATTCCGGAAAAAAGTGAACTCAATGACGAAGCGTCAAAAGCATATAAACCCTAAATAAAAGGTATCTCTAAAGGCTTGATTATTAAGGGGAGAGAATGGGGCAAGCTGATAAAAGGAGGGATTATTACTTATGAGCGGGGAAAGTAAAATACTGGTTGTTGAGGACCGCAGCCGGCAGCAGCCTTTGTTAAAGGATATCCTTTCCAGGGGAGGCTATTCCGTTATAACAGCGGGAAAGGGAGAGGCAGTCCTCGAACTTGCCAGGAAGGAGGTTCCCCATATAATTATTGGTGATGCAACCATGCCTTTTATGAGAGGTTTCGATATGTGCAGGAATATCAAGAATGACAATGCAACAAGGGATATCCCTCTCATCCTGCGCACCCGCCTTGCCCATGTGGATGAGTTTATACAGGCCCTCAATGCGGGGGCCGATTACTATATTACCGAACCCTGCAGCAATGACAGTATTCTTTCCATGGTCACTGCTGTAATCGAGCAGCACTTGCAGGTTGTTAACAGGCCTGAAGAGAAGGCTACCGATATACTGGTTGACGGCAGCTATCTCAAGGTGAGCTGCAGCAGAGGGCAGATATTGACGCTTCTCTATTCCCTCCATGAAAATGCAATTTCAAGCAGCAGGGAACTCGATGAAAAACGAGGGCAGCTGGCCAGGGTGAATGCAGAGTTTGAAGTGAAGATCGCGGCGAGAACAAAGGCGCTTGAAAAGAGAGAGAAAAGATACCGCGCCCTTTTTGACAATATGCTCAACGGTTTTGCCTATCACGAGATAATCGTCGATGGCGACGGCATTCCTGTTGACTACATATTCCTGGAGGTTAATGACGCTTTTGAGAGATTGACCGGTCTTATGTCGGAGGACATTATCGGAAAGCGGGTGACACAAGCGCTGCCCGGCATAGTGAAGGAAGACTTTGACTGGATAGGAACCTACGGGAAAGTGGCCCTGGAAGGGGAGCCTGCCCGCTTTATAAGTTATACAAAAGAGCTTGACCGCTGGTACAGCGTCCTCGCCTACTCGCCTGAAAAAGGCAAGTTTGCCATCATATTCGAGGACTTTGGTGATTACAAAAAGGCCGAAGACAAGATTAATAAACTTAACCAGGAGCTTGAAGAAAAAGTGAAGGAACGGACAGAGGAACTGGAAGCGGCAGTGAAGGACCTGGAGGGTTTTAGTTACTCTGTTTCTCATGATCTCAGGGCGCCGCTCAGGGCCATTGACGGTTTTTCACGAATATTGCTGGAAGAGTATAGCCATAAGGTCGATGAAGAAGGGCAACGCTATTTAAGTATTGTCAGAGATAATGCAAACAGGATGGGGCGGCTCATAGACGATATTCTCAATTTTTCCCGCATGGGACGAAAGGAAATAAACATATGCCGCATCAATATGAAAGCGCTTGCAGATGACATTTTTAATGAACTTAAATCAGCGGCGCCGGAGCGTAAGATAAGTTTTAAAGCCGGTAAGCTCCCCGCTGTCTTTGGCGACCGCCCCATGATCCGGCAGGTTTTGACCAACCTCCTTTCCAATGCCGTCAAATTTACAAGGACAAGGGACCTTGCAATCATTGAAATGGCGGGTAAAATTGAAGGAGAAGAAAAGATATACAGTATTAAGGATAATGGCGTCGGCTTCGATATGGATTACAAAGACAAGCTCTTTGGTGTTTTTCAGCGGCTCCATGGAGTAGAGGAATTCGAAGGAACAGGCGCCGGTCTTTCTATCGTCAAGCGGATCATCGAAAAGCATGGCGGGCGAATCTGGGCTGAGGGAAAAACAGAAGAAGGGGCGACCTTTTATTTTTCTCTCCCCAGGGAGCGGTGACCCGCTTTTTCAAAGAGTCAAAGAGCGCCTGGAGAAAAAAATTATAGCTCTTCTTGAAAACTTTTAAATGATGGATAGAGCTTCCTTTTCAATTTGGAAAGTAAATAACGATTAAGAGGAGAGAGGTATGACGAGTTCAGGCGAAGTGGAAATCCTTTTAGTTGAGGACACACTGGCTGATGCGGAACTGGCAATAAGGGCGCTGAAAAAACGTAATCTCGCCAACAAACTGGTCTGGGTAAAAGACGGCGCCGAAGCGATCGATTTTTTGTTTGGCCAGGGCAACCATGCCGACGGGAGTATAAAAAATGCCCCAAAACTGGTCATGCTCGATCTGAGACTGCCCAAGGTGGACGGAATCGAGGTTTTAAAAAGGATCAAGTCCGATGAGCGGACAAAGGGCATACCTGTTGTGGTGGTCACTTCATCCAGTGAGGAGAGAGATATTGTTGAAAGTTACCAGTTTGGCGTCAACAGTTATATTACCAAACCCATTAACTTCGAAGACTTTGCCAAAACCATCTCGGATCTCGGATTTTACTGGATGATACTGAACAGACTGCCTTGAATGGGGAAGTACAAAAAGAGGGAGGCACGGAAAAAGAAAGTGCTTAAATCTGAAACAGCAGTTGGACCCGGCATTGTCCGGTCAGGAAATTGCAGATTTACCTGACCTCCCCCTTGAAGGGGAGGAACATTTGAAAACTAAACAGGAATGAGCTGAAAAAATAATGGAGAAAGAATTAAAAATTTTGATTCTTGAAGACAATCCTGATGATGCCGAACTGATGACCCTCAGTCTGAAGAAGGGGGGAATAAATTTTTCATGGAAAAGGGTTGAAACAAAAGATGCCTTTCTCAGGGAGTTTGGGGAGACAAAGTGGGATGTTGTTCTCTCCGATTATACGCTCCCGCAATTTACCGGTCTGGAAGCGTTTAAGCTCTTTAGGGAATATGGAAAGCACATTCCCTATATTCTGGTGACGGGTTCCCTCAATGAAGAGACGGCAGTAGAGTGCATGCGTGAAGGGATGGACGATTATATCCTGAAACAAAGCCTGAAACGGCTTCCTTCAGCGCTTATGAATGCGCTTGAAAAGAAAGAGGCTGAAAAGGAAAGAAGGATAGCTCTTGAAAAACTGAAAGCCAGTGAAGAGCGTTTAAGGGTGATTACCGAAACGGCTCAGGATGCCATTATCTACATTCAGGAAAAGGGGGATATCCATTTATGGAACAAAAGAGCGGAAGAGATGTTTGGTTATGTTTTTGATGAAGCGGCAGGGAAAAACATACATAAACTAATTCTTCCCGAGCGTTTTCGCAGGGATGCCGGTGAAGGGATGAAAGCCTTCAGTAAAACGGGGGAGGGGCCTTTAGTCGGCAAAACGATAGAATGCATTGCCTTGCGGGGAGACGGCAGTGAGTTTCCCGTGGAAGTCTCCATTTCATCTGTCAAAGTCAACGGAAAATGGCATGCAACGGGTATTGTCAGGGATATTTCAGAGCGAAAAAACAGTGAAGAGAAAATACGAAAACAGGGCGATTTTCTAAGGACGGTTTTTGATTCCATTACTCACCCCTTCTATGTTATCGACAGCCATAATTTTACCGTCAAAATGGCAAATGCGGCTTTAAAAGACAAGTTTGAAGAAGGCGTAACCTGTTATGAGCTTACCCATAACAGAAAAAGCCCCTGCGACGGAAAAGATCACCTCTGCCTGCTTGAGGAAGTAAAAGAAACAAAAAAACCTGCCATGGCGGAACATACTCATTTCGATGCTGAAGGGAACGCCGTCGTTGTAGAAGCCTACAGTCATCCTGTCTTTGACGATAAAGGAGAGGTAATCCAGATAATAGAATATACAATCGATATTACGGAACGAAAAAAAATGGAAGAAAAACTGAAACAAAATATTGATGAACTGGAAAGATTCAACAGGCTCATGGTTGGAAGAGAACTCAAAATGGGTGAGTTAAAAAAAGAGAATGAGAGATTAAGAAGAGCGATGGAAAGATTGTCCGGCGCGTAAAAATGATTGACAGGACCCCCGAAAGATTACCGTGACGGAGGAAATGAAAAAAAGGAAGTCCGCCTTGCGGCGCCCCATGAATGTCTCTATCAAGGCATTGCATAATTGATGTAAACAGATCCCCCCTAAAATAGCTGCACTCTCAAAGCCCCTCAAGAGACATAAATCCATGGGCCACTGCCCTTTTCAGCTTTAATTGCCGCTTTCATAATGAGACGAAATGATAATGAGCCGCTCCGCAGCAAACTGCCGGTCATAGTCCCTGCCGGGGATTTATTTATCAGAGGTGGGGAACTTGCAATAATTAAAGCGGGTGATAAACTTTAAGTGAGGTAAATCAATACGCTTTATTTCTCTTGTGAGTTCGGGGGCTCATGAATGAGGATCTGAAAATTCTTATGCTTGAAGATAATCCGGCAGATGCCGAACTGGTCCGGTATGAACTGAAAAAAGCGGCAATAGGATTTTCATTAAAGCGTGTAGATACGAAGGAGGCCTTTATGGAGGCGTTGAAAGAAGATGTGCCGCACATTGTCCTGGCTGATTATTCCCTTCCCCGGCTTACGGGGCTCGAGGCATTCAGGTTATTTAAATCCCTAAATCTTTTTATCCCCTTTATCCTGGTTACAGGTTCACTTTCAGAAACACTGGCTGTGGTATGTATGAAAGAAGGGATGGATGACTATATACTGAAAGACCGGTTAATGCGGCTGCCGGGGGCTTTGAGGAATGCCCTGGAAAAGAAGAAAGCCGAAAGAGAAAAGGAGGAAGCCGTCGGCCTGTTAAAGCGCAAGCTCGATGAGGTGGAACGTATCAACAAGCTTATGGTCGGCAGGGAACTGAAAATGGGGGCCTTAAAAAAGGAGAATAAAAAACTGAAATTATATATTGAAGCATTGGAAAAAAAACTGCCTGAAGAGAACCTGTCTTGAGCGATGCGCAATGTTTGTCTTTTCGACTGCGCTATAACAGGGTAAATGATGGAAAAAAGGAAGGGAAACAAAGAAGAGCTTAAGGAGGCACTCCATAAATCGGAGCAAAGTGAACGACGGCTTCTTATGGCCCAGAGGGTGGGGAAAATGGGTTTTATTGAGTGGAACCTGAAAAGCGACGAAGTCTATTGGTCGGATGAATTATTCAGGCTTTACGGTGCTGATCCTGAAAAGGTAAAACCTGCAATAGAGCCTGTCCTCGAGAGGGTCCATCCCCATGACCTGGGATTTGTCAAAGAGAACCTTGACCTTGCGCTTAAGGGGAAAAAAAAGTACGACATTTATCATCGAAACCTTTTTTCCGACGGCAAGGTCATGTGGGTCCATGCCCGGGGTGAGCTAAAGGCCGATAGGGCAACCTTTTTTGTTACCATTGCCGATACGGGCACTCTCAAAGCGTTCGATGACAGGGCCCTTGAGGTCAATAAGCGGCTTCAATACCTGCTTACTTCCAGGGGTGCCGTTATTTACACTTCAAAGGCATCGGGAGATTACGGCGCTACCTTTGTAAGTGAAAATATTGACAAAATGACGGGGTATGAGTCCAAAGATTTTCTTGAAAATCCGGAATTCTGGATAGAGCATGTTCACCCCGATGACAGGGCAAGACTGTTATTCAAGCTGTCGAGAAGCCTCGAAAGCAGTGTCGGTTATCATGAATACCGCTTTCGCTGTCACGATGGCAGCTATATCTGGCTTTGTGACGAGTTGACAGTCATGAAAGATGAAAAGGGGAACCCGCAGGAGATCGTAGGTTGTTTGACCGATATTAGCCGGACAAAAAAAATAGAGAGAGAGGCAGTTCGTGGAGAACAGAATATTTTTACCTTAATGGAAATGCACAAAAGACGATTTAACTCGGATGAAGAAATATTCGCTTTTGTGCTTAAACAATCCTTGATATGCACGGCAAGCAGGTTTTCATTTATCGGTTTAATGTCGGAAGATGCTGAAATGATCGCTTATTCCTTTTCCAGGGAAGCCAATGAAGTCAACGATGCTAATGATGAGCGCTGCGTTGAAAAGAAAACCGGAAAAATAAATATTAATGAGGCCGGGGTCTTGAAGGACGTTATCAGGAAGGGTTACCCCATTATCGTCAATGACTGCGAAAAGGAAATAGAGGAGGGCCAGAGGTTTTATCCTGACAGGCATGTTTTAATTGAGAGACTTCTGTGCGTTCCTGTCTTTGATGGTGTGAAACTTGTTGCTGTTGCCGCTGTGGCCAACAAAAGTGAAAATTATGACGATGTTGACCTGAGGGCTATTATAACAATGCTCGATGAAATGTGGCAAATGGTCAAGAATGTTAAATCCCTTAGTCAACTGAAAGAAAGAGAGGAGCACTTCAGGACTTTTCTCCAGCTATCGCCATCGGCTGTTTTTGCCGCCGATTTAAGCGGCAATATTACATACTGGAGCCGGCGATTGTCCGATCTGACAGGTATGACGGCCCCTGATGCCATGGGAAAGGGATGGGAAAAGTGCCTCCACCCCGATGAATCGGACCGGGTCATTGAGGCATTGGAAGGGGTCATGCGGGACCGGCGGGAGTATAAATCAGAGCATCGTTTCGTCACATTGGACAAGAAGGTGCTCTGGGGTTTGCTTCAGGTTTCTCCTATTATGACTTCCGGGAGCGAAGTTAGTGGATATGTAGGGAATTTTACGGAAATAACAGAGAAAAAAATGGCGGAAGAAGCAATGGAAAGCCGCCTTGAAGAGTTGGAATGTTTCCGTAAAGCAACGGTACAGCGGGAATTCAGGATGAAGGAACTGAAGGATGAAAACCTGAAGCTCAGGGGAAAAATTATGGAATTGAGAAGCGCCGGGCCGGTGACTCGCAAAGGGATGTAAATCTCCCCTTCTCATTCTTTAATCCCTGGCGGACGAAATTCCCCCCGGCATGATGCGGGGGGTGGGGAATGGTGTTGAAATTGAAAAAAACGGAAACCTTTGGCAATTCCTTTTAGCGATGAAAGAGCAGGAAAAAATAACAGCCCTTTCCGGGCTTGCTTCCAATGGCCTGACGCCGGACCCCGGCGAAAAAGATGGCCCCATTGAAGAACTTAAAAAGGAACTGACTTTCCTGAAAAACAAACTGAGCGAATCCAAAAAGCGCGAAGCCGAGCTTGAAGATACGCGCAGAGCGATGCTTTATATGATGGAGGACCTTAATGAATCGCAGAAAGCGATTATACATATTAAAGAGGAGTGGGTTAAAACCTTTGACGGCATATGGGACCCTATTTTTATTCATGACAGGGACTGTAGAATTGTCAGGGCTAACAAGGCTTTTCAGGATGAAGCCGGCATAAGCTATGATGATATGATCGGCAGGAAATACTGGGAGGTTTTTCCTGTTATGAAAGAGCCTGTAACTATGTGTTCCCTGTCAAAGGGCAACCCCTTGCCGGGGAAAGAAGAACTGACCGACCCGGCAAGCGGCAAGATATTCAGAGTCAGATGCTATGTTGTTGATGAAAGGGGATTAAGCAGCGCCCTCTTTGTTCATGTCATGGAAGATATTACCGAGATGAAAGGCGTGCAGGAGTTGCTTGTACAGTCTGCCAAGCTTGCTTCCATCGGCGAACTGGCTGCCAACGTGGCCCATGAAATCAATAACCCCATGACGGCTGTTCTTGGTTATGCTTCATTAATTCTGGAAGACCTCGATGAGAACTCCTCTGTTTATACAGATTTGAAGGTAATTGAAAAAGAATCATACCGGATAAAAGGCATTATTCGCAACCTCCTCGACTTTTCCCGTCAGCGAAAGATCAATAAAAAAGCGAGTAATATCAATGCTATCATTAAAGAAAGCATTGCTCTCATAAGCCATATGGCAACGACCTCCAATATTTTAATTGAGTTGAACCTGGAGGAAAAGCTCCCTTTAGTGGAGGTCGATGAAAATCAGATGAAGCAGGTCTTTCTCAACCTGATGGGGAATGCCGTTCATGCCATGGATGATGGCGGGGAACTGAAAATAAAAACGGAGGTTTTATGCGACAAAGCGAATAAGAATGTGCTCATCAGCTTCAAGGATAATGGCTGCGGCATACCGAAAGCTTTTGTCGATAAGGTTTTTGATCCTTTTTTCAGCAGCAAGGGGGAGGCGGGAACAGGCCTTGGCCTTTCCGTCAGTTACGGTATTGTAAAAAACCACGGTGGCCGCCTTACCTTAAAGAGTGAAGAAGGAAAGGGGAGTGAGTTCTCCGTCCTCCTGCCTGTTAAGCATAGAGAACAGGGCCCATGAAAAAAGAGAAGATACTCGTCGTTGATGATGAAGAAGTGATTGTCTCCCTTGCCGAAAGGATTCTGCAAAGGGAAGGTTTTGAAACGGCTGTTGCTTCAAACTGTAAGGAGGCGCTTTCCCTGCTGGAGGAGCACAATATTGACCTTCTTATTACGGACATAAAAATGCCCGGTATGAGCGGCATGGATTTGCTTCAGCAATTCAAGGCAAAGTGGCCTGAAAATGCCGCAATAATCGTTACAGGCTACGGCACAATAGAAATGGCGCTTGACGCCATGCAGCGCGGCGCCGATGGGTTTATTCTAAAACCTTTCGGCCATAATGACTTGATGACTGTCGTCAATAATGCCATGGAAAAGATGCGTTTGATCGAAGAGAATGTGAGGCTCAAGTCGCTTTTACCGCTTTTTGAAACGAGCAGGAGAATGGTACAGGAGGTGAATACCGATAATTTGCTTAAATACGTTGCCCACGTTGCCACCGGTGAAACCGGCGCCGACTATATATCGATAATGCTCAAAAAGAATAATGGGTCATTCGCGCAAAAAATACAGCGGGGGCTCGATGGACTCCCGGAAAAAGGGATGATTGCGGCGCTTGGAGAAGAGATGGCCATGAAGGCCGCCAAAACGGGCAAACATATTGTTTTGAAGAAAGGCGCGCCCGGCAATGAATTGGACCCTATTATGGTGGAAGGGGAGATGACATCAATGACATTCCCCCTCCAGGTAAAGGATGAGGTCTTTGGCGCCATAAATCTGGCAAAGCTGGGCAAAATAGAGAACGAACCTGACCAGGGAAATATTGATCTTGTGGGCATACTTGCTTCGCAAGCCTCTGTTGCATTAAAGAATGCCATGTTAATTGAAGATCTGCATGAGCTTTTTATTTCGTCGATCAAGTCTTTTTCAGAAACGATCGATACAAAATCACCCTGGACGGCGGGACATTCGGAAAGAGTGACCCGTTACGCTCTTCTTATCGGGAAAGCGCTCAACTTTAATGAAGATGATCTCTATCATCTCGAACTGGCCGGTTTGCTCCATGATATTGGAAAGGTGGGGACGCCTGAAAGTATACTTAATAAAGCGGGCAAGTTGACGAAAGTGGAGTTTCAGCAGATGAAGAAGCACCCCGTGGCCGGTTCGGCGATCATATCTCACATCAAGCAGATGCAAAGTATTATTCCCGCCGTTCGTCATCACCATGAAAGGTATGATGGCGGCGGTTATCCCGATGGTCTGAAAGGAAGAGAAATTCCCTTGCTGGCGCGCATCCTTTCTGTTGCCGACAGCTTCGATGCAATGAAGGCGGACAGACCCTACAGGGAGGGAAGAACACTGGCGTTTATTATTAACGAGTTCCAGGTTAATGCCGGGAAGCAATTTGATCCTGAGCCGGTGGAGGCATTATTGAAAATAATTGAAAAAGAGGAGGAGATGCTTATGAAGGTGTGAAAACAACATGCCTGGAAAAAGTTTGTCAGTTAAGCAATCACCCGCGGCAAGCTGACGGCCTGTGAAGGGGAGTAATTAACGCTATGGGGAATTGTGCCCGCCGGGGAGTAAATGAGATTTTAAACAGCAGCAATCAAATGAGAAAGGGGGACCATAATGAAACATACGCTTATGTTCGTTGATGACGAAGTCAATATACTGAATTCGCTGGTAAGGCTCTTTAGAAATGAGGGCTATGAAATATTTACGGCAACAAGCGGCGCCGAAGGATTAAAAATTGTGGAAGAAAACGAGATTTCACTTATTATCTCCGATTACAAAATGCCCCACATGAGTGGTGTCGACTTCCTTGCCAGAGTGAAGGAAGTCTCCCCCGATACGGTAAGGATTATGCTTACCGGTTACGCTGATTTAGGGGCTTCCATCGATGCCATCAATAAGGGTGAAGTCTATCGCTTTATTACCAAACCCTGGAAAGATGAGGAAATTCAGGTGACCGTCAGCCAGTCTCTTGAATTCAGAGATCTCAAGCTTACCAACAGAAACCTTACGAAAACCGTTAAAAAGCAGGCCGGCGTACTGAAAAAACTGGAGAACCATTATCCCGGCATATCGGAGGTAAGCAGAAGTGAAGACGGGAGTATTGTCATAGATGAAGATAGCCTGGATGACGAATCTCTTGATGAAATCATAAAAAATACCCTCTAAAGTGAGGAGAGTGGATTGAGAGAAAAAAGCAGTTATCCTGAGGTTTTTTTCAATTTTGCAGTATTGGGAGCTCACAATGGAAAAAATATTAATCGTTGACGACGACAGACTGATTCGAACCGTTGCCTGTGAAATTCTGACGAAGGCCGGTTACGACGTAAAAATGGCAAAATGCCCTGAAGAGGGTCTTGAACTGCTGAAGAAAGAGAAGGCGGAAATTATTCTCCTCGACGTAGTCATGCCCGGTGAATCGGGATTTGAAATGATTCCACAGATCAGGGCCTTAAATCGTGATGCGGCCATTATCATTATGACGGCTTATGCCTCTACCGACTCTGCTGTGGAAGCGATCAGAAAAGATGTTTACGATTATATAAAGAAACCTTTTAATGAGGATGAACTCCTCCATTCCGTTATGAAGACTGTCGAAAGGCAGCATCTTCTGACTGAAAACCGGTCCCTCGTAAAAAAACTGACAGAGAGGATCAGGAGGCTGGAGCTTTTTGAAAAGCTTTCAAAGGCAATCTCTTCAACGCTCGATCTGGATAAACTGCTGGAAAAAATAATGGATATCAGCAAATCTGTGCTCAATGCCGAGGCCTGTTCAATCCTTTTGCTGGACAAGGTAAGCGGAGAACTCGTATTTACTGTGGCCCTCGGTGAAAAGGGGGATGAAGTCAAGGAGTTCAGGATAAAGCGGGGACAGGGCGTTGCAGGGTGGGTGCTGGAACATGGAGAGTCGCTCCTTATTGAAGATTTAAAAAAGGACAAAAGGTTTTTTAGCGGCGTAGATAAAAAAACAGGTTTTGAAAGCCGAACCATGATTGCCGTTCCTCTCTTTGTAAAAGATCAGATCGTCGGTGTTATCGAGGTTATTAACAAAAACGGGAAAGGTTATTTTAATGAGTCCGACAAAGAGACCCTCATTACCATGGCAGGGCAGATTGCCGTTGCCATTGATAATGCAAAAATGACGGAAGCTTTGAAAATTTCGAGAGAAAAGATAGAGGGGTACAGCAAAAACCTGGAAGCCATGGTGAAAAAAAGAACGGCACAGCTGGAAAAGGCGAATGAAGAAATAAAAAATACCCATGCCCAGCTCCTTCAGACAGAAAAGCTTTCATCGCTGGGCCAGCTTGCCGCCGGTGTTGCCCATGAGATAAATAATCCCATCGGATTTATTCAAAGCAACCTCAAAACGCTCAAGGAGTATGTTCATGATCTTATGGCTATTTTATACAAGAGTGAAGATGTTGTTTCAGCCTTGAAAAAGAAAGACCAGAAAGCTTTTTTCGCCCAACTGAAGGAACTGGAAAAGATAAAAAAAGAAGTGGGCCTCGATTTTATTAAAGATGATATAGAAAAGCTTGTCAGTGAATCTGAAGAAGGAACATACCGGGTCTATAAGATCGTCCGGGATTTGAGAGATTTTTCCCGGGCCGATGATGCCGACCGGAAAATTTTTGATTTGCACAGGGCCATAGACAGCACCCTGAATATTGTCTGGAATGAACTTAAATATAAGGCTGAAGTTATCAAAGAATATGGGAATATTCCGGAGGTTGAGTGCTTTCCTACCCAGTTGAACCAGGTTTTTATGAATCTCTTTGTTAATGCCTCTCAGGCAATTAAGAATAAAGGGGAAATACGAATAAAGACATTTAGTGAAAATGAGAAGGTTTTTGTAGAAGTAAGCGATACAGGAGCAGGCATCCCTCCCGATATTATTAATAAGTTATTTGATCCTTTTTTTACAACAAAGGAACCGGGCAAGGGAACCGGGTTGGGGCTTGCCATCAGTTACAATATAATAAAAAAGCATAATGGAAATATTACGGTTATGAGTAATCCCGGCGAAGGAACAACCTTTCTCATCGAGTTGCCTGTCCGGATGAAAGTGGCTAAAGAGTGTATGGAAGCTTTCTGAGGAGGGAGTATGCCGTCAGGGTGGTTCCGTGAAGAAATGGGGGGAGTGGGAATGGATAATTATACCGTATTGTGTGTCGATGACGAAAGTTGTATTTTATCACTTATAAGGCGCTTGTTGCGCAATGAACCTTACGAAATAATATTGGCGAAAAACGGGGAAGAGGCAATTGAAATTATGAAGAAAAGGGAAGTTGCCCTTCTTATTTCCGATTACAAAATGCCCGGCATGTCGGGTTTGCAGCTGCTGCGGGAGACGAGGGAGGTTTCACCGCAAACAATAAGTATCCTGATCAGCGCTCTCGTTAACCATGACGTGGTTCAAACCACTGTCGGCGAACTCGGAATTTTCAGGTGTTTTTATAAACCCTGGGACAATGGAGAGTTTCGTTCCGCTATAAAGGAGGCCATAGAAGAATACCGGCAGGTAAGGGATAAGAATGGGCCTAGTCCGGAGCAGGTAATCTGATTGTAAAGAGGCTCCCTTGCCCTGTTCCCGGCGGGGGGCTCTCAACCTCGATTGTTCCCTCCATGAGGTTCAGCATTTTTTCAGCCAGATAAAGGCCGAGACCGGCGCCTGCAAATCGCCGGGTTATAGAATCATCTCCCTGGTGAAATTTTGTAAAAATGATTTCCTTTTTATCTTGTTCGATGCCCACACCTGTATCCTGAATTTTCAAAATCACCTCCGATCCGACTCTGTCCGCTGATATTTCAACCTTTCCCTTATCGGTAAATTTTATGGCATTGTTCAGCACATGGCTTAATACCTTATTCATTAACGCTTCATCGATGACAACCTGCAGTTTTTTCCTGTTGCTCTTAAAGACTACTGCAAGGCCCTTGTCTTCCCCTTTTTTCTTAAAGGAGGGATAGCATTCTGAAATTAATGAGGACAGGAGCGCCGGTTTCAGACTGGCTTTTATTGTGTTCGCTTCCAGTCCGCTTGCATCGAGAAGCATTTCAAAAAGGGCCAGAAGCTCATCTCCTTTATTACGGATAATTTCGAGCTTTTCTCTCTCATAGGAAAGTTTTTTCCCTCCCCGGTAACCTTCAAGCATAATCTCTGCAAAACTGATAACAATATTGAGGGGCGTTCGAAACTCGTGACTAATATTGCGAAGAAAAATATCCTTCAGTTTCTCTGCCTCTTTTACCTCGGCAAGGGCTTCTTCCAGTTTCCTGTAAAGGAGGGCGCGATCCATGGATGCCGCCAGGTGATTGGATAAAATAGTGATAAACTCAAGCTCTCCTTCGCTAAAGTTGTCACTGTCCCCGTCCTTCAGTGTAATCAAAAGTCCGGAAGTTTTTTTATCATGAACAATGGGAGTCATTATTATTTTTGCGCCGGCGAGGGCAGGCTGTTTTTTAAATACCGCATCCCCTCTCATGGGCGCCTGCTTTTTTCTGTCGGAAATTTTATTTAAAAGATGATCATTCTTTACAAGTTCTTCCAGTATTTCACCTTCAAAGCCATCACCTGACATGACCTGGAATTCATTTTCCTCCCTTAGCAAAATAGCCGCTTTGTCCGCTTTAAGGCCTTCCAATAGTTCTTTCATAACGAGATTGCATATTTCACGGCAATCAATTTTTTCCAGCATCTTCCTGCTGCTTTCAAGGAGGGGCATCAAGGTTTTTAGCCTCAGGTTCTCTTTGAGCAGGACTTTTTTTTCGGTAAGGGCATGAAGCATATCTTTTAGCTGGGAAGGGGAAAAAGGCTTTATGATGAAGGCCTGCGCCCCCAGGTGCATCGTTTCTATGGCCAGTTTCATGTCGGCATAGCCTGTAATGATGGCAGCCGACATATCGGGATATTTTTTCTTTCCTTCCTTGAGCAGTTTTTTTCCACTCATGCCGGGCATCTTTATGTCGGTAACAAGAATATCCACCATTTCCTTATCCATAATTTCCATGGCTTTTTCACCTGATGATGCCGTCAGCACATCATATTGATCCCTGACAAGAATTTTTTCACAGATATCAAGAATGGCAACTTCATCATCGACAAGTAATAACTTTTCTCTTCTCACTTTTTCTCCTTAAATACAGTCGGCATGTTGTTTATTAATTTTTCAGCTTATTGCGCTAATAGCCGTCAATTCACTCGTTGCCTCCCCGAATGAACGGACAGGACTGTTGCTGATAATTTAAGTTTAGCAAATGAAAAATACTTTACAAGAGGACTAAAAAAATATGGCATGTATCAAGAAATAGAGCAAGGGGAAAAACATGCGGCCGGTTAAGTTTCGTCCGAATACCGGTAAGGATGGCAATAATGCAGGATTCTTTCTGATAAGGGTAAAGCGGTTTTCACGCATGCCGCCACTTTTGTTTTTATTGGAGAGGGAGGCTGACGGCAAAAGAGGAACCTTTTGAAAAGTTGCAGATATGAGAAGCGTTTTCCAGCCATATCCTGCCGCCATGAGATTCAACGATACGTTTTGCCAGGGCAAGTCCGATCCCGATCCCTCCCGTTTTGTATTCATAGGTTCCGCTTGAATGGGTCATAAAATCTCCCGCTTTGTGAAAGGGATCAAAAAGATGCTCCCTCTCGGCTTGAGGAATGCCATTTCCGTTATCGCTGATATAGACGATGGTTTCATTCTTCTTCCTCTCGCCCTTGATGTCGATTTTACCGCCGTCAGGCGTATTTTTAACGGCATTAAGGATGATTTCGCTGATTAAATTTTTTATCATCTCTATATCGCCAAATAGTTTAAAGTCTTTGCTTACCCGGAGGCCGGCATTGATATTTCTTTTCCTGAAAATACTCTCCAGTCCCGCCAGAATCTCTTTCGTTATATCAATCAAATAAAAAGACTCTTTCTCCGGCGAAAGTTTACCTTCATCGAGCCATGAATAACTGCAAATATTGTTTATAATTTCCGCCAGTTTACTTCGCCCCTCATCCATTGTTTCGAGAACATCATAGAGTTTTTCCGGCAAACTCTCCTTTCCCCTGATTTTAATCATTTCCAGGCATAAAGAGATGATTGAAAGCGGTGTATTCAGTTCGTGAGAGGCAATGGCAATAAAGTCTTTCTTCATTTTGTTTAATTCATTAAGGCGTTTATTCGCTTTTTCCGACAAGAGGTATGCCTCTTTTATTTCCTGGAACATTCTGGCATTTTCAAATATGTTTGAAAAATAGCCGGAAACGTGTGAAAGCAGTTTTACATCACCTGAGTTGAATGGGGCAGGTCCTTCTTTGCCTATGACAATAGCACCTATAAATCTGCCGGCAGATTTAAAGGGCGAGAAAATGAGGAGAGAAGTCTTGTCTGCCCTTTCATTACCGTTTTTATCAAGAGGATGGTTAACCATTAAGGTTCCCTCTTTTACCCGGCTTAAAAAGTGGAGAGAAATCTTTTTTGCATTTCTTTTTTGAATACTGCTTACGGCCTCGACGTGAACATCCTTTTTATTCTCTGAATCAAAATAAATCCACCCCATATCCGCCTTCAGCGTTTCAATGGTAAGTTGAAGGAAAGTGCCGGACATGGCTTTCCACTGACTCACTTCACCTCTTGCAATAGACGCGAGAAGCTCTCCTGTTTCGTAGATCAACCCCAGTTCTTCATAGCAATGAAGCAGTTCATCGGTAAGGCTTTCCATGTCGGCGGGATTATCTTTTTTCATCTACCTGTCCAGTACTTCATGAAGTTTCATACGAAGCTGGCGCGGGATAACAGGTTTGGTAAAGAGAAAATCGGGTTTTGTCATTTTTTTCCACTTGTCATCCATTTCAAGCAGGTTGCCTGTTAGAACGATGATGTAGATATCTTTGGTGAGGGATTGTCTTTTCAATGCCATGCATACGTCATAGCCCGTTTTTCCCGGCATGGTCAGATCGAGAATGATCAGGTCCGGCGCATTATGACAGGCCATGTCTATGCTTTCATCGCCATCTTTGGCAAGAAGCGCTTCATATCCTTCTCTCTGCACTATTTTTTTAATGAGTTCCCTCACACTGATTTCGTCATCACATATTAATACTTTTTTAGCCATTTTATCCCCCATGCTAAAATTTCACTTTTTTATAGTCTGCTCCTACTATTAGCATAAGGGGTTTCGATGTATAAAAAAACAGGTCAAGGCCCATTTGTGACTAATGTATTTGTCTCAATTACACTAGCGACTTTGTCCTACAACGTTAGTCAAAACAATTATCCTGGAAACAGCAGTTGGCCCCGGCAGTGTCCGGTCAGGATTTTGCACCGCTGTTCCTCCCCCTTCAAGGGGGAGGTCAGGAGGGGGATGGGGTTTTTAAATTTCTGCAATTCCCTGACCGGACACTGCTGAGCTGGATCATGGTTTAACAGGATCATGTCAAAAATAAATACATCTTACCCGACAAGCCCTTCCCTGATGGCATAGTGCGTAAGCTCCGCATTATTTTTCATCTTCATTTTTGTAAGCATTCTCGCTCTGTAGGCGCTAATGGTTTTTACGCTTAATGACAGTTCCAGAGCGATGTGGGAAACGGATTTGCCCGAGGCTATCATGCACATGACCTGATACTCCCTGTCGGAAAGCTTTTCATGGGGCGCCTTGTGGAGGTTACCGTCGACAACTTCAAAGGCCAGCATTTCAGCGACAAAAGGCGTAATGTATTTCCCCCCGCCGGAGACCTTTTTTATGGCGTCAATCAATTTTTCAGCAGCGCTTTCCTTTGTCAGATATCCCGCGGCGCCTGCCTTTATTACGCGCAATGCATACTGGTCTTCGGGATAGGAACTGAGCACAAGAACAGAACATTTTTTATTGTAGTCCCTGATTTCCCGGATAATCTCGAGCCCGCTCCGGCCGGGCATGGATATGTCCAGAAGAACAACATCGAAATTGCTTTTAGAGAGTTGGCTAAGCACTTCTTTCGAGTTTGCCGCTTCACCGGCAACAACAATGTCTTTGGAGGAGGACAGAATACGTTTTAATCCTTCTCTTAAAATCGTATGATCGTCTGCAATAAGAATCCTGATCATATTTTCATTTTGCTGCTTACTTTTTCTGTTTTTAAAAGTGGAATTATCACTCTTACCGTTGTGCCTTCTTTTTTCTTCCCGTAAATAGTCACATTACCGCCCCAGGGAAAGAGGCGTTCCTTCATTCCAATAATACCATATGATTTTGAGTTTGCCATATCTTCATCGCTCATTCCTTTTCCGTTGTCTTTTACTTCCAGGACTAAATTGGGTCCCTGGCCTTCAAGCAGAGCGTTCACAGCGCTCGCTTCTGAATGGCGTGATACGTTAGTTAATGCTTCCTGGAAAATTCGAAAGACGGCTGTTGAAAGATCTCTGCTCAATATAATGCGCCAGGGCCTGAATTCAACATGGCACTTTATGCCCGTTTTCCTTTCAAATTCCCTTGCCTGCCACTCGACGGCAGCCATAAGGCCGACGTCGTCGAGGAGCGCCGGTCTTAGTTCCGTTGCAATTTTTTTTACAAACTGAATGGCCCTGTCCATATATTCCGTCGATTCTTTCACTCTTTCCAGAAGCTCCTCCTGTTTTTTATTCAGTTTTGTTCCGATCCATGACAAATCAAATTTGCAGGCCGTCAGTACTTGACCCAGTTCATCATGAATATCCCGGGCAATGGCGCTTCTTTCTTCTTCACGAATATCTTGCAGGTGCAAGGCAAGGGCGCGCATCTGTTCACGTGAGTTGCGGATTTTCAATTCATCCTTTTTTCTTTCCGTAATATCATTCATGGCAATAACATTCCTCTTTTCAGAAATGGGAACCATTCTGAACTCGACTTCCCTGAGATCACCGTTTTTACATGTCACCTGCCACTGTTGCGGCGGTATTTCCATCTTTTTAAGGGTTGCTTCGTTGACGGCTTTTTCCCAGGAACGGCGGACCTTATTCCTGTATTTCCCGTCGGGATAAGCTGCATTCCACCACTGCTCCGGTGTTCTCACCTCTTTTGTCGTCCAGCCGAAAAGTTCGATAAATTTACTGTTGAAATTCTCAATATACCCTTTGGAATCAGTAATCACCATGGGAACGGGAGACTTGTCCACCACTTGCCTGAACTGCTCTTCACTTTTTTGCAGCGCCTCTAAGGCCTCCTTTTCTTCCGTAATATCGGTAGCCACGCCTTCAAGAAAATCTTTATCAGCATAGAGTTTTGCAGAAAAACGGACCCAAATGGGCAGACCCTCCTTTCCTGCCAGCCGTGCTTCAAAATTATTGATCTCTCCCTTCTTCTTAATAAGGGCAAGCATTTCTTCCCTTTTTCCCGGATCAAGGTAGTTTTTTGAAGCAATAAAATGCGTCATCGCTTCTTTACGGTTTGAATAACCGAAAATCCGGGCGAGCCTTTCATTGCATTCCAGCAATTTCCCGTCACCAGCCGAGATCCTCCATAATCCGACCTGTGCATTATTAAAAAGGCCCCTGTATTTTGCTTCACTTTCAGCAAGGGCTTTTTCCACCTCTATTCGTTTGCTTATGCTTCCTGTTCGCTCTGCTATTTCATTGATGAGCGCTTCTTCTTCTTTAAGAAAGGGGCTTTCATTGTGCTGCGCTGTTTTTTTCAGGTAACAGACTTCTACCTGTCCCGCTTTCTTCCCGTCAATGAAGACAGGTGCTGTTTGACACCATTTTGTTTTCCGGAACCTGGCTGTTTTGAATGCTTTCCCCTCAAAAAAGATTGCGGCGCAGCAAATTTCCGGATACTGCCATGCCTTTGTCAGCAGTTCTGCCGTGCCTTCCAGGATTTCATCAAGAGTGATCCCTTTCGCCTCGATCAATTTTGACATGCCGTAGAGACAATTGAGTTCTTTAATCCGTTCCCCCAGTTCCTCTTCTCTTTTTTTAAGCGCTTCCTCATATAATTTTCTGTCCGTAATATCCTGGAAAAGGCCCATGCTTCCCCGGAACCTGCCCTCAGGGTCAAGCATTACTTTCGGGGAAATCCTGAGCCAGACTTTTTTGCCGTCCTTACGCCTGTTTTCAACTTCATAGGGTTCTGCAATGCCTTTTTTCCTTTTCTTAAGCTCCGCTTCAATTTCTTCCCTGGCTGTACTGTCAAAATAGCTTGTCCAGTGTTTTCCGATAATGTCGGACAGGGGATAACCTATTATGTTGCCGAATTGACTATTTGCATAGGTCGTAGTTCCCTCTTTGTCAACCATACCGAGACCTTCATTCATATTGTCAACAAGGCTATGATAAAGGGCCTCGCTTTTTTGCAGTGCCCTGTTGGTATTTGCCAGTTCGGCAGTGCGTTTTCCTACCAGTTTTTCAAGGTTTTCCTTATATTTAAGGAGTTTCCTTTCTGCGGCAAAGCGCTTTGCGTTATTTTTGTAGGCCTTAATAATGTTTCCGTACGTTCGAATAAAAGGATCGAGAAAGTCAAGCAACTCATCATCATAACCGCCGGGCCGGTTTGCCATGCCTATCATGCCTGTTACTCTATGGCCCTCTTTAATGGGGATAGCTATGAAGGCGTTAATGAGAGGGTGGCTCCTGAACAGTTCCCTCAAATGAGGCGCTCCGGAAAAATGGTTTGAAATAATTCTTTCTCCCTTTAAAACAAGCGCTTCAAAAAGTGGATTTATGCCGGCAGGGTCGGGACTTTCAGAGGCATTATCTCCGGTTTTTTTACCGGTGAAATTAAAAGCGGATGTAACCACGTTGAGGGTGGAAAGGCCTTTGGATATAATCACTTCCCCGATAAAGCCGCCCTCACTATTGCTTAAAGAGAGAAGGTGGGCCAGAAGTTCCTTGAAAGGAGGGGGCACATTTTTTTCCATGATGCACTTTTCCTGGGCGCTTCTGATGGCATCGAGAAGGTGGTTGTTTTTCAAAAGCGCTTCTTCAATCTTTTTTTGCGCTGTTACGTCCTGGATTGTTCCTATTATTTTTACCGTCTTTTTACCGTCATCGCTTATCATCTCGCCATGATCATGAATAATCACCATCTCTGATGAATCGGGCAAAATCATCCTGTGGTCCATGTTTAGGGCTTCTTTCTTTTTAAGAGAATTACGGATCTTTTCTTTAACATAAGCCCTGTCGCCGGGATGAACGAGCTTAAGAAATGTTTTCATGCCGGGAGCATGTTTTTTTGCGTCCAGGCCCAGAATGTGAAAAAAAGCTTCCGACCAGTATATTTTGCCGCCTGATGTGTCCCACTCCCAATTTCCCATACGGGCAATGTTTTGGGCCGTGCGGAGGCCGGCTTCACTTTTTTCCAGCGTTTCCTGCCATAATTTCCGCTGAATGCTTATGCGGGCCACCTGCCAGGAAACAAACAATAATGGAAAAACAAGGAAGGCATAGACAAGTAAAAACTTTTTCAGGACCTTGTCTGTTTTTGCCGCAATCACTTCTCCGGGAACGAGTGACACGATTTTCCAGGCAGAGGGCCGGGGCAGAGAATGAATATCCAAAGCTCTCCCGGTGCTTTCCAGTAGCGGATTTGATTTGATGGCTTCAAAAAGGGGATTAATCGTGTTAAAAGTAAATATGCCCTCCCTGTTGTAAAACTGGCCTGAATCATTGCCCGAAATGACGGCCCATGCTTCACGGAACCTGTTGCCGAAGGTCCTCTTTTTTCTCTCTTCAAACATGAAGCCCCACTCATCTTCCGGGGAAGGGCCTGAAAACCAGTACCCTTCCATGTTCATGAGCATGGAGATTCTTCCGGGCATGTCATTAAGTTTTTCAAAAGACTTTAGAAGGACTTCTCCCAGGTAGTTGAAAATAATAATACCGTATTTTTTGCCATTCTCGTAATAAACAGGCGTTCCCAGCCGTATCACCGGTTTAAAGGGTTTTTCTATGCGTCCATGTTCTATATTAAGATCGAAGGGAGAAATATAGATATAACTGCGTTCAAGATTAAGGGTCTCATGAAAGTAATAACGATCACCTTTTGATTGGAGGTCTTTATCGGGTACGAGGTAAGATTTTCCGTCAACAAGATTAATCCTTATAACTTCCATCCCCTTTTTGTCCAGGAGGCGTACCTGGTCGTAGGACTTTAAACTGTCGGAAAAAATGATCAGCTCATTTTTAAAAAATGCTATCGACTCATCAAATATCCCTCCATTTGACATATGCAGTTCAAATTCACGGGAAAGCAGAAGGAGGTTGGAAACAATATGATCAATTTCATTTCTGATGGTTTCTTTCTGGAGAGCTACCGTTCTTTTCTCATTATGTTCCAGTTCCATGTTGATGATATTTTTTTCTTTTTTATAGAGAGAAAAACTCAGGGCGCTGATAATAATGAAAAGAGGAAGGAATATATAGGAAGCTTTTTTAAGTACGTTATAGAAAACCACCCTTTTCCCCCATCGTCAGGCTCAATGATCATTTTGAGGCAGACTGAAAAATATTCTTTTTAATGTTGAATCATGCGGGAAGGCTAAAAAGCGCAGACCACGATGTGCTACCCCTTAAATAAAGTATAGCACAGGGAAAGGTAAATGGTTAAAAGGGCATCATCTATTGCTCATGCAGGGTTGCCGGGCCCCGGCCGCTTTACGGGAAGGGGCGCTTATTGCTTTGCCCCGGCAGTGTGGGAAAAGGGTAAGAAATTTTTCTTTCAGGCAACCTGTTTCTTTGTCACTGCCTCCCTCTCATCATCAGTAAACTTGCACCTTTCACAGCTGTGTTCCAGTGTTCTGCCGCACATGAGACAGTTGATGCCGTCTCTATAAAGTCTCATGGGGCCGCCGCAGTGCTTGCACCTGATCATTTTCGACGCATTCTTTTCTTTTTTCATTTTTATATCCCCCCTTTTCTTCTTAGATTTTATTTTAAAATTAAAGTTTCAGTTAAATAAAAGGTAACAGGTGGAAGCCCTTTTTACGCGACGGATTTTGCTTTTTTTGCGTCATATATTGCTGGAATGCATTTTTTCTTGTTACTACTTACCCCTTTTTGTTTGACTCTGGGGGAGAGCTAAAATAGAATTGTCCACTTCAATCTGGAAACAGCCGTTGCGCTATAAATTCATGGCCAACTGCCGTTGCCGGGTTTAAGAATGCGGAGGAATTTTACATGAAATATTCACAAAGCTTTATCCCTACCTTGAGGGAAACACCATCCGATGCTGAAGTCATCAGTCATAAGCTGATGCTCAGAGGCGGCTATATAAGAAAGGTGGCTGCCGGTATTTATACTTATTTGCCGCTTGGTTTCAAGGTGTTGAAAAAGGTGGAAAATATAGTGAGGGAAGAGATGACGAGGGCAGGCGCCCAGGAGGTTCTCATGCCGGTGGTAACGCCGTCCGAACTCTGGCAAAAGAGCGGCAGGTGGAATTTTTATGGCAAGGAACTCCTTCGTATTAAAGACCGCCATGAAAGGGATTTCTGCCTGGGGCCAACCCATGAAGAGGTGATTACCGAGCTTGTCGGCAACGAAGTGAGGTCCTACCGTTCTCTCCCCATGAATATCTACCAGATCCAGACCAAGTTCAGAGATGAAGTAAGACCGCGCTTCGGGCTCATGAGGGGACGCGAGTTTGTTATGAAAGACGCTTATTCCTTTCATACGACGGAAGAGGACGCCGAGATGGAGTACATGAACATGTACAAAACCTACAAGCGTATCTTTGAGCGCTGCGGTCTGAAGTTCAGGGCCGTCGAGGCCGACACAGGCTCAATCGGCGGTAACTTTTCCCATGAATTTGTCGTTCTCGCCGAGTCCGGCGAAGATGCCGTCGCTTCATGCAACCGTTGTGAGTATGCAGCCAATGTTGAGAAGGCTGTGGCAAAAAGCAAGCGCTATCTGCCGGCAGACAGGGAGGCTGCGCTTACCATTGAAAAGGTTTCCACTCCCGGAAAGAAAACAGTGGAAGAAGTGACGGGATTTATGGGAGTAAAGGCCAAAAAGCTGGTCAAAACGCTTATCTATCTGGCCGATGGCAAAGCCGTTGTTGCTCTTGTAAGAGGAGATAATGAGCTTAATGAGGTAAAATTCAAGAATGTCCTTAACTGTAACGATCTGGAACTGGCTGATAATGCCACTGTTGAAAAGATAACAAAGGCACCCTCCGGTTTTGCAGGGCCTGTTGGACTGAAGGACGTTGAAATCTATGCGGATCATGCCCTTGAAGGGATGGACAACTTCGTTACCGGTGGTAATGAGAAAGATGTTCATCTTAAAAATGTCAATCTCAAAGATTTTGAAGCCAAAGGGTTTTATGATCTTAGAAGTGTTGTTCGTGGTGATGAATGCCCCAAATGTAACGGCAAACTTGAGATCCACAGGGGAATCGAGGTGGGCCACATCTTCAAGCTGGGCACAAAATATTCGGAAGCCATGGGCGCCACCTTCCTCGATGCCGACGGCACAGAAAAACCGATGATCATGGGCTGCTACGGTATCGGCGTGGGCCGAACGGCGGCAGCAGCCATAGAACAGAACAACGATAACTTTGGCATCAAATGGCCCATGCCGCTTGCGCCTTTCCAGGTGATTATTACGGCTGTTAATCCCAGGGATGAAGAGGTAAAAAAGGTTGCCCACGATTTATATACGGAGCTTCTCGACAAAGGGGCGGAAGTGCTCCTCGACGACAGGGACGAACGGCCCGGTGTAAAGTTCAAGGATGCCGATCTTCTTGGAATACCCATAAGGCTCACCATAGGAGCCAGGGGCCTAAAGGAGGGAGTTGTCGAAATAAAGCGCCGTTCGGAGAAAGACTCTGAAAATGTGCCGCTAAAGGATGCGGGAAATGCGGTCATGAAGATTATTAGCGAGTCAAAGTAATTTCCCTTATGACTTGCTCAAGTTTCGCACTCTCCTGAAAATAGTTGCTTTTTTGGAAGGAAAGAGTAAAGTCAAGGGTAGTATATTTATAGATCACCCCCCCCTTGGCAAGGGAAATTAAAGAGGGGTAACCGGAAGCAAGCTGCAAAACCTGAACAACTTAATGAAAAACCAAAGCCCCTTCCGGTAAATCACCGGAAGGGGCTTTTATAAACTTATCCTGCCATTTCCTTTTTTATGAAAAAAAAGATCGCATTAATTTTAATTTGTGCCCTTCTTGCCACTCTCTCAACACTGCTTATGATGCGGGCGACGGACAGCGGTGTGGGCATCCAGCCCGATTCTATTACCTATATTAATGCGGCAAGAAATATTATCGAGGGTAATGGTTATGTCGATGCCGGCGGCAATGCCATTACCCATTTTCCGCCCCTCTACCCACTGCTGTTGTCGGTGACGGGTTTTTTCAATATGGATCCCAGGTTAGGAGCGAAGGGACTTCATATCCTTCTCTTTAGTCTTAACATTCTTGCCCTTTTTCTTGCCATGGTGAGCATGAATCGGGAAAGGGCGCTGCTGCCGCCCCTTTTGGGCGCCCTTATCATTCTTGGCTCCCCTCTTTCAATCAATGTCTTCTCCATGGCAATGACGGAATCATTATTTATCCTGCTGCTTATTCCCGGCTTTGCCTTGCTCTACAGGCATCTCCATAGCCCTGCACTATGGACAATAATCGCCCCGGCTGCTCTTTTTTCTCTTGCATTCCTAACGCGTTATGCAGCGCTCCCTTTTATTTTATGCGCCCTCATTTCCCTCTGGATCTTTTCAAAGGGAGAAAAAAAGGAAAAACTAAAAGATATTTTTACCTTTTCCTTCATTTCATTTTTTCCATTTCTTCTCTGGATACTAAGGAATAAAATTGCCGGCGCTTCGGCAACAAACAGGGAACTTGTTTTTCACCCGCCAACAATGGAACATGTTAAGGCTGCTTTTTATACCTTTGCCGGGTGGGCGCCGCCACACAATCCCCGGTCAGCCCTGTCTGTAATTTTATTCTTTTCAGCGCTCATCATATTTACGGGACTGCTCTTTTATGGAAGTAAAAAACCAAGAGGAGAAGAAAAGAGGGAGGCCCTTCTTTTTCCTAAAATATTACTGATTTTAGCGCCACTTTATCTGGTTTTTCTCTTTTTTTCCATCTCCCTCGCCGATGCACAAATCCCCATGAACGACAGGATTCTGTCGCCTCTTTTTATTTTTACAGTCATTGCTTTTGTACTGCTTGCCCGGGCGACCTTAAGAACGAAGGTGGCCGGGATCAGTGCTTCCTTCATTTGTATTGTACTCATCCTTTTTCAGTTCATGCACTCTTATGAGCTGGCGGAGAAATACGGAAGAGGGAGACTCTATTCATCTAAACTATTGCAAAAAAGTGATATCTTCAAATTCATTAACTACCTCCCCGAAAAAGCCCCCATCTATTCAAACGGCGCTGATCTTATCAGCCTCTATACGGGCAGACAGGCCCGCTCCATTCCGTTCCTTTACAGCCCGACGACGCGGAAAAATAATGTTAATTTCATAAAAGAAATGAATGCCGTGATGAGGGAACTGGGGAAGGAGAACGCTGTTCTCGTCTATTTCAAGGTGATCCGCTGGAGAACCTATCTGCCGGTAGAAAAAGAGCTTTTAAAAAACATGAAACTTAAAGTCCTCTACAAGTCTTTTGAAGGAACTATTTACAGACTTGAATGAGTACAAAACTTACATCCCCGATCCTTCAAGGCGATAGGGCATCCTGTTAAAAAGAGTGACCATGCCCATTGCATAGTCCAGTCCTTCCCTGTCAAGCGTCCCCATGGGGATGTAGGAATGGTCCACTTCAGTGAGAAGAGAGGGGTCTGCTCCTTTCCATTTGCCGTTAAATATATACTCGACCCAGGCATGTCCAAAGGCACGGGTAACGCCTTTTTCAGTGAAAACCTTGATTCCCATGGCCATTTTGGCCGGAATTTTAAACATTCTCATGATAGAAACAAGGAGAATGGCGTGCTCTGTGCAATCCCCCTCTTTTTTCCTGGCAATGACGGATGCAATATCAAAGCCCCTGTTGAAGTTTTTATCTTTAATATAATGATTTACATAACGGACCAGGTCTTCAGGCTCAGGCTTTTTCCCGTATTTTTCTATTATCTCGTTCCTTATGGGCTTAAATAATTCAATGTCAAAATCAATAATAAATGAAGGTTCAACCTTGCTGTAGCCTGTTTTTCCGGGGAAGGAGTAGTGCCTGCTTTTTATAGCCAGGTATTCACTTTTGTTAATAATATGGTAGGACCTTTCTTCCGTCAAATGTTTAAGCAGTCCTGTCTTCTCCTTGATAAATAACCTGAGTTCAAAATCGTCAGGGGAATATCCCTTAATAGGGGTGAACTCAATATTGCCGAGAAAGACAAGCTTCTTTTCCGCCGCAAGCGTCCCCTGGGGATAAAAAAAGAGGAAGAAAAAAACAAGTAAAGCCGTTTTTGTCATGACATTACCCTTTATTTGATGTCCAGATATTCTCTCACCATTTTGAAGGAGGCATTGCCCAGGTTCATATCCATCCTGGAATAACTCTGCTTGTCCAGTTCTACCGTCGCTTTTGCTCCGGCAAATGAATATTCAATTGTCTTGCTGTCTTTGCCTTTTTTCTTCAATAGTTTGATTATGCTTGTTGTGGGGCCGGCGGGCGAGAGGGGAACATACTCTGTAAATTCCCATTTTCTTTTTTTTGTTTTATTCTGTATGTAAAGATCGATAATATGTCCCGAATAAAGGAGGTCTTTTTTTGACTTGAAAGATTCATTGATTTCTTTCCCCTGAAAAAGCCCTTTTACCGAGTAATTCCTTTTTTTCCCTTTCATAAGCGTCAGTTCATGATCCGCTTCGTCATTGGTGTAAGAGTAATATTCCCCTTCGAGCAAGTGGCCTGATTTGCCGTTGTAAGTCGTATAATCAACGGAATCATTGGTAAAAACTGCATCGGCGCTTCTCGGTATAAGTATGCTGCTGAAAGTCATGTCCCTCTTATTATTACCTTCGATGTCCATGCGGTAACTCTCCGAATATCCGACAGACATTTTGTTTAAATAGATAATGTCTATCTGTTTTTGCCTGTAATTAGAAAGCTCCTCCACAAAGCCCTGCATATAGCTGCTTTTTGCAAGCGACTTTATGGTATCAAAGAAAGTTTCTTTATAACCGAGTTCGTCGTGGCTGCAGTAAAAGGAGACATCCATTGTTGATGATGCGATCATCTTTGCAATACCGTAATGTTTTTCTTTCGTTACATATTCCGCTTCAATGTACAGGTAAGGGATATTATGCAGGACCCCTGATTTGATCTCCTTGATTCTGTGTTGCTCTATGGTGTCGAGCGAGCCGATGTTGTCAAAAATACTCTTAAGAACAACGCTTGGAAAAGCCGCCTCTTCCGTAAGGTAGCAATCTGCGTCAATGGAGGCCCCGATAGGAATGTTTACTTCATATTGAACAGGTTTTGCTTTATTTGTAAGCTTCGTTTTTGCCGGTGAGGCAGAAAAAAGCGAAATGCCTAATGCCCCGTCAGTCTTTTTCAGGGTAAGGCCTTTTGATTCCCTTGCAATCATCGCATCAAAATCAGGCGCCGCCCCTTTTTCCTTTTTAACAACCTGGCCTTTGCCGGCACAACCGGCCAGTAATGTAATTATCAAAAGATAGAGAATGGTTTTCATTGTGTTCTCCTTTGTTTGATTGGCCGCCGGAGGCGGCGCTCTATTGAAAAAATGACGAAAGCGGTACATAGGGAACGCCGATAGTGAATGACGTATAAATTACTATACACTAATATTAATGAGAAAGAAAATGCTGAAAAGCCGTCTTGCCGGCAGCGGGAGATCTTAAGGCTTTCTCCCCGTAAGCGCTGTTTGCCTTAAAGGGGAAGCACGGCCAATCAAATTCAGGCTAAAATCTGTACCTTGCTTCAAGGACAAAAGAGCGTCCTTCACGGGGATAATCATCTTCAAGTAACTTAAGTAAGATGCCGTCCGGCATCCGCCTTTGCTCCGGAGCAGTATACTTTTCAGGGTCGGCATATTTTTCGTCAAAGAGGTTATAAAGGGACCCCCTTATTTCAAGGTTTTTAAAGAAGTTCTTGCCTATGAGGGTCAGATCGACGACTTTATAGCCGCTCACTTTTTCTCTCCAGTCACGGCTGTCCCTTGGTCTTGGCCCCACTACCAAAAGATTGGCGTTAGCGTTGATATACCTGCCCAGGGCCAGGTTAAATCCGGCGTTTCCCTTCTGCGCGGCTACGTCAGGCAGCCTGGAGCCGCTTTTTTTATCTCGCGGGTTCTGGTAGGTGTAATTGAGGTAGCCGTAGGAAGATTTATTGAAGTCAAGCCTCAATTCCGCCTCTATTCCATTGATCTCTGCCTTGTCGAGATTTTCATATCGCCAGTCCACCTTTCTCTCTCTTATGAGGTCCTCTATCCTGCTGTGGAAATAGCTTAGCCTGGTCTGGTATTTTTCAAAAAATCCCGATTCCAGTGATAGCTCAAAGGTCCTTATCTTCTCAGGATCCAGGTCGGCGTTGCCTTTCTGGATGGGGTTTTCTCGTTATAGAGTTCGAAGAAGCTGGGGGCCCTGAAGGCCTCACCATAGAGAAATTTGGCTATCGTGTTTGCCGAATATCGCCACACCAGGCCAAAGCGCGGGTTGGTGGTGCTGCCGAAATCGCTGTAACGGTCGTGCCTGACGCCAAAAGTTGCTTCCACTTCCCTTGTGAGCGCCCACACATCCTGGAGATAAAGCGCCGAAATATACCTGCTCACATTCCGGTTCCAGTTGTATTTTGAGGTGACGTCCTGGAGAGAGCCTAAGGGTGAAGGAGGATCGGCTGTCGGATCAAAATTTAACCTTTCTTTTACATCGAATTGCCTGATCTTTTCGTAGATAGCGCCTGCCGTGAGCCGGTTATTCTTTCCAATGGAATAATCGAACTGCGCCTCCAATCCCGTTGTTCTGTTTTTAACTTCAGGAATACCGATCATGCCGTCAGGAAATGAGGTGGATAGGTCTTCCGGCAATACTTCAACAAAGGACAGCCATTCAAAGTGATCGAAATAGCCCTTGAGCTTTAAAGCAATTTCTTTCGAAAAACGATGGCTGTACTTTAAGTCCCCCAGGAAGTGCTTGTTTTCTTCCCATGATTTATCGCCTAATACGTTTAGCGGCCCCACATAACCCCCATTACCCTTTCTCTCCAGATAGCGGCCGTTGAACATAAGGTCTCCGTACGTCACTTTTAGCGAGGTATCGGTTTTTCTGATACGGCAAGCCGTCTCCCCGCTTCTGCCGGCGGCATCCTTATTCACATGCAGCTCTGCGCCATTGGTGTCGAAATAATCCACCATGCCGGCTATTTTGAGACGGGACCCTTTTTTCCCGGCCATAAGGTTGTAATGGTCTGTGTCGAAACTCCCCCTGCCAATCCTCAAATCCGCGCCATCGATGTCCTTTGCGTTTTTGGTTACAACATTGATCATTGCGGCAAAGGCATTGGCGCCGTGAAGGGCAAAGAGGGGACCTCTGACAACTTCGACCCTTTTGATATTTTCAACGGCCATGTCTCCAAAGTGCCAGATGGCCGATCCCCTGATTGACTCATTTACCCTGTGCCCGTCAATCATGAGAAGCATTTTTTCAGAGAAGACGCTTATAATCCCTCTCGATTCGACACCGAACTTGCCATAACCCGTAACCATTGACACGCCAATGCCGGGGACGCTTTTGAGGATGTCCAGGAGGTCCCTGGCGCCCCTGTTCCTGATCTCTTTATCGGATATGACGGTGGCTATGGCCGGCGCATCTTGCAGATGCTGGATAAGTTTGGTGGCAGAGATGATGATGTCTTCAGGTTCCCAATACATAAGCTGCTCTCTTTCCCCGGCCAAGAGGCTGGATGAGAAAAAAGAAATAATCAGGATAATGGAAATAAGGAAGGTAAGTTTGTGCATCCTTTGCTCTGTTAAGTCTGCGCGAGGCAGGAAATTGTAAATTAATCGGGCTTGATGTCTACTCCGAGCACATCGAATATGTCTTCATTTATCATAAGCTCTACCTTCTCCGGCGCTGTAACGGGAATCTGGGAAGGCTTTTTACCGGCCAGCACTTTCTCGGCTATTATGGCCGCCTGTCTGCCCACGCTCTTTTCATCGGGATTAAAAGCGAAAAGGGCTCCCGACCTGACAAAGGAGGGGCCCGGTCCGACAAGGGGGATTTTATTTCTCAGGGTAACAAGCAGAATTTCCCTCAGGGTCTCTCTCGTAAAGACCTGGGTGTCGGCAACGGACCATAGAATATCGATCTTTCCGATGAGCTTATTCAGTTCGCGCGGCACATCTGCCGGGGACTCAATTCTCGCTTTCACAAGTTTTATGCCCAGGGCGTCGGCCGCCCTTTCGGCGTCGGCCACGACAACGCCTGTTTGTACCTCGCTGTATAAAACACCGATCCTCCTGATGGAGGGAAGCTTCTTTTTTATGCGTTTAAACTGAACCAGGTGCGGCACGTCCAGCGACGCGCCTGTAAGGTTGTTGCCCGAGGATTTCATGCTTTTGACCAATCCGCTTGCTACGGGATTGAGCGCCATGGAAAAGATTATCGGTCTGTCTTTGATCTTATCTCTCGTTATTCTGGTGGCCGTTGTGCCGATGGTGTGAACAAAGTCAGGTTTGAATGACACTAAAGCGGCGATTATTTCCTGCCTGTTTTCCCCGTTAAGGACATACTCGCTTGCGCGGCAATCGATATTTCCTGCTTTCAGGCCCTCATAGAAGCCTGACAGCGCCTCATTGTAAGGTTTGGAATCATCAGTGAGAACCACCGCTATATGGCAGGCTTTCGCCCCGTGAGAAGGGGACGATCCAATGCCGCAAAGCAGCAGTGCCGCAAAAATTAAAATCGCCGCTATTCGGATTGAGTTATGAAATGTTCCAGGTAAAATCACTAATTATCCACCCATTAGAAGAAGAAAACCCCTGTTGAAACTAGTTAAAATAGGCGTTTTTTACTGCCCTGACTCTCGACTCCAGCGGTGGCGCCTCCTCTCCATCGATTATTACGTCCAGAACGGTTGATTTGCCCGATGCGATAATTTCATCCCACATCTCTTTATTGATCTGGCCCGGTTTTGTAATCATCATTCCATTTGCCCCCAGGCTTTCAGCAAATTTGACGAAATCTACCTGCTTGTAGTTAGCCGCATTGGTATGCTCCATGCCTGCAAGCCGGCGTCCATGGGCTACCATTCCTAACTGAGAATCATTTAGCACAACCCAGATCACCGGCCTGTCATAATTAACGGTGGTAGCCACTTCCGTTCCGTTCATGAGGAAGCTTCCATCACCACTGATTGCTACTATCGGTCTCGCCGGGTCAGCAAACTTGCCGCCTATAACAGACGTTATGCCGGACCCCATGGAAGCAAAACCGAGTGCTGAAAAAAAGGAATAGGGCTTATAGATATCGAGATAGTGAATTGTCCAGGCCACGCTGTTGCCGCAATCGATAAAAAAGGCAGTTTCATGAGGAATGCTTTTTCTCAGGTCGGCCATAACCCGCTGAGGCTTGAGGGGCATATCGTTAGCGTGCATTTTCTCCTTATCAATATACCTTCCTTTTTTGTTTTTAAAGAGTGACAGATTTTTTTTCATGTCTGATCTTTTGTTGTGAAATTGGTTACGCTCATCTTTGGAAAGGCTGTCAAGACGCCCTGATATTTCCTCTTTCAGTTCTCTAAGCGTTTCCTTTGCATCGCCGAGCAGGCTTATTTCAACAGGGTAGTTTTTGCCCATTTCAGCGGGATCAATATCGAGCTGGATCATTGCTTTTGTGGGGATCAGCCGTCTGTCCCAGTTATGCGTCGCCAATTCGTTAAAGGTGGTGCCTACGGCAAGCAGTATGTCCACCTTTTCTTCCTCCAGAAGCCAGGCATCGGCCTGGGGTGATCCGGCTATGCCGAGCACACCCAGCGAAAGGGGATGGTCCTCGGGAAACAGCCCTTTCGCTTTGGGCGTTGTGGCAACAGGCATGGAGAGCAGCTCAACCATTTGCAGTATCTCATGGGCCGCCCCGGAAACCAGGGTCCCATGGCCGATAAAGGCGGCAGGGTTTTCAGCCTCCATGAGAAGAGCGGCAGCTTTTTTAATGCCTTCGTTATGGGTAACTTTTATATCAGGCAGGAATTGTTTTGACGGGATTATGGCTTCACTCACTTCCTCTCTCATTATATCGAGCGGTATATTCAGATGGACAGGCCCCTTTCGGCCCGTCAGGGCATTTCTCAGCGCCTGCCTCAGCATCTCTCCAACTTTTTCTCTCCTCAACACCATGGCGCTGTATTTCGTAAAGGGCTTGAATATATCGATAATGTCTACGCCCAAAGGTGATGCTTCCTGGAATGCAGTTTTTCCGAAGGTCATTGTGGGCGCCTGGGCCGTAATTGCCAGAAGCGGTATGGAATCGCAATAGGCCGAGGCAACACCGGTAATGAGGTTTGTAGACCCCGGTCCTGTCGTTGCACAGCAAACACCGATCCTGCCGCTTACTCTGGCGTAGCCGCCTGCCATAAAAGCGGCCCCGCACTCATGCTTGGCAAGTATGGCCTCTACTTTATTACTTTTATTCATTGCTTCATATAAAGGCTCCAGCGCCCCCCCCGGAACCCCGAAAATGTACTCCACACCCAGCTGCTCCAGGTATTTCACTATCAGATCGGCTGCCGTCATTTTTTTCAGCCCCATTTCATTACTAAAGATCCTACATGAAAGCCTGAGCCTTGACCTGCAAAGACGACAATATTTCCATCGCCAAGTTTGTTCTCCTGAATAGCCTCATCGAGATTTACCCAAATATTTGCAGCGCTCATATTTCCACACTTCTGATAAGTAAAATGAGCTTTCCCCATAGGAATTTCCAGCATTTCAACCCACTTTCCGCACAGAGCAGCAACATTTTGATGTGATATAAAAAGGTCAATATCTTCAGCAGTCATACCCGCCTTTTTTAACGTTCTATTGACAGAATCAGGAACCGATTGAAATGCATACCTGTTCAGTTTGGAGCTTGTATTTGTTTCATCATAATCAATAAAGAAGAGCAGTCTTTCCGATGGGGTTTTTATATATGACGGCTCTTCTTCATATAATTTCGGTCTTTTTATCTTAATGCCGCAGTTGCTGAAAAATTCACCTTTCGTTTCCATATCAAAGGAGATAATTCCACGGTCATCTCTTCCCTTAGCCATAACAATTGCCGATGCGCCGTCACCCAGTACCACATAGCTTGCCGGATCGGTGTCATCCGATACCCGGGTAAGGTTGCATGAGGCGACGAGGAGAATATATTTGTACTGCCCCAGGGTGATAAAATTACCGGCTGTGATCATTGCCGGTATGGCGCCGCAGCAGGACAGGTCCATTGCCAGGGTTGCCGCATTGACAGCGCCCACTTTTTGCTGGGTCAGACAGGCATTTTGAGGGTTTACCTCTTCGGAAAGCGCAGTTATCCCAATAATAAGCTCTATATCTTCGGGCTTTAATCCCGCCCTTTTTATCGCTATTTTGGCAGCCTCTGCCTCCATATCGGTAACCGTTTCATGAACGCCCATAACCCTGTGCTCAAAGACGCCCCATTTGTCTATCAGTTCTCTGCCAGCCCCCTTTTTCAGGAAATCATCAACTGACTCTTTCTTTTCCGGGAGGTATGAACCTGTGCCAATAATACCTGCGCTGTTTATCTGCAATTACTGCTCCTTTTAACATAGGTTGCGCTGCTTTTTTTGCTCATATCCCTGTGCTTATGCCGCGCCGTTCAGCCTTTTGATTGATTGCAGAGATCACTCCGCATTTATAAGCATGCGGGCCGTCACTGATTCTTGCCGTAAAGTTATCAATAGCGGCTACAGGGACCCGGCCTTTTCGTAACTTTCAAGAGCGGCAACACCTGCGTCTTCTTTACTTCAAACCGGAAACTACCCTCAACGACTGTACGCTAAAATTTGTACCTTGCTTCAAGGACAAAGGAGCGCCCTTCACGGGGAAAATCACTTCCAAGTAAATTAAGGGAGATGGTCTCTATATCCCTTTGCGCCTGTTCAGTATACTTTTCAGGATCGGCATATTTTTCGTCAAAAAGGTTGTAGACGGACCCCCTTATTTCCAGGTTTTTAAAGAAGTTCTTCGCTATCAAGGTGAGATCAACGACCTCATAACCGTTCACTTTTTCTCTCGGATCATTACTGTCCCTCGGCCTTGGCCCCACTACCAAAAGATTGGCATTGGCGTTGACATACCTGCCGAGGGCCAGGTTAAATCCGACATTTCCCTTCTGCGCGGCCACGTCAGGCAGCCTGTCGCCGCTGTCTTTCTCCCGGGGATTCTGGTAGGTGTAGTTGAGGTGAAGATTAGAAGCCTCATTGAAGTAGAGTGTGCATTCCGCCTCTATGCCGTCCACTACGGCTTCATCGAGATTTTCATAGCGCCAGTCCGTTTTTCTCTCTCTGATGAGGTCCTTTATCTCACTGTGGAACCAGGTCAGTTTCGTCCGGTATTTTTCAAAAAAACCGGACTCCAGCGATGCCTCAAAGGTCCTTATCTTCTCCGGTTTCAGGTCGGCATTGCCTTTCTGGACGGGGTTGTTATCGTTATAGAGTTCTACGAAGCTGGGAGCCCTGAAGGCCTCGCCATAGAGGATTTTGGCTATCGTCTTTGTTGAATGTCTCCACACCAGGCCGAGCCTCGGGTTAGTAGTGCTGCCGAAGTCGCTGTAACGGTCATGTCTGACGCCAAGGGTCGCTTCGGTTCCCGGCGTGATCTTCCAGACGTCCTGGAGATAAAGGGCCGAAACATACCTGTTCACGTTCCGGTTCCAGTTGGCCGAGGAAGTGAAGTCTTTGAGAAAGCTGAAAGTGGTCCCGGTTCCCGGGTCAAAGTTTAAGCTCTGCTTTACATCAAATTGCTCGATCTTCTCGTAGAGCATACCTGTAGTGAGAGTATTTTTCTCTCCAATGGAATAATCTAACTGTACCTCCGATCCGGTTGTTCGGTTTTTAACTTCGGGAGTACCGATTATACCGTAGGGAGGGTATGAATCCTCAGGCAACACCTCAATATATGATGACCATTTATATTCATCATAATATCCTTTCATATGGAACTCGATCTCGCTACTTACTTTATGGCTGAATCTAAGCTCTCCGAAGTAATGAGTTGTTTCAAAAAGGGTTTCGTCACTCAAGACCTTAACAGAACCGATGTAGCCGCCATCGGTCCTGTCCAGATAGCGTCCGCTAAATGATAAATTTCCATAGGAGACTTTCAGGGCGGTATCCGTTTTTTCAGCCTGGCCATCAGTCTTGCCGCTTCTGCCGTCCGCATCCTTATCCACATGCAGCTTTTCTCCATTCGTGTCGAAATAGTCTACCATGCCGGTTATTTCGAGCTTTGACTTGTCAGACTTAGGCTTGCCTGCCAAAAGATTATAATGCCTGGTGTCAAAGCTTCCGCCTCCAACCCTTATGTCGGCGCCGTCAATGGCTTTTGCGTCTTTCGTTACGACATTGATGACGGCAACAAAGGCATTGGCGCCGTGAACAGCTGAGCCGGGGCCTCTGATCACCTCGACCTGTTTGATATTTTCAACGGTCATGTCGCCAAAGTGCCAGATGCCCGTTCCCCTGATGGATTCATTGACCTTGTGTCCGTCAATCATAAGAAGTACCTTTTCGGAAGTGCTGCTTTTAATCCCCCTCGATTCGACACCGAACTTGCCGTAGCCCGTAACAATTGATACGCCCATGCCCGGAATTCTTTTAAGGACGTCGAGCAGGTTCCTGGCGCCCATATTCCTGATCTCTTTACCGGATATGACGCTGGCTATGGCGGGAGCCTTTTCCAAACGCTGGGCAAGTTTGGTGGCAGAGGTGATGATGTTTTCCGTTTCCCAATACATGAGTTCCTCTCTTTCCTGTGCGAACAGGTCAGATGAGAAAAAGGGGATAAAGAGGGTAACGGCAATAAGGAAGGTTCTTTTGTGCATCTTTTGCTCAATTTAGTTTGCGCGAGATAGCAAATTACCACCTTTCAGCGCTATTGTCAATTAACAAAAGTGATGTCTTTCCATTGAAAAGTTAGGAAGCGCTCACGAAAAAGGCAAGAGCAAAAGGATCGTTTCAGACGGGACAGGCAGGGTTTTCAGGATAAAGATCAAATGATTTTCAATGGTTTTAAACCCTGCCAAAAAAATATTTCATCTCTTTAGATCTCTTGAAATAATGTGTTAATGATGGAAAGAAGGCACAGACAGGGCGGGCAATTATTAACAGGCATTAATAAATATGAACTACATCATTTTCAGGAACATAAAAAACGACAGGCAGTTCAATTCCAGGCTTTTTGGCAGCTTGTAAAACTTTAGACGGGTTTGGACCGTGAGCAATGACATCTTTGTCCAGGAAGGATTTAGTAGCAACATATTGACCGCTATATCGTTCACTATTATTTACCAAAACAACGTCACTCATAATATTCCCCTGTTTAGATACTCTATCGATAATTAAATAAGTTCTTGATTATTTAACTTTGAAAAGTTGCAAAAAAGATACATAAATTAAAGCATGCATAGCCCTTTTGTCAAGGAGTATTCATAGCAGGCGTATTCACTATTACTAATAAAATACTAAAGCTGAAATTATGCCGTAAACTGCTTATTGTCAAGAGATGGGCAGCCATAATGCCGAAAAATCCAACTAAAAAATTATTACCCGCATGTAAACAGGATATTAAGGGTAAAAGTTTTAACAAGGCATGCGTGGCCATTGCCGAAAACAGGCAGATACGCCCCTTTGTTTTTATAGCCTGCAACTTGCAACATGTTTTTTTATTGGTTTACAAATAAGGTTGATTAATGTATAAAAAAATTATGTTCAATTTTGGGCAAGAACTGTAAAAACCTGGTCCCGCATATTATTACCTATTCTATGAATAAATTTTTCAGATTAGCGCTCTTTGGCGCGGCCCTTTTGATGCTCTGCGGTTTCTCGCCCCCCGCTGAACCGACCTTTGAGGGGACGAGTGAGGACGTTATTTTCCCCTCTTTTAACGTCAATTACAGTTTGCTTACCCCTGAAGAGATGAGGGTCTGGCGGCTCTCTATAGAGCTGGAAGGCAGCGGCGGCAGGGGTGACGATGTGGATTCAACAGGTGGCACTAATGGCGACCCCATTTTAAATGGCGCCGTCTTCCCTCGTTGGGAGGACGTAAAGATGCGCTATTCCATTAATAATTACATGGCTATCGTCAGGGGAGGGCTCTGGGTTAAAGGCCGGGCGGGTTTTGAACTGTTTGCCGGCGTGGGAAGGATCGACCTCAGCCTGAAGGCTTATTTTCAGGACATATATGGTTACATCAGAAAAAGCCAGTATGTCATTGTCTCGGGTGCTCATATTACAGCGCCATTCCCGGGACCTTTCAATTTTTACTTTAGAGGCATGCGCCTCGAAAACAGATATGACGTGTCTCTCCTGACGGCGGAGACGGGACTTAATTATCCTTTTTCGAAAAACCTCAATATTTACGCGGGCCTTCGGCGGTGGGATTATGATTATGAAGGCAATCGGCTTCGATCTGATATACGCCTCAATTTATCGGGCTATGCAGCAGGTTTGCGGCTTGCCTTTTGACGCGGGAGGTTCGGAAAAATTAGCGCAAGGATCACCTTTTTTCTGTTGTTTTGAAGCGGCAGCTTGCAACTTGTCTTTTATTCGTTTATAAATAAAAGTGACTTATGTATAAAAAATAAATTAACATAAACCTCACAAGAAAAAAGGAGAAAAAAACATGAAAAAAAGAATCTTTATTTCGGCAGCGCTGTTGTTTTTGTCAATGCCTGTAACTGTTAATGCCTTTGAGCCCGTTAGTTGGCCCGATGACCCCGTTGTTGCGCTTCTCGGAGGTTCCGGGTCGCAAGGAAGCACGCCCCTTAATTCCCCCTTTGGCGGAATGACGGTGGCAGGCGGTTCATACCTGGACCTTGGCGATGCATTGATACAGGAGAATCACAGGGTCCATAATTCGGCCCAGGCAGGCGCCTATAGTTATGATGTTCCCGGCACCGGCTGGCTCGGTTATCAATCGCAGTATGAAAGCGCGCTCATGCAGACAGCATGGATTGATGGCGTTGACCATCTCTCTGCCGTAATTATTGACCAGGTGAATGATTGCCTGCATTCATTTATGTGCTCGGAAGAAGATATGGACGCCTATATTCAGCGTGCGATGGATGTGGCTATTGCCGCAAGAGATGGGGGAAAGTGTGTTGTTGTTATGTCTCTCATGCCATGGGAAAATATTGATCTGCCGAGGGTTGCGGCACTTTTCGGCATAAGTTACATCATTTCCGAGAATGATTATCGACTCATGGCGGATAAACACCGCGCCGCCTTTGAAAGCCTCGACGGCATTAACTATGTTGATGCTTATGAAGGGATGACCACCTATGATGGTATCCATTGGGATTCCGGATCTGCAAAGAAGGGCGCCCACAGAGTTTCAAAAGTATTAAGAAAAAAGTGCGGCTTCTAGGGCCTTTCCGGGAATAGAGGATAGGCGGCGAAAGCCCGCGCAGGGCGCACGCTGCGGAACGGTTAAAAGAAAATGGTTAATGTATAAAAATTAAAAAAATGGGGGAGAATGAAATGGGGGAGCTAAAAACTTTATGAGATTGAAAGCCCGTACCTGTGTTATCAGGTACGGGCTTTTTTTTTGGGGTAAAGGGAGATAGCTTAAATTATTTACAAAAGGTTGCAAAATGAACATATTGCATCTTACTTTTATTGGCGGCTCGGAAACATTGTTATTTTTTTTTCAATGCCGGAAGAATAGACCGCCTTAGCACTCATTTGGATGAAAAAAATTTGCTGAGAACAGTTAATGAAAATTTAAACAAATAATTTTAGAGGAGCAGTTAATGAAAACAATTATGCAGTTAGTTTTTTCAGTTATATTTCTTTGTTTTTTATCAAGCAATCTTTGGGCCCTGGCATCTACCCAGACTATTAATGAAAAAGGACAAATTGTCGAAACTTTTTATACCAATGCTGATCCTTATCTCATTGCGCTAACCGCCGGTCCCGCAGGTTTATTGAAACCTTTTCCTCCATCACTTCCATATCTGTCTGAACCAAATATTGCTGATGGTCTGGCCGCACTTGCAAAAGTTACCGATAGCAGTGGAGAGGTTGTTGGTTTTGCATCCGAACTGGAGCACTTCACGGTAGATGCAACGGGTAATCTAACGGCAGCAGTCGAGTGGACGTTCAAAGTGCCCGGCAGAGGGACGCTGCTGGTTACTCAAACTGAATCTCCTGCTATGCTGATTGAAATAATCGAAGATATGGCCGCTAAAGGAGAAACGGAAAGGTATTTTGATCCCCCTCTTAAAGTTCAAACAACGGTTCCCGGCACAGGAAGGGTCGTTGTCGGGCTTGGAGAGTTTGAAGGTTTGACGGGTACCTTTAAAGAATATAATGAGTTTATCTATTTGAATTTTGCTAATGATACGATAGAAGCGAATCTTATCTTTGAAGTCACTTATGATAAAAATGAGGATGATAATCAACAGTGAGGTCTGTATTCCAGAGATGATCTATTAATGAGGGGAAGCAGTTAAATTCTGCTTCCCCCTTTTTCGAACCGTCCTGATCCGCCCTGGCGGTATGGGTTTATTTTGTCGAAAGAAAAGAATTAAAAGCCCCTGCAGGCGCACGCTGCAAGATTTCCCGGTGTGCTCTGCCTTTCTCAGCGGTGGAAATGATTTTACCTTAGCTCCGTTCCCTTCACCAACTCCCTGACCGTCTGCTGGTCAAATTTGAACCTGAACTTGATGTAGGGGCCTTGCGCTGTATAGTCGGCCTTTGAGAAATCCCTATCTTTAAAGCCGGTGAAGTTATAGCCCAGGCTGGCCCAGACGTTTTCGGCGAAATTGTAGCCCAAAGCGAGGCCGCTGCCGTAGTCGCAGTTATGGGAATGCCAGGAGTGAAGCATATTTGCCCGGAAGGCGACATCAAATTTCTTTGTCACATCATAGATTCCTTCAAGACCGATGAGGTCCGTATAACCTGAGTAATCGTCTTCATCGATATTTTCATTAACATACTTTGCGCCGTACTGGAAGGCAACCATCATTTTATCGTTAAGCTTGTAGTTGCTGTTCAGGTTATTGACGATGCGCCAGTTGTCATAGTGGAGGCTGCTGCTTTCCTCTTCGTTATAAATGAGATCGAGGCGGTTAAGTATTATCCATTTGGTGAAGGCCGGTCTCGATGCCAGGCTGAAGCGGAGATCGGCATTTCTTCTCCTGTCGCCGTTGTCATAGTCTGTTTTGAAGGCCTTTAGTCCTAAAGCAAGGCCGAGGCCTTTTCGAACTTCGCCGTTGGCGCCGGTAAAGAAGCCTGTTTTATGGGAAGTGTCGGCATAACGCCTTTCACCCCGCATCGTCCAGTCCCACTTTTCCGCACTGTAGGCAAGCCCTGCCGACATGGCTGTAAAGTCTTCGCTGCTTCCTGTGGCATAGGGGATGCTCGTATTAAGGCTCTTCCGGTTCTTTTCCCTTATCGTCTCAACCCTGTCGAGGCCTGCATCCATGCTCCAGCCTTTGGTGAGTTGCACCGTCTGTTTAAGGCCCAGGTTGGAGTAAAGCCTGCTGCCCTTTTCACTGATGCGGCGATCCAGTGAAGAACTGAATTCACCACCGGCCCAGGGGTTTGTTTTAAATCCGGCCCTTGTTGCCTGCGACTTTTCATAGGCGCTGTGGGCGATTTCATGATCCAGGAAGAGGGACGTCCATTTAGACAATTTGTAATCCGTTCCTATGATGGTCCGTGAGGGATAATCGGCATTTTCACTTTCACCGGCCAGGGCCTGCTCGTGGTTGAGCCTTACATTTAGCCTGTTTGCAAAAAGTGTGCGGTTTCCGCCCACCGTGACATGGCTCGATTCATCGCTCGTGCCGTCGCCGTACTTGTCGGCAGCTTTCCTGAAACCACCGAAAAGGGAATATTTCTTTTGGCTGTAAGTTGCCTTCATTTCGCCATGGTCTCTCTCGGCGCCGGTAAGGAGGTTTGACTGCCTGAAAAGCTGCGCTGAAAGGCCCGTGTTTTTACTGATCAGATAGTTACCTTCAAGGCCGGCCTTCTTCATGGCGTATTCACTTCCTCTCTGCTGGCCGAGACCGAAGTCCTCTTCCATCTCCCGGTAATAGAGTTTTCCCCGGACCTTGTCCGATATGTGGCTTATTTCTGCCAGATAGGCCTTGCCGCTGCGGGAAAGACCGAAGTATTCCGAATCGCTGGAGGCGATTTCACCGCTTACTGAAAGGCTCTTTGTCAGTTCGGATTTAAGATCGAAGCCATAGAGGTCGCCTTCTCCTCCCGGCGTTCCTTCATGGACGTGGGAAAGTCCCGTCGTCAATGCGCCGCCTAAAGACTTGACGGCCCCGCGGCCACCGTAATTGAATGCGGTTTCCGATGAATTATTGGTCTCGTAATCGACGACAATGTAAACAGGGTTGAAATTGCTGTCTGTGCTGAATACGGCCTCTCTGAAGAAGAGGGTTCCTTCGTCGTAGTCGATGCTGTAGTCCACATGCCTTGAGAGCTTTCTCGAAGAGAGGATCACTTCACTTCTGAACCTGTCTCTTACCTCGATTTCAACAGATTCGGAGTTGATGACCATGTTGTTTTTGGAAAGGCTGTAAAGGCCGGAAGTTCCATCCCCCCTGATTTCATCTTTAATAAAGGCATTGGCCGTATCGCCGGCAAAGAGCTTGTATTCGAAGTTCTCACCTTTCATTTCGGACTTGAAGCCGTTCATGGTTCTGCTGTAACGTGAGAGTTCCGTACTGGTGAGGCCTGTATCGTAATCGCCGAAGAGGGCATAGAACCTGTCTTTTTCTATTTTCAGGAAGAGTTCACCGGCGGTGGCGGCGTCATGCTGCTGCTCGCTGCCGTCACCATAGAGGGTGTAATAGGCATCGGGATCGACGGTCTGATGCAGCTTTTCTCTCTCGAGACCTCTCAGCTTATCGCTGTCATAGGCCATGGTGAGCAGCCACCGGCCCTTGATTCTTCCTTTGGCATAAAGGGCGATACGGCCGTCATAATAGAGGTCTTCTTCAATATCATTTTCATTGATGGCCTCCATATTGCCGCTTAGTGTATTGTAGCCTGCCGTTCCTTCACCGAAACCGACGAGTATCCAGTTGCGGGCCTCGGAACTGAGCCAGCTTCTTGCCTCTTCCATGCCATTATCGAGCCTGAACCTGAGAACCACTTCGCCCGTTTTCGTGGTGGGAGCGAGCTTGATGTAGGCAATACCCTCTTTTTCAATCTTGTAGCGGTAGAATTCTTTTTTGCCTCCTCCAATGCCTTTTTTATTGACCTCTTCGTTAAAATCGTTGGAAAGGTAAGGCGGATCGACTGTAAATTGCCCGATAAGCCCTTCTCTTGCAGGCTCTCCATTTTTATCGGTCAGTTTTACGGCGATAAGAGGTGATGATTTGCCGTTAGCCAGGAGGAAAGATTTTTCTTCGGCAATTGTTGCTTTCACAGGGAGCCCGGCGTAGTGGAGGGTCCTTTCCATACGGTCCAGTTCCTTACCTTCCTTATCGATAAGTTTGGCCAAAAACCTGTTTTCACCTTCCCTGAGATCGACGCCGAGCCAGGTACTTTTGTAAACTTTTCCATCAGCGCTTTTCGTGATGCCTTCAAAGTTGACTGAATTTACCTTCTCGCCATGGAGATAGAGCATGACGAGGTTTGAAGAATCATGCTTTATGCTTACCTTGACACTGGGGATGGCAGGATAATAATCCGCTTTTGGCCATAGCCACTTAAAGCCGGGACTGTCGTCTCTCAGGGCTTTTTCAAAATCACTTGCCACTTCTATTTTTTTAGGCTCTTGCCATGTCTCGCCGGGCCTTAGTCCCTCTGTTTCGACTTTTTCAATAGGGCTTTCATCTTTAACATGATCAAGATGTGACCAAAGGACCAGCCTTACCGATTCCACCTTAAGTTCAACGCGGCGGTTAAGGGCCCTTCCCTTTTCCGTCTTGTTCGTTGCAATCGGTTCGTCGGGACCGCGGCCTTCAAAAGACAGATGGAAAGGGTCGAGACGGAGTTTATCGATTATGTAGTTGCCCACACTTTCGGCCCGCGCTTTGGAGAGTTCATAATTATCGGCATAGACGGTTCTGGACCTTTTACGAATAGCCAGGGAATCTGTGTGTCCTGTTACATAGATGTGGGTAACGGAAGCGTCCTTAAGGGCCTCAATGAGATCATCGAGCTGTCTTTTGTAATCCTCATCGAGTTCGGCGCTCATGGGCTGGAAGTGGGGTCTTAGTATAATATCGGGATTTTCTACCTGCTCTTCCTCTTCCACACTTTCGAGAATATTTTCTGCCAGCGGTGTTCTGACATTTTTAATTGCAGGCGTATCGAAGGTAATAAGGGTTTTTGTTGTCAGTGTCCGGTACCCTTTCCCTGAAACGACGGCAGCGGAAAGCTTTAGCTCCCTTGTTGTTCCCGCTTGGCCGTTGCCTATATTATAAGTGAGGGAGTTGCCCATAATAAAAGGATCTTCCAGCGGTTCATTGTCATAGAAAGTGCTTCCCGGGAGGTAGCGCGCGCCGTCGGGAAGTATAAGGGTAAGCCTCATGTTTCTTACATCGACCTGGCCGATGGAGAAGGGAATGCTCAAGTCGACGATCCTTTTTTCTCTTTCCAGTTCCCGGTTCTTTATGATTTTCTTCATTTCCTTCCTTGATTGGTCGTCCGTATTTTTATCGAGGATAAGCTGTGAAGGTTCCCTTGAAGAAAGATTAGTGAAAGAACTTTTTTCCTTTGCCTCTTCATATTTTCTAAAACGGCTCTTTAGCTGGAGCGATATTTCACCGGCCATTCTCGGCTTGAGGGCCAGGTGGAAGTCGGCTCTCCACAATGTCCCTCCCTGAAGGTCGACAAAGCGGGAGAATGTCCTTCCGGCAAAACGGCTGTTTTCATGGCAGGAAACAACTTCATACATGGGGGGGATGGTGTCCACGTCAAGTTGAACAAGGTGTGTTCCTTTTGAGACGCCTTTAAAGTGGAACATACCCTTCTTGTCGGAGATGACGGAAGTTCCGTCTTCCATGTAGATCCTTATTCCTTCCACAGGGAAAGGCGCTTCTTTTTCATCGCAAAGACCGGCCATGACCTGTCCCGTTATGAGGGTTTCACTTCTGAAAAACGCTTCTTTCACAGTGACTGTCGCTTTGGCCAGATTTGATTCCATGCCGCCGTCGCCGGCAGCTTTTGCAATGTTGTGGGCCTCTCCTCTTTTTGCGCCTGAGGCAACTTCCGTAACATAGGTAAGCTTACGGGAAGCGCCCGTTGCCAGCGTCCCTATATTAACGGAAAGGGTCCTGCCGTCAGGTGAGATAAGGGGTTCATTTCCCTTTACTCCGCCTGTTTTGAGAGAGCCTTTTTCATATCTGAAGCCCTGGGGAAGCACGTCTGAAATGGTTGTGTTGGTAATATCCGCGACGGTACCGTTAATAACCTCAACTTCATATTGCAGAAAATCACCATGGGAAACGAAGGACTTGAGGGCCTTTTTCCGCACATAAAGGCTTGTAATGAGTGGATCGACGGGATAATCGATATGAAGGGCCGGGCCGGGATTAACAATAAAAACCTCGCCTCTCGAACCGGGATTGACAATGGCAAAGGGAGCGCCGGGCAGGGCCTGAAGCTCGGCTGTGCTCACTGTTGAAGGCGCTTCATAGCCTGACGGTGGTGTAACGAGAAGGCGATAGCTTCCGGGCAGAAGATAGGGAAACCTGTAGCTGCCGGTGGAGAAGGTATAGCTTGTTCCCCCCGAATCGGTGGCTGTTCCGCCCGATGTAACGGTTGAGGGGAATGTGCTTACACCATCGTCACCATAGACAGTGGCCGCCAGCCCTGTTGAGGCATCGATGAGGCTTACCGTTACGCCGTCGACGGGATTGCCGTTATTGCTGTTAAAGATGAGGCCGAAGGGATCGACGAGGGCAGCCGATGCAGTCGTATCGGCGCCGTCATTACTGTCTGTATAGGACGCCTGTGTTGTCGAACCGTCTGTTACCGAGAGGCTGCCGTCATAGGCAGTGGCAGCCGCTGTCGTTGTCATAAGGTAAGCTGCAAAGACTCCTGTATCGGTGCCGGTTTCGTATAGCCGCAGTACCTCTGTGTCGCCTGTTCCGTTGTTTGTCAGCGTAAGGGTAACGGTCTCCATGAGAAGGCTGTCTGCATTCTGATCGAGATCGGTAAGCCTTATAAAGATGATGTTCCCTGCATGAAAGAGGTTTGAAGTGATAAGGGGAACAGGATTTGACAGATCGAGTGGTGTTGACGAGCCGAAAGGGGTCGGCGCCGGCAGTGAAACAAAGGGACCACCGCTTCCACCGCTTGCATAATCCGTATTATTGACAAGAATATTGTCCGGCGACGGATGGGCAGGCGCATACTGCATGAATTCTATCTGTGAAGGTGTGTGGTAGGTGACTGTTGTCACATCAACCGTATTGGATGGTTTTGTAATGGGTGCAGAACTGTAGACTGAGAATTGCGCCGTCGCTGTATTACTGATGACGGTCCCTGCCGGCGTTGCCGCCAGGGATATTCCCGGCGCCGCTACGAGGATAATGAACAGGATAAAGGCCTTTCTCAATCCATAGCCCCTAAAGGATATGGATTGAGAGAGGCGGGCCGGAGGGAGGGTCAGACCGGCCTGCCTGCCCGGATTAAAGGTTAATTGTGAAAAAGAAAGGGCAAAAGCGCGCAAAACGGCGCAAGGCAAGGCCTTTAAGGCCCTGCCCATGCGCTTTCCTAACGCTCTTATGCCGATTACACTTTTCACTTTGACTCCTTGCCCGTAACCTTAGTTGATGGTTACCTGGATCTTGATGGTTGTGCTGGCCCCCGCATTGACGGTAAGGCCCGACAGGGTAACCGTATTTGCCGTCGTTACATTGTAATCACTTCCATCAGCATCACCATGGTCATTACAGACGTTGTTAATGACTATCCCTTCACCTGCGGCGCAGGCGTCGACGCCGTCATTGAACTGGGTTGCAAAGGTCAGATTGGCTGTGTCGAGCAGATCGGCAACCTGAACATTGGTGGCATTTGCGCCACCGGCTGCATTCGCGACGGTAATGCTGTAAGTAACAACGGCTCCCGGCATGGCGACAGGACTTGCTGTGCCGTTAACGGGATCTGAGTAAACAGCCGCCGTTTTGGTGATAGTCAGCGTTGCCCCTGATACGGTGTAAGTATTAACGGCAAAGTCGGCGCCGTTATTTGCCGCATCATCCGCTCCTGCGCCGTCGGCGTCATCGTCGGCTAAAGCAATGGCATTTCCTGTCCCCGCTGCACCGCCGCCGACTGCCTCAACGCCAATTGCCGAATAGGCGTTGGCAAAGAGGTTGACTGTCGCCGTCTGGGCATTGAGTGCCCCTGCCGAGATATCACCTGTTACGAGAACCTGGAAGGTCTCATTACCTGAAAAGGTTCCGAAAGTACTTTCATCCACATACTGAACATCTCCAGCCGATACCGTTCCGCTTGCATCAACGTCGAGCCAGAGTTCGGGCTGGATCGTGAGGATTGCGTTTACGTCGGTAACTTCAGCCGATGAAAGGGCAAAATACATGGCTGCATTACCCGTATTGGTGACGGTAAAGACGAGTGGCGCTGAAGTCTGGTTTGCAAAGACGGTGGCCCCTGCCCCTGCCGCAACGGTAACATCGACCATCTTGTCGACGGTAAAGGTTGTGTCACTTCCGGCGCCCGATGAGTTACCGGCCACCGAGCTTCCTATCTGCGTCTGATCGATACCGCCTACCTGGTAATCGACATAGGCCCTGTTGCCTATGACCGTCCCGGCCGGGGTGCCGACGGCATAGGCCAGCTGCGGCATGACGATGACCAGCGCAGATAGAATGACCAGCGCTGCCATACTGTATCGTTTTAGTGTTTTCATTTTCTCCTCCTGCTTATGGTTGTTTTTGTAAGTTTCTTTAAAGTCGGTTCTTTTTATTGCTATCCTTACTTCATCGTCGGGAGGCGGAAGATTGGGGAACCTGCCGCAACCGGTTTTCACAGGATTTGTTCTAAAACTGAGTTGTCTTGCTTTGTGAGTTGTTACCAGGCTTCTTTTTTTCTTTATATTCTTTTTCATTTCAACCCTCCTGAATTCGCTTAAAAGTTTATAAGTTTGTTTGTTTATTTAAGCTTGGCCCTGAATGAAACATGGCCTGCATCCCCTTTTTTTAAATCAGCGCTGAATATCCACCTGACATGGGTATATTCAGCCGGGTCTGCCACTCTTTCCCCGCCGTCAGCCGTCTTCACCTTCAACCGGGAAGGGATGTCGTACTTTTCCCCTCCATCAATGGAAAAGCGGATTAAGCCGTCCTTTCCTTTTGCACTCTTGCCGACGTAAGTCATGTGTTTTGGCACAGGATTGGTGATGACTACATTGTCAGCCGGTTTTTCACCGACATGCCTGTAATGTGTTGTAAAGATCACCTCATCACCGGGATAAACTTCCGCTTTTTCGGCATTTACCCTCTTTATTTCGGTTTCTCCTTTTTCATTGCTTGTCTTCATTTCCACTTCTGCCGCTGACCTTAGCTCTATGCTGCCCGGATCGGCTGCAAAAGTGCTGATCGGTAAGAGCAATATGAGAGCCAGTGCTGTCAAGACCTGTTTATTCATTTCAATCCCTCCGTTAGTTTATAGTGACGTCGAAAGTTATATCCTGAGCGGCCGAGCCGCCTGTTACATTGCCTAGCGTTACGGTTACCGTGTTGGCGGCGCTTATGCCCACATCGCCTGCATCACTGTCGGCGGCGTCGGAGAGCGCACTTCCATTTAGCCTTAATGTGTTTGCCTTATAGCTTGTATTTGCGGGAATCAGATCATTTATGACCAGTCCCGTTACTGTCCCCGTTCCTGTGACGGAGACAGAAAGTGTATAGCTGATGGTTGAACCCGTCATGGCAGTGGAGCCGCCCGACAGGTCTGTTACGACAGCTGATTTATTGATGACCACATCCAGTGTGGAGACGATGTAGCTGCCTCTTGTCGTTGCCCTTCCTCCTGAGGCGCCGATGACGGCGTCAATGAGACCGCCGTCGCCGCCATTGGCAATAATTGTTCCCACCGGCCCTGATCCTGTTTGAGAGGTGATGGTCAGTTCGCTGTCACCTGAATCACCATCGTTAAGTGATGGTGGAATGTCGTTTACAAGGAATAGCGTTATGGCTGCATCGGGAGAAAGGGTTGGCTCGTTGACGCCTGCCACATATTGAATGTCCGTTCCCGCATCGTAAGTACCATTGCCGTTGCTGTCGAAATAGATGCCGCTTAAAAGGGGATTAAAATCTGCCGTGCCAAGGGCCGAATTTGCCGAAAGATCGTAAGTTTCACTCCCGTTTCCACTGTTGGCGGCAAGAAAGGTAAGCGCCTGGCCTGAATCGCCCGATGACACCCTGACGGGGCCTGAATCCTGCCAGAGAAGATTGATGTTTATCAGTTCAGAAACGGTAATGTTAGCGGGCAGGCTTGTAATACTGTAATCCGTTGTGTCAACGGTATAGGTGACGGTTGCGCTATTGGATATATTTGTGCCTGCCGGTGTGCCCGCTGCCCATGAAGAAAGGGGGCTAATGGCGATTAGCAGAATGAGCGCCGCTATGAATTTAATCCCTTTCATAAATCAGTTCCTCCGCTCATTTAATCCTCACTCTGAATTTCAGGCTGAATGAGGGGTGGTTTGTTCCATCGGAGGCATTAAAGCTTCCGCCGAAGGTAATCTTTATTTTTGCCACAGCGGCGTCAAAACCGGCTGTCGGTGTCATGGGATTGTCGTCTGAATCGAGGAATTCGATGCTGTCGCCTCCGTCACCGAGGGAAGTAAAGGTATAAGTAAGACCGCTTGCCGTAGCGCCGTTGCTAAAGATGACGGGCCATCCGCCCATATCCCAGGCGTAGAACTCCGTATCGGCAGGGATGGCGTCGGTAATAATAACGGTGTCTGCATCGGCAACGCCGAGGCCCGTGTTGGTTGCTGATAGGGTGTATTCCATAACGGCGCCGGGAATGGCCTTGGGATTGGTCCCGCCGTTGACGGGATCCGATATGGCTGCCACCAGTTTTGCCAGTGTGATGAGCGGCATGGCTCTGGGCGTAATGACAAAAGACGAACTGTCGTTTGCACTGCTTGTGTCTGCAAGGCCGGAGGCGGTTATTGAGGCTGTGTTGGTAATGTTTGATCCTCCCGTGCCGTTATCGACGGATGCTCTAATTGTTAAAACAGCGCTGGAAAGTTTGGCAAGGTTGCCAATGTTCCACAGCCCCGGTCCGCTGCTGTAACTTCCGAAGGTTGAACTGTAGGACTGGTATGTAACACCGGCAGGCAGTAAATCGGTGATCTCCACACCTGTCGTATCGTGCGGGCCGTTATTGGTGACGGTGATGGTATAGCTAATGCTGTCGCCCTCATCGGGTGTAGAATTGTCCGCTGTTTTGACGATGGAAAGATCGGCCGCCTGTACGACCAGCAAGTCTGAAGCGCTGTCGTTGCTATTATCGGAATCATTCTGGTCGACGGCCGAAAGGTGGGCGCTGTTTGTAATGCTCCAGCCGGCTGTGCCTGAATCGATAGTTGCCCGGAGATAAAGCGATGCTGTGTTGGGAGCGGCGGCTGTAATGCCGCCGACAGTCCAGAGACCGCTTACGTTATTGAAGCTTCCCTGGGTGGCGCTGTAGGAAGTGAAGGTCACGCCCGATGGGAGATTATCCGTTACTTCAATACCCGTTGCATCTGCCGGACCGTTGTTGCTTACGGTAATGGTATAGGTCACTGTATCGCCGATGGTCGGTGTGGCATTGCTCACTGTCTTTGAGATGGCGAGGTCGAGACCTCCCACTTCAATGTCGATAGAAGAAACGTTATTTGCAAGGGCGTAGTCCGTCTGATCCACCTCTGTTACCCTTGCCGTGTTGCTAATGGTCTGTCCCGTTGTTCCCGCATCGACGGTGGCGGCAATGGTCATCGTTGCTGAAGCCCCGTTAACAAGAGTGCCTGCGGTCCACTTTGATTGACCGCCATTCCAGCTTCCCTGTGAAACGGTGACGGTCCCGAATGAGACACCGGCCGGTTCCATATCTTTTATGACAATGCCGTCGGCATCATTGGGGCCGTTGTTAACAATTGTAACGGTATAGGTAATGGCGTCACCTTCGCCGGGAACAGGGTTGTTTACGCTCTTGCTGATTTCAAGATCGACACCGCCAACGGAGATAGAAGCTGTGGCTGTATTATTTGAACTGACAGGGTCCACCTGGTCTGCTGCGCTCAGGGAGGCTGTATTAGTGATGGATGTAAGTGCCGTTCCCGTATCGACGGTTGCCGTCAGGGTAAGTACTGCCGTTCCGGGATTGGCTATGGAAGTGATGTTCCATAGACCGGTTCCACTATTGTAGGTTCCCTGAGTTGAGCTGTATGAAACATAGGTCACTCCTGCCGGAAGATTGTCTGTTACCTCTATTCCTGTTGCTTCATTGGGGCCGTTATTGTTTACGGTAACCGTATAATTGATGGTGTCACCCTCGTTCGGCCCTGAATTATCGACTGCCTTGGTAATGGCCAAATCCGCTTTTTGAACGGTTAGTGAAGCAGCGGATGAATCGTTTCCGCTTACAGGATCGAGCTGATCGATGGCTGAAAGGGAGGCCGTATTACTGATGGAAGTGCCTGCCGTTCCACTATCGATTGTTGCCGAGATATTTAGAAAGGTGTTTGCCCCGTTGGCGAGGTTGCCTATAGTCCATAGACCGCTGCCGCTGTTGTAGCTGCCGCCTCCCGAATCTGAAAGATAGGTGACCCCCGCAGGAAGGCTATCGGTAACAGCCAGCCCCGTTGCATCGTTATTACCGTTATTGGTGACGGTAAGTGTATAGAAGATTCCTTCACCCTCATTGGGTGTTGCATTGTTGATCGTTTTGGTGACAGCCACGTCGGTACCGCCTACCGAAATAGAGATTGAAGCGCTGTTGTCGGCTGCATGGGGATCGGCCTGGTCTGTGGCGGTAATATGGGCCGTGTTGCTTATAAGTGAGCCGCTTCCTGCCGTTACTGTTGCTGCCAGTTTCAGGGTGCTGCTTGCTCCAACGGTAAGATCGCCCACGTTCCAGAGGCCTGTGCCGCTGTTGTAAGCCGTTGAACTGCTGTAGGACACAAAGGAGAGTCCCGCCGGAAGAAGGTCCGTTACCTCGATGTTGCTCGAATTGTTTAAGCCCTCATTGGTGACGGTAATGGTGAAAATTACCGTGTCACCTGTATTGGGCGTTGCATTGTCGACACTTTTCGTAAGATTCAGGTCGGCGCCTGCCACAGTGATCGATGCTGAATCCGAGTTGTTTGCACTGATGGGATCAAGTTGTCCGGCTGTTGTAATATTCGTAAAGTTTGTTATTGTCGAATAGGCTGTTCCGGAATCTACCGTTGCATTAATAGAGAGAATGGAACTGTAACCACTAAGTGTTGGGGGAACGGTCCAAATGCCTGTTGAAAAGTTATAGGTTCCATCACCACTGTAAGAGTCATAGGTGACGCCGGCAGGCAGCGGGTCGTAAACCTGCACACCTGACGAATTGCTGGGGCCGGTATTGATAAGAGAAAGACGATAGCTGATAGGGTCTCCCTCGTTGGGTGTGAGGTTGCTTACCGTTTTTGTAAGCTCAAGATCAGCGCTCGGTAAAACGGTGAGTGTATCGGTGCGTGACTGGTTTTCATTGAGAGCGGCATCAACAGCATCTGTATAGGTTGCGGTAGCTGTTTCAATGGCCTCTACTTGCAGTGTGCCGTCACTAACTGTTGGCGCAGCGCCCGAAGAAACTATGGAACCCGTAAAAATGCCTGTGTTAATCCCCGTTTCTGTGACTGTGACGGTTTCACTGTCTCCGCTGGGGGCCGATATTGTTACGGTGATTGTCTCCGCTTCGGAAGCCATGCTGTTCCGGTCTGCATCATCAACTCTTATATAAATGGTGTCGCCGGGGTAAATTTCTGTCACATCACCTGTGCCGGCCAGGTCAGCAGCGAATTTTGCACTGCCTGTTGTGGGCTGAGGGCCCGTAGGCAGTACGGTTTCACTAAGCCCGGCATAAAGGTCCGAGGCGGCAACGAGGTCAGAGGCCAGTGTCTGGGCGCTATTGGAGCTTCCCATAAAATATCTGACCGGTGTTGAATCAGTAATGCCTGTAGCTGCTTTAAAATCTGTATAATTAAGGCGAAAGTCGAGAAAATAGTCTGTATCCCCGTTAAATGTGGAATCGGCTGTTACGACCCTGTAATTGCTGTTCAGTACGGCTGCTTCCGGCCAGGTGGGTGTAGCAATGACTTCGGCTTTGTCTGAGGGATCACCTGTGCCTGTTTTAAGGGTATTCTCGGCAAGGTAGATTTCTTCGGAAATACCATCAACCATGACCATCCATTCGTAGTCATCGGCATTCTGGTCCGTATCAATGATGAAACCCCATCCAAAGGGGTCCAGTGCTGTTCGTGGATTGTTGAGGGGGTCATCGTCGAGGCGGATGCGGAAATTGATGTATGTGCCGTCGTTAGATATATAGGCAGCAGGATAGGGTGTTGTCGTGTCTCCTACAATGTCCCGCGAGCCTGCTGCATCGTTAAGCGTATCGTCGACGGGGTCCACCCCTCTGTAAATGGCTATCCAGTCTGCATCATTGGGCCAGGCCAGGGCCATAGCAGGCATAAGAGAGAATAATGGGGCGAGCAATAGAGGGAGAATACTTTTTTTAAAAGGAGCCATCATGACTTTTTACCTTTTACTTTTACAAATTGACTTTCTGTATGTTTTTTTAGGGATTGCTGCTTTTTCTTTATAAATGGGACAGAGCTTGTAATTGTTGCCGCAGTAATAAATGGCATCGTAAATTTTCATGCTGCTCATATTCATGCAATAGCATTCCTCGAAGGGTTTTTTGATCAAAGGACAGTTTTTCATTTTTCCGGCTCCTTTCTCTGTTTTTTTGTTATCCGGTTTTTTTACTTTGCTCATGACATACCTCTTCCTGTCTTTACTAAGAACAATATGTATGCCAAAGGGCATCAAAAGAGGGGTGTCTAAAAAGCTTTAAATATCAATGGGTTGTGCGTGCGTTAAAGGGGATGTGGATGTCCTGAATAGAAAAAGAGGCTGTTGTGCAACAAACTGTTGCACAACAGTTTGTTGCATTGTCCGGTTATGCATCAGATGAGGGGAAAAAAGAGGTGTTGCTGAAAGGGTGTGTTTTTAAGTGATGTTATACTTCTGCATTTTACGGTAAAGTGTGCTTCTGTCCATATTTAACATTTTTGCCGTTTCTGTTTTGTTCCATTTTGTTTTTTTCAGGGCATGCCGTATGCGGTCGTCTTCCTTGTCCTCCCGGGAAGGAGGGGCAGCTTCTTCACTGCGGCTGTCGGAAAGAAACTGGCGCGGGAGGTCATCAATGGTTATTACGGGGGCATTGCAAAGAATGGCGGCATGTTCCAGGATATGTTCAAGTTCTCTCACGTTTCCCGGCCAACGGTAATCCATAAAGGCCTTAAGTACTTCCGATGAAACGCCTTTTATCGTTTTTTTAAATTTTTTGCTGAATTGTTCAATAAAATGCCTGGCAAGGAGATTGATATCGGTCATTCTCTCTCGCAAGGGGGGCATGGTTAATTCAATAACTCTGAGGCGGTAGTAGAGATCTTCCCTGAACATTCCTTCTTTAACTTTCTTGCGAAGATCTCTATTGGTTGATGCAATGACTCTCGTATTTATGGGGATAATTTCTTTGCCGCCTACCCGCTGTATTTCCGATTGCTCCAGTACCCTTAGCAGTTTTGCCTGGAGCGTAAGGGGCATATCGCCGATTTCATCCAAAACGAGGGTTCCCCCTGAGGCAAGCTCGAACTTTCCTTTCTGGAGCGAAATGGCGCCGGTAAAGGCCCCTTTTTCATGGCCGAAAAGCTCGCTTTCTATGAGGTTCTCCGGGATAGCGGCACAATTAATGAATATAAGCGGTTTGCCGTTTCTGAGAGGATTGCCGTAGTGGAGGGCCTGGGCAACGAGTTCCTTGCCTGTTCCGCTTTCACCGATGATAAGGACCGTTGAATCGACTTTTGAGATGTTCTCAATGAGATCATAGAGGGCCTGCATTTTCTGACTTTCACCGATCATATTTTTAAAGCTTTTTCTTGCCTTCAGATCACGCTCCAGTTCGGCAAGCCGTGTCTCGTCAGAGATGACCATTACAGCACCTGCATAGTCCCCCTTTTCATAAATGAGGGGTGACGTGGTTATTGTGACGAGCTGGTTTTGTCTGTCACTGCGGTGGCATTCAATTCGGTGAACTTCTCCCGGTTTTTTTATCGTGACGGCCCTTTTCAGAATTTCTGTGCAGCCGCTGCCGCAGGGGCGGGCAAGGGTATTGTATTTTTTTCCAATGTCCTTGCGCGTAAGCCCGCAAATGGATTCGGCTGCCTTGTTGAGTTCAATGATCTTAAAATCCGTATCTACCGTGATGATTCCTTCATTAACGCTTTTATAGATGGCCTCCAGGTTTGATTTATAACTCTCTTCCTTTTCCTTTGAATCCTTGTACTTGATGGCGATACGGACGGCATTTAAAAGCATTTCCTGGTCGACAGGCTTGGAAAGATAGTTAAATGCGCCTAATCTCACCGCTTCTGTGGCCGTTTCAATATCAGGATAACCGGTCAGCACGATTACGGGACAGGTGAGTTCCATTTCCCTGATTTTTTCCAGCAGATCAAGGCCAGTTTTCCCGCCCAGTATGATGTCGGTAATGATGAGATCAAAAGACTTTTCTTTAAGTTTTTCGAGGGCCTCCCTATAGTTACCGGCCGTTACAACAGCATATCCTCCCTCTTCAAGGAACTCCTGGAAGGTAAAGCGGAGTATTTTTTCATCATCGACAACAAGAATGGAATTCATCGTTCCTCTTTTCTTGCAGGAAGTTCAATAATGATTTTTGTATATTGGCCTTCCCTGCTGTCAATAGAAAGGTTCCCACCGTGGTCAATGATAATACCGTGACTGATGCTGAGGCCAAGGCCCGTTCCCTCCCGGGGGGGCTTGGTTGTAAAGAAGGGGTTGATGACCTTGTTAAGGACCTTTTTTTCTATACCCGGGCCACTGTCATGAAAGACTGTTCTCACGTAGAGATTTTTATCCCGCTTAAAGGTCTTTGCCTTGATTTTCAGGACTTTCTTCTTATCGTCATGGGGATACTTTTTATTGAGGGCGTACCTTGCATTATTAATAAGGTTGAGGAAGACCTGTTCTATTTGCTGATCATTGGCTGTGAGCAGTGGCAGGTCTTCGGGAAAATCAATATGGAGTGTAATGCCGTCCTTTCTAAGGTGGGCCTCGGTCAGTGCAAGTGATTCGCGCAAAACGGCTTCAAGACTCATGGCTTCCAGTTTGTCTCCCCTGTGCCTGGCGAAGGAAAGCAGGGCCTTTACGATCTTGGCCACCCGTTTTCCTTCCTTTATTATCATTGATGCCAGTTCTTCTATTTTTTCTGCTCCTTCACATTTTTTTTCAATGAGCTGGGCGCAGTTGATAATGCCGTTGACGGGATTGTTTATTTCATGGGCAACGCCGGCGGAAAGTTCCCCTATTGATGCCAGGTGGCCTGCTTTCATTGCTTCTGCCTGGAGGTTAGCTGTTTTGGTAACGTCGATTAAAAATTGAAGCACGTTGTTTACCCGTCCTTTTTCATCAATTACGGGAAAGGCACGGATATGAAGCATCTTTCCATCGTCCATGGAAATTTCGTCACTTTCTTCGTGACCGCTTTCAAAGCATTTTTTTACGGGCCATTCATCCAGGTCCTCATAAATCCTGTTTATAATAGCAAAGGGCTTGCCCGGCTCTTCCTTTTTCTTTAAACCGAATATTTTTATCGCGCCATGATTGGACCAGAGGATATGAAGGTCGGGGCCGAAAAGGATGAGAGAATCGGGTATGGCTTCAAGAAGGGCATTGAATTGCTGGAAGAGGCTGCGTAATTCATTTTCACTTACCCTGAGCGATTCTTCCACTTTTCTGCGCTCGCTGATCTCGTCTTTCAGCAGGATGTTGGCGTCGGAAAGCGCTTTTGTCCTTTCCCTGACTCTCTCTTCAAGTTCGCCATGGGCTTTTTTAAGGGCTTCTTTCGCTTCCGTTCTTTCCGTAATATCGTCACAGGTCGTTACAATGGCAATGGGCTCATTGTCGTCGTTAAGCACAATATCCGATAGCAGTTGAACAGGAAAGGTGGTGCCGTCTTTTCTCAGGTTCGTCGTTTCTCTCCTGAAACTTCCGATTTCTTTAAGTTTTTTTCTTTCCATCGGTTTCCAGAGTTTTTTCGGCGCAAAAATCCTGGCGTCCTTTCCGATGAGTTCTTCCGGGCTGTATCGATGCATTTTTGCTTCGGCAGGATTGCAGTACATGATTTTTCCATCGGGATCAGCGATGGTCAGTCCCATCTGCATATTGTCGATGGCTTTTTCGAAGTATCTCAGTTTCTCGTTTGTTTCTTTAAGTTCACCGGTAAGGTCCAGCAGTTCACTCTCATGTTTTTGCCTCTTGTCAATTTCCGATTTAAGGCCCAGGGCGGCCCTGACCCTGGAGAGCAACTCAATATTATTGACAGGCTTATGAATATAGTCGTTGACGCCTGCATCAAAGGCAAGTTTGAGCCTGTTCATATCATTAATGGCGGTAACCATGATGACGGGAATATAGTGGTGCTCTTTACTTTCCTTGAGCATGCGGCATGCTTCAATGCCTCCCATCCCGGGCATGACCATGTCCATGAGGATGAGGTCTATCCTGTTTTCTTTATTTGCGGCAAGTATTTCCATTGCTTCTTCACCGGAAGCGGCAGTTAATATGTCGCTGTACCCGGCGGAAGCAAGGATATCTCCCGTTATTTCCCTGATACTTGCTGAATCGTCAACGATTAGTATTGCCATGGATAGGATGTGAAAATTAATAGTCCGGGAAAGGGTAGTTGGATCACGATTTCCAGCGCAACCTTTTGATTCCACAACACATTCAAAAAATGCCCGCTTAACCTGCGGGTGAAACCAGGATTTTTTGAAAGCACTGTGCGCCCCGAAGGAAGTGCCCTTGGGGTAAAACCAAAATGTTACACTATAAATTCATGCCGGCCACCCTTTCTCGGATTTTATTTCAGGATATTTGCAGGTTATCACAAGATATTTGATAATGCAAAGGGGGAGGGACGGGAATGTTTTTATCCGTCATTGTCCACTTGACCGGGAATCGATGGCTCAGGTTTTCCTCATTACAAATAATCATGCCATTTCGACGGCAGGGAGAAATCTTAAAAAAGTATCCCCCTGTTCATATCATTTCCACTCTTTTTCCCTGATTTTAATCTTTTCAAGCACTATTGCCCCTCCAAAAAAATAAATTTCAAAAGGTCATAGATTTGAAGTATTGGTCAGTAAATTCCGGCTAATCACTGAAAGGTTCAGGGAAGGTCATACCTTTCCTGTAGAAATCGTTATTTTTATTGACTACTGTTTTTCTAAAACAGGAAAGGAGGTTAATTACCGGATGGGGGCATGCACGAGAAGGGTAATAAAATCTGATCAGGGAAAATAATAAATGATGTTCCCTCTTTGTCATCAATGATTGCTCTTTGAGGTTTTTTTACCCTGTATATCGTGCAAGCAGGGATAGAAAGTGAGGACTAATCAAGATTTTATTTCGTAAACTATTTAATTGCTGATTAAAAGGAGAATATTATGAAAAAGATTATATTTGCTGTTATTATTTCAATGTTTTTATCAACGCCTGCACTTGCAGATACCGTAAATATTACCACTGTTGCCGATTTTATTACCCCGGAAAAGCCGGGCGCTTCCGGCACTATTTCCTATGCATTCAGACCATCAGCCCCAATTTCCTTTACCGTGGCCGGAAAAACCTGTAACTGGACAAGCTCCTCTTCTCCATGGGGGTCAGGTGGCGGAGCCGGTTGTAATTACAAAATTACAGTCGATGCATCAGGACAACTAAGCAATGCAACAAGTAATGGAAAAGGTTGCACTCCATCAGGAAACGAAATGATCGCTGCCTGTCAATAGCTGACAAAAGAGGGCGCAATATGCTATTGCGCCCTCTTTTAAATTTATGGCAATTCCAGGGATTAATGTGGATAAAGTTGCCTAACGAATAAGGTTAGATAACAACAGTTTCAACCTGGACTGGCTTTGGAGTGTCAGCGGAAAAACCAGTCGGTGAAGCTGAGCGTTATTTTGAAAAAAATAGTGGCCGAATCAATGATTGAAAGGTATATGTTTACATATATGACCCCAAACTTGACAGTTAAGGAAGGTCAGATTCTACCAAATCTTTTGTGGGCAACAAGGCTCTCCTTTTGCCCTCCGGAGCCGCTTGCTGAAAAAGTAACTTCATTCACCCTATTACAATATAAATAAGGAGCTTAATGTTATGTCTAATCCATGTTTTTTTACAAATATTGAGAACAAAACACAGAGACCTATTAAATTAACCAGCGGTTCATCAGAGGACTGGCAGCATGATCATGTGAACAGCAAGCCGGAGATAAAACCGGGAGATATCCTGGATCTACACTCTGTTTCCGATGTCAATTCACATTGGGGAGATTCATACAGAAGGATAAAGGTCAGTTATGTGGATGGCCCGGATATTGGAGAGTTTCAGCTGGGTACAGATGATGCTTCCTTTAGCAAGTATAATAACTCTTCTAAACATGACACTTCCGATGATTATTACTTGAAAGCCGGCAGTAATACAGAATTGATAGATATTTTTAGTCTCAAAGGCCGTGGGGATACCGGAAACTGTTCTCTTAAGATTCACGTACATCAGGGAACACCTGCCATTGTTGCTGCAAATAATATCTCTATCTATTTTGAAAACGAAACAGACCATGAATTTAGCTTTACACCGGGAGATAAATCGGAAGATAAATCGGAAGATAAACTCAAAAATAAATTAGGCTGGCCATTATGTTCTAATGCTATTGCAAGCTGCGGATCAGATCTGAAAATTAAAAAGAAAGAACTATTCCAAAAATCAGCTATATCAGGTCCTATTTTATATAACACAGACAGAAGCACTTCAGGAGGGACATGGGGAGCTTTTCCGGGTATTCTCAGAGAGATTAAAAAAAACAGTTCCACTCTGATTAGTTTCAGGGTAGTAAGCATACCAACCTATGGTCAGGAGCCTAAATGGGAAAAATCTAAGACCTTATTGTCATTTGGTGCTACGGCTGGTGTTAATATCCGTTCGTGGCTGATTGATATTGATGGAAAGGCTAATTTAGATGCGCTTTTACAACTCAATGTAAACGAATTAATGAGCCCCATAGGTAAAATTACAAGCGGTAGAGAAACCTTTGAAAAGGATGGATCAACCTACGAGTGTAATCTGGAATTCGGTTTTGCTACTCTCGATATTCCTAAGGCAAAGCTTGTTGATTTAATCTTTAATAAGGATTTTGTTTTAACCCTGAAGGAAGGAACGACCTGGAATAAGGAAACTAATACTATCAATGCCTCGGTTACTATAGTTATTGAAAATGCCTGAGTGATAAGAAAGTAAGTGATAAGTAGTGCTTTTCAGCAACTGGCCGGAAAGGACGAAAAATGGTGAGGTAATTGGGGACAGCTATAGTTGTTCAGTAATTGTATCACGCTTTTAAGAGTCAATATTTAGTTCCATTGCTACTTGCAATTCTAATAATAAATAGAACCGGATTCCGCACTAAGTGCAGAATCCGGAAGACCTTCTGTAAACACTTTTGGTGACATAAGGAGTAGTAGGATGTTCCCTTTATTTCCTTCTTTTCAGCAAGAGAGAATAAAGCGGCTGCGGATTTGTAGAAAGGCTCACGTTTGGCGAGAAGATCGAGAAGAATATCAGAGTCGATACTTCTCAATTAGATATTGGGCATAGTCATCTTTTATGTCTTCATCTTCCTCAAGCTTGATTACTCCGGACAAATCCTTCACAATAGGTGTTATTTCCACTTTTTCCCCACTTTCTCCGGTAATCACCCTGAAGTAGTTCTCCACGAGTTGAGAGAGACTTTTGTGCCTTGTCCCGGCATAAACTCTGGCTTTTTCAATGACATCATCATCGAGCTTGAGTGTTAGTTTTTTGTTTATGGCAAAAACCTCCGATACGTACTAATGTAATAACAATAGCACGTACTCGTCAAGTAGTAAACCTGCAGGCGTAACAAAGAGAAGGGGGATGAAAAGGATTTAAGTGTATAAGATTGGGCAAAGCGTAAATGAATCCCAATAGGCTACTTCACCCTTTTGAAAAGGAATGAATCTTTTTCAGGAAATAAAGTATTTACAGGCGTTTCTCTGAAAAATCTTACCAGGTTTTCTGTACTGTCTGTAATGCTGGTACATACAATCTTTTCTATTTTTATAATGTCCCCTTTATTGGGCCGAACCGGTTTCTTCTTTATTTCCCCTTTTAATTTACCTTTTTTTATTGCATCAGCTACGATATTTTCATTAATCATTGAAAATGAAAAGCTATCCTTGTCTTTAAAATTATACTTGAAAAAGTAGTACCCTCCTTCATCGGGCGGTATCTCGTTAGAAGGTTCAATAAATTCTACCTTTATGGCATTGAGATTCATAAAGTGATTACCCTTAATTTCTGTTGGAAACATGGATGCCGCCACGGTGACGAGATTTCCTGAATCCGTGTGTTCAATGGAGACAACCTGAGTTTTATTATCCTTCAGTTTTCCAATATGCAGGAAAACGGTATCCCCCTCTTTTTGAAGCTTCCAGGTGCCCTTAAGCCTATCATCAAAAGTCGCTTTATCGGGATTTGATAAGGGATGAACCGATGTAAGTGGGCAACAGGCTGAAAGGAAGGAGAGAAAAATGAGCAAAGGAATTGTTTTTGAGTAAGTATTCATGAATTTTCAAATGCTTGACCCTTATTTATAGAATATCTGCTAAACCATGTCATTCCGTATCCCTGTCAATGAAATTACACGCTCTTTAAAGTCTTGGTACTCATCGCTTTCACCCTGCTTTAAAGAAGATAAGCGATAAAAAGTATTTGTAGACGGCGACTCCCTTTTTGACATTTCTATATCAATACGGTCTACATTGACGACTGTCCAACACTCGACATATCCTGTTGCCTTTGCTTTTTGGTGACTTTTTTCAGCTTCGCCCACGCGGTTGTGAATGTTAGAAAAATCCGTCCCACCTTTGACCTCAATAGCAATTATATTTCTATATCTTTTTTTGCTCATTTCCTCTCTAATGACTATGTCGGGATCAGGTGCAAATTCTATTAGAACTTTTCGACCAGCAGCATTCTCAATTTCGATTTTGCCAGCGCTGGACTTCGTGGCGGGATGTTCAACAATGTCGTGAATTGTTTGAAACACATCAACGATACCAGCAACACCCTTTTTGACATTTGCACCACCTCTTAACTGTGGCCCAACGGTAAGAAGGGTTAAATCGTCAAGCATATCCCGGCTCAATCTATCGATTCCAATCCCATTTACTAAAGCCACCGCACTGACAACCAAACCTTTGCACAAATTTGATAAATCAGGCTTATTTCTTTCAGTTAGAATTCCTTTTGATTCCATTGATTTGAAGCCAGAAACACCGAATTCTTTTGTATAGAATTCTTTTTGACTGAATCCGAGCAGTAATCTGTAATAGCCGAGTAGATATGGATTAGTTTTAAGAACACATGGAACTGCATAAACAAGCTCGCCTCTCAAGCCATGTTTCGCTAGTGCTTTGAGGCTACTTTGTGGTACATATGTGGACAACTCCTTGTCTAGAGTAGACAGGTTCAGAGCGTCAATGGTGCTGCTTAATGCGTCTTGAAGGTAAAGGCTTCGTACCTGACCAAGTGCGAATGAAAAATCAATTTGAAGTTCTGGTGCAGGAATATTTATATCCGCCATCACACAGCAACCTTAATTATTCTTTCCTCTGTGGCACTTAGCCGATTTGCTGCTATGGCCACATATTCTGGATTTAATTCTATTCCAGCATATCGCCTATACTGTTCTATACATACAATGCCAACTGTGCCAGAACCAAAAAAAGGATCGAGAATATAATCACCCGGTTGTGAAGAAGCTAGAATACAAGGTTCAATCAACTTAGGAGGAAACGTTGCAAAGTGAGCTTCAGGAAATGGTTGTGTATTAATATCCCATACACTTCTACGGTTGCGAAGTTTTCCATTTAATCCAACTTCTTTAACTAACTCATAGTCATAGTAATAGTGCTCTGACTTGGTGAGCATGAATAAATATTCATGTGCACGTGTTGGCCGATCTTTTACACTTTCCGGCATTGCATTCGGTTTGCGCCAAACAATATCACTTCTTAGATACCAGCCGTCATCTTGAAGAGCAAATGCTAATCTCCACGGAATGCCTTGAAGATCTTTTGGTTTTAAACCTTCAGGGGTATCTGGTCTAATGGTCATTGCCCGTGCAGGGTTTTTCTTGTCGACTGCGCGGTAACCACGATTTCCACTAGTATATCCGTCACCAACATTCAACCATAGTGTGCCATCGTCGCGTAGAACGCGTTTTACCTCGTTAAATATTGCAACTAAATGATTAATAAATTGTGGTAAAGTAGTTTCCAATCCAATTTGACCATCAATCCCATAATCACGAAGCCCCCAGTAAGGGGGAGAAGTGACAACGCATTGAATCGAAGCTGACGGTAATAGGCGAAGCGCGTGCAATGCATCCCCTTCCAGAATTAATGAATCATCGAGAACTATCTTGTCTGGAGGTGTCGTTTTTCTATATCTCATTTGACAACCTTCGCTTTGATTTTCTTCCAACTATGTTATTAACAGGCTTTCTCTATTTAATACATGAATGTGACTCTTGTCAATTAAATGTTCAACTTTGACATTAAGAGCTATAAAAAACTTCAGATGAGGGGGGTACTCTTACGACAGGCTCAGTCCCGCAGCTTGGGCATTGCCCACGAAATTAACTCACATCAACGCCCCCTTCATTTTCACACAACCGGTTCTCTATCCATATCAGAATAGGGATAGTATCCTTTTTCCTCCAGCAGGTTGAGCAGTTCTCTTCCGCCATTTTGCATAGCATATTCCATTTCACTGCGGTGAATTTCAATGACAGCCATGAGCCCGAAATCTTCAACATCATCACTGGCTGGTTTATATTCGGAAAAAATGAGGCATTTACCGCCTATACCTTCCATATCGGAAGGGAACTCACATGTTTCATTCGGATTAAGCGTCGCTTGCTTGCTATAATTTGCTACCGGATTCAGAATGGAGTTTATATTTTTATGGGCTTTTCCAAAAGTGGCGTTTTCTTCTTTCGCCTGATCCAGATTAAGTTTTTCTCTCGTAAACATGACCAGTTCATATTTTTTGTACTTATCATTTGATGAGCTTTCTCTGCATGCGTAAGAAAGCTCTTTTGTGGCAATTGCTGTGCCCGGAATACCATTTGGATAATAATAAAGATCCAAACCGCCGCCTACTTCATAAGGAATAAGAGCATGCATTACCATGTCATGCTCCTTTGCCAGTATTGATTCCATTAATCGGCTTTTTTCATCAAACCAATTATTTTCAAGTTTTTCTTCCTCTTCCTCTGTCAGCTTTTTCTTTTTTCCGAAAAATTTTCTTAGCATATTAACTCCCCATATTTTGTCAAAGGCCTGGACGCGGCCCCTCTTTTCGTTCTAACTTTCACTTCTATCTCACAGCCTGATATACCTCTAACGGCTGTTATATTTCCATTTTCATCGTTTACTTTTAAGGCTTTTACTGTAAGTGAATTAATCTTACCCTTTCTCTTTATTTATGGAAAGAACTTACGGCAATGTTAGAAAAAAGCTCATTTTTTATCAAATGCGTAGATGCAACACCTGTTATTTCCGGCTTTTATTCGTTTACAAATAAAGTTGATTAATGTATAAAAAGTAATGTTAAAAAAACGGGGAAGAATGAAATGGGGACCCAAAAACTTTATGATATTTAAGGCCAGCCCTGATGATGCAGGTTACTTGTTTTTTTTGATATAGAAGTATTGGCAAAAGGCCAGGAAACAATGCATAAAATCCGAAAGTCCTTCATTATTTTTATCTTCTTTAATGTAATCGTTATATGCACACCGAATTTTATTGAGGCTGCTACATATTATGTTTCAACTTCGGGCTCGGCAGTGTGGGCCGATTGTTCAAACACGGCAACTCCCTGTTCATGGCAGACGGCAATAACAAATGCTAAGGCAGGCGACACAGTCTACTTCCGTACCGGTGTCTATGATCCTGGAAATGCGGCAAATTACGACATACCTGCAATGAATCCGGCAAATTCAGGCACAGCAGGGAATCCAATCATATTTAAAGCTTACCCCGGTGAAAGTCCGGTTTTAACGGGCAATATGGACGGTCCCGTTATAGGGGCTTTCAACCGAAACTACATTACCTGGGATGGTTTTACTTCCACCCAGGTAGACACGGGTGGGGTCAACTTCCTGGTGGGTGTTTTTCAGTCCAATAATATTACTATTAAGAACTGTGACCTGACGGGATTAAATGCCGATACCCACGATAATAATGCCTTGATATTTGCGGATACGGCAAGCCATCTGACCATTGAAAACAACTTGATTCATGACTCGAACGGATTATTGCCGGGAGATCCGGATCGTATAGAAGCTGCTGTTAACAGCGCCGGAATAATTCTTTACAGTACATCCTATGCAACGGTTAAGAATAATGATTTTTATAATAATTATATCGGTATTTTTGATAAAGACGCGGGGAACTATAACAATTAGCGTTTTATCTGTAGTGCCAGCGGCATTAACAGATAAAATGAGGTTGAACTTAGCCGCTGGATTTAATGTTACATCTATACTCTATCTCTATGGGGAT